>LWDU01041930.1_pt1 | contig 69650 bp, 71 predicted proteins | sample 727161 | NCBI WGS metagenome assembly LWDU01 (sample SAMN04566230, study PRJNA314399) | hydrothermal vent metagenome | isolation source: deep sea hydrothermal plume seawater | place: Mexico: Gulf of California, Guaymas Basin | collected 2004-07-11 | reverse complement strand
AGTTTTCCCATTTTACGTTCCATTATTGAAGATGAGACATGGAAACAATTGTGTCAGGATTATTTTCTTGTTCATAGCAGTAAGAGCCCGTATTTCTCAGAAATACCGGAAGAATTTCTGACTTACCTTCAGGAGGAACGCGTTCCATTGGCTGGCGATCATCCCTTTATGTTGGAATTGGCGCATTATGAATGGGTCGAGTTGGCATTAGCAATTTCTACGGATAGACAACCTGAGCACCATAGTCCTTTGATTTTGGAGCCGTTGACGACCGAAGTCGCTTTGTCGTCCTTAGCTTGGCCATTGGCTTATCAGTATCCAGTGCACTTAATTTCTTCAGATTTTAAACCCCAATGCCCGCCCGAGGTGGCCACTTTTTTGTTGGTTTATCGGAATAGTGATTTAGATGTTAATTTTATAGAAATGACGCCGATAACCTTTCGCTTGCTTCAGCTACTTCAGCACCAGCCGGTTTGGTTGGTGGATGATTGTTTAAAGGCGTTGGTCGGCGAGTTTGTTGATTTTAAGTCGAGTGTTATTTACAACGGTGGGCTAGAAATCATACAGGATTTAGCAACCAAAGGAATTATCTACCCGCCGTAAATCAGCGGGCATTGTGGATGAATAGCTAGTTCTAAGCCTGTCCTTGAAATTATGTCTTAACGAGTGACAAGTGAACTCCAATGGCTTGAAATGTTTGTTAAATACAGTAGACGTACCCATTGTCTTCGTCTTCGTCTACATACCCAGGAACAACTATCAGACCCATTCAATTGCGGCTTGACCCCTCTTCTTGGCGCATATCACATTAATAGAATTAGCCTTGTTTGAGTAGGAAAGGTGCAATATTTACTTATTTTTTCAATCGGTGGAACTGGCAACCCTGACGGATTCAAAATACACTTTGCGTTGTTTCCTGACCGGTAAAATCAGCACCATCTGGATAGTCAATGTAAGTATGCGTGTCGATGAGGTATCTCAGGTTGAGCTTCGACACATATAAGGTTGTAAAAATGAAACTCCCCAGCAACGGCAGAAGACAAATCCTAGACACTAATAATCATGAAGTAATGGGAGATTGAGTGATTTCACAAAATAAAGAGAACAGATTTAAGTTACGGTGCGAGGATTTTAGCGGAGCCCTAAGCTACAAGCAAATTTATAAAGACCTTCCTTAACAATTTTTTTGGTGTGATAGCCTATCAATTCCAAACGTGATGGAAACTTTTCAAAACTGCGACCTAACATCGCATCATAGGTCGAAATCATCAACGTTTTATTTGGCCGAAAATCCCTGACGCTGAGTCCGTGCTTTATGAGAAAATTCGTAAAACGAACTTCCCCCTCCCTGATTATATTAACGTACTCACCTTGAGGATCTACACAAAATGGCAATAGATCTATGCCTGCTTCGCTTATTGCGCCAACCAACCTATCTGTTCGAGCCATTCCAATTCCATTTCGCGCGTGAATCGCATCAGCTTCTATAAGGCCATGGCAGTATGAGCTAGTTCCCAAAAAGGATAAAAATCCAAGTTGTGGGTCGTTATCAAGTTCCTCTGCAGCCGCTCTAAATTTTTCATCGCCCAAAATCAAGACATCATCCTCGCAAAAAAAGAAATAGTCATATTCTTCAGAATATTTGAAAAAAGATTCGCTAAATGCTCCATACGACCACCCTTTATTGGACCTTTCCAGAAATCGGAAATTCCTGTGGTCAGATATCGAATTAGCAACATTAATTTTAGTTTCTAACCGCTGATTATCAGCTTTAAAACGCATATCAGATACGACGAACAAAAGATCCATCAAGCTTGAATCTTCTGCTGAGTCAAGTTCTTTCTTTATTAGGAAATCATGCATTGAATGGATAGATGTAGCATCCGTAAAGTTTTGGCTAAGTAATGTCTTGATCGGCGGACGACCAGTAATAAGTGCATTTTCTCTAACTGATCTCGAGTTGAAAGTGGTAGCAATAACCTTAAGAATTCTAGGTCGATTCATTTTCATAAAAATAATTTTTTTGTCTCACTTATAGAGTAAAGGCCACTAAAAAGTCTGGCATTATTTGATAAATATTCTCTCGTAATACTGCCTGTAAGCTCAAATATTTTAATAAAATTATCGAATGTTGTTACAAAATTCGATAATTTTCTCATCGATGTATTCGATCTTTTCCTTTGTAATAACTGGGGAACACCCTACAAAAAAGACTAGTTTCAGGACTAACTGGGCGTTAGGGTAAAGGTGCTCATTGTCAAGCTCATTATATCCAGGATGAGACAAAATGTTTCCCGCAAAATAATTTCGAGTTTGGATTGAATTGGATTCAAGCCAAGAAACCAAGTCTTGCTTAAGCTGGGCCGTTTCGCACACAAATGGTACGCCAAACCAACTAATCTCGCAATCGTGACGCTCTGATATTCCCTTCACCCCTTCGATTCGTGAAAAAATATTAGAGAGTATTTTAAAATTGTTTCGACGAACCTTATGAATATGATCAAATCTTGAAAGTTGAACACTGCCTATTCGTCCCTGAAAATCAAGAGGCTTAAGGTTATACCCTTGTCGCTTGAAAAGATACTTGTGATCAATCACAGGCTGATCGTCACCGAGCCAATGGTCAAAGCGATTTTTACATGTGCCATTAGGCAACATATTCGCAGACCCTACACAATAGCAGTCACGCCCCCACCAAGCGAAACTTCTTGTTATCTCGATTAACTTTAAGTGTTTTGAAGAGACCATGCCGCCTTCACCTACACTAATGTGATGAGCAGGATAAAATGAGCACGAACTGGCAATCGCGAAATCAGACAAATATGTATTTTTATATTTGGACCCAAGTGAGTCGCAATTATCCAATAATATCTCAAGTTTATATTTGGATGCTAAGTTTATAATTTTATCGAAATCGCCGCAATTACCTAAAACTGGCGAAACGAAAATCGCTTTGGTTTGTGGTGATATTTTTTTTTCAATTTCATCAGGAGAAAAGTTTAGATCCGATAGATCAATGTCTGCGAATACTGGCGTTAGATTATTTTGAATAATCGGATTAAAAGTTGTTGGAAAGCCAACTACAGAGCAAATTATTTCACTTCCGTCGGGCCAAGCTAAAAATTCTTTGACAGCGGCAATCATTACAAGATTTGCGGAGCTGCCAGAATTGACCATAACTGAATATCCGAGGTTGAACTTTCTCGAAAATTCGTTCTCAAATTTCCGAACTTTTTCGCCACTGACCAGCCAAGTTCCCTCCATTATACCTTCGACTGCGGCTTGAAGCTCTTCAACACCCCAATATGGCCCTGAATAAAGAACACGGTTTCTTTCGGTTTGCACATTATCCGAGGCAGGGGTGTTTATATATTTAGGAAATCCATTATGTTTAATAAACTCGGTGATGAAATTTTTGATCAAATCTTTTGGCATATTTCCTCTATGGACTGATTAATTGAAATGCTTGTATCAAAACCTATTGCTTGTACTCTTGATATATTCATGTAGAAATCTTTAACTTGAACGATTTCATGAAACCGAGATTGCTCTATTGACAAAACTTTAGATTTTGATTTTAAAATTTCTTGGGCGACTGTAATGATTTCGATGAAATTATACGGAATCCCAGATCCTAGATTATAACACTTATGTTTTAAGTCTGGTGATTCCGTTATTAACATCAAGCCTTTGCACGCGTCGCGAACATCTATGTAATCCCTAATAAATTGCCCTCCCCAGTATAGTGAAATATCACAATTCTTTTTCAACTGCCCAAGTAAAAAATGCAGGGCATTTTTTTTAGAACTTGCCGTCGGATCATAGCCTCCAATTACATTAGATAATCGGACTATCACGTAGCCCAAATCAAAAGTCTCTGCAAAAGACTGGATGAGGCGTTCAGCGGTCATTTTGGTGATTGAATAAAACCCTTTAGGATTAAGAGGATGCTCTTCGTTGGCTGGTAGGCTGGATTGTCCATAGACAAACCAGCTGGAAACAAATACTAAGCGTGTCCGCTCCGATGTTCGCCACCAGTTGAAGAAATTAGATAACGCTACGAGATTGGTATCGATATCCAAATTTGGATCTTCGAAGACATTATAATTTGAAGTAGTGCTTATCATGTAAATAACAATTTCAGCGCCGGTAGGAGGCAATTCACCTCTAGGAACAACTTCAACCTTCTTATTATAGAGATTTTGAAAGTTAGATCCTATATACCCTGTTCCACCCATTAAATATATGCGTTTCAAATTACGACACCCCATAAAGTTAGCAACTTAGGATAGAAATTGTTACTCATAAAGTCAATGCATATTGAGTAATTGCAAAAAGGATAAGACTTAGTTGTCTTGTGTACCCAGTTTGCATTATTTAATGAAGTAAGAAGAAAGGTAGAGGTAGGTCCTTTAGCAAGATCGGTGGGGTATTTACCAATCTAATTCTTATTATATAGGGCATGACATTTTGATTCTTTTTGAATAGGTTTGAGTTGAAGTGCCATTTATAATCACACGCATATTTCAAAAGGTTTAATGATTGTTGTTCTCTCTTACTAAGTTGTATTCTAGGGTTATTAGTAGCTCGTACGGCTATCGGGACTTAAAAATAGTCGGTGCTTGTGGTGTTTGCTTTTGTTGTAGGCAATGGTAAGCGGCATTTTCGTAGCGAATGCGTAGTGATTGTGTATTTTTTTGTTCTCTTAGAAATTTTTGAGCTTCCGGTGCTGTTAAATCTTTCATCATATAAGTCGCGATACACAGGCAGGGTTCTTTAAATCGAGCCCGGTCAATTTCTTTATTGATTGAGTTTTTTAATTCGCGTGCGATGCACTGCTGAGAAAATTTATGTTCAAAAGGATGCTTGTCCAGGTCTTTTGCTTGGTTATGACCATGATCAAAGCTCAACTTTTGTGGCGCGTTGACAGTCGCTGAGGGCGGCTGTACGGCTTCTTTTTGGCTGTCATCTGAGCACGCGGTTAACAATAAGCTCAGGGTGAGTGCATAAAAAAACACCCAGATTTGTCGTGTTGTTTTTTTCATCGTATTTTTCACAGCAATGATAAGATTCACCAGATAATATATTTTTTTCTACTTTATCACTTTCGTGATTAGCTTACCAGCCAGTGTTTTTTCGAAAAAATCTATAAGAAGACTGTAGTGTTATAGATAACTCATGGAGGCAGTTAAGACAATGAACACAGGGTCATGTATTAGTCATTTTGAAGCGAATTTAGCGCGCTTACCTGAATCGGTAAAACAAGAACTGGAAGGTTCTTTTAGGCGTTGGTGTGAACGACTGGATGGAAGTGTGCTCAAGGAGCCGGTTAATCGTGCGTTTATTGAATCAGCGATAACGGTTTGTTGTTCGAGTTTGTTTGTTGCTGAAAGTTGTGTAAGAGATGTTAAATTATGGACCGATGTGGTTTCAGGGACAGCACTATATACAACTATTGACGGTAAAAACGATTATAAGCAGACTTTGGCTGCTCAAACCGCAACTAACGAAAAAGAATTAATGGCTTTGTTGCGGGTATTTCGACGTCGTGAAACGGTTAGAATTGCTTGGCGTGATATTGCAGGCTGGGCCACTGTAGAAGAAACATTATCCGATTTATCCGCTTTAGCCGATGCCTGTGTTCAGTATGCGTTGGATTTTCTACATGCAGAAGCGACTGCGCACTGGGGCCTGCCCGTTCTATCTAATGGCAAGGAGCAGCGTCTCGTCGTTTTGGCAATGGGTAAGTTAGGCGGTGGGGAGCTTAATTTTTCTTCTGATATCGATTTGATTTATTGTTATGCCGAATCAGGCGTGTTAACGACAGGAAAAAAGCATTTAGATTACGGTGATTTCTTTTCTCGATTGGCAAAAAAGCTCACCCGTGTTTTGAGTGATGTGACAGAGGATGGGTTTGTTTATCGTGTTGATACTCGGTTAAGACCTTTTGGTGCCAGTGGTCCGTGGGTGATGAGCTTTTTAGGGTTGGAAAATTATTATTTTACACAGGCTAGGGAGTGGGAACGTTATGCGATGGTTAAGGTTCGTATTATTGCAGGTGATGATCTAGGCGAATCACTAATGGTGACACTTAATCGCTTTGTTTACCGGCGCTATTTAGATTATGGCGCTTTTGAGGAGTTGCGCCGATTAAAGTACAAGATTAAAGAAAAACTGATTGCCGAAGGTAAGGCCGATAATATTAAGTTAGGGCATGGTGGCATCAGAGAGATTGAATTTGTCGTTCAATCATTTCAATTAATTCGGGGGGGAACTGATATTGATTTGCAGCATCGTCAATTGCTCGTGGTTCTGGATAGATTAAGTGAACTGGGGTTATTGCCGGTCAATGATGTAAAGATTTTACGAGAAGCCTATCTTTTTCTCAGGAAAACAGAAAATCGTTTACAACAATACCGAGATGAACAAGTCCATAATTTACCAAAAGAAGATAACAGAAGGTTTTTGTTGGCGTATTCAATGGGATTTGATAGCTGGGAGAAGTTTTTAGTTGTTTTAGATCAATACCGTTTGCAGGTGTCAGTAATCTTTGATCAGGTTTTTTCTGGTTCGGAACAGAAAAAAAGTAAAGGATTATCAATTTGGAATGGCGTTTTAGACGATGATGTTTTAAAGGCAGATTTGTTAGATTTAGGTTATCAAGACACGGAGCGTCTTTTGGGGCAAGTCAAGAAACTCAGAGAGTCAGTGGCAGTAAGGCGGATAACAACCAAAGGCGCTGAAGCTTTGGACCAGCTGGTTCCTTTGGTGATTGAGAATGTAAGACAAGTCGTTAATCAAGATGAAACCTTAATACGGCTGTTGATTTTGTTGTCGAAAGTTGCAGGTCGTAATGTTTATTTTTCTCTGTTGATTGAAAACCCTAACGCCTTAGCACGATTAATTAAATTAACAGCAGCCAGTGAATGGATAGCCCAACAAATGGCTGCTTACCCAGTGTTATTAGATGAATTATTGGATGGCCGAACGTTGTATGAGCCACTATTGAAAGAGCGGTTAAACGCTGATTTGAGTTTTATTTTAGAGAAAAATAAAAGTGGTGATATAGAAGTTTTAATGAATGTGTTGCGTCAGTTTAAGCAGGTTAATATGCTTCGTGTGGCGGCGGCTGGCATCATGGATATTATTCCTGTCATGGTGATTAGCGATTATTTAACCACACTTGCGGAAGTAGTTTTACAACAGGTGGCTCTTTCGGCTTGGGATTTGTTGGCCCAAAAACACGGCGTACCCGAGGGGTGTCAATTTGACTCCAGTGGGTTTGCAATTATTGGGCTTGGAAAATTAGGGGGCTATGAGTTAGGGTACGGCTCCGATTTGGATATGGTGTTTTTATATCATAGTACGGATGAGCGTGCTTTAACCGATGGGCTGAAGTCTATTAGCGTTGTTGAATTTTATCTGCGTTTAGGGCAGAAGATTATCTTTTTGTTAAACAGTAAATTATTGTCTGGTCTTTTATATGAAACAGATATGCGCCTGCGTCCTAATGGCGCCTCGGGGTTATTGGCGGTTTCTGTCAAAGGGTATGCGATTTATCAGCAAGAAAATGCATGGACTTGGGAGCATCAGGCTTTAGTTCGAGGCCGCTTTGTCGCAGGAGACCCTGCAGTGGGTGCAATGTTTACGGCTGTTCGTGAGAAAGCGCTAAGTCAATCTCGAGACTTTGATGTGTTAAAACGAGAGGTTTTAGCCATGCGTTTGAAAATGCAGGCTCATTTTTTAAAACCCAATGAGACCTTGTTTGACCTAAAATATGGGACTGGAGGTATTGTCGATATTGAGTTTATAGTACAATTTTATGTATTAGCTTATGCTGAAAGTAATTTAGATTTAGTCACATTCACCGATAATAGTAGATTACTCCAACTTTTGCAGAAAAAAGGGCTGCTTTCTGAACCGAATGCAGCTGTTTTGCAACAGGCTTATTGTGAGTATCGTATTAAGAATCACCAACAAGTTCTGCAGGGGCAGGGCGTTAAAGTTGATGTTAAATGTGTTGAAGAATTACGTTCACAGGTAGAGTCTGTATGGCACGCTATAATGGATTAATTTAATGATGATATGGTGGGAGAAAGAATAATGACGATGGATGACAGAGATGGTGTTATCTGGATGGACGGAGAGTGGCTGCCTTGGCGTGAGGCGAAGGTTCATGTATTAACGCATACCTTGCATTATGGCGCCGGCGTTTTCGAAGGTATTAGAGCTTATAATACCGATAAAGGGCCCGCTATCTTTAAGCTTAAAGAACATACTGACCGGTTGTTTCGATCCGCTCAGATTCTTATGATGAAGATGCCTTTTACTAAAGACGAGTTAAATAAGGCGCAACGAGAGGCGATTAATTTAAACCAGCTTGACAGTGCTTATATTCGCACCATGTGTTTTTATGGTTCTGAAGGAATGGGCTTGCGAGCGGATAATTTAAAGGTTCATGTGATGGTTGCCGCTTGGGAGTGGGGTGCGTATTTAGGCGATGAGAGTCTTGAAAAAGGGATTCGTATTAGAACGTCCTCATACACCCGTAATCATGTTAACAGCACGATGTGTAAGGCAAAAGCTAACGGTAATTATATTAATTCAATATTGGCTTTACAAGAAGCATTGTCAACCGGTTATGACGAGGCGTTATTGTTAGATCATGAGGGTTTTGTGGCCGAAGGCAGTGGCGAGAATTTATTTATTATTCGTAACGGTAAAATTTTTACACCTGAAACGACTTCAGCACTAGAGGGGATTACGCGTGAAACGATTATGATTATTGCTAAGGAGCATGGTTATGAGGTCATAGAAAAACGTATTTCCCGTGATGAAGTTTATGTTGCTGACGAGGCTTTTTTTACCGGGTCAGCAGCAGAAGTAACCCCGATTCGTGAATATGATGGGCGCTTGATTGGTGACGGCACAAGAGGGCCTATCACCCAACAACTACAGGCGTTATATTTTGATTATGTGGGTGGGCGTCGAGATGATCATCAGGAATGGTTGGATTACGTGAATTAAGGTGGCTGATGAGTTGGAAAAAGTTTTAATTGTTGGTCCATCGTGGATTGGCGATATGGTTATGGCGCAAAGTTTATTTATAACGCTAAAGAACTTAAACCCGGATATTCAGATAGATGTGCTAGCACCGGCTTGGACTTTTCCTTTATTGGCGCGTATGCCAGAAGTGAATAAGTCGGTGGCCATGCCCTTAGGGCATGGCCAGTTGGGGCTAGGGGATCGCTTTAAGTTAGGGCGCCATTTGATCGCAGAACATTATCAGCGAGCGATGGTGTTGCCTAATTCTTGGAAGTCTGCTCTGGTGCCTTTTGCTGCGAAGATCCCACAGCGGATTGGTTATTTAGGCGAGTGTCGCTGGGGGGTGTTAACAGAGCCTCGTAAATTAACTAAACAGGATTTGCCCATGACCGTGCAGCGTTTTGTGTCTTTGGGGTTAGTCGAGGGTGGGTGTCCGGCTGATATTCCAATACCGAAATTGCAGGTGAGTCAAGTTGAGCTGGGAGCGGTAAAAAATAAATTCAACCTCGACACGGGGGTGCGCATTTTAGCCTTATGTCCGGGTGCTGAATATGGTCTGGCTAAGCGTTGGTTACCGGAGCGTTTCGCCGCCGTTGCGAAGGCTAAAATAGCCGAAGGTTGGCAGGTGATATTATTAGGTTCGGATAAGGATCGAGACGTTGCTGAGCAGATTAATCTGTTAACGAATAATCAGTGTATGGATTTTATTGGTAAGACAACATTAGCTGAAGCGGTTGATTTATTATCGTTAGTGGATGTGGTCGTGAGTAACGACTCTGGGTTGATGCATGTTGCGGCGGCTTTGAATAAGCCTTTGGTTGCTATTTATGGCTCTTCAGATCCAGGGTTTACCCCGCCGTTACATCAAGTCGCTAGGATTGTTTCGTTACAAAAGTCATGTGCTCCTTGTTTTAAACGAGAATGTCCCTTAGGGCATACGCACTGTTTAACTGAGATTACCTCAGATCGGGTTCTTTCTGAAATAAGTGCTTTTAACTTGTGAAGATTGCAATTGTTAAGTTATCGGCGCTTGGTGATATTGTCCATGCGATGGTCGCTTTGCAGTTTTTAAGAAGTCATAGTAAGGGTATTCAGATTCATTGGTTTGTAGAGGGTGCTTTTGCTGAAATATTGGCAGATAATCCTGATGTTGATCAAATTAATGTGGTTAATTTAAAGGCCTTAAAAAAGAATAAAAAAGGTATTTCCCAGCAATTTAAGCAACTCAGATCTTTTTCAGAAAATGATTATGATTGGATTATCGATGCGCAGGGTTTAATAAAATCGGCCGTGGTGAGCCGGCTGTTAGGAAAAAATACTGCAGGTTTTGATAGGGTTTCGGCGCGCGAGGGCTTGGCAGCGATGTTTTATAGCAAGACTATTGCCAGCCCATACGTGGCAAATACGATTGATCGAAATGTACAGGTCATTACCGAGTCTTTAGGCCTTCGGGTGAGTGAGGCGATGATCATGCATAAGCAGCCTTTTTTATTTTATCGTGATTGCAGTGAGAGCTATGAAGGGTATTTTTCTACGGCGAAGAAAAATATTGTTTTTGCGATTGGTTCAACCTGGGAGAGTCGAAATTACCCAAAAGAGAGCTTTCTTGAGGTGATAGAAGCGCTGCAACAAAATAGTTTAATCCTCTGGGCGACCGCGCCAGAAAAAGAACGTGCTGACTGGATTGCGAAACGTTCAGCGTTTGCAAGGGTTTTACCTAAATTAACGATGAACGCATTAAAGGCGGTGATTGCAAATTCAGATTTGATGATTGGGAATGACACCGGCCCTACGCACATGGCTTGGGGGTTTAATCGGCCGTCCATTACTTTGTTTGGGCCTACACCCGTCAGTCGTATTTATCAGACTGAAATAAATATTGCTATCAAGTCGCCCTCTAAGGTCAATCCTTTAAAGTTGAATAAGCAAGATTTTTCTATTGCTGAAATTCCTGCAGTGGTAGTGGTTGAGCAGGCGCAAGGGTTGTTAACTTAGCGGGTTCTTCAAGAGAGGATAAGGCGTGACGATCTAAAGGGCGATTCTAGACAGTTGTGTCGGTCATGATCCAGCCCATTTATATGGCGTCTCCCATGTGCACCGTTTTGTACTTTTGTTCTTGAACCAGGGGTTCAAGTGGGAACATTACTGGCCAAAAAGGCTTTCCGTTGAGGACATGCGCACCATGGTCAATGTCTGTACCCTAAGTTTGTATCTAAGCCCAAGAAGACCAAATACGCCTCGGTTGCTACAGGAGACACAATTTATTTTAACCTAGTTATGGGGGAAGGGAAATCGGAAATTAAACTTTTTCGAGGGTGTTATCTATTTTTCTTTGCAATCGTAATAGGTGACGGTCAATTTCAGGGTTTAATTGTGGATTTTCAGTCGTTGTTGGGTCAATATCGTGGACAAGATTTAGGGCTGCCATAACCGCAACTCTTTCGGCGTTAGTGACTTTTCCTGAGTCTCGAATTTCACGCATTCTTGTATCAAGTAATTGCGCTGAATGTAAGAGATTATCTTTTTCTTCAGCGGAGCAGGAAACCTTATATTCTTTTCCGAAGATAGGCAGTGAAACAGAGCAGTTTTTTGTCATCACATATGCTCCATTGATTTGAGTCGTGTTATCATGGATTCAACTTTTGTTTTTGCAAGAATCGTTTTCTCGATGAGTTTCGATTTTTCACGGATTAACTCAGCCTGCTTGATTTTTAGCAATTCATTTTCTTCGGTAATGGAGTTACACATCTGGATAAGGCTATCCAGTTTTTCTTCAAGGATCTGGAGCTGATTGTTTTCACTTGCCATAGTCGATAATGCGGTTAATGTTAGAATCATTTCTATATTAGAATGGAGCTTAAATAGTAGCATAAGAGCTCTGGTTTATTAAAGTTACAAAAAAAGGTAAACACTATTTTATGACATATTTATCTATTGATGCCTTGTTAATGGATGCCGGTGTAACCAGTAATGCGGCTGAAGCGCACGGTCTTGCCACCGGCATGTTGTGTGTTGATATTCGAGTATCTAGCGACTTATGGTTAAAAGAATTATTAGCAGAATCCAATCCCTTGACCGATGTTGACAAGTTAACCTTGCTAGCCTTGTTGGAACAGACAGCTAAATTATTGAGTGAGGGTGGTTTTGAGTTCGATTTGTTATTGCCTGATGATGAGGAAAGTTTATCTAATCGTGTCGAGGCGCTACGGCATTGGTGTTTAGGATTTTTACTGGGTTTGGGGTTTACCCGTTCAGGAGATGATTGGCCCGGTGAGAGTGGTGAGCTTCTGAAAGATTTAGTTGAGTTTACGCAGGTTGACAGTGATGTCGAGGGTGAAGAAGAAGATGAGTCAGCTTTTTTTGAGTTAGTGGAGTATGTGCGAGTCGCCGTGCAGGTTGTTCAGTCTGATCTATCTGCCGAAGGTGATGCTGAGGCCGTACATTAAAACAGTTCGTTTTTAAAAAAGATACAACATGAATCAAGAAGAATTTAAGCGTCGACGGCGTTTTTTAATGGAAGCAATTGGTGAAGGTAATATTGCTATTATTGCCAGTGCGACCCAAAAAAACCGTAATCGAGATGTTGATTATCCTTTTCGCCAAGACAGCGATTTCTATTATTTAACAGGATTTGCAGAGGCAGACTCTGTTGCCGTTTTTATTCCCGGTCGTCAGCAGGGGCAATATTTGTTGTTTTGTCCTGAATTTGATGCGCAAAAGGCATTATGGGAAGGGGCTCATGCCGGCTTAGAAGGTGCCGTTGAAGAGTATGGCGCAGATGATGCTTTTCCTATTGAAGATTTGGATGATATTTTACCGGGCCTACTTGAAAATAAGGCCCGTGTATTTTATCCGATGGGACGAGATAGTGAAATAAACCATCATATTTTAGAGTGGGTTAATACCTTAAGAGGGAGTAGTCGTTCGGGGATACGTGTGCCGGGCGAATTTGTTTCTTTAGAGCATGTGCTACATGAAATGCGTCTTTTTAAGAGCCCTCAAGAAATTGCTTTGATGCGCCAAGCCGCAGAAGTCTCCACTAAGGCGCATAAACGTGCGATGCAGAATTGTCGATTGTGCCAATATGAATTTCAAGTTGAGGCAGAGCTGATCCATGAATTTATGTTTCATGGGCATAAGTCACCCGCCTATCCCTCAATTGTTGCAGGGGGTGCTAATGCTTGTGTATTGCATTACACAGATAATGCTTCACGCTTACAGTCAGGTGATTTATTGTTAATCGATGCCGGTTCTGAATGCGATTATTATGCAGCGGATATTACCCGGACTTTTCCGGTTTCAGGTCGATTCAGTGAGCCTCAAAAATTATTGTATCAGCTCGTCTTAGATGCCCAGTTAGCGGCTATTGAACAAGTGCAACCGGGGACGCCTTGGAATTGTTCGCATGATATTGCTATTGAGGTGTTAACCGCGGGTTTGGTGGAATTAGGGATCTTAAGCGGTGTTGTTAGCGAATTAATTGAGCAAGAGGCCTACAAACCTTATTATATGCATCGAATTGGACATTGGTTAGGGATGGATGTGCATGATGTCGGCGATTATAAAATAGATGGGCAATGGCGATTATTAGAAGCAGGAATGGTGTTGACTATTGAACCCGGGCTTTATATCCCAGAACAGGATACGTCGGTAGCGTCACAGTGGCGAGGTATCGGGATACGCATTGAAGATGATATTTTAGTGACAGAAAAGGGCTGTGAGGTATTAACTGAGGCGGCACCTAAGACTATTCCGGCAATTGAAGCATTAATGCAGGCCAATTAGATGCGTTATGACCATGATTTGATCATTGTGGGTGGTGGCTTGGCCGGTAATTGTCTCGCTTTGGCGTTAAAGGACTCTGGGTTACGGGTTGCTTTAATTGAGGCTGAAACGGATATTGAACGGGAAAGGTCACCGATCGGCCAACGAGCATTGGCGTTGGCGTATGGCTCAACAGTTATGTTGGCCGCCTTAGATTTATGGGAAACAATAAACAAAACAGCAACCCCCATAAAACATATTCACATCTCTGATCAGGGTCATTTTGGTAAAACACGTTTGTCAGCAGAAAAAGAAGGTGTCGAAGCTTTAGGCTATGTCATTACGGCGCATCAGATTGAAAGTCATGTGAGTAAGCAAGCGAGTCAAACGGGGTTAACGGTTTATTGCCCCGCTCGTGTTGTTGGCTTAATGTCTAGTGATGAGGCGACTTATCTTAATATTAATGTGGATAAGCAGTCGGTGAATTTGACCGCTAAGCTTGTGGTGGGTGCAGACGGTGGGCAGTCTACGGTTCGAGATTTATTGGGTATTAAACAAAAGATTACAGGGTATTCTCAAAAAGCCATTGTCACGACGATTCGTTCATCGTTAGGACATAAATATGTTGCCTATGAACGCTTTACCACCCAGGGACCGTTAGCGGTTTTACCGACAACAGAAGGCTGTAGCTCGGTCATTTGGACGCGAACAAATGAACAAGCGGATGATTTAATTCAAAGCAGTGACAGTGATTTTTTGGCACAACTGCAAAAATGTTTTGGTTATCGCATGGGTGAATTAAAGTTAGTAGGGCCACGCTTTGCTTTTCCTGTGAATCTTATACGAGCGGATAGAATGGTTGAAGGGCGTGCAGTCATCGTGGGTAACGCCGCCCATCAATTACATCCGGTTGCCGGTCAAGGGTTTAATCTTGGGCTGCGTGATGTCTTGCAGTTGGCCGAGATGTTAATTGAACAAGTTGAAAGTGGAGGTGATATTGGTGATCCTGAATTTTTGAAAAGCTATGCAAAAGTACGTCAGATTGATCATGATAAGGTTGTTAATTTCACCGATGGGTTGGTCCGTGTTTTTTCTAATGATTGGGTTCCTGTGGCTATTTCACGTAATACGGCCTTAATTTTACTCGACCATGTCAACAGTGTTAAATCCTTGGTAACGCGACATGCTATGGGCTTAGGTGGGAAATTAAATCGTATTGGTAAACGGAGATATTGAGGTGGTAGACCAGTATGAAGTTATTGTTGTCGGTGGTGGTGTTGTCGGGGCAACTGTCGCGTGTGGGTTGGCAAATAAGGGTATTTCAGTAGCGCTATTAAATAAAGAAAACCCACCGCGCATTTTGCCACAAAGCGATTATGATCTACGTGTTTCAGCGCTCACGCAGGGGTCTGTTAATATCATGAAAGGATTGGGAGCTTGGTCTGAGATTGTTCGGCGCGGTGTCAGTCCCTATCGGGATATGCGTGTATACGACGGTGCTGGTAATGGTTGTCTGCATTTTGATAATACTGAAACACATTTTCAAGAATTAGGTTTTATTGTTGAAAATAGAGTAATAGTAGCCGGCTTATGGGATCTGTTTGAGGGTTCTGATTGCGGTGAAGTAATCTGTGCGGATCCTGTGGTGGCGATAGCACCTCATCATATCGGTCGGCAATTGACGTTGCAGAGTGGGCGCTGTATTAAAGCAGCGTTAGTGATAGCTGCAGATGGTCAACATTCTTCGCTGCGGAGTCAAATGGGAATTGGTGTGCATGGCTGGCCTTATCACCAACAGGGGTTAGTTACGACAGTTTCAACGACAAAGGATCATCAGCGAACGGCGTGGCAGCGATTTTTAGAACAGGGCCCATTGGCTTTATTGCCGTTGCGCAATGGGCAAAGCTCAATCGTTTGGACGTTAGGGACAGCCCGCGCTAAGGAGTATAGAGATTGTTCCGAGGTGGATTTCATGGCGGCATTAACGGAAGCATCGGGGGGGCTTTTGGGGGAGATAACTAGTGTGGCTACGCGAGCCGCTTTCCCACTGAACTTTCAGCATGCGAATAGTTATACGGCTGAGGCTTTTGCGTTAGTGGGTGATGCTGCACATACCATGCACCCTTTAGCAGGGCAGGGAGCTAATGCAGGGTTATTAGATGCGGCAGCCATTATCGAATTACTTGTAGAGGCAAAAGAACGGCGTCGACCATTAGGCAGTGCACACGTATTAAGACGTTACGAGCGATGGCGAAAAGGTGATAACTTAGTCATGATGACAACGATGGATTTATTAAAGCGAATGTATGGTGTTCATGATCAACCTGTTGTGCAATTGCGCTCTTGGGGGATGAATATGATTAATCAATCTATATTGCTGAAGAAAATGTTTAATCAATACGCGATGGGGTTAAGGTCAGGATTGCCAAAGCTAGCGGTGAAGTAGCAGAGGCGATAAACTGTGGTAAAGTTTATTTAAAGGTCAATGAGCAATAATATGTTGAGTCATTATTTTAGAATGAACGTGATGATTTTATCGATCAAGGAATAGCATATGAATATTCATGAATATCAAGCAAAACAAATTCTCAGTGATTATGGTATTCCTGTTCCTGTTGGGAAGTTGGCTTCTACCGTAGAAGAAGCCAAACAATGTGCGCAAATGTTAGGGCGTAATGCTTGGGTGCTGAAGGCACAAATTCATGCCGGTGGTCGGGGGCAGGCTGGTGGTGTTCATGTGGTTGATAGTTTTAGCAAAATTGCTGAGGTCAGCCATCAGTTATTAGGTACGCGCTTAGTTACGAAGCAGACCGGCGCTAAGGGATTGCCGGTCAATTCAGTTTGGATTGAAGAAACAGTTGAGCTTAAACGTGAATTTTATCTGAGTTTGTTAGTGGAGCGTGTTTCAGAAAAGTTGGTTTTTATTGCTTCTGAGGCGGGAGGCATGGATATTGAAACTGTTGCCATAGAGAGCCCAGAGAAGATTTTGTCTATTGAGGTCAACCCCATTGTTGGTTTACAACCGTATCAATGTCGCCGGGTAGCTTATGCTTTGTCTTTGAAGGGGGGGCAGATTCGTATGATGGAGCGAATTATGCGTGGTATGTATCAGGCGTTTATAGACAAAGATGCCAGTCAGATTGAAATTAACCCCTTGGTTGAAGCAGAAAATGATGCTTTGTTAGCACTCGATGCAAAGATTACGTTTGATGATAATGCGTTGTCGGGACATTCTGATATTTTGGCACTAAGAGATCGAGAGCAAGAAGATATTAAGGAGAATAAAGCGCAAGGATTTGGGCTTAATTATATTACCTTGTCAGGCAATATAGGTTGTATGGTTAATGGTGCTGGATTGGCCATGGCAACTATGGACTTAGTTAAGTTAAAAGGTGGTGAGCCTGCTAATTTTCTTGATGTAGGTGGAGAAGCAACAGCGGCTCGAGTGACTGAGGCCTTTAAGATTATTCTATCGGATGAACAGGTTAAAGCGATATTGGTTAATATTTTTGGTGGTATTGTGCAGTGTGACATGATTGCAGAAGGGCTGATTATAGCTATTCAGGAAGTCAAGATGAGCATCCCAATTGTAGTTCGCTTAGAAGGGACTAATGCAGAGTTGGGACGGCAATTATTAAATAATTCTGGGTTATCGGTTATCGCCGCGGAGGATCTTGAAACAGCAGCCATAAAAGTTGTTGAGTATGCGGGGGGGTTATGAGTATTCTGGTAAACCAAAGTACGAAGGTGATTTGTCAGGGATTGACCGGCAAGCAAGGTCTTTTTCATTCGCAACAGGCATTAGCCTATGGTACAAAATTAGTTGCCGGTGTTACGCCAGGGCGTGGCGGAGAACAGCATTTAGGTCTAACGGTATTTGACAGTGTTCAAGAAGCGATTGATTTAACTGACGCCGATGCCACTATGATTTATGTTCCTGCACCTTTTGCGGCAGATGCTATTTTAGAAGCGGAAGAAGCCGGTATAAAAGTTATTGTTTGTATTACCGAAGGTATTCCTATTCTCCATATGCTGAAAGTCAAAGCGGTTCTTGAGAATTCAAATTCGGTATTGATTGGGCCTAATTGCCCGGGAATTATTACGCCTGGAGAATGTAAGATTGGTATTATGTCTGGCGATATTCATTTGCCGGGGCGGATTGGCATTGTGTCGCGTTCAGGGACATTGACCTATGAGGCCGTTAAGCAAACAACAGAACAAGGGTTGGGACAATCAACCTGCGTTGGGATAGGGGGTGATCCGATTCATGGGTTACGTTTTATTGATGTGATTAAAATGTTTGAAGAAGACCCTTTGACGGAAGGTATTGTTATGGTGGGCGAAATAGGCGGTAGTGAAGAAGAAGAGGCCGCTGACTATATTGTTGATCATGTGAGTAAACCGATAGTGGGTTATATCGCGGGTATTACCGCGCCACCGGGAAAGCGAATGGGTCATGCGGGCGCTATTATTACCGGTGGTAAGGGAACGGCGGAAGGCAAAATTGCGGCATTGACTGCAGCGGGTGTTGATGTTGTTCGCTCACCGACTGAAATTGGTGAGCGCATTAAAGCGCGGTTATCGTAACAATCGTTTTCTTGATTTGTAATTTACTTGTTCACTAAAAAACAATGACTCTGAATATAGCCTTGGCCCAAATGAATTTAATGGTCGGTGGCATTGCTGCTAATACCGATAAGATTATAGCGGTGGCAGAAAATGCACGTGATAATTTGAAAGCTGATCTCGTGGTCTTTCCTGAATTAACGATTACGGGCTACCCACCGGAAGATTTATTATTTCGCAAAGATTTTATTGCCCGTGCCAATGAAGCAATTAAGCGTATAGCGCAATCAGTGACAAAAATAGCGATTGTGATTGGTTTTCCAGAGCAAGAGGCCGACAAGCTTTATAACAGTGCTGCCTTTATTCATGAAGGTGAAGTCCACGCGATTTATCGTAAGAATGTTTTGCCCAATTACGGGGTCTTTGATGAGCAACGATATTTTAACAGTGGCAAACACCCTTGTCTCTTTGACTTCAAAGGACATGTCATCGGCTTGAGTATTTGTGAAGATATTTGGGGTTCAGGTATTGTTGAAAGAACTCAAAAATTGGGCGCCGAATTATTACTGAATTTAAATGCTTCGCCTTTTCATGGGGGTAAGGTTTTTGAGCGAGAGGAAATGGTTCGTAAGCGTATTCAAGGTGTGAAAATACCTGTTGTTTATGTTAATCAGGTGGGTGGTCAGGATGAGTTAGTTTTTGATGGGGCCTCTTTTGTCATGGATGGCTCCGGTGAAGTTATTTTTAGGGCGCCAGAATTTGTTGAAGATTTATCCGTGGTGCAGTTTGATCGGCGGAATCGGTTACAGCCAAAGTTAGCATCGATAGCGCCTTGTTACGAGCCGATTAAAAGTGAATATAAGGCTCTGGTTTTAGGTGTTCGAGATTACGTTAGAAAGAATGGTTTTCAGGGTGCTGTGTTAGGATTGTCGGGGGGAATTGATTCGGCATTAACACTGGCACTCGCTGTAGATGCTTTGGGTTCAGAGCATGTGGAGGCCGTACTTATGCCATCAGAATATACCCAGAGTATGAGTTTAGAAGATGCAGAAAAGCAGGCGCAGAATCAGGGTGTTGTTTTTAACATAATTCCTATTCATTCAGTGGTCACAGCCTTTAATTCGGTGTTATCAGTTGTATTTGAAAGCAGTACTGAGAGCGGTGTTACAGAAGAAAATATTCAGGCGCGTTGCCGTGGGGTTATTTTGATGGCAATTTCGAATAAGCAAGGTAAGCTGTTATTGACGACCGGTAATAAAAGTGAAATGAGTGTAGGCTATGCGACTTTATACGGTGATATGGCGGGCGGTTTCGCACCGTTGAAAGATGTTCCAAAATTATTGGTCTATCAATTAGCAGCGTATCGGAATCAGATATCTTCGGTGATTCCAGAGCGTGTTATAACGCGACCACCATCGGCTGAATTAGCACCGAATCAAATTGATGAAGATTCATTGCCTGCCTATTCTGATTTGGATCCTATTCTAAAAAGGTACGTTGAGCAGGACCAGAGTGCAGAAATGATAATAGCGGCAGGGTATACAGAAGCGGATGTATGTCGGGCTATTTCGTTGGTAGATCGAAATGAACATAAACGTCGTCAGGCTCCGCCAGGTATACGTATTACTAAGCGGGCTTATGGGCGTGAGCGGCGTTATCCAATTACCTCAGGGTATCGCGGGGTAGAAGTGTAGTTTTTTTAGGGTGGCAACTAGTTTTCCAGACCAATAAATTCCCAAATAGTTTGAATCATGCCGGTATCTTTGTATATGGGAGGAGGCCCATTAGGATAGTTCTTTTGATAAACGCGTTCGGCATCCTTCGCTAAGTCATTAACACCTAAGTGTTCATAGGCTTCTTGCATTATTTTAAGCGCATCGGGGATCGCCGTGGTTTTTTGATAGTTTTGGATGATAGCACTGGCGCGATTAGCGGCAGCGATGTAAGCTTTTCTTTTAAGATAGTACCGCGCTATGTTAATTTCATAGGAAGCCAATTTGTTACGTAGTGCAATGATGCGTTGCTTGGCATCTGGAGCATAGGCGCTATTAGGGAAGCGGCGTATTAATTCGGAAAAAACAGCATATGATTCACGGCTGTTTACGGGGTCACGTTGCGAGGCGTCAGTGGGTAAAAAACGCGCAATATAACCGGTTCCTTGATTATAGTTGACCAGTCCTTTTAAGTAATAAGCGTAATCAACACTGGCGTTGGTGGGATAAGTTTTGATGAAACGGTCAGCTGATGCGATAGCGGCTTCAAAGTCGCCATTTTTATATTGTGCATACGCTAGGTTGAGTTGTGTTTGTGCAGCATGATCGCCAAAAGGGAAGCGGGCTTGTAACTCTTCATAGCGGGTAATGGCTTTTTGGAAGCTTTTGTTTTCTAATGCTTTATCGGCATCGATTTGGAGTTGATCGGATTCGATAAGGCTGCTTATTTCATCCGGGCTTGATAAGTCGAGCGTTTTTAAATAATCACATCCGCTTGTGGGCAGTAAGAATACGGTAAGAAGAGTAACTCTGAGTATGCGGTAGAGTCCAATATTTATATTGTGCGCCATGGATTAATTATGTAGCCTGCTGTAGGTACATTTATTTTTTTAAATGAAAAATTGAGTATACCTTAAATTAACTTTTAACATGACCAACGTTGAATGAATTTTATGATCAAAATAGTACCTTTTGAAATGGCCGGTTTTCGATTAGACCGAGCGCTTGCAGAATTATTCCCAGAATATTCTAGGAGTCGATTACAGACATGGATAAAGTCAGGGCGTGTGTTGGTCAATGAGGAACAATTACGACCCAAGGTCTTGTTGAAAGGCGGTGAAGTTATCGTACTTAATGCGGAAGCTGAAGTTATTACGACCATGGAAGCAGAAGAGTTACCGTTAGAGATTGTTTTTGAAGATTCGGAGATGTTGATTATTAATAAGCCCGCAGGCTTAGTTGTTCATCCTGCAGCGGGCAATTGGTCGGGGACATTGCAGAATGGGTTGTTGTTTTATGCGCCGGTATTATCGACTATTCCGCGTTCGGGTATCGTTCATCGTATTGATAAAGATACCTCCGGTTTATTGATGATAGCAAAGACCCTCACGGCCCATGCGCATTTGGTGAACCAATTACAAAGTAGAACCGTTAAGCGAGAGTATTTAGCGATTACACAAGGCAGAATGACTTCGGGTGGAACAGTCGATGAGCCGCTGGGTCGTCACCCGGTTAATAGAAAGCGTCAAGCCATTGTGGCGTCGGGGAAAGTGGCAATAACGCATTTCAGGGTATTAGAACGTTATCGGCAACATACTTTAATTGCGGTAAAGCTAGAAACAGGACGAACGCACCAAATCAGAGTACACATGGCGCATATTCATTACCCGTTATTAGGCGATCCCGTTTATGGGGGGCGATTTAGGCTACCCAAAAATTGTGGCGCTGAATTGGCCATAGAGTTACAAGGTTTTAAACGGCAGGCATTACATGCGGCTAAGTTAGGGGTAATTCATCCAGGTACCGGTGAATATTGTGAATGGACCGCCGAATTGCCGGAAGATATGGATAAACTTACGAAGGCATTAGCGACTAATGATAAAATGTAGCGTCGAGGTTGAATGGCCAGTCCCTCAAAGGATACATGCCGTTTCAACAGTTCGCTATGGCGGGGTTAGCACGGGTCCTTACGATAGTTTTAATTTGGCTCTGCATGTGGGTGACCGGGTACAGTCTGTACGTGAAAATCGTGAAATTTTGCGGCAGCAATGGATGTTGCCAACCGAGCCTGTCTGGTTAAATCAGGTGCACAGCAATCAGGCTGTTTGTGCGGATGGTGTTACGGCAATACCGGAAGCAGATGCTAGCTTTACGGATAAACCCGGCGTTGTTTGTGCCGTCTTATCTGCGGATTGTTTACCCGTTCTATTAGCGGATAAAAAAGGTCAGTGGATTGCTGCTGTGCATTGTGGGTGGCGTGGATTATTAACGGGTATCTTAGAAAATACGTTGAAGGCAATGCCAGATGTTAATTTTATAGCATGGTTGGGTCCGGCTATAGGGGGCACAGTTTTTGAAGTGGGCTCTGAGGTGAGAGATGCTTTTATGAGCAAGAACCCTAGGATGGTAGATGCTTTTAGCCCTGTGGATGGGGGGCGCTTTTTAGCAGACATCAATAAGTTAGCCCGGTTGATTTTAAAGGATGCGGGTATAGAGGGTATTTACGGGGGCGAATATTGCACGTATACGGATACGCGTCGGTTTTTTTCTTATCGAAGAGATAATGTGACTGGACGAATGGTTTCACTGATTTGGAGAGAGTTTTAATAACGCATGAATTTATTAGTTTTAATTATAATTTTTACGGCGATAGGGGGCGTTCTAAGTGTTTTAGCCGCATCAATATTTTTGTGGTTGCCTGAAAAAAAACGTAACGCTATTTTGCCACATGGAATAAGTTTTTCGATTGGTGCTTTGTTGGCGGTTTCCTTTTGGGGGTTAATTCCTCATGCTTTTGAATCAGTTGATCAGGTTCATTTTCAACAGTTATCGGCCACTATTTTGGTAGGCTTGTTGAGCTTCTTTGTTTTAGAGAAATTATTAATTTGGCGTCATTGTCATTCTGGAAGTTGCGAGGCACATATTCATGATGGCACTGATCACAATCATGAGGCGGCAGGGACGTTAATCATTGTCGGCGATAGTATTCATAATTTTGTTGATGGGATATTGATTGCAGCGGCTTTTTTAACAGATGTTAATTTAGGTATTGTAACGAGTTTGGCGGTTGCGGCACATGAAATTCCACAAGAGGTGGGTGATTTTGCTATTTTGCTCAAAAGTGGCTATTCACGTCGAAAAGCGCTGTTTTATAATGTGCTTGCTAGCCTAACAACCGTTTTAGGCGGGGTGATTGCTTATTTTGGGTTAGCTGATTTGCACGGGTATTTGCCTTATTTTCTAGTTTTGGCGGCTTCAAGTTTTATTTATATCGCTGTTGCGGATTTAATTCCTACCTTGCATAAGAAAACGGATATGGTGTCCAGTTTAAAGCAGATTACGTTGATTGTTGTAGGGGTACTGGTTATTAGTTCATTACACACCGTTGCTCATGATTTTGAAGAGCATGTTTCGGTTAAAAATGTGCAGACCGTATCGGTGCTGAATTCAGACATGCACTTAGGTAATGACATCGGGTTCTTTTAATCCGGTTTTCTTTTTAACCTCACAAAATTGTTCAGCAAGAGCGATTAGCGGGGCTAACGAAATTTGTGGGTCGGTATCAAATTGCGTCGTGTCTTGGGTGAATCGTTCAATGTAAATACGTAAAGTGGCGCCAACAGTATCAGTGCCAGAGAGTCGGTACACAATTCGTGAGCCATCGGTAAAGCGAATTCGAATACCTTGGTTTTTACTGTGGCTACCATCAACGGGATCTTGGTAATTAAATTCATCTGCATGACTGACGACATAACCGTTAAAATTTTTGCCTGATAAGGTGGCTAATTTGTCGCGGAGTTGATTAAACAGAGTGGTTGCAAGTGTTAGATCCAAGGCTTCGTAGTCGTGGCGAGAGTATATATCGCGGCCAAACTTAAGCCAGTGCTCATGGACTATTTCTTTGACAGATTTATTTTTTTGGGCGATTAAGTTAAGCCAGAATAATATCGCCCAAAGACCGTCTTTTTCACGGACATGATTTGAACTTGAGCCAAAGCTTTCTTCACCGCACAGTGTTATTTTTTTCGCGTCTAACAAATTACCAAAAAATTTCCAACCTGTGGGTGTCTCAAAACAAGGGATGTTCAGATATTGCGCGACACGGTCAATGGCTTGACTCGTCGGCATAGAGCGGGCAACACCACAGAGTCCTTGATGATAACCCGGGATCAGTTGTGCATTGGCGGCCATAATGGCAAGTGAGTCACTGGGGGTCACATAGGTGTTATTACCTAAGATAAGATTCCGGTCACCATCGCCGTCAGATGCTGCGCCGAAATCAGGGGCACTCGGGCTAAACATAAGGGCGGCTAAGGTCTGTGCTTGCGTTAAATTAGGGTCAGGGTGGCCTCCGCCAAAGTCTTCTAAAGGGGTGGCGTTAATAACCGATCCCGGAGGTGCGCTTAACATGGTTTCGAAGATATGTTTGGCATAAGGTCCAGTAACAGCATGCATCGCATCAAAACATAGACTGAGAGATTTATTCGTAATGACTTTGCGTAAAAGATCGAAATCAAAAATCTCGGTCATGAGTTGGGCATAGTCGGTGACAGAATCAATGACTGAAACAGTGAGGGTGTCGATTTCAAGCCGGTGAATTGTATTGATATCAATGTCGTCGAAAGTAGCACGATAGTAACGATTTATTTCGAGCGTTCTGGCGAAGATAGCATCGGTTAATTGTTCCGGGGCTGCACTGCCGCTAGCAATATTGAATTTAATACCAAAATCTTTGTCTGGACCGCCAGGGTTATGGCTTGCCGATAAAATAAAGCCACCAAAGGCCTGATATTTTCTAATTAAATGCGAAACGGCTGGGGTGGAGAGTAAGCCTTGGTGCCCGATGAGTAACTGACGACAACCGTTAGCCGCTGCAATTTTGATGATGATTTGGATCGCATGGCGATTGTAAAATCGACCATCGCCACCAATGACAAGAGCTTGCCCTTTATAATCGGTCATGCAGTCAAAAGTGGCTTGAATATAATTTTCTAAATAGTTGGGTTGTTGAAAGCACTTAACTTTTTTTCGTAGTCCTGAGGTTCCAGGTTTTTGATCGTTATAGGGTCGTGAGCTGACTGTAGTTATTTGCATTTTAAAACAAGTAAGGAGTGTTGAAGGAAGTGTAAAGGCCCATTCTTACATAGTAAAGCGAAACCTGTGGTTAGGTTTGTATTTGTTGTTGTGGGATGCCTCACAATTAGGCTAGGAGGTGTTAAGTTGTCGTATAATAGTCTGTAGAGGAGGTCTGACATTTGCGGAATAATAGTGATTTGATTCGTGGTTTTCCAGCACTAGTCAATATGGATTCTAAAGTTCTTGTATTAGGGTCAGCGCCCAGTCAGGATTCACTTAAAAAACATCAGTATTATGGCCATGACCGTAATACATTTTGGTTAATTATAGGGTCTTTATTTGGCGCTCAAGAATTAACGACGTATGAGCAGAAGGTCGCTTTGTTATTAACCCAAGGAATTGCTGTTTGGGATGTTTTACAAAGTTGCCAACGCGAAGGGAGTTTAGATGCGAAGATCAATCCGCAAACCATAACGGTTAATGATTTTAATATTTTTTTTAAAACATACCCCTTAGTAAGAACGGTGTTTTTTAATGGCCAGGTCGCTGAGAAAATTTTTCAACGTCGAGTATTGCCTGAGCTAGCGTATGCATTAGATTATTATCGATTACCGTCGACGAGTCCTGCCTATGCAGCAATGACGCTGAATGAAAAGAAAAAGCAGTGGCAACAAATATTAGGCATGCTTTAATAGCGATTTGTCGTCAATGGTATGGCGTTAAGGTAATTTAGGAGGTCGATTGGAAACATTATCAATGTGGGAGAATATGGTTCTAGGGGTAATTGTTTTAGGCGTGTTATTTTTATTCACCCCTAATATAAAGTCCTCTATGAGAAGAAATCGTGATGTTCCCTCAGACTGGATGGCGGCCATTTTACCGATTGGATTAGTGGTTTTATTTGTTGTTTTCTTATTGGTTGTAGGATGATATGAAAGAGTTAGAGTCAATAGAGCTTGATAAGCCAAGTCGTTCGCAATTAAAGCGGGAAGATCAACTTTTACAAGTGATGGCAAAAGAATTAGTGGAGTTATCACCAGCCAGTTTAGCGGCTTTGAAGTTATCTGAGCAGTTAATGGATGCGATAACTTCGGGTGCGGCGATGCCTTCGAATAAAGGCGCTCGAAAAAGACAGCTTAAATATATTGCAGGGATATTGCGTGCAATGGAAATGGATGTTATTCAAGAGCGTTTGGATGTATTTAAAAATAAAAGCGCTCATGCTGCGCGTGAGTTGCATAAGGTAGAGCATTGGCGAACCCGGTTACTGTCAGAAGATAAAGCGGCTTTAACGGAATTATTAGATGCACATCCAGAAGCGGATATACAATATTTACGTCAGTTGGTGCGTGCTGCAAAAAAAGAAATGAAGCTGGGTAAGCCTGCAAAGTCAGCACGGTTATTGTTTAGGCTGTTAAAAGGGTTATTTGATGAAACCGATCAATTAAGTTGAAATAAATCCAGTTGTTGAGGCTGGCAGACGATGCTTTTGGGTTCTAAGGATGAAAAGGTGATGCCCAGTAACCGAACTTTTCGTTGGCCAATGGCGGTTTTCTTGATCAATGCAGTCAGAATTTCTTGCTCCAGTCCTTGATTGGTTAGGTACTTATGACTGGTTCGGCTACGAGTAATTTGCTCAAAGTTCTCATATTTTACTTTAAGGGTAACGGTCAAGGCGTTAAACTCTTTTTTTTGTAATTTTGCAAAAGCAGTTGAAAATAAACCATGAATAGATTGTTCAATAACAACAGGGTCGCTGAGATCGTTAGAAAATGTTGTTTCAATACCGACTGATTTTATGGCTCGGTGTGGACGAACGGGACGGTTATCTTGATTGTGCGCGATGTGGAAGTAATGTAACCCAGTTTTGCCAAAATGGTGTTGTAATTGTTCTTTGCTTAATGCTTTGAGGTCTTTCCCCGTATAAATACCTAGAGCATGCATTTTTTGCTCAGTAGCTTGGCCGATACCATGGAATTTACCGATGGGTAATTGTTCAATAAATCGGGGTCCTTGTTTGGGTGTAATCGTAAAAAGCCCATTAGGTTTGTTGATATCAGAAGCTATTTTGGCGAGGAATTTATTATAAGAAATGCCTGCGGATGCTGTGAGTTGTGTTTTTTGCTTTATTTTTTGAATAATGTCTTGAGCAGTGCGTGTTGCAGAATGATTAAAATGATGAGTCGTGGTCACGTCAAGATAGGCCTCATCTAATGAGACCGGTTCAACGAGCTCAGTATATTCTTTAAATATGCCGCGAATTTGTTCCGAGACGTCTCGGTAAGCGTCGAATCTGGGTTTTACAAAGATAGCATGGGGACATAAACGTAAAGCTGTAGATGATGGCATAACAGAATGAATGCCAAAAGCACGGGCTTCATAACTGCATGTGGCAACCACACCTCGGCTATTAGGCAAACCACCGACGATGAGCGGTTGGTCTCGGTATTGTGGGAAGTCACGTTGTTCGACGGCAGCAAAAAAAGCATCCATGTCGATATGAATGATCTTTCTTAGATTTATTTGCGCATCCATTGGTTCAAGGCGAAAAAGGGGCGATCAAAGACTTTTCAGCCTTAGCGGCTGGTATTAGATTTGTTTTCTAAGATCTCCGTCAAAGACCACTCTGAAAAAGGAAAGGGTAGTCGTTCGCTGTTGAAGGTTAAAAATAATACGATATCGTAGAGGTAGATTGATAATTTTTTACCAAAACCAAGAATGTTAGTATTCGGGCTGCCTGTCAATAGCATGGATGCGATTTGAAGAAGGATGATGAGTTGCAATACTATTTGAACCAAGCCGACAATGACAGCAAAGATAGCCATAAAGAAAATACGTTTCCAGGTGCTTATTTTTTGGAGGTTCTGATTAAAATCCTCTTTCATGTGTACGTTCCCTTAAAAGTAATGAGTAGCGAAAAGCGAAAACGGTGATTTTATCCGCGCATCATAATGTCGCGTAAATCTAAGGTTGCGGCATTAGCTCGAGTAATATAAGTCGCCATGGTGAGTGAGTAATTGGATAAAATTCCAAAACCATCACCATTCAGAATCATAGGGCTCCAGATGGGGGTGATCGCTTTTTCTAATTCGTGAATCACACGCTTCATCGTTTCAGTCGCATTTTTATTGGCTAGAACGTTACCGAAATCGTGTTCGACGGCTTTAAGGAGATGGACCAGCGCCCAGGTTGCTCCGCGCGCCTCCCAGAAAACATCATCAATCTTTATCCATGGGGTTTGTTTCATAGCCTCATAACGTTGGTTGACGCCATCCGATTGGAGTCGGCCGGTGCTGGCAATTAAACGGGCAGAGAGACCGCCTAAACGCTTTTCAACAACTTCAAAATATTGCCTTAGATTGTCCGCGCGCGAATAAAATTGAGCTCGATTGTTGAGAAGACGGCCCATATAACCTTTGAGGGCTTTCGCTCCTTTGCTATATTCCCCTTCTGTTGAAGGGAGTGCCCAAGAATTGTGTTGATAGTAAAATGACGGTTCTGCTCTTGCTAAATCAGGATCTTCATTGGATTGTGATTGTGAGCGGGCGAATTGATTTCTAAGTGCTGTTGCGCCATCACGAATCATTACTAGGGCGCCAAATTCCCAGCTGGGCATATTGTCAAGAAATACACTGGGAGGAGCAATGTCGTTGCTTAAGTAACCCCCATTTTTTTCTAAAATGGTATCGGCAAGAACGGAAAGCGTATTGCTATAGACATAGCCGGTAGGGAGTGCCCGTGTAGTCGTTTTTTTGGCTGTTATAAGGGCTCGTTTTTGAACATTGAATTGGTTCGGTTCCAGTGAAATATATTGTGCATATATAGTGGTTAAAATCATGGCTACTAGAAGAAAGAAGCCAGTTGCCCAGAGAGCCCCACGGTATCTAATATTATCAATAAGTGTACGGAACGTCATAGTGTATGCTTTACCTGTGTTGTCAGACCGTTGAAGAAATCATTATGATCGTTATGTTATCAGAAAAGACAAGGTAAGTTATTGAAACTGATATTTTTTAAGGAAAAAAAGGGGGCGTGTTATAACCTCGAAAAGGCTATTTTTTAGCACGCGGGTGAGTATTGTCATAAACAGCTATTAAATGTTGAAAATCAAGGTGCGTATATATTTGAGTGGTGCTGATTTTGCTATGGCCCAGTAATTCCTGAACTGCGCGTAGATTTTGACTGGATTCTAAAAAATGGCTGGCAAAGGAGTGGCGTAGCATGTGGGGGTGGATATGGACGGGGCTATTGCTTTTTTTACACCACTGGCTAAGTCGACTTTGTACGCTACGGTTGCTCAGGCGTTTGCCGTGTTGGCTAAGAAAGAGTGCCGGATTGTTATCATTATTGAGAGTTAGTCGTATGGGCCGCCACTTTTCTAGCGCGGATAGTGCTTTCCCCCCAATAGGGACTAAGCGACTTTTATGCCCTTTTCCTTGCTGAATAGTGACCATTTGTTCGGAAAAATCGATATCTACAAGATTTAATTCGGTGAGTTCTGAGAGTCGAAGACCACAGGAATAGAATACTTCAAAGATAGCAAGGTCACGGGTTTCTAGTCTTGATTGCGGTTGTGTTTCAAGTAAGCCATGAATTTGATCAACATCAAGTGTTTTAGGCAGAGAGTTGTTGGTTTTTGGTGCGCGCAGATAGCGAGCTGGATTATCCTGTAAGTGATCGTTTTTAATGAGGTAATTAAAGAAGCTTCGGATGGCAGATAATTCTCTTTGTAAACTTTTACCGCTTAGTCCTAGGCGGTGGCGGCCAGCAATATGATTTCTGATATCAGGGTATTGTAGTGTAGACCAGTGGGTAAATGATTTTTGCTCGCAAAATAGCGTGAGTTGTTTAAGGTCTCGGCGGTAGTGCGTTACGGTGTTTTTAGAAGCTCGTTTTTCATAGTGGAGATAGTTAAAAAAGTCAGTGAGTAAAATAAGGGCTTCAGGACTCATGAGTTTAACCGCATTTTTTCGTGGTGGTGGCTATTTCAGGTGCTGGGAACATCATACGCTCGATTCAGGCAGGCAATGAGTTGCGTGGCGATAATTTCACTGATTTGAGTGAGGAAAAGGTGGCCCATATCCGCTTTATAGCGTTCTTTTTCACGGCTTCCTATGGCAATAATGCCTTCTAACCCGGTAAAGTTCATCGGTATTAGGGCGCAGGACCTAATTTGTAAGGCATTCTCTGCAAACAGTATTCGTGCTTGATTAATGGGTGGTTTGCCACATTGGGGTTGATTCAAGGCCAGAACCTCTTTGAAGGCGAGTGCTTCTTTGCTGTCTTTATTAATGAATATTTCGGCTGTTTTTGGATGGCTGTGTTTTTTTTCATCAAAAACTTTAACGGTAAAAAAGTCGCTTAAAAAACAATTGTTAAAGACTTCGTTTAAGTTTTTTACCAGCGTGTCAAGCGTGTGAGAGTCAAGGGTTGCCAGAGTAAGCTCATGCATGCGTTGTGCTGTGAGATCATTTTCTTTGGCGATATCAATTAATTCTATAAATTGTCCTTCGACTTGTTGGTGTTTAGTTCTGAAAATTTCAAGTTGTTTAGCGACTAAGGACACAGCCGGGCCACTGAGGTGAGGAACGGAAAGGGTTTCTAATAACTCGAGATTATTATGAAAAAAGCTAGGGTTTTTTTTGAGGTAGGTTTTGACGTCAGTCTCGGTTATTTTGAGTGTCATTATTTCGTTTCCGTATTACAGGGTAATAGTTCCGTTAAAAACAGGGGTAGCCGAACCCGTCATAAAAACAGGTGTGTTACGTCCTTGCCACTGAATAGTTAGCTCTCCACCCGGTAAGTCCACGCGTACATCTTTTTCTAACATATCTCTTTCAATACCGCAAATCACAGCAGCGCATGCTCCACTGCCACAGGCTAATGTTTCACCGGAGCCACGTTCATAGACACGGAGTTTAATGTGGTTGAGGGTGATGATTTGCATAAATCCAATATTGGCACGCTCAGGAAAAATAGGGTGGTTTTCAAGTGCTTTTCCAAGCGTATCGACCGGGGCGGTCTCGATATCGTTAACGATGATAACAGCGTGAGGATTACCCACAGATACGGCAGAAAAAGACCATACCGTCGTGTCAATGGTGACGTTATACAGGGGTGATGCCGGTGATGAGGTGATGAGCGGTATTTGCTCTGGGTTGTGTTTAGGTTGGCCCATGTTCACAGTAATTAAGTCATTCTGGGTGAAACTGAGTAATAATTGACCCGCACCGGTGTCGACAAGGATATTGTTTTTGGGGGATAATTTTTGGTCGCGAACAAACCGAGCAAAACAACGTGCACCGTTACCACATTGAGAAACCTCACTGCCATCAGCGTTAAAAATACGGTATTTAAAGTCGGCCGATGAGTCAGGAGAACTGGCTTCAACCAGAAGTAATTGATCACAGCCAATACCAAAATTTCGGTTGGCGATAAAACGTATTTGTGCAGGGCTAAGGTTTATCGTTTGATTGATCGCATCAATAACCACAAAGTCATTCCCGAGGCCGTGCATTTTTGTGAAAGCTATTGGAGTCATAATCCCAAAAGATTCAGGTATAGCGTGTGTTGGCGATTTATTTTGTTCCTTAAATTCATGGCAGTAAGCTTTCCCCTTGCCATAAACTGGCTATGGATTCTCGTTCTCGAATAAGGTGGGCTTGATTTCCGTCAACTAGAATTTCAGGAGGGCGAGGTCTTGAGTTGTAGTTTGAACTCATTGAAAAACCATAAGCACCCGATGATCGAACGGCTAATAAGTCATTAGGGGCGAGTGCTAGAGAGCGCTCTTTGCCCAGGAAGTCACCAGTCTCACAAACAGGGCCAACAATATCCCATTGTTTCGTGGGTGCCGTTGAGCGTGCGTTGACAGGAATAATAGCTTGCCAAGCATTGTAGAGAGCCGGGCGTAATAAATCGTTCATGGCGGCATCAACAATAGCGAAGTTTTTGGCCTCAGTGGGTTTTAGGTACTCAACCCGTGTGACTAAGATGCCCGCATTACCGGCAATGGCTCGCCCAGGCTCAAGGAGTATTTTGATGTTTCTACCCGCTAATTTATTCAACAGAGCATCAATATAGTCTTTGGGATCCGGCGGGGTTTCATGTTGATAGCAAATACCTAATCCACCACCTAAGTCAAGGTGCTCAACGGTTATGTTTTCGTCACTGAGTCGGTCTACGAGTAATAAAACCTTGTCTAGCGCATCAAGGAAAGGGCCCGTTTCTGTGAGTTGTGAACCGATATGACAATCAATACCCAGAATCTTGATGTTTGCCAATGAAGCGGCGTGTTGATAGTGCGTAAATGCCTCATTGATATCAATACCAAATTTATTTTCTTTTAACCCGGTAGAGATGTAAGGGTGGGTCTTGGCATCCACATTAGGGTTTACTCGAATAGAGATGTTAGCAATACATCCTCGTTCTTTGGCAAGCGTGTTGATGCGATCGATTTCTTCACTGACTTCGATGTTGAAGCAGTGTATACCTGCATTAAGTGCCGCTCTGATTTCATCTTCACGTTTTCCCACGCCTGAAAAAACTATTTTTTTAGGGTCTCCACCAGCAGCGATGACGCGCTCCATTTCTCCGAGGGAAACAATATCAAAGCCAGAACCTAAACGAGCCAGTAAGTTTAAAATAGCAATATTTGAGGAAGCCTTCATGGCATAGCAAATCAAGTGGGGGTGGTTGCCAAAGGAGTGGTCAAAGGCCTTCCAGTGTCGTTCCAGTGTGGCGCGGGAATAGATGTAACACGGTGAACCATAGTGTTCGATAATTTCGCTAATTGAACACTGTTCAGCAAAGAGTTGATCGTCCTGATAATTGAAATAATCCATAGTTAGTGTGTGTCAGCGGGTGGGTTGTTATCAGGGATATATAGCGGTCCCATTTGTCCACAGGCCGAGAGTAAAAGTGCTGCACAAAATAAGCAAATAATTTTTTGGGTAAACATAAGTCTAATTTTTATAAATAAATTCAGGTAGCCAAGTGGCTAACGAGGGCCAATAGGCTAATAACGCTAACATACATAATTGAATCAGAATAAAGGGCATTACGCCACGATAAATTTGCATTGTGGTGATTTCAGCTGGCGCTACACCGCGGAGGTAAAAAAGCGCAAAACCAAAGGGCGGGGTTAGGAATGAGGTTTGTAGGTTAATAGCAATCATGATTCCCAACCAAATAGGGTCAATTCCCATACTTAAGAGGATAGGGCCAATGATGGGTACAATCACAAAAGTAATTTCGATAAAATCCAGTACAAAACCAAGTGCGAACATGACGAGCATGACTAAAAACATAGCGCTTAGTTTGCCCCCGGGTAAGTCAGATAATAATTCAATGATTATTTCATCACCATTAAAGCCTCGAAAGACCAGTGAAAATAAAGCTGCCCCGATGAGAATCATAAAGACCATGCTGGTGATCTTTGTGGTGCTTTGCATGACAGAACGTAGCGTTGGGAGCGATAATTTTTTACGTAAGAAAGATAATAAAAGCGCACCGCTTGCCCCGACAGAGGCCGCTTCGGTGGGTGTTGCAATACCGCAAATAATGGAGCCTAAAACGGCAAACATGAGAAGCAGAGGTGGCAGGAGTCCAGCAAATAATTGCTGGTAATTGGTTTCACGGGGGGTGTTCTTATCTATGCGGGTAGGCATGGATTCAGGTTTGAAGTGGGCGGTTAGGATGATGTAGAGTAGATAAAAAAAGACCAGTCCTAATCCCGGTATTAGAGCACCCGCAAACAAGTCACCGACTGAGACGGTTTCCGGCGCAAAGATCCCCATATCAAGTTGGGCCTGTTGGTAAGCAGTTGAGATGACGTCACCCAGTAACACCAATACAATTGAAGGCGGAATGATTTGGCCCAAGGTTCCTGAGGCACAAATAATTCCGCAAGAAATAGCCGGGTCATATTGGTTGCGCAACATGGTGGGCAGTGACAAGAGACCCATAGTGACAACTGTAGCGCCAACAATACCGGTGCTTGCAGCCATTAGCATTCCAACGAGAGTCACCGAAATACCGAGTCCACCGCGTGTGGAACCGAATAAATCGGCCATGCTTTCCAGCAGATCTTCAGCCAATTGAGCGCGCTCTAGCATGACGCCCATAAAGACAAAGAGGGGGACGGCAATTAATGTTTCATTATTGAGTATGCCGAATAAACGATTGGGTAGGGCGTGCAAAAAGGCCGTGTCAAAGAGGTCAAGTTGAATGCCTACAGTGGCAAAGCAGAGCGCTGTTCCACTTAAAGCAAAAGCAACAGGAAAGCCTGAAAGTAGAACGATAAAGACGGTAAGAAACATCCAAAAAGCTAAGTATTCTTCCATGGGTTATGATGCTGTGTTTAAGGAAATGCCAAGGGCAGAAAAAAGACTTTTAATGGCTAGTGATATAGCTTGTAGGAGCAGTAATCCAGCCATAACAATGATAGTGCTTTTAAGGAGATAAACGGCGGGTAATCCTCCTGAGTTTCGAGATGACTCTTGAATGGCCCAGGAATCAGCGACATAGTCCCAGCTGCTAACGATAATAAAAAGGCACACCGGGATTAATAAAAAAAGGGTGCCTAGAAAATCAACCCAGCCTTGTGTTTTTTCGTTAAAGCGGTGATAAAAAATATCTACTCGAACGTGGGCATTATGTTTGAGTGTGTAGGCCGTCCCCAGCATAAAAATTAGGGCGTGCATGTAAGAGATAGATTCTTGTGCGGCAATAGAGCCGATATTAAAGCAGTACCGAAGTATAACAACGGTAACCGATACTATAACAAGGATGAGAGTAAGCCATGAAGTCCCTCGACCAATCTGTTCATTTAATGTGTCAATGAGTTTTATGGTGCATCGACCGAAAGTGACTAACGAGCTCATGATAATTTGAAGAGTAAAAAACGATTAATTTTAACTGAAAACAAGGCGTTAAAGTATTTTAAACAGAACACTTTTTAAAAAACAGTAACGGCATTGGATTTGAAGTTCAGCCAAACCTGATCACCAATGTTGAGTTTTAAATCATCTGAGGCTTGATGCGTTATCATGGCATGAAATATTTCGCCGGCCTTAACGGTAACGCGAACATTATTTAAGTCCTCGATAATCGCAGTAATTTTTCCTTGAAAATGATTTCTCATGCTGGAGGAAAGCGCAGATTTGGAGAGGACAATTTGTGAGGGGTCTATTGAAATGTATGTGCCTGTTGTTGTTTGGTCTGGCGGGATTAACGTGAGTTGTGTTGTTTTAAAATAGTTATTTGAGAGTTGGCCTGCAAATAAGTTAATCATCGCGTTTGGAATCGGTTTTCCAGCTGCTAGGGTAATAACTTCATCGCTAAGGGCGCAGCCCTGGAGGTGATTGTGGGTGCTGAAAATTAGGGTTTTTTGGTAGTCTCTTACAAAACCTTCAAGATTGTTTTTACTGGTTTGGTCTAAATAGCTAAAAGGTTCGTCTAAGATCAGAACGTCGGGCGTCAAGGCCAGTGCACGAGCCAGTGCAGATTTTTGTTTTTCGCCATCGGATAATTCATCCACGGTGCGATTAGCAAGATTTGTAATGCCCAGATAATCTAAGCTAGTTGCGATACGTTCAGCGTGTAGTGATGTTGGAATACAGCGGATTTTTAATGCTGTTGAGATGTTTTGTTTGACCGTACCCTGCAGTAAGTAGGGGCGTTGCGTTAAAAAAGCAATTTGTTTTCGATAAGCGATTGCTTTCTTAGGAAATGTAGGGAAGCCTAAAAAGTCAAGTTGCCCTTGGCTTGGAGGTATTACAAAAGCAAGAATATTGAGCAGGGTGCTTTTACCCGAACCATTAGCACCAAACAGTGCGGTAATTTGGTTCGATTTTATTGACAGGGATTTAATATGTAGGGCTTCTTTTAGATCATAGTTAAATTTAAGGTTGGTCAAATGGTAGGCATGATTCATAATCTCATATTGTACATGAGCGCATAAAGGGACGCTGAATGATGTTTATTTAAAGTAATTCTGAGCGTTTATATTTGAAGATGGGTCTGCGTTTTGGGCGGCTTAAATTAACCTGAAATGTAGATGCTTTATATTAGGATACCGAGATGATTAAAAGATGTTTTTTTGTTTTTATCTGTAATGCTTTTTTCTCAGTATGCGCGGCAGATGTAGCCATTTTGCGCGTGGCAACAACGACGAGTACTGAAAATTCAGGACTGCTTTCAGTGTTGCATCCGGTTTTTGAAAAAAGCAATGGGGTTCGTTTAAACGTGATTGCTGTGGGTACAGGAAAGGCATTACAGTTGGGAGAAAATGGCGATGTCGATGTGGTTTTAGTGCATGCGCCTGCAGCCGAAGTCGCTTTTATGAATGCGGGTTTTGGCATTCATCGTGAAGCGGTTATGCATAATGATTTTGTCATCGTGGGTCCGGCCAGTGATCCTTTGGAATTGCGCCAATTAAGTACCCCGGATGAGGTGATGAAAAAAATCGCTAGCGGACAAAGTGTATTTATTTCCAGAGGGGATGATTCGGGGACACATAAAAAGGAAAATAATCTTTGGCAGCAGGTTGGTATTAACCCCAGGGGGCGGTGGTATTTGTCCGTTGGTCAGGGAATGGGGAGTGTCTTACGTATGGCTAATGAAAGTAGAGCTTATACGTTAACGGATCGGGGGACATACCTTGCCTACCAAGGCAAAGTGGCACTGGAGATTGTTTTCCAAGGAGATCCAAAGCTTAATAACCCTTACCATGTCATGGCGATAAACCCTAAGCGGCACCCGCATGTCAAGTTTGATTTGGCGCGGCAGTACATTGCTTTTTTGATTAGTGAGGAGAGCCAAAGAATCATTAATAATTTTAAGCGCAAAGGACAGGTGCTTTTTTACGGTGATAGCAGCAAAGGGCAGCCTTAACGATTTTATTATGTGGAGCCATGAATAAAAAATTATTAGCCCATAAAATCGCAGAGTTTAGTGGCAGAACCTTTGAAATTGAGAAAATCATCCCTGTTAGTGGTGGATGTATTAATGCGTCTTATCAGCTTGTAGGGGGCGAACAACGGTATTTTATTAAATTAAACGACGCCGATTTACGGTCGATGTTTGAGGCTGAATATGCCGGTCTAGAAGCACTTTATTCAACCCAAACGGTTTCAGTGCCGCAACCACTGTTGAGTGGCGTTGTCGATGATAGAAGTTTTTTGTTGTTGACCTTTGTAGAATTTGGCTCAAGCACACCTCAGTCTGCGCAGTATTTAGGTGAACAATTAGCAGAGCTTCATAGTTTACAGCAGCCTTTTTTCGGCTGGCACAGAGATAATACCATTGGGTCAACAGTGCAAAAAAACAGTCCTAGAACGGATTGGCTAGTTTTCTGGCAGGATCAGCGAGTAACGGCTACGGGTGTCGATTGCAGCAATCGGGACAAGCCTTGAAGGAGATCATGGCGGTCTTTTTTACCGATTATCAACCGATGCCATCTTTATTGCATGGGGATCTATGGGGGGGGAATGTAGCTGTGGATAAAACCGGTCTGCCGATTATCTTCGATCCCGCTTGTTACTACGGTGACCGTGAGGCTGATATGGCAATGACTGAATTATTTGGTGGATTTAGTGCGGGGTTTTACAGCGCTTATAACGCCTCATTAAAACTGGATGCGGGATACTGCGTTCGTAAGAATCTTTACAATCTGTATCATATTTTGAATCATTTAAATTTATTTGGTGCGGGTTATCTCAATCAGGCGCAGAATCTTATTGATCGATTATTGGCTGAAGCCAAATAAAACCGTTCTGCACTTGGCACAACGGTTGTATTTGGAATGGCTTTAGCGTGTTTCTTTAAACCAACTGTAGAAGAAGTATCCAGCACCGATTAAGATAAGTAAGGCGAAAATCCACTTAATGTACGACGCGCTCTCTTGTTCTTTTACGGTATCCTTAAATTGAAATTTTGTTAAGACGCCGAGACTGGGGTCTTTTAAATCAATGGTGATTTTGTTTGCGGCTAAGCGAGTAAATTGGATTTCACCGCCATCAAAGGGTTTACTATTTCTTTTGCCGCCACCACGACTGTGTGGGATGATAGATGAATTGCTAAAAGTAGCTTGTGAAATTGCCTGAGCCAGTTCTTTTTCTATGGTTCGAGTATCTTTGTTTTTGGTTTCAAGGTGGATAGGTTGCCCGTCATCAATACTAATTGTAATGCCACCGCCGGTTGCTTGAGTTTTTTTAGGTGGAGCAAAAGCGTCAACATAGGCAATATCAGCAAAGTAGACCATATCCACAGAGAAGTTAACAGCAGCGGCTCCAAATGATTGTCCAGCCAGGTCGTAGCTTAATTTTTGGTTGGCGTAGTCTCTGAAAGTGACGCGGGTAAATGCGAAATTGGCATTATTGCTGATAGTAACTTCAGGTTGTTTTTTAGGATTTTCAGCGCTAACACCCCGTGAGTCTGGGTAAAGCTCTGCAAGCGCATCATACATGGCTGATTTTAATTTTTTAGCCGAGCTGAGTGCGGTATCAGGGCGTAATCTATCGGGGCCAGTAATAAAAGCCATGCCAGTAGATTCATACGTTCTATCTTCATTATGGCGCCACTGGACCGTTAAAGAGAATAAGGAATCGCCTGTTTTTGTAATAGGGCCTTCCACCGAGACATGAATCTTATCTTGTCCGGCAGCCGTTGCATGTACCCATTGGAGCGGTAATAAACAAAGCCCAATCATCAGTGTAAAGGTTTTTATTTTGTAAGTGATCAAAAGGGTCTCCTGTCTTTAATGGTTAATTTGTACTAAGCCATTAAAGTAATGGCTATTAGTAGAAAATATTTTAGCTAATTATATCTGACAAAGCGATAGGGCAAATTGTCACATAAAAATAAGTTAAAACAATGAGCGAATGACTGAGAGTCAATATTCTATTGTTTGACTTATATATTATCAGATTGTCTTGTAGAAAATCGGCATAGGGTTAAAAAAAGCGCTGTGGATAGGCCCGCTGAGGCAAATAACATGCACATAACCATAATCTGGTAACGTGCCGCAATGGCAGGCGCAATACCCGATAATATTTGTCCACTCATCATGCCGGGTATGGAGACTAAGCCAACAGCGAAAAGCGAATTGGTGATGGGTATCAGGGCGGTACTAAAGGCAATGTTACGGGCCTGTTGATAGCTTTGTTGATGAGCCAGTTCATTATTGAATCTTTCGGCCGCAAGGCTGATAGCATTCATCGCATTAGCGAAAATCATTCCTGACAGAGGAATTATGAATTGTGGTTGAAACCAAGGTGATAATTGTAATACCCCAAAGATTATAATGGCTAGTGTGATGCCGCCGCCGAGTGAAATAGCGGCGAGTGCCTTAAAGAAGAGCTCTCTTCGTTGCTGTTGAACTTCATTTAGGGAGATCCAACTGGCGGCCACAACCATGACCAGTAAAACAAAAACAATTACCCACGGTGTTTTGGTGTTGAATAAGAAAGTTAGGCAATAGCCGATCGTGAGTAATTGCAGCCACATTCTAGATAGCGCATAAAGGGGTTTTTTAATTCCTAGCGACCAATAAACAAAAAAGGCGATAACCAGTGCCACTGGGATAAACGCAATGACTAAATTGAGTAATGAAATTTGTGGAATAACAGAATCCATGAAAGGTTTTTTAATAAAGAAGCGAGTGTTTCGGCCGCAAAAGAATTAGCCGTAGGCACCTTACCAGCTCAGTAGTAGCCATTTGGGTAGGCGTGAACCTTTTTCAAGATCAGAATGGCGCATTTCCATATTACCATCGCCATCTATATCGACCAGATAATAGGGTGGCCCATAGTCCGGCACAATCTTAACTTTATAGAGTTCACCGTTAACGCGGTATTCATGGATGGTTTTGCCAGCGCGCCGAATAATTGTAATATCGGGAACCACCATGTTGTCACCACTTTGGACGGGTAGTGGTAGTTCTGGTGGCTCAGGTAGCGGTACGGGTTCTGCCAAGGTTTGTGCAGATAGACTTTGTAAAGGCCCCATTAAAGTGAGGGCAGTAGCTAAATAATATCTCAATGTTAAGTGCTTCATTTAAATGATAATACCATAGCTAAATGACTGCCTCCAATAACTAAATATAGGGTCCGTAACAGGAAAAAATGGTTTGAACTTGTTTTCGAGGGCTAGAACACGTATGGTTTTGCCCTGAATAATGACATTATTCGCTATAATGTTATTTCAGTTATGTAGTGCCAAATGGTGTTGGCTCTGCGCACATGTAAGGGATAAAGTGAAATGACCGGTGAAAAAGAGCTTCATAAAATTGTTATTGTCGGCGGCGGCGCCGGAGGTTTGGAATTGGCATCCAGTCTAGGTCGACAGTTGGGGCGCAAGAAACAGGCGGAAATTACCTTAGTAGACGCATCCTATACGCATATTTGGAAGCCGTTGTTGCATGAAGTGGCTGCGGGTTCTTTTGCTGAAGCGGATGAAATAGAATACTTAGCGCAAGCGCATCGTTGTCATTTTCAGTTTCGTTTAGGGCGTATGGAGGGTCTCGATCGGGACAATAAGGCGATCTTTGTGAGTCCAACAGTCACAAAAAGTGGTGACGAAATCATTCCGAAGCGGGTTTTTAATTACGACACCTTGGTTATTAGTGTCGGTAGCGTTAGTAATATATTTAATGTCAGTGGAGTCAATGAGCACTGTTTATTTCTTGATACGCCTTATCAGGCTTATCGTTTTCAGAAAAGATTGGTTGAGCGTTATATTCGGACGCACACCAAGGATCAAAGTAAAAATAAATGTTTGTCTATTGCTATTATCGGTGCAGGGGCGACAGGCGTTGAATTATCAGCGGAGCTTTTAGATGTTAAGAAACAATTTTCAATGTATGGCTTGGATGACATTACGGTTAAAGTAACGATTATCGATACGGCAGCTCGTTTATTGCCGGCACTCTCGGAGAAATTGGCCTTAGCGGTTCATAAGCAGCTACATAAGCTCGGTGTGGAATTAAAATTAGGCCAGCAAGTGGTGGGCGTAACAGAAAAAGGGGTGCGTTTAAAGAACGGGGATATTGTTTTGGCTGATATTAAAGTCTGGGCAGCAGGCATTAAAGGTCCTGATTGGTTAGCGGATTTAGACGGTTTAGAGGTTAATAGGATTAATCAGCTGGTTGTTAAGCAGACGTTAGAAACCACAGAAGATGGTGATATTTTTGCAATGGGTGATTGTGCCGCTTGTCCATGGCCAGGACATGACCGGACTGTACCGCCGCGAGCACAAGCCGCGCATCAACAAGCGATCACCTTGGCAAAGACATTGACTAATCGTGTGCAAGGTACGCATGAAACGATTGCTTATATTTACCGTGATTATGGCTCATTAGTGGCTCTGGGGCGGCATTCAACCGTGGGTAGTTTAATGGGTAATTTGATGGGTTCTGTGAGCGTGGGAGGGGTTATTGCCCGTTTAGTTTACCTGTCGTTATATAAAATGCATCAAATAGCCATTCATGGTTATTTTCGAACGGCGATGTTAACCTTATCTAATTTGTTTAGGCGTAGTACACATGCGCGTATTAAAATGCACTAGTTTTTTAAGATTTTATTGGGATAGTTATGTTTGAAGTAGAGTACGATTTAGTAGAAGACGATTTAATTCATTTTAATGAGAAGCGATTTTCAGGAACTGAACAAGCTAGAAAAAGAATGCGATTTGGGCAAGGGATTGTGCCCGCCATTTTGGTTATGATTGGGCTTTTTTATGGCCTTTTACTTAAAGATGAATACACCGGTTTGTTTACGGTTGTCTTTGCTGTAGTGTTGGTTTTTGGTATGCCATTTTTTAGTCGATGGGACATGCGTAGACGATTTAAGAGGCAGTATAGCGAAGAAGAAAAAGCTAATATTTTAGGACATTATAAATTAACTATTGAACCGAAAGTATTGGTGGAAGTTTCGCCTTCCGGTGAAAATGCGATGGCATGGAAGGAATTGTTACGTGTTGAATACGGCGAAAAATATGTTTATATCTATATCGATATTGATACGGCATTAGTTATTCCGGTTCGTTCGGTGACCTCAGGGGATTTGGAAAAGTTCGCTGAGCAGGCTGATAAGTTGATAGACCGCTATAGCTAGCGGTGCATGATTGAGTTTTTAAAAAAGCAATGCAGTGCCAAAACGGTGTTGCTTTTTTAATCACCGATTAGTACGGTAAAGCCTTCAAAAACAGGGTGTTACTGATATGGCGCACGGTTTCCCCTAGCGTTTTTATGCGCCGACCTAAAGGCCTCTGATTTTGTCCATTGGCTGAAGTCTTCTTTTAAATCCCACGTGCCATGAGAAATATAAAGGGTATGGGATGGTTTCGAATTTCCTTTGCCACGGTTAATTTTAAATCGGTTGATGGCTATATATAATATAGGCCCTCTCTTTAAAGTGTATTTAAGGGATGAGAGTCAGTATTTAAACAGATTATATTCTCTGATCAAAATAGAATAGTTACCACGGGTTTATTTTGTAACACAACCATGGGTTGTGTTTTATGATCTGGGCTTATCATGATGAAATAGAGGGTCTTGAAACTTAATTGTTTTTGGTTAAATAGAAGTCTTATAATGCAGCCCTAATTAAGTAAACTGGATGAAAGGTAGTGCTGAACTTTAAAAATATTAGCTTGCGCCGTGGAGAACGGCTGTTGTTTTCTGGCTTGTCTTTCATTATTCACAAGGGGCAGAAAGTAGGGGTAACCGGTGCCAATGGAACCGGTAAATCCAGTTTATTTGCGATGATTCGTAATATTATTCATTCAGATGAGGGCGATTTATCAATGCCCCAGGGTATTGAAATAGCTCATGTTGCACAAGAAACGCCCGCTATTTCTAGAACAGCGATTGATTATATTATTGATGGCGATAGAAAATTACGAATAATACAGCAACAATTAGCCGATGCTGAGCTAGCTAATAACGGTATTAAGCAGGCAGAAATTCATGTAAAACTTGATGATATCGGGGGTTATACGGCGCAAAGTCGAGCATCGCGACTCATGGACGGTTTAGGGTTTTTGGTGACTGATGAGACACGGCCGGTGATGGAGTTTTCAGGGGGGTGGCGGATGCGTTTGAATTTAGCGCAAGCGTTAATGAGTCGTTCGGATATGCTTTTGTTGGATGAGCCGACAAACCATCTTGATCTGGATGCTGTTATTTGGCTTCAAGACTGGTTAATTAGGTATCCGGGCACCTTGTTGTTAATCTCACATGATCGTGATTTTTTAGATGCGATTGCTGATCATATTATGCATATTGAACAGAATAGCGCACAAATGTATACCGGTAACTACACTGTTTTTGAACGGTTGCGTGCCGAGAAGCTTGCACAACAACAAGCAGCCTATGAGCAACAACAAAAAGAAATTGCGCATATTCAAAGTTTTATTGATCGCTTTCGTGTTCAAGCAACCAAGGCAAAACAGGCGCAAAGTCGTATTAAAACATTGGAGCGAATGAACTTTATTGCCCAAGCGCATGTTGATTCGCCTTTTAATTTTAGTTTTAAAGACCCCGGAAAAATCCCCAATCAATTATTAACCTTGGAATCGGCAGATATTGGTTACGGTGATAAAGCGATTTTGAAAGCGGTTGATTTATTTATTAGCCCGGGGGATAGAATTGGGTTGCTGGGGAAAAATGGTGCCGGTAAGTCCACTTTGGTTAAATGTTTAGCGGGTGAGATTTCTATTTTATCGGGCGTCCGTCAAGGCGCGGAGGCATTAGATATTGGTTACTTTGCGCAACATCAATTAGAGCAATTGCGCGTGGAAGAAAGTCCTTTGTGGCACCTACAGCATTTGGACCCATTAGCGAGTGAAAAAGAATTAAGAAATTTTTTAGGGGGATTTGATTTTGTCGGTGATAAGGTCTTGGGCCCTGTACGGCCTTTTTCCGGAGGTGAAAAAGCTCGATTAGTTCTGGCGATATTAGTTTATCAAAACCCTAATTTACTTTTACTTGATGAGCCCACTAATCATCTTGATCTAGAAATGCGTCACGCCCTAAGTATGGCCTTACAGGACTATCGGGGTGCGCTGATTGTGGTGTCGCATGATCGGCATTTAATTCGTTCGGTTACGGATAAATTGATTTTTGTTGATGAAGGTACCGTACAAGTTTTTTCAGGTGATCTTGATGATTATCAACATTGGGTTGAAGATAAGAAAAATATTAATAACACGGAGAAGGCGATAGAAGAAGGCGTTTCACGTAAAGATCAGCGCCGGCTAGAGGCGGAAAAACGAAAGAAGCTCAAGCCACTTAGGGATATTTTGTTGAAGGTTGAAAAGACGGTTGATCAGTTTCACCGGGAGCAGACAGAAATAGAACAAGCACTGTCTGATGCGACCATCTATCAGGAGGCTCAAAAAGAGCAGTTAAAAAAAATACTGAAAAGAAAGGGTGAGTTGGATCTATTGGTTCAGGGTGCTGAGAACCGATGGCTAGAGATTACTGAAGAGATGGAAAGTTTTGATGGGGGGTGAGCCCGGTGTTGTGGCTAAGTTCAGAGGTTGGCTTACTTTCTGTTAAGCCTAGAAAAGCGGTCGTTAGTTTTTGTGTCGGTGCTTTATCTGTTCTTGGGTAAGGTAAACCAGAATTGACTGCCTTTATTAATAGCACTACTAACGCCTATCGTGCCGTTGTGAAGGGTAACAAATTCCTTGCAAACGATAAGGCCAAGCCCCGTGCTCTTTGTGATAATGCTTTCATTCTGGGGTGGCTGGTTTTTAGGGTGTGTGAAAAGCGTTTCAGCCACTGCTGTAGCGATGCCAACCCCGGTGTCGGTAATGCTAATTAAGATATGGTTATCAACCCTTTCTGCAGTCACTGAGATAGCGCCATCCTGAGGGGTGAATTTTATCGCATTGTGGAGTAGGTTTCTGATGATAGTTTGAAACATAAAAAGGTCGGCATTAACGGTCAGTGCTGAGGCTATTTTGACGTTGAAGGTAATGTTTTTACGGTTAATTTCGACATCAAATGCGTGTTGACTGTCTTTTAAATGGGGTTCTATTTCGAACTCGATTTTTTTAGGTTTAAGTGCGCCTTTTTGAGATTGCGCCCAATATAAAAGATTTTCTAGCAGTTTATGTATGTTGTTGAGAGAATTGTATATGGCTGAGTATAGTCCAGAAGACTTATCGTTGTTTTCGTTAAGGAGGCTGGCGTCAAATAGGCCGAGGATAAAGCCAATAGGCCCTTTTATGTCATGGGCAAGGATTGAAAATAATTTATCCTTCGTTTGATTGGCGGTAAGTAGATCTTCTTCCAAGTTAAGTCGGTCAGTGATATCCGTTGAAATACCACACATTCCAATAATCTGGCCGTGGTCATTTTTTATCGGCTTCTTGACGGACCAATAAGTTCTTAATTCACCGCTAGCAATGATAATATTGTTTTCTTCGGATTCAATGTGTTCGCCATGGTCTAAGACCCGACGGTCATTTTTTTGTAACTGATTGAATGTCGATAGATCAAAGAAAGCCGAATCGGTTAAACCAATTATTTCACTTAAACGGCTTTCAAAAAGGTTGCAAACCATTTTATTCGCATAGGTATAACGGCCTTGCGGGTCTTTTGTGAAGACATAGGCGCCAACGTGATCTAATGTTTCTGATAAGCGCTGTATTTGTTCGTTAAGTTTTTGTTCTGAGGGTGTCATGATCGATAACTATGGATCAATAAAATGAATAAAAACCAGAGTATAGAATAAAGAGTTATCGGGGGGGTAGGTTATTTCAGACGAAAAATGTAAGTCGATATTTACGGCAATAGCCTCTTGGGTTAATTTTTGTTTTTTTGCAGACAGAGGAGTTTGTTTGAGTAATGGATATTTTTATAAAGTTATTTTTGACCACCATTAGTATTTGTCGCTTTAGGAACGGTCCTCAGGCGTTGGATTATTCGCCCGGTTTTTTGCGGCTTGCAGTCTATATTTATATTGCGGTAAACAGTGTTTTAATGCTGTTATCGGCAGATTGGGTTGCGGGGCTTGTGCAGGTTTTTGTTCAATTAGGACTGTTGGCAGGATTTACTTGGGGCGTGCTGTATGTTTTTGGTAATACACCGCGTTTTAGTCAAACATTAACGGCTTTGTTGAGCGTTGATAGTTTGATTAGTTTTTGTTCGTTGCCGGTTGTGGGTTTTTTAAAGTCAGAGATCTTGCCGGAAAAAGTTTTTCTGTTTTTATTAGTGATTATGTTGTGGCACTGGGGGGTTATGGGACATGTTTTTCGTCATGCGTTATCGCGGTCATTAGTGTCTGGTTTAGGCTTGTCTTTTTTGTTTTTTTATGGCTCTTATTATGTGGTTTTTCTGCTTCAGCGAACAATTAGTTAGATTTTTTGTGGATTTGGTGCTTAGTTCGTTGCTATACCTGACCGACATCGTTATAGTGAAGCCTGATTAAATTACGCTAAGGTAAAAGCCGCTACTAGGGTAGGTCTTTTTTTAAGTATCGAGCTTCGGGTTGGACGGAGATTAAGCGATTTTCAGCGGGTGTAACAAAAAATATTATTTAAGTATAAGGTTGGTGAAAAAAATTATGGCAACTGATGATAAAGAAGAGCAAAGCAGCGAGGGGTCGCAGGATAACAGCGTGGTTCAGAAACAAGAAATAATGCAGGATGATACCGCGGCAGAGCAAAGTACAGAATCCGATCAAAGTGTAGCATCGGAACAAAGTGTCTCGCCAAAGAAAGCCAAGGACTTAGAAACTAATAGCTATCAAGGGCATATAGCCGCCTATGATTCAAAGAATAAGACCGGGATACTCTCAACAAATAAAAACAATAAAAGTTATTACTTTGAGCTGGCTGATTGGCATGAAGATAACCAACCGTATGGTGGCTGTCTAGTGGCCTTTGATGCCGAAGAGGTACATAAGAAATACGGTAAAGTTCTTAAGATGGAACTCATTGGCGAGTATACCGGGCCACAAGGCGAGGCTGTTAAGTCGCGGCGTCTGGCTGTGTTCTTGTCTATCTGTCTGGGTGGGGCAGGGGCAGGGCGGTTCTATTTAGGGTTTTGGAAGTTAGGTATCGCTCAAGTCGTTGCAACGGTTGGGACGTTGGGTTTTGCCGTTGTATGGGGGGTTTTGGAGGGAATTTTAATGCTGATGCATCGGATTGACAGAGACGCACAAAACAGACCCTTAAAGTAACTAGAAGCCCGCCTGATGATGTAGACTCTGGGCGGGCTGATATCTGAGTTAGCTATAAATTGCATACAAGCCATCAAGGACCAGGGTATTCGGACTGATCATACCGATTATCTTATCGTTTTCAATAACGGGTGCGCGAACGAGGTTGTAGTTAGCAAATAACCGAGCACATAATCGAATATCCATTTCAGGCCGAACACAGATAACCGGCGTTTCCATAATTTCATAGACATTAACGCGATCGGGTGCCCTGTTTTTAGCCATGACTTGTCGCGCAATATCGCTGGATGTTATGAGACCAAATTCATCATGATCATGGCGCCGATTTACAATGATTGTTGAGGTTTTCGATGATTTCATTAATAGCAAGGCTGCGCTGACGGTTGCATCACCATCAATGGTGCTAAAAGTTGTTTTCATAACATCTTTGACGGTTATCTTTTCTGAATGGCTCATATTTCATCCTCAAGTTCATGGGTTAGTTCGTTGACTTGGTGCATAACGCCAATGGCATCATCGACATCAATTTTAAAAGCGATACCGGTTCCGGGTTTACTGTCAAATTCACCCGCGCTTGCTATTTTTTCAAGAATGTAACGACTTAAATGCTCTTCAACTAAAAACAGTAAAACATTCCGTTGTGTTTCCAGGGTTAATCCTAAAAATGTTTTGGGCTGGTCGATTCCTTCGCCGCGGGCATTATTAATAACGGTTACGCCTTTAGCACCGTGACGACGCGCTGCATCGAGTACGGGTTCTGTTTTGTCCTCTTCGACAAAAGCGATAATTAACTTGAAGTGCATAATTTAACCTCGATATTAATAGGAAGATTTACGACGATTCAGCCAGTGGGAAATTTGGGCATAGGCTAAAACGGTCATGATAGGGAATAAACTGGCAAAGGCGATGAGGCCAAAGCCATCGAGTAAGAGGCTGCGCCCGGGGATAGAAGAGGCCAGCCCTAGTCCTAGCGCAGTGATCAAGGGAACCGTGACTGATGATGTGGTCACGCCACCCGAGTCGTAAGCTAGTCCAATGAGTAATTTAGGGGCGAAGAAAGTTTGAATAATGACGATGCAATAACCGGTCACAATGTAGAGGTAGAGTTCGGTGCCGGTAATAATTCGATAACTACCGAGTGTGATCCCAAAAGCAACGCCCAGCGCAACCGCTAAGCGCAGACCTAAGGCATGAATAGTGCCGCCAGAAATAGTCTCGGCTTTTATGGCGACAGCCATGAGGGAAGGTTCAGCGAGAGTGGTCGCAAAACCAATGCTGGCGGCAAATAAGTAGACCCAGCCATAAGCATCCCAGTGGATTTCGGCGGGAGAGATATTGGGGGCGATAAAGTCAGGGTGAGTCAGTTGTTGAGCCATGAGTTCACCGAGAGGAAAAAGGGCGCGCTCAAGGCCTTCTAAAAAACAGGCAATCCCGACAAGAACAAAGATAAAGCCGATGATTGTTTTTTTAAGGTGTGGGATGGGTTTCCGGATAATCAACAGTTGAAAAACTAAGATGATCAGCAAAATAGGGAGAATATCCCGGGCAGTTGCGCCTAGGGTATCGGCAAAATGACTAAGCCATTCAATCACAGGAGCATTCCGTAAAGCATGACAAATATGATCGGCGTGAGCGAGGCAAAAGCAATTAGCCCAAAACCATCGGTCATAGGGTTTCTGCCTTTAATGGCTTTGGCAAGCCCAATACCCAGAGCGGTTACTAAGGGGACGGTAATGGTTGAAGTCGTAACACCGCCGGTATCGTAAGCAATGCCGACAATATGTTTCGGCGCAAAAGGGGTGATGATGATAATAACTAAATAGCCAAAAATAATCAGGTGGTGTAATTTCCAGCCGTGGATGATTCTTAATACCCCGATGAGTATGGCAAGGCCGACAGATAAGGCCACTGTAATCCGAAGGCCGAGCGCATATTGCAAAACGGTTGTTGTAGAGTTTTCAAGTAGCCCTTCGTTTTGGGCAATTTTGGCGGCCTCATTGGCAATCGCAATTAAGGCAGGTTCCGCAATTGTCGTACTAAAGCCTAAACAAAAAGAAAAACAAAGTAGCCAGAAAAGACTGCCTTTTTGAGCAAAGGCTTGCGCCATTGACTCGCCAATAGGAAAGAGGCTTTGTTCTAATCCTTGAATAAATAACGTTAAGCCAAGAACAATAAAAAGAATACCGCTAATCAGGTTAATGAGGTCTGGGATGGGTTGCTTTATGATGAAGAACTGAAAAATGAGGATGACCGACACCATGGGGGTTAGGTCTGCAAAACTGCGAAATATCTGGGTGATAAAGCGATTTCTTAAGGCGGCCATGAGTAGTGTAATCCAAAAAGTTTTTTACAGAACCATCAGGGGTCATCCTATCACAGAACAAAACAAAGGACTTAGGCTGTTATTAAAAGTATATTGTTTGCAGTTTCTAGCTTAGGTGATGGGTTAAATGACCCCTGAGTGTCAATGCTGGGTGACGTTGAAGTTAGATTTTAACAGGCGATTAGCCGTAGCAAGACAGTGTCATTTGGAGTGTTTTTTAGTCGATGGATCGGCTCTCTAAGTAGGAAGTAATCAAGGATAAAAACAATTTTATCGGTCATTAGGTTATTGCTAATGTTATGGTTTCCGTTGTGTCGATGATAAATAGTCGTTGACTAAGAATTAATAGCTTCGTTTAATAGTAGCGAGCAATCAATAGCCTTACGTCATCATTGGGTCATAATTTACAAGGGCCGTTTATTTTAAATAAGGGGAGTTTATGAATTCTGCCAAAATATTGGTGGTTGAAGATGAAGAACCAATCAGGCAAATGTTGCTTATCGTTCTGAAGAATGCGGGCTTTGATGTTCAATGTGCTAAAGATGTCCGTGAGGCGCGAGAATTTATAGCCGAGTCAATGCCAGATTTGATTTTATTGGATTGGATGTTACCAGATATGAGCGGTATAGATTGGTGTCGCCAGTTAAAGAAAGACTTATCGTTAAATGAATTGCCGGTTATTTTATTAACAGCGAGAGGGGCTGAAGAAGATAAAATCAGAGGACTTGAAGTCGGTGCGGATGATTACATGACCAAGCCTTTCTCGCCCCGAGAAATGGTGGCTAGAATTAAAGCTGTGCTTAGGCGAGCAGGGAAGTCATTCACGAAGACTAAAGTTGTGGTGGGTCATTTAATATTAGATATGGAGCGTTATCAATTGTCGTATCAAGGATGTGATGTTCCTCTAAGTCCAACCGAGTTTAAATTAATGAGGTTCTTTATGACACACCCCGGGAAAGTATACAATCGAGAACAACTGCTTGATAATGTCTGGGGGCGTACAGCTTATATAGAGGAGCGTACGGTTGACGTGCATATTCGACGACTTCGAAAGGTTTTGTCTGAACATGGTTGTGGTGATTTGGTTAAAACGGTTAGAGGCTTTGGTTATCGTTTTTCATTGTAGAGTGCTGTTATGAGATTTTGGGTGTCAGCCCTTATTGAACTGCTTTGTTATCTATTGATTGCCGCCTTAGTCAGTGTCGTCTGGGGTCATTTTTTTATCTGGGCTTTTGTCGCATTATTAATACTTTTGGGGCATCAGTATTGGCAATTATCGCTACTGATAAAAAGGTTAGATACACATAAACTTAAAGGCAAGTCGAATGCTAAAGGCGTTTGGCATGGGGTCTATTTTTATTTGGATCGAGTTCATCGGCGACATCGTCAGACCAAAAAACGGTTAGGTAAGTTACTCAATCAATTTTACAAATCAACGGCCACCTTACCGGATGCAGCGATTGTTCTTAATGTAGATGATGAGATTGAGTGGTTTAATGATTCGGCTAGAGAACTGGTTGGGTTAAGGAAGAAAAATTTAGGTACTCATATTGCCCGTGTTGTTGACCACCCATTGTTGACAGCCTATTTGAGGAGTAGAGATCTAAGTGAAACGGCAGTCATTACGTCGCCAGTTAATAAAGGTATTTTTTTAGAGTTTAGGTTCTTAGTTTACAATAATGAACTGCGATTATTGTTGGCTCAAAATGTGACCAAATTAAAAAAATCTGAGGATATGCGGCGAGATTTTGTAGCCAATGTGTCACATGAATTACGAACACCTTTAACCGTTATTAAAGGTTATCTTGAGACCCTCCAAGATATGGACGAGGGGGGGTCGGAATTTTTAATAGATAGTTATTCTCGGATGACCCAACAGACTTCTCGAATGGAAGGGTTGATCGAGGATTTGTTGTTATTGGCACGTTTGGAATGCATAACGGAGGATAAGGGCGACTTAGAGACATTAGAATCAGTAGATGTTGCCGCTGTACTCGAGCAGTTATGTCTTTCAGGAGATGCCTTTGATCCGCTCAATACTCGGATAAATCTATCGATTGAGTCGGCATTGAGAATTCGGGGTAAGGAGAAAGATTTGGAGAGTGTATTTACCAATTTGATTGTTAATGCAATGAAGTACTCTGATGAAGATTCTAAAATAGAGGTGAGTTGGCAATCAGTTCCAGGGGGTGTTAAGTTTGAAGTGCAAGACTACGGTGACGGAATTGCTAAGGAACATATCGATCGGTTAACAGAACGCTTTTATCGGGTTGATGTTGGGCGCAGTCGTGAAAAGGGCGGTACAGGTTTAGGGTTGGCTATTGCAAAGCATGTATTGGCGAATCATGATTCTAAATTGCTCATCAGTAGCCAAGAAGGTGTCGGCAGTTCTTTTAGTTGTATTTTTCCCCATACCCGTTGTTGCTAACGAAAGGTACTTTCTGTTTATCAGAGGAGATCCGGTCAAATCAATGGGTAACTATGGCATAATTAAATTCATTTAATGCTTTTGTAGGGTCAAGAGAGGACTTATGCCGGTCGATATATTATTAACAGTTATCGCAACCTCAGTTATTCAATCCATATTTGGTGTGGGCGTTTTGTTATTTGGTACGCCATTATTGTTGTTGTTGGGGTATGAATTTTTAGATGCGTTGGTGATCTTGTTGCCAATATCTATTGCCATTAACTCCTTTCAAATTCTCAAGCACTATAGCTATATAGATCTTAGTTTTTATAAAAATGTTTTAATCTATACCATTCCTTTTGTGGTTTTGTTTTTGTTTATAGTCACGGCGGCTAAAATCAACATCGCATTGATAATCGGTTTGTTCTTAATTTTTGTTGCGTTGAAAAGTTATTCTTCCAAAGTTGAGAACATGATGATGTCGATGGTGAAGTATGAGAAAACTTATTTGGCCACGATGGGTGTTATTCATGGGTTAACGAATCTTGGTGGGTCGTTACTCACAGCAATTGTTCATGGTAAGCAGTATCAAAAGGATATGACACGGGTTACGGTAGCCGTCTGTTACGCGACTTTTGCAATTTTTCAAATCGTTACGTTATTCTTTCTTCTGGACAGTTATGAGTTGTCATACAGTAATAATATGGCTTTTTTGCATGTTGGAGTCATTATGTTTTTATTAACTGAAGAAGTTGTTTATCAAAATATTGATAATGAAAAATACAGTAAGATTTTTGCGGCCTTTTTGTTTTTATCGGGGGTCGTATTGGTTTTTAAATCTTTTTAATAGGATGGGTGGGTGACTCTGTTGCAAAAGTTAAGGCTCGTTTTTGTTGGTTTTTTGTTATGGGTGCTAACAACGAGTGCCCAGGCTTTTAGTTATACCGTGACAGTCTCTGAGCAAGAACTGCAAGCGTATTTATCTCTTATTAAACCGCTGGAGAAGCGTAGCCGTTTATATCGTATTACGTTAAGTGATCCGCGAGTAAACCTGATTCAGGGCGATGAGCGTATTCATTTTTCGGTGCAAATGGCTTTGAGTTTGTTGGGAGCCGTTCATAGTCAGGGCCGTGCTGAAGTGTCTGGTGAAGTGGAATATAACCCTGAGACCAGTCAATTTTTTTTGATTCGGCCTAAGGTTGAGGCTATTGAGGTGGCGGGTATTCCTGAGCGTACCAGTCAGAAAATTAAATCAGTTCTACAGAAGGTGATTGGTACCGCATTTAGTAAAGTGAAGGTTTATCAACTACAAGACCATGATGTTAAGCAAAAAATGCTAAAGGCTTTTTTAGAGTCGGTTGTTGTCGGTCAGGACGAGCAATTACGGTTAACGCTGAAAGTCTTTTAGGGTGAGGCCGGTGTTATAAAAGAAGCGTTCTACTGCAATGATGGGCGACTCAAAGTAGTGGTGGATGGTTAGCAGTAAGATAGGGTTTGATCGTCTATTGATGGGTAACGGTCGTATGGTATAGGGCATTCATTAATGCACGAGGTTTAATAAAATCCCTGCGGCTACTGCCGAGCCAATGACACCGGCTACATTCGGGCCCATGGCGTGCATGAGTAGATGGTTATGTGGGTTATATTCTAGGCCGACTTTATTGGCTACTCGAGCCGCCATCGGTACAGCGGAAACACCGGCGGCACCAATTAAAGGATTAATCGGTGTTTTACTCAGCGCATTCATGAGTTTTGCCATGAGTACACCACAGGCTGTGCCAATGCAAAAGGCGATTGCACCTAAGGCCAGAATGCCCAATGTTTCGGGTTGAAGAAAGGCGTCGGCATTGAGCTTGGAGCCAACGGCAAGACCCAGAAAAATAGTAACAACATTAATCAATGCATTCTGGCTGGTATCACTGAGTCGGTCAACAACACCACAAGAACTCATAAGATTACCAAAACAGAACATACCAATGAGTGGGGCTGCAGAAGGCAGTAACAATGCGGTTAAGAAGACGAGTACTAGTGGGAAAATGATTTTTTCTGTTTGGCTGACGTGCCGAAGTTGATGCATTTCAATTTTGCGTTCTTTGTCAGTGGTTAGGGCGCGCATGATAGGGGGTTGGATTAACGGAACCAGTGCCATATAGGAATAGGCGGCAACGGCAATGGCGCCGAGTAATTCTGGGGCCAATTTGGAGGCCACATAAATTGCCGTGGGTCCATCAGCACCACCTATAATGGCGATTGCAGCAGCATCTTTTAAGGAAAAATCTAATCCAGGAATAGCATTGAGTGCTAAGGCGCCAAGAAGCGTTGCAAAAATTCCGAATTGTGCGGCAGCCCCGAGTAGCAGTGTTTTAGGGTTAGCGAGCATTGGGCCAAAGTCCGTCATAGCACCCACGCCCATAAAAATAAGTAATGGAAAAATACCGGTTTTAATGCCGCCATATAAGTAGTCAAGAATACCCCCTGCTTCTGTCATGCCAGAACCGGGAATATTGCTTAAGATCGCGCCAAAACCAATGGGGAGCAGAAGCAGCGGTTCGAAGCCTTTTTTAATGGCAAGAAAGATCAGTAAAAAACCAACGGCAGTCATAATGGCTTGGCCACTTTCTAAATTATATATTCCGGTACTTTCCCAGAGTAAAGTTAGGTTTTCCATGGTGTATTTTAAAAAATATTTTTAGGTAAGGATTAATTGTTAAGTAACGTTACAGGGTTATAAGAACTTGTCCTACGGTTACGGCATCGCCTTCTTTGATATGAATAGCAGAAACAGTGCCGCCAACACGAGTTCGTATTTCCGTTTCCATTTTCATGGCTTCGAGGATAATGGTAATTTCATTTTCCGCAATAGTAGCGCCGACAGTGGTGTTTATTTTGAAAATATTGCCAGCCATAGGCGAAGTTATAGTCTCTCCTGATGAGGGGGCCGTCGTTTGAGTTGGTTCAGAGTGGATCGCGGCAGGTTGGATATTAAAATCAGCATCGCCGGGTCCGACAGCAACGTGGTAGTTTTTACCTTCAACAGTGACGGTGTAGGTTTCGGTTTCAGTTGTCTGTGAGGATGCATTAGCTTTTGCAAAAGCCAATGCATCGGGCGCGGCTTCAAAGGCATCTGGGTTGCCACGGTTTTGGATGAACTTCCAGCCGACCTGAAAAAACAAGCCGTCAATTAAGGCATCTTCTTCAATATTTTTGGCTAGGGTGACCTGGTGTTCTTTGGCCTTATTTTTAACCCCTTCAATGAGCTTATCCATTTCAGGCGATATTCTGTCTGCAGGGCGACATGTTATCGGGGGTTCGCCCTTCAGGACGCGTTCTTGTAAGGTTTTATTGACCGGAGCAGGTGTTGCGCCGTACTCACCCTTGAGAACGCCGGCTGACTCTTTTGTGATGGTTTTGTAGCGCTCGCCAGTAAGAATATTTATGACCGCTTGAGTGCCTACAATTTGTGACGTGGGTGTGACTAAAGGGATGAAGCCAAGATCTTCTCGGACACGAGGTATTTCATCTAAAACAGCATCAAATTTATCTGCGGCACCTTGCTCTTTGAGTTGGATTTCCATATTGGTTAGCATGCCGCCCGGAACCTGGCTGATTAGAATTCGGCCATCTACGCCTTTTAGGCTACCCTCAAATTGGGCGTATTTTTTCCGAATAGCCCTAAAATAGGTAGCAATTTCTTCCAGTAAGGTCAAGTCAAGGCCGGTATGAGAGGCTTGATTTTGAAGGCTAGCAACAATGGTTTCGGTCGGGCTATGGCCATAAGTCATGCTCAAAGATGAGATAGCCGTATCAACATTATCAACACCTGCTTCAATAGCTTTAATGTAAGTGCCAACGCTGAGGCCGGTTGTGGCGTGACAGTGAAGGTGGATGGGGATGTCAACCTGAGCTTTGAGTTTGCTGATTAAGTCATAACCATCATAAGGGGTTAGTAGTCCTGCCATATCTTTGATGCAAATGGAATGGGCGCCCATGTCTTCAATTTGTTTACCTAAATCAACCCACAAATCAATATTATGAACGGGACTAACGGTATAAGACAGAGTGCCTTGGGCGTGTTTGCCTGTTTCCAAGACGGCGTTAACCGCGCGCTTGATATTACGCATATCGTTCATCGCATCGAAAATCCGGAAAACATCAATGCCATTAATGGCGCAGCGTTCAACAAATTTATCTACGACATCATCTGCGTAGTGGCGATAGCCAAGAATATTTTGCCCTCGAAATAACATTTGTTGAGGGGTGTTTGGCATGGCCGCCTTGAGTAGGCGTAACCGTTCCCACGGGTCTTCGCCTAAGTAACGAATACAGGCGTCAAATGTAGCGCCGCCCCACGATTCGATCGACCAGTAACCCACTTGGTCTAGTTTTCCACAAATGGGTAACATATCTTCTATACGCAGACGGGTTGCCAGAATAGATTGATGGGCGTCACGTAAGGCGACTTCGGTTATACCGATGGGTTTATTTGCTATTGCCATGTTCGTTTTCTCGGGTTCTTAACTTAAAGTTTGGTTATGCAACAGGCGGGTGAGGCGCCGACTTGTTTTTGCAAAAGGATTTCTATTGTTTTCTACGGTAGCGGTTTACAGCAAGGGTAATCGCAGCCACAATATTACTATCAATTTCCTGAGTTAGTGTTTCTGGTATGGTGTCTTTGGGGGGGGATTGAAATTGTTGTACACAAAAAGACATGACAGAAATACTGAAAATAAGTAACAGTAGGAATAGGAATACAATGGTCATACCAAGACCCATTAATTCCAGCCCTAAGGAAATATTATTGCTCATTGGCGCACTTTTCTTCGTTTTAGTTAAACTTTAGTGAGCTATATTATAGCATTCTATGAAATATAGATAAATTGTATTCAGTGGTGCGTTATTGTACAAAATAACTGATCTAATTGAATAGGTTAGGGGGGTATTTTTTGTGATTTATTGTGGGTTAAAAGAAGCCGGTAACGCTTTTTAATGGCCAATTAAGCTAAAGTAAAAAGAATAGAGAGTGATATGACTAAAAAACAAGTCAGTGAAGAGGAATGGAAAGAGCGGCTAACACCTGAGCAGTATGCAGTTTGTCGTGAGAAAGGTACGGAGGCGTCTTTTGTTGGGGGTTATACGAATTGCCATGATAACGGCATTTATCATTGTGCTTGTTGCGATCAGCCTTTATTCGATTCAATGACAAAATTTGATTCAGGATCAGGCTGGCCTAGTTTCTGGGATGTTTTGAGTGCTGACAAGGTTTGCCATATTGACGATACGAGTCACGGTATGCGACGGGTAGAAATTACTTGTCAGCATTGTGATGCGCATTTAGGGCATGTTTTTGAAGATGGCCCGAAACCTACCGGGCTACGGTATTGTGTTAATTCAATTTCACTGCGTTTGGAAAAAGCTGATGAATAAGACTGATTTTTACCGTGAACAAGCAGAAGACTTACTGGCTTTTATTGATGCTTCGCCCAGTCCTTGGCATGCCGTTGGAACGGTTAAGCAGCAATTAGATGCGCATGGTTTTGTCCCGTTAGAGGAGCAGTCAGAATGGGCCTTGTTGGGAGAAGGACGATACTATGTGGTCAGGGGCGGATCGTCAATAATTGCTTTTATAGTGGGTTCTAAGCCTTTGGTTGAAACAGGCTTTAAAATTATTGGCGCTCATACTGATTCGCCGGGATTGCGTGTTAAACCCAATGCGAGTTATGCCGAAGCAGGTTTATTGCGCGTGGGTGTTGAAGTGTATGGAAGCCCGATTTTAGCCACGTACACAGATCGAGATTTAAGTTTAGCCGGTTCTGTGAGTTATAAGGATGATCGGGGTGCTGTAAAGAATAAGACGATTCTTTTTGATAAGCCGTTATTGAGGCTGCCTAATTTGGCTATTCATATGAATAATAAAGTCAATGAAGAAGGATTGAAGCTTGATAAACAAACAGATTTACCTTTGGTGTTGGCAACGGTTGAAAATGAATTATTGGAACCTATTCAGTTTAAGGCGTTGATTGCTGATCAATTAAAGTTAAATGCTGCTGCTATTTTGTCCTGGGAGTTGTGTAGTTATGATACTCAAAAAGGTGTGTTGTGGGGCTTAAATGATGAGTTTATTGCCAGTTCGCAACTGGATAATCTAGCTTCGTGTCATGCGGCGGTAAAAGCATTTTTAGAGGATGGAGCCATGGCGTCACCAGCAACACAAGTGTGCGCATTTTTTGATCATGAAGAGATAGGCAGTGAGAGTAGCAAGGGGGCATCGGGGAGTTTTCTGCCGGATGTCTTAATGCGAATGTGTGCGCTGCTGTCGCCGGGTACAGAAAGTTATTTTCAGGCTTTAAGTCAAAGTTTTATGATGAGTGTGGATATGGCCCATGCCTATCAGCCTAGTTTCTCATGGGCTTATGAGCCTAAACATCGTGTAATGGTCAATAAGGGGCCAGTTATAAAGGTGAATGCTAATCAGCGCTACGCCACAGATAATATAGCTGAAGCGATGTGTATTGATTGGTGTCAGCAGGCGGGTGTATCTGTGCAGAAATATTCACACCGGACCAATTTGGGGTGTGGTAGCACGATCGGCCCGATCGTATCCGCCAAATTGGGTATACGCTCGGTTGATTTAGGAAATCCGATGTGGGCTATGCATAGCTTGCGAGAAAGTGCGGGCGTTAAAGATCACGGCGACATGATTAAGTTGATGCGGCAATTTTTGAAATACTAGCCGTAAGCTATCGGGATTAACGCAAGCTTGACGGCTAATAATTTTTTGCGGGCAGATCAATTCTACGTGAGTGCCTTAAAACCAATGTCGGTTCGAAAATACATCTGCTCCCACTCTATTGTGCTGACCAGTTGGTAGGCATTACTTTGGGCTTCGTTAAGAGAGTTGCCTAAAGCGCAGGCACAAAGTACACGGCCGCCTGCGGTGAGGGTTTGGTTCTTTTCGAGATGTGTTCCGGCGTGAAAGATTTTTTGCTCCGGCGTAGTGGGTGAGTCAAGGCCTTTAATAATATCGCCTTTTTTGTAGCTATCGGGATAGCCTCCTGCGGCAAGTACAACACCTAAAGCGGGTCGACTGTCCCATACGGTTGTTTTAGTGTGTAGTTGATGGTCCAGAGCGGCTAAGCACAGTTCAACTAAATCACTCTGTAAACGCATCATAATGGGCTGGGTTTCTGGATCACCAAAACGGCAATTATATTCCAGCACTTTTAAGGTGCCGTTTGGACTAATCATTAAGCCGGCGTAGAGGAAGCCGGTATAGGGCATGCCGTCAGCAATCATGCCGTCTAAAGTGGGCTGGATGACTTCATCGAGAACCCGTTGGTGTAACTCGGGTGTGACTAAAGGCGCAGGCGAGTAAGCGCCCATACCGCCCGTGTTGGGCCCTAAGTCGCCGTTGTTAAGGGCTTTGTGGTCTTGAGAAGTGGCCATAGGGAGGGCTGTTTTTCCATCAGCGATAACGATAAAGCTGGCCTCTTCGCCGTATAAGAATTCTTCGACAACAACGCGGTGACCGGCTTCGCCAAAGGCGTTACCGGCTAACATATCGTGAACGGCGGCAATAGCTTCTGATTCAGTTTGCGCGACAATGACGCCTTTTCCAGCGGCGAGTCCATCGGCTTTAACAACAATAGGAGCGCCTTTTTCTTGAATATACTGGATGGCCGAATCTGTCTCGGTGAAGGTTTGGTATTCGGCCGTAGGTATTTGGTGGCGAGCCATAAAGTTTTTGCAAAAGGTTTTAGAGCCTTCTAATTGGGCGGCTACTGCGCGTGGACCAAAACAGTTCAATCCTACTGCTTGAAAGCGGTCCACAATACCGGCAACCAGAGGAACCTCGGGGCCAATAATAGTGAGGGCAATATTTTTGTCTTGTGCAAAGATGATTAGGGCATCAATATTTGTTGCGTCAATGGCTACATTTTCTATGCCGGGTTCAAGGGCTGTGCCAGCGTTGCCAGGGGCAACATAAACGGTTCTGGCTTGTTCTGATTGGCGGGCCTTCCAAGCTAAAGCATGTTCGCGACCGCCGCCGCCTACAATTAAAATATTCATGAGTAAAGTTTTATCTAGGGGTAATGAGTGCGTTAGTGTCTGAAATGTCGCATAGCAGTAAAGGCCATGGTCATGTTATGTTCATTGGCAGCGGTTATAATTTCTTCGTCCCGAATGGAGCCGCCGGGTTGAATGACTGAGGTAATACCAGCCTGAGCCGCTGAATCAATGCCGTCTCTGAAGGGGAAGAAGGCATCAGAAGCCATGGCTGAGCCAGCGACTTCTAGGTTTTCATCGGCCGCTTTAATACCGGCAATACGGGCTGAATATACTCGACTCATTTGCCCAGCGCCGACACCAATGGTTTGTTGATTTTTGGCATACACGATAGCGTTAGATTTAACAAATTTAGCGACATTCCACGCGAAAATCATATCGTTAAGTTCTTCTGGAGTGGGGTGGCGTTTGCTGACAATGGTGATGTCATTGGCGGTAATTTGGCCGATATCATTATCCTGAACAAGGAGCCCATTGGTGACTCGTTTAAAATCATAGCTAGGCGTTCTTTCCAGTGGCCAAGTACCCGTTTCCATGACGCGAATATTAGGCTTGGACAGTAGCACTGTACGGGCGTCGTTGGTAATGGAAGGGGCAATAAGAACTTCGACAAATTGACGGTCGATTATGGCTTGTGCCGTGCGTCCGTCAAGGGGTTGATTGAAGGCAATGATTCCGCCAAATGCGGAAGTAGGGTCTGTTTGGTAAGCGCGATTGTAACTTTCAAGTAAATTATCTGTGGAGGCCACGCCACAAGGATTGGCGTGTTTGACAATCACGCAGGTGGGTGCATCGGAAAAAGACTTAACGCATTCTAGGGCGGCGTCAGCATCGGCAATGTTGTTATAAGATAAGGCTTTTCCTTGCAATTGTTGGGCGGCGGCTAAGGTGCCTGACGCCGGATCGGCTTCACAATAAAAAGCGGCATTTTGGTGAGGGTTTTCACCGTAACGCATGATTTGTGATTGTTTGAATTGTAGATTCAGAATTTCCGGGAAAGGGTTGTCGTCAATCTTATTTAAGTAGCCGGCTATCGCGGTATCATACTGTGCTGTATGTTCGAAGCTTTTTCGTGCTAGTTTGAAACGGCTTTCTTGTGATAGAGCGCCCTGGTTGGCGGTGAGTTCATCAAGGGTGTTTTGATAGTCGCTTGGGTCCACGATCACTGAAATGCTGGCATGATTTTTAGCAGCGGCGCGAATCATGGTCGGGCCGCCAATATCTATATTTTCGATGGCGGTTTCAAAAGAACAATCTGGTTTTGCAATGGTTTGTTGAAAGGGGTATAAGTTGACTACAACCATATCAATAGGAAGAATGCCGTGTTCTGCCATAACCGTGTCATCAATGCCACGGCGGCCTAATATGCCACCATGCACTTTGGGGTGTAATGTCTTGACGCGCCCCGACATCATTTCAGGAAAACCCGTATAGTCGGAGACTTCTGTGACCGGAATACGATGTTCGGCCAATTGCTGGGCAGTGCCGCCGGTGCTGAGTATTTCAATACCCAGGTCATGTAGATGGCGTGCAAAATCAATAATGCCGGTTTTGTCTGAGACACTGATGAGCGCGCGGCTTATTTTAAGATCCATAATATAGTTTTTAGGTTCAGTTAAGGATAAAGGTTAAGAGATATGGTGTTGAGCGATCTTTTTTCTTAAGGTGCTGCGACTTATCCCCAGTATTTTAGCGGCTTTAGATTGATTGTGGCCAACGTGCTCTAAGGTCACCTCAATCATGGGCTTTTCAACTTCTCGGATGACAATAGCGTAAAGATCATCGCTTTCAGAGTCGTTTAGGCGTTCGAGATAGTCCATGACTGTCATTCTGACATGTGAGGCTAAAGGTGTTGTTTTAGGGTGAGTGCTTTTATCGGTCATGATTATTCGTTAAATAATTTGAATGCATGATTAACCCAATGCATTTGTTCTGTCGGAATGAGTGCTTGGTTAATTTTATGTTTCAATGGGCTTGGAATGAGGCCTATAGAATTGAAATACCAGTTGATATGTTTTCGGGCTATTTGAACGCCCATTTTATCACCGTAGAAACGGTAGAGTGTTTCCAAGTGGTGTTGTAAGGTAATTTGTTTTTTTGCCAAAGGAATGGGGGGCAGAAGTTCACCGTGATTCAGGTAATGATTTATTTCTGTGAATATCCACGGGCGTCCTTGTGCTGCCCGACCAATCATGATCGCATCGGCTTGGGTATAGTCTAATACGGCTTTCGCTTTTTGAACGCTATTAATGTCGCCGTTAGCAATAATGGGGATGAGGCTTTGTGATTTAATTTTTTTAATGGTGTCGTATTCAGCATTACCGGAAAATCGGCATGCACGAGTTCTGCCATGAATGGTGAGCGCGGCAATGCCTGATTCTTCAGCAATTTTGGATATTTTGAGTGCGTTTCGGTTCTCAATATCCCAGCCGGTTCTGATTTTTAGTGTAACGGGTAAGTCAACAGCGTTAACAACGGCATCAAGAATTTTACCGACCAGAGATTCATTTCTTAATAAGGCTGACCCGGCCGCTACGGCGCATACTTTTTTAGCCGGACAGCCCATGTTGATATCAATAATTTGAGCGCCTTGGTCGGCATTGTAATAGGCAGCAGCAGCCATTTGTTCAGGGTCGGTACCCAGGATTTGAACCACGCGTGGTTCTGTTTCCCCGCTGTGGTTGCTTTTTAATTGGGTGCGGTAGTGGTTTCGTAGCTTGGGATTGGATGAAACCATTTCTGAAACAGTGAGGCCGGCACCAAAATTCTTGCAGAGTTGCCTGAACGGGCGATCTGTTACACCCGCCATTGGGGCTAAGAAAAGATTGTTTTTTAAGTGGATGGAGCCAATTAGCATAATAAAACCTAAATTTCAGAGGGGAATTATACTGTTAATTAGTACGTATTAGTAGTCTGTGCGCTAAAGAGACGAAAATATGTGCGCTTTAAGCGGGTGGGTCGAAACGGAGTAAAGTCACTAAAATGCAGGAAAGTACTATTGTTTGCCGCTGAAAAACATTGATATGGACAAATGTGGCTAATTTAGGCAAAATGAACCGTCGGGCGGGGATTGCCTTGAACTTAAATAAACAATAGAGGGTGTGAGTAGGGGTTAAATGGCACAGATAACGGTAATTAATGGACCTAATCTTAATCTTCTAGGTACTCGAGAACCTGAGCTCTATGGCCATGCTACGCTTGCCGATATCCATAGTAATTTAGAGCTATCAGCAACGCAATTAGGGCATGGGCTCAATTTTTATCAAAGTAATGCCGAACACGAAATTATTGAATTAATTCATCAAGCAGGTTCTGGCAGTGTTGATATGTTAATTATTAATCCGGCTGCATTTACACATACTAGCGTGGCAATTCGTGATGCTATGTTAGGTATCAGAATTCCTTTTATTGAGGTTCATTTATCTAATGTGTATGCTCGGGAAGCTTTTAGAAAACATTCTTATTTATCAGATATAGCCGAGGGGGTTATTTCTGGGTTTGGCGAAAATAGCTACTATATGGCTTTAACGGCCGCACATCAAATTCTACTCGCGAGATAAGATCATGGATATTAGAAAAATAAAAAAATTAATTGAAATAATTGAAGAATCTGACATTGCTGAATTCGAAATGACTGAAGGTGAAGAGTCAGTTCGGATCAGTAAGTATTCGACTAATGCTGTTATGGCACCACTAGCAGCACCTGCTCTGGTAGCACCGGCCCCTGTGGCAGCAGCGGTCAGTGAGGGGCAACAAGAACCGGCAGCTGAAGAATACGTGGGTCATGTTGTAAATTCTCCGATGGTAGGTACTTATTATGCATCCGCATCACCCGGCTCAAAGGTTTTTGTTACGGTGGGCCAGACTGTTAATGCAGGGGATACGCTGTGTATCATCGAAGCGATGAAGATTTTAAATCAAATTGAAGCAGAAACCAGCGGCACGGTCACCAAAATTTTGGTTGAAAATGCGCAAGCCGTTGAGTATGGGCAGCCACTTTTTGTCATTGATTAACAGAAGCGCTTTACTAACCAATCGAATTTAAATAGATAAAAACAATGTTTGATAAAATCGTTATTGCTAATCGGGGCGAAATTGCGCTACGAATTTTACGGGCCTGTCGTGAGTTGGGTGTTAAGGTCGTCGCCGTTCATTCTGACGTAGACAGAAATTTAAAGCATGTTCGTTTGGCGGATGAATCTGTTTGTATTGGTCCTGCGCCTTCGAGTGAAAGCTACTTGAATATTCCTGCGTTGATCAGTGCCGCCGAGGTAACTGATGCGGAAGCTATTCACCCGGGTTATGGCTTTTTATCAGAGAATGCTGCGTTTGCAGATAAAGTAACAGAGAGTGGTTTTGTCTTTATTGGACCTACTGGCGATACCATTCGTAAGATGGGTGACAAGATTGAGGCAAAGCGTGCACCGGGAATGGTGATCCTTTAACAGCGCATGCTGAAACGAATTTAAAAATGGCTCGGGAAATTGGATACCCGGTTATTATTAAAGCGGCAGGCGGTGGTGGCGGTCGTGGTATGCGTACGGTTCATACGGAAGCCTCGTTGTTAAATGCTATTTTATTGACAAAAACTGAAGCGGGTACGGTATTTGGTAATGATACGGTCTATATGGAGAAGTTTCTTGAAGATCCGAGGCATATTGAGTTCCAGATTTTGGCCGATATGCACGGCAATGCCATTCACCTCGGTGAGCGCGATTGCTCAATGCAACGGCGCCATCAAAAAGTAGTCGAGGAAGCGCCAGCTCCGGGCATTACAGAAGAGCAGCGTAAAATAATGGGGGAGCGTTGTGCCAAGGCCTGTGTTGATATTGGTTATCATGGTGCTGGGACTTTTGAGTTTTTGTACGAGAATGGCGAGTTCTTCTTTATTGAAATGAATACCCGTATTCAGGTTGAGCATCCGGTCACTGAAATGGTCACCGGTGTGGATCTTGTTAAAGAACAGTTACGTATTGCAGCCGGTGAGCGCTTGTCAATTACCCAAGATCAAGTTCGGTTAACGGGGCATGCTATTGAGTGTCGCCTTAATGCGGAAGACCCTAAAACTTTTATGCCTTGCCCCGGGACTATTGATACGCTTCATTTTCCGGGCGGCCCGGGTATTCGTTGTGAGACTCATTTGTATAATGGTTATACCGTTCCACCGCATTATGACTCTATGATTGGTAAATTGATTGCGCATGGGGATAACCGGGACAGTGCTATTGCCAGAATGCGGACAGCTTTGGAAGAAATGATTGTGGGTGGAATCAAAACCAACATCCCTTTGCAGCGTGAGATAATGGCCGATAATGCTTTTGCTGTCGGTTCTCAAAACATTCATTATTTGGAAAAAAAGCTAGGGATGTAACATCGTTTTTTACAGTTGTCGTGGCGACTAGAATAGTTTTCTTAGCCACGATTGACTCTATTGCTAGGGCGTATTCATGAGTTGGAAACAGTTATCTGTTATCACAGATAAGCAGTATGCCTCGGCATTGTCGGATTTATTTAGTCAGTTTGGTGCGCTTTCGGTGACGTATTTAGATGCCCTTGATGAGCCTATTTTTGAGCCTGAACTGGGACAAACAAAGATTTGGGAACAAACGCGTGTTGTGGCCTTGTTCGAGATGTCTGTTTATGCAGAAGTTTTAGAATCTTTGGTGTGTCAGCAGTTTCCTGACGCGGCATTAAAAGACTGGCGTCTTGATATCTTACAGGATCAAATTTGGGAACGGGCCTGGATGGCGCATTTTAAACCGATGTTATTTGGCGATAAGTTGTGGGTTTGCCCCAGTGGTTCTGAACAAGAGTCGCCCAAAACCGTTTGTATGACCTTGGATCCAGGACTTGCTTTTGGGACGGGCACGCATGCCACAACAGCCTTATGTTTGGAATGGTTAGCGTGCTTTGATTTGAGTGGAAAGACAATGCTTGATTATGGTTGTGGTTCGGGTATTTTAGCGATTGCAGGGGTGTTGTTGGGTGCTCGTCATGTTTCTGCAGTGGATATTGATACGCAAGCGATTACGGCAACGAAAAATAATGCGGAAAAAAATAATATTGGTTCGAATATAGATTGTTATTTGCCCGTTGATTGTCCGGCGCTTCAGGTTGATATCGTGGTTGCTAATATTTTAGCTAATCCCCTGATTGAGATGGTTCAGCCAATTTTAACCTTCTTAAATTCTGGCGGGCATTTAGTGCTTTCAGGGATTCTTAGTGAGCAGGCAGGTCATGTTTTGGACGCCTACAGCCCCTTTTGTCAATTGCAGGAGCCCGTTTATGAGGGTGATTGGTGTCGTATTGTAGGCATAAAGATTTAGTTTGTATGAATTAATTCTTGTAATTCCAGCAAGGATATCTCACCAGCATGGGTTTTTTGAATAGCGCCATCTTCATCGATAAAAACAGTAAATGGTACGGCATTGGCGCGATTACCCATTGTGGTGGAAAGTGTAATACCGTCATCACCGGCAATCAGCACGGGAAAGTTAATCGGGTAATCTTTTAGAAAAGACTGAACAGATTGCTGGTCCTCAATGGCGATACTAATAACCTGTACATTATTAGTGGTTGAATTATTTTGTAGTGTTATCAATGCGGGGATTTCTTTTCGACACGGTGGGCACCAGGTTGCCCAGAAATTAATGACGCGTTTTTTTCCGGCCCAGTCAGCGAGGGAACGGGGCGTATTGGATAAATCCGGTAAAGTTATTTTATCGAGTGGATGCGCTGTGTGAGTTATTGCAGACGGATATTGTTGGCTTAAAAAGCCCAGTAAAAGGCCAATAATAGCAACGCCAATTAGAGTGCCGCGGGTAGCATTGGGGGACATTAGTGCGCTTGTTTAAGATGGTTTAAGAAATCATCAGCGGTTTTGTAACCGACCAGACGTAAATGTTCTTGTTCATTTTTATCGGCATCAAAAAATAAGATGGCAGGCGGTCCGATGAGGTTGAAATGTTTTAATAAAGCATTGTCATCGGCAGTCATTGCAGTGACATCTGCTTGTAATAGCATAAACTGAGAGAGTTCTTTTTGCACCCGGTTATTGGAGAAAGTATACGCTTCCATTTCTTTGCAGGAGATGCACCAGTCCGCATAGAAATCCAGCATAACCCACTGCTGCTGTTGTTTTGCTTGCGCTAGTTTCTGGTTCAGTTCATTTAGCGAACCAATCGATTCGAATTGAGCGGGCTGTTTGGATGTTTGGGTCGTTTGACTAAAATGTTGTAAGGGTTGCAAAGGATTCGTGTTGCCGCTGGCAATGCCGATGATTAAAATGACACCGTAAATAAGCATCATTAAGCCAACCCCTTTCCACAGTTTATTCCAGCCACTGCTTGGCTGGGGTAGTGGGTCTATGGCGTGCATGTAAATCGCAGGAATAATGAGTAGTGAAGCCCAAAGGCCCATCATGATAGGGGCAGGCAAAATACGGTCCAGCATCCAGACGGCTACGGCCAGCATAGCAACACCGAATATAGACTTAGTGGTGTTTAGCCAGACCCCTGACTTGGGTAAGAAAGATCCTGCTGAGACGCCAATGGCCAGTAATGGAACACCCATACCCATGCCCATCAGGAAGAGCGCTGAGCCACCGAGGAGAACGTCGCCCGTTTGGCCAATATAAATTAACGCTCCGGTCAACGGTGCGGCAACACAAGGGCCCACAACCAATGCGGATAGCGCCCCCATAATGGCAGCACTGATCATGCCGTTGTTTTTTTGCTGATTGCTAATGCGATTAATACGGTTTTGTATTGACTGTGGTAACTCTAGGTTGTAGAAGCCAAACATGGATAGCGATAAGAGGATGAAAAGGCCACTAAATGAAGCGATAATCCAAGGTTGTTGTAATTCAGCTTGTAGGTTACTGCCGAACAAGGCGGCTAAAATACCAAAGGCGGTATAAGCAACAGCGCCCGCTAAGACATAGCTTAACGAGAGTAAAAAACCTCGCCGTGCCGTGACAGGCTCTTTTTGTCCGACAATAATGCCAGAAATAATGGGAATCATCGGAAAGATACACGGGGTAAAAGCGAGTAGTAGCCCAAAGCCAAAAAAGCTGGCTAAAATTAACCCATAGCTTTGGTTACTTAAATCCTGCGCTATTTGATCTTGTTCAGAATAGCTTTTTACAGTGGGTTCCAGCGTTATGGGGCTGCTATTTGTTGTTATGGTGCTGGGAGTAATCGTCAGGGTTTTAGTCATTGGCGGATAGCAAACACCTACCTCTGCACAACCTTGGAAGCCGGCGGTTAATTCAAAAGGAACCGGTGGGTTTTTCGACTGCTCAACAGGGATGGAGAAACTGAGTGCATGATGAAATATTTCGACATCACCAAAGGCCTCATCTGACTTTGGCGTGCCATGTGGGATGCTGTAAGGCCCCAGTTTAACGCTGTCGGAATTAGGGGTTGAAAGAGATATTTTCTCTCGGTAGAGGTAGTAACCTTCAGCAATTTGCCAATGTACTTCGACGGTTTTGTGATCTAATGCTTGCGCGTAAAACTTGAATGCTTGTTCGGGAGGAAGCAGGTCGTTATTGCTGATAGCGTAGGTTTGTTGGCTCCCAAAAGCGAGCAGAATTAACCCAAAAAATTTTATGAGAGACATGAGTGGATCCAGTTAAGATAATCAGCTTGGCCGTGTTGTAGTGGTGTGGCAATTATTTCGGGTACATCGTAGGGGTGGTTAGTTAAAATGAGGTTCTCAATTTCAAGGTAATGCGCTTGGTCTGTTTTGAGTAATAATAACTGCTCTTGGTCAGTAATAACTTTACCCTGCCAGCGGTAAATAGATGTGATGTTGGGTACAATATTGGCGCAAGCGGCCAGTTCGTTCTCAATGATAGTAGTCGCTAGCTTTTCTGCAGTATCTTTATTGGGGCAAGTGCAATAAATAAGAATAAAATCAGAGGTCATGGTTGGTTCACATAAAAACATTTAACTGGCTATTATAAGGTGTTAGTGTGTATCACATTCAAGAAGTTTTTTAGTATTAACGCAATAAAGGTGAGATAAGAGTCATGAACCCTTTTAGAATTATGTTTTTAATATTTTTAGTGGTCCCCTTTCTGGAAATTTATTTTTTATTAAAGATGGGTGGTCTCATTGGTGTGTTTCCAACAGTGTTGTTGGTCGTTTTCACCGCTGTTTTGGGGGCATGGATGTTGCGTCAGCAGGGTTTTGAAACATGGCAGCGTTTTCAACAAGGCATGGCCAAAGGAAAAGTACCGGCAATGGAAATGTTGGAAGGTCCTGTTTTACTTGTTGGGGGAGCCTTTTTATTAACGCCGGGTTTTTTTACCGATATCACCGGTTTTCTTTGTTTAATACCGTATACCCGAAAAAAACTAGTGACTTATTTGATTGAGCGGCAATTAGTGGTTATGGCCGGTGGTGGCCCGTTTCAGCGACAAGGACAGACTCAATCGAAAGATGAAAATATCATTGAGGGAGAATATAAGAAAGGCGATGAGTAGAGGAAGATCA
>LWDU01040747.1_pt1 | contig 69765 bp, 66 predicted proteins | sample 727161 | NCBI WGS metagenome assembly LWDU01 (sample SAMN04566230, study PRJNA314399) | hydrothermal vent metagenome | isolation source: deep sea hydrothermal plume seawater | place: Mexico: Gulf of California, Guaymas Basin | collected 2004-07-11 | reverse complement strand
TGGGCAAACCACCAAATTCCAGTTCCCCGAAACGCTCCCCGAACGCAGTGCTTTCGGCTTCTGTTAGGTGTTGATCAGGAAAGAGAAGAAAACCTTTCTCCAGGAATGCTTCGACAAGAAGGCCGAATTCGGTCTCACTAAGATTTTTGAGATCAATACCGGTGACCGTTGCCCCGAATGCCTTCTCTGTCATTGGAGTGACCTGAACACCGCTCATCGTATTTCCCCTGACTTAACAAAGCCCGTCCCTACAGCAAGGTTAGTCACCTGAAGTTGTTGTCATCTACACGTACTCGTAAAGATGGCTTCACTATCTGATAGTTGCGCGATGCAAGTTCGGTCTAGTTCTCTTATCGATACAAGGCAGCGAGTTCGGCAACGGCGAACAGCACCGCACCAGCCGCGAATATGACACGAAACACTGCGAATGGCGCTTTTTTGTACTCTCGACCCAACGCCGTGTCTTCTAATGTGGCGTCCATATCTTCAGCGCCAGCAGCGATGTCAGCGATAACTCCGTCGTTCATGAGCAACGCCCACAGGTTCACTACGACGACCACTATCGCGGTCTGCCACTTCATGCTGGCCACGTGGTCGTACCCAAACGAGAGCAAGACCAGCATGCCGAAAGAAAACGCTACGTAGGTGGGAATCATCATCCGCATGTCGGAGGTTCGCATCTGCAGCCACGCGAGCCAAAGGTTTTTCTCCATCGGGCACTCCTGTCTAGTTATTGGAAAAGTGTTATTGAAAGCGGACCCTAGATCGCTAAGTCTTGCTTAGGTTCCGTGGAGCGACAAGATCGCAATGAGTGAGACCTGGCGCTCGTGCCCAAAAAACGGAAGATAGAACAGACCAGTATTAGGTCGTTAGGAGAAAGCGAGAGTTACTGGGGGATTGGCGCCTGCGACAAAATTGACCTGATCGCCTGCCGAAGGGAAATACGTAATAACGGTGCTGCCGGTCATAACGAACTCACCTGCCCGGAGAGAACGGTTCCGGCTATTGAGGTGATTAGCGAGCCACGCAACGGCTTCAAACGGATGTCCCAAGGCATCACCGGTGCGGCCCGAGCCGAGAACCTCTCCGTTGACCTCAAGAACTGTCGGCGTCTCTACTAGATCCAGGTCCCGCCAATTTGGGATTGACGCGCCCAGGACCACCCCAGCGTTCCAAGCGTTCTCAGACACTGAATCAAAAGGATTTAGTGCGTCGTAGTCGGCATCGCGATCTTCGATTAGTTCGAACGCTGGATAACAGGTCTCAACTGCCTCGATGATGCTTGCTTTGGTGTGAGGGCCGGCTCCGGGTCCTAAGTCCTTGTCGACGCGAACCGCGATCTCGCACTCAATTCCTAGATGCCTATGAGCGTTTAATGACACTTGTGAAGGTGACCCATGTACGCGACTTCGGAAAATAGCTCCCGATAAAGGATGATCTACACCACAAAACTCTTGCATTGCTTTACTTGTTAGAGCGACTTTCCAACCGACGATTTGCTCTCCCCGTTTTTGCATGATGTCAATGAAAGAGTCCTGCACCAGATAAGCGTTCTCAAGGCTGGCATTCTCGACGGTGTCTGCCATTGAGTAATGCTTTTCTTTCGCCTCAAGCTGACCGATAAAGGCGTTCGCTAGATCGATTTGTTGCTGTTGGTCCACAAGAGCCTCCCCTTTCAATGATTTTTGCACCAAATGACTCTCTTCGCTCCCATGAGTGAAATTTTGATAGTTCACAAACTCTCGAAGAAACAACTGTCTCAAACTGGGTTTGCGGTTTGGTGAAGATCCGCATCGAAGCGAACTTTCGCATGGGGGCGGGCCGTGAAGATGGTTTCAATACAATGCCTCGGCCGCAGCAAGGTCCGCGATTTTGTCGCTGCTGTAACCCAGCATCTCATTCAATACCTCAAAGGTGTGTTCCCCGATTGGTGGCCCGCCCCACAACGCCTCAGAGGGAGTTCGACTCATCTGATAGTGGGAACCTTCGATGCAGGTTTCACCCGAATACGTTTGCGGTACCCGCCGGAAATGATTTCTGTGAGCGAGTTGAGGGTCGGCCAACGCGTCCGCAGAATCAACTACAACATGGGCAGCTATCCCATGCGATTGCAGTAGATCTTGTAGTTCAAACCGATCTTGGGCCGAAGTCCACTCCGCGATCACGGAATCGTCTAATTGGATTGAACCAATGAGCTCGCTCAATCTTTGTTGGGCGGTCTCGTCTTGGCAGACGATCGCGATCCATTTGTCATCACCGACGGTCGGATACACGCCGTGTATGTCGTAGCGATCGCTCACATTTCCAGATCTAGTGGCTGTTCGACCGTTGACCGCCTGATCCAACAGGGCTGGGCCAAGTAGATGCAGCGCTGATTCGTGCTGGCTGAGGTCGACGTATACACCTTCACCGGTTCTGTTGCGGTGATCGACAGCAGCCATGAGGGCAGTAACGGTGAACCGGGGGGCGGTGTAATCGGTATAAGCAAGAAATGGTCCAGTGGGAGCACGATCCGGCCATCCTGTGATTTCATAAAACCCGCTAAGAGCTCCAGCTAAGTTGCCGAACCCCGGGTACATATTCATCGGGCCGGTCTGACCCATCAGACAACTCGAAAGCATCACTATCTCTGGTTTCCGCTCCCTAATTGACTGATAATCGAGGCCCCAATTCGCCATCGCTTTGGGTGTGAATGCTTCGATGATCACATCGGCCCATTCAACGAGATCCCAAACGACTGCCATCGCCGCTTGATTCGAAAGATCAAGGCTCAATAGGTATTTGCCGGCGTTAGCTGAGTGATATTGCGCTGTGTTGTCGGGATGAGTTTCGTCGTTAACGAATGGTCCGGCGTTACGGATAACGTCCATTCGCCCTTCGGATTCGATTCTGACAACGGTGGCGCCGTGGTCCGCAAGATTGCGGGTTGCCATGGGCGCGGCGATCGCCCACGTGAAATCAAGAACCTTGAGTCCTTCTAATGGTCGACGAGTGGGCGCGGGTTCCACTGGGGGAGGAGCAACTGGTCGTCTTTCAAGGGTCGCGGTCACTTCGTCTGTGTGTTGTCCGAGTTGTGGGGGTGGCCCAAGGTAGGTGAGTGGGACAGTGGCTTTCGCGAAACGTCCCGGGAAGACACATCCGACTTCTGGTACGTCTTCGAAGAAGCCTCGCGCTGCGAGATGTTCTGAGCCGACAATATCTTTTGTCGTCGCGATTGGGGCAATGAGTAAGCGACGTTCTTCGTTGCCGGCCATGAGTTCGGCTTTGGTTTTCGTAGCGGTAAAAGCAGCGATTGAGTCTTGGGCACCGCTCAGACCTTTGGGGTCGGCCTGCCCCGTGTAAATCAGCATGAAGAAATCGATCCAGTTCTGATCTCGAGTTGCCTCGTCGCAGAAACCTTCATCGAACACCCACTCCATGAGTCGCCGGCTGTAGGGACCAATCATTTCCCCAAACATGAAATTGATTGACACGTAACCGTCTGATGCCGGGTAAACCGTCCGGAGAACGTACTCGCCAGCTTTGATTCCTCCGCCTGCACGCGCCACAAGGGGAGCGCCGACCGCTGTGGTCATCAACATGGTTTGAGTGCATTGAGTGACGGCTTGTTGTGCTGAGACATCTATGTGTTGCCCCCAGCCGGATTTGCTTCGCTCGACTAGAGCGATTGTCGTCGCTTCAGCTGCCTCCAGTGCCCCATGTAGCCATCCCTGGGGGACAGCGCCTACCTGCAATGGCGCCCGATCAGGATCACCGGTCAAGCCCAACTGGCCGCCACTTGCTAGCAGCGTCAGGTCTGTAGCGAGCCAATCGCTTTTGGGTCCTGTAGAACCAAAAGCGGAAAGAGTAATTGTTATTAACGAAGGGTTCTCAGCTCGTAACGCGGCCAAGTCGAGATTCTTGAACACCCCGCAGTCGACGATGACGTCAGCTGTTCGGGCGAGGCGTTGGATGTCCGATACGTCACCTGTGACAGATTTTTTGCCGCGGTTCCAGGCCCAATGAGTTAGCGATGAGTCGATGTTTTGCTCATCATTGACAAAAGGACCGATGCGCCGAGAACGAGTTCCATCGGCCGGCTCGACCGCGATGACTTCAGCTCCGAGTTGAGCTAGTAAAAGTCCGGTCAGGTTGGCTCGTTCATCGCTGAGATCAAGAATTCTGTAAGGAGAAAGCATCGACGACATTGTGCACCGTCAATGGGGGCAGTTTCCTAAAATTCTGCAACCTTCTTGCTCTCAAACCCGATCTTTTGCGAGTTAGTGGTAAATCTGTCGTTGGAGGTCAATGCGGATGGACCCGGACGACAACAGGTTGGACATGCTGAGAGAGTCCATACGGCTGACTGAAGAAATCCTTAACGAACTCGTTCGCTCCGGAACTGAGCATTCCGAAGCTGAGGCGGAGTCAGGTGTAGTAGCTCGTCTTACTCATGGCCGCGATTGGAGACTTCGGTACCTCAACCACCTGGAGAAAGATGGACAACTCCTGAACCTAGGTGACGAATGGTCAATGCATAACGGACATGATTTAGCCATCGAGTGGGGATATGAGGCATGGGACGAAAACAGAATCGGGTTGAGATGCAGAAGCTGTGAAGACTGGATCCAGCTGTACGACGTGGACACCGGACCTACTGCTGAACCCACGATTAGCGACCTGTACGTCGAACACGAAACTCACACGGTTCTTTCGTGGCGCCGAGGAGTAGAAGCAGGAATCGAATGCGTCACCTGCGGAGCTGTTGAAGATGACGGGTTTCCATTACTCGCCACATCGGTGAGTGACTGGTTTGACGAGGTATGGAACGGTTGAGCGGGTAGCCAGTTGAAGGTGAGTGGTGCGCCGGGTGGGACTCGAACCCACACGTCCTAAGACACCGGCACCTAAAGCCGGCGCGTCTGCCAGTTCCGCCACCGGCGCCCGCATCACAACCTACCGGCCCAAACGCCGGCTTCATTGAAGGCTTTCTACCGCAAACACAAACCCCTCTAAGGCGTACAAGCGATCTGAGATACTGGTTTGGTAGTAACGACTTCGTGGCACGCATCCGATGCCTCCTTCTGTCGAATTCGAGGCTCGCCCTTCTAGAACTTTGAAATTCGCACAGACTGCCAATGGTCGGGATCGGTATTTTGGAACGAGGGTAACCCTGCTTTGATGCATCGGTGAAGCACCGGGCTGTTGAGGACGGTTTGCCTTCTCCCCAGGGCATGGGGCCACCGCTGGAAGTTACCGCCCTAAACAGAATCGTGAACCGTTGCCAAATACGGGGCAAACTTCAGGTATGCAGATCACAAGAATCTTTACTGGCGATGACGGCCAATCTCATTTCGAAGAACTCGAGATCCCAAGTACGGATTTCGGTCCTCCGCGTGGTGAGATCAGTGCGTTAATAGCAGGCTCCGAATCTTTCTTCCGGACGACCCACACGGAAGGCGACGACGACGTCTATGACTATCACTGTGCGCCGCGACGTCAATTTGTTATTCATCTGAGTGGATCGGTTGAAATTGAAACTGGAGACGGATCCAAACGTCGTTTCGGGGAAGGGGATATTTTGCTTGCCGATGACACCACTGGCCAAGGTCACATCAGCCGCGGTGTGCAAACTCCGCGCCGGCAAGTTTTTGTCGTTGTTTCATCGGATGTGGATCTCGAAAGCTGGCGAAAATAAACCGATCCACATTTGAAACGGCGAGAGCCTCCAACTTCTTTTTTGTCTCCAAATTCTCCGTCGTGGAGTGAAAGCTAAGATCGGCCCGGGAGGGAAACATCATGCTCAGGTTGACGTTTCTAATTCGGCGAAAAGAAGGCATGTCGCGAGAGGAAATGCAGCGTTACTGGCTTGAAGAACACGGTTCCCTCGTCGCTGGCCACTCCCGAACTCTAGGGATGCTTCGATATGTCCAAGTTCACACCACAGATGATGATCATTCTCGGCTACCCGGGCGACGTGGCGAAATGGAAGAACCATATGACGGCGCTGTAGAAGTCTGGTGGGAGTCGAAACAAGCGATGGTTGAGGCGATCCGTTCTGACGAGGGCCGTGAAGTTGATCAGATCCTTCGAGACGACGAGAAAAACTTCATGGATCCGCAGCGTTCCGTTGCCTGGTTCAACTACGAATACCCGCAAGTCAACCCGACTCCCGAGAACATTGTGGCCACCGAACGGTCCAGCCTCGTGAAGTTGTATTTCCCGCTCCGTCACCTGGATTCATTAACGTTCGATGAAGCTCAGTGGTACTGGCGAACCCACCATGGACCAGTGATTCGGCGACAGGCTCATGGTTCTGGAATTGTGCGTTATCAGCAAGTTCACCGTGATGAGCCGGGTCTGACTGCTGCGATCAATCGTTCCAGGGGATCGGAAACGGAGCCCTACCTCGGTCATGCTGAAGTCTGGATGGATCGGAGCTCAATGGGGAACTCCACTCCAGAAAACCGTGCGGCATCGAAACGCGCCTACGAGGACGAAGCAAATTTTATTGATTTCTCAAGGTCGACCATGTTTCTAGCCAAAGAACACGTGATCATTGATCGACGTTAAATCAATCGTCGACGAGACCTTTCACGCCTTCAACGACTCGTTGCATATTGGCTTTGTGGATGAGTCGCCGCTCGTGAAGTATTTCGCCCTCTCGAGCAGGGTCTTTTAATGCTCGGGGAGCGGTGCTGTTGTTTTCTGTGCCGATAGTCATCGAAAATCGAAGACGGCTTCCGCCTCCTTGCTCGGCGAGATCGAAGCGCCAAATTGCGCCTGGTTTTTCTGGGTCGGTGGTGCGCCACTCGAACGTCTCCCGGTCCTTCCATGCTGTGACGGTGCAGTTGGTGTCCCAGTCGTGAACATCAGGAATTGAATTGCTTCCTCGAAAAGTGGAACCAACTCCACGATCTCCGTCGCTGGTCCACTCAGCCTTGACGAGCTCTTCCGAAAAACGTGCGGGCATGTTGATGTCAGAAATAATTTCCCAAACGGTCTTAGGGCGAGCATCGGTGTCGATTTCGACAACGATGCCGGGGCCATCCACGATCCTCGCGCTTCCGTCGAGGCTTGGTTGGTTGCGAGTAAAACCCCATTGATCGAAATAGGTGATCTCAGAGGCTGGCCGTCGGGGAGCAGGCGAAAACTCATGACCGATTGTGTAGGCCACAGGAAAACACACCAAGGTCGTCACGCCGGGAGGAATACCCAGAAGCTTGGCTACTTCAGCGACTTTGTTGTTGAGCATGGTGGCGTACGCGGTGCCTAACCCTCGTGAACGCAAAGCGAGATTGAAACTCCATGCTGATGGGATGGCACTGTCGAACAGCCCTGGCTGCCCGCTGTTGTCATGAATCCCCCAGATGGCGCACATCACCAGGACCGGGGCTTTAGAAAAATTCTCCACTAGATACGCGCTGGAACTCACCACTCGTTCTTTGGGGTGACCGGTGCCGTCTAATCGCCCCCGAGCATTAATGAACAGTGTGCCTACTTCGGCGTACAAGCGTCCCAGTTCGTCTTTCGTGTCTTGGTCTCGGATCACCATCCATCGTCTACTCGCGTCGTTGCCACCTGTTGGTGCTTGCTCAGCGAGATCAATGCATTCGAAAATTAGCTCGTCGCTCACGTCGCGTTTCAGATCCAAACGTTTACGGACGGCTCGAGTGGTCGTCAGTAGACGATCGATTTGATCCAGATCGAAACCCGACTCAGAGAGAGAATCGTTCATATTATGAATCTATGCGGAAGTGCTGGCCGGCGTAGGCGTTCAACGTGGTCGTATGGAGAACACCGAAGCGGCTACCAGAGGCTGATGCCGAGGAACAGGAAGAGGTCCTTGCGGGTCACGGCTGCCCGATTTCGGAAGTCCGAGCGCGCCAAAGATTCCAACTGTGGCGCATCCGGCCGACAGGACAAGGACCCAAGTAAAGGTCGACGTCCAGTCGGCGATCGCTCCACCAATTTGTGGCGAAATCATTTGGGCTACCCCAAAAGCAAGCGTTGCTGCGCTGAAGCCTGGACCGTAATCCTCAGGTGCGGCGTGTTGAACGAAATACATGGTCAACGTCACCGGAATCGACGCGAAAATCAGTCCTAAAAATGTTGCTGAGGTAAGTGTGGGAAGGAACCAGCCAGGGAGGATGGTGATGACTACCAAACTCCATAGAGCGAATGCGCTCGCGAGGCTTGCTCGCATCCCAAATATGGTGACGGCTTTTGCCATGATCGGTCCGCCAAAGATCATGGCGGCGCCTACCAACGTGAAAGCTAGGGATGCGTCATTGGAACTCCAGCCGTTGTCGTCTTCTAATCGGCTGGTCAAGAACGCGAGAACGAGCAGGTACATGAACCCAAAGGTCGTGTACATCATTGTTACGGGTTTCCAGCCGGGAACGCGACGCAACGCGTCAAATCCGCCGATTCCTCCCTTCGCCGAAAGTTGCCCCTGCGAATGTCGGACCATTGCGATGGTTGTGAGAGCTGTGACAACTCCGATCACCGCTTGAATGAGATAGACGGTGCGCCAGCCTTCGTTGCCAGAAATTCCGCGGACCCATGCTGCCAGTTGGCTAGCAAAAACGATGCTTAAGCCCATACCTGATGAGAGCAGGGCGATTACTGTCCCTCGTTTTTCCGGAGGAAACGCGTCGCTGGCAATGACTGGGGTAGGAATCCAGACCCAGGCGCCGCCGAATCCTGACAAGAACATGGCGGCCGCCAAGATGGGAGCATTGGGGGAGACAGCAGCTAGAGCGAGGCCTCCCACGGCTATCAAGAGACCGATTCTCATGATCGTGAGCATGCGTATTCGCGGAGCAGCTATGGCGACGGCGAGGGTGCCAACCAAATAGGCACCGACGTTTGCTGTCGCCAGTGAACCAGCGATCGTGTTTGATAATCCCAAGTCAGCGCGAATGGCTGGCAGTACCACTCCGAGGGTGAAGCGGCCGAACCCTTGAGCTACGCCGGCACTCGCGGCAGTAAGCGCAACAGCTATCCAGGTGCGAGCGGACACGAGGGGAGGCTACCAAGATAATAGTTGCCGAAATCTGTCAAAAACAGGCCGATACCCGCCGCGAACGGATCGAAAATCGTTTCGTGTCACCAAAGAGAACGCGCGCATGGGTGCCCCTTGCATAACATCGTCAAAGTGCCAGCAGGAGGGCAGGATGGCGATCAGCATCGATCCCGATACAGGTTTAAAAATATTCGACACTCGAGCAGCGAAAGCGAGTGACCGGATCCGCGGTCGTGGTTACGAAATCAATCCCGACGTATCTCTCAAGACGCTCCCCGAATCTCCAGCCGGGGCTAAGTTTGATGCTGTAGAGCAGGCGAAGTATCGCGAATTTAAAGAGCGACGACGCGGCGCTGCCGACTACATGTCGATGAACGGTGAGTTCGCCAAATACCTTGAAGACCATTACTCCGAGCCACCGATCGAGCGCGAAGCGTTGACTGATGAGTGCGAAATTCTGGTCATCGGTGCAGGCTTCGCCGGACTGTTGCTTTGGTATCGATTGCAGGAAGCCGGCTTTACTGACGTCAGATTTTGTGAGAAAGGGGGCGATGTAGGCGGTACGTGGTATTGGAATCGATATCCGGGCATTGCATGTGACGTTGAGTCGTACAGTTACCTGCCGTTGCTGGAGGAGATGGAGTACTTCCCGACCATGAAATTCGCGTCGGGTTTCGAAATTCTCGAGTATTGCCAGGCGATGGCAAACAAGTTTGGTTTCTATGACAAATGTCTTTTCCACACCACAGTGGAGCAAACCGACTGGGATGAAACAACTGGCCGTTGGACCGTACACACTGATCGTGATGACGCGATGCGAGCCCGGTATGTCATTTTGGCCAACGGTATTCTCACGAGTCCTAAATTGGCGAGGATTGGTGGCATGGAAACCTTCGCAGGTGATTCATTTCACACTTCGCGCTGGCACTACGACGTCGATCTTGAAGGAAAAACTGTAGGGATTATTGGAACTGGTGCAACTGCGGTCCAGGTGATTCCCGAACTCGCAAAAATTGTGAGTGATCTGTATGTGTTTCAGCGCACGCCTTCCTCTATCGACGTCCGCGATCAGCGAGCGACGTCGCCTGGAGAAATCGAGTCTTGGAAAGACGAACCTGGCTGGGCTCGAGCGCGAAGGAAAAGATTTTCGCGAATTTCGGCTGGGCGGACGGCGATTCAAGCAAATGACGACTACTTGGCTGGAAAAGTCGCTGATTTCAAAGAGCGAAAGCAGCATGATCGAAAGCTCACTCCTGGTGAGATGGTTGAGAAGCAACTTGATTCAAACTTCCGCATCATGGAGCAGATACGAGCGCGTGTAGATGCCATAGTCGAAGATCCAAAGACAGCGGAAGCTCTAAAGCCGTACTACCCCTATGGGTGTAAGCGACCCACTTTCCACGACGAATACCTACCTACGTTTAACTTGCCACATGTGCACCTGGTGGATACTGCACCTGCAGGTGTCACCAGCATCAATGAGAATGGCGTGGTCCACGAGGACATCGAATATCCGCTTGATGTTCTTATCTATGCGACTGGATTCCAGTGGATGGCGACCTCCACGTTCAACATGATTGTTGGTCGCGGTGGTCAAACTCTGAGTGAAAAATGGCAAACCGAGGGCACCAAAACATTTCTGGGTTTGCACAGTAACGGGTTCCCTAACTTGTTCATTGTTTCGGGGCCTCAAGGCGGAGGCGGAAGCTTCAACTTTACTGATGCCATTGAAACTCACGCGGACTACATCGTGTGGATGCTTTCTAAGATGCGCGACGAAGGCCACGAAATTGTGGACATCACTGAACAGGCCGAAATTGAATACGCCGGGCATTGCCGCGAAGCAGATCTTGCGACCGCTCCGCTTCGAGATTGCCTCTCCTACTACAACGGACATGGAGATGCAGAACCGGGAAGCCTGGCCTATTACGGGGGAGGGAACTGGCATAAGTTCCGTGTTCGGGCGCAAGAAAGTCTCGACCCTTACGTGTTCGGTGCGGCATAGCTGCCTATTTGAGGTGTGGGATCACATCCGCAGCGAGTCGCTCAAGGTTGGCGGCCATAAATTCGGGATCTATTCCGGGTGGTAAGCCAGATGTCGCGAGGTCGGTGATTCCGTAGAGCTCAATGAATTCCCTCAGTTGCTGTACTACCTCTTCAGCAGTTCCAATGATGACGTTTTGAGGAATACCATCGTCGCTACCCCAACCGTAGTCGTCGGGAGTTTCGGCCATGAATGTGCTGTATACGCCCATCCGAAATCGTTCCGCTTCTCGAATGATTGGCCAGTCCCGGTCGCGATCATCTGTGACGTACACAGAGCGAATGATTCCAACCCGATAATCGTCAGGGTCTCTGCCGTCGGCCCGCACTGCGTCTCGCCAAGGATCGAGAACTTCGTCGCTGCGTCCTTGTGGGAGCAGGTTGGTTCCAAAACGCGCGGCGCGCAAGGCGCCTGGTTCCTTCATCGCTGCGATCCATAATGGCGGTCCACCTGGTTGAACTGGCTTGGGATAAACGTTGATGTCTGACAGTTCGTAGCGTTTTCCGCTGAAGCTAAAAGGCTCATCACTCCAAGCAAGACGAAGAATCTGGATCGCTTCGTCAGTCATAGACACTCTGTTGGGTAATGGAATGCCAAAGGCTTCGAATTCTTTTGGCACGTAGCCCATACCAATACCGAACTCCATTCGGCCGTTAGAGATGTGGTCAAGTACCGCTAATTCTTCGGCGAGTCGCACTGGGTGGTACAGAGGCAACAACGCGATGTCATTGGAGATGCGGATGTTCTTGGTCCGCGCCGCTATTGCACCCGCCAAGGGTTGGAAAGCAGGAAGGTACCCATCCTCCAGGAAGTGATGTTCGGTGAACCAAACATGATCGAACCCGAGTTGATCAGCTAGAACCGATTGTTCGATGGTCGCGGAGTAGACATCGGTCATCGACATGTCGCCACCGGGCACGTGACGACAGTCGTACATGATGCCGAATCGAAATGATTGGGGCACAGCGCTCTCCTCGCCCTGATGCGATATTTGGACGGTAGTCGTTCCTAGCGAATGGAAATTGAGCGTGACACTCGGGGCGCGGAACTGGGGCCCAACCAATACGAAGACGCTGAGGGCTATATTGCTCCTCTGCCGGCTGGCTCTGGTCCTCGCACCAACCCGTTGGGAGAGTTCCCGACGGGTCCAGCGGTCGGGGAACGCCTTCCTGATGTCGTGACCTCCGATTCTGATGGACGTATCGTTGACCTGCACGCCGACCGCAATGGTCAACCGGCGGTGCTTGTTTTTACCAGATCGGTGGTTTGGTGACCTCCTTGCCGCACCCAGCTGGTTCAGCTGGAAAAGGGTATGACGGATTTTGAGGCCGCTGGAGTGAAGGTGTATGTCCTGAGCTACGACGAGGCCGGGGCGATGGCCGACTACAAGGCGGCCCATAACGCCAATTTTACGATGCTGTCCGACCCGAATAGCGATGTTATTCGCACCTTTGGAATTCTCAACACCCTCGTCGCAGAGGATGACCATCCTTGGTATGGGATTCCGTACCCGGGTGTTTACATAACCGACGCTGATGGTGTGATTACCGAAAAATTCTTCGAAAATAATTTCCAGGTGCGCCCAGGTCCCGAACAACTTCTTGCTGCGGTGAGAGGGGAGGAAGTCTTACTGAAGGAGCGATCCGGCGCAGATGCAGAGGTCACCGTCGAGATTGAATTTGAGGGAGACAGTCTTCCTGTGGGCCTCTCAAGACAAATCGTCGCTCGCTTCTCTGTGCCCGAGGGCAAACACCTATATGAAGGGCCCGTTCCGGAAGGGCTGATCGCGGCGGGCATTGAACTCGACGACCAGTCAGAGGGAATCATCGCTTATACCCCTGTGACGCCTCAAACTCGGCCTATGACCCTGAGCGGTGATGGTCACACCCTCAATGTGTATGAAGGCGATGTGGTGCTTCGGTTACCGGTAGCGCAAAACGGCCGAGCGATGGAAAAAGACGAGGATGGGCGTTGGGTGTCGATCAATGGTTGTGTCCGGTGGCAGGCATGTGACAGTGAGTCGTGTGGGCTCCCAGAAGAGCATCGTTTCAGTTTCCGCGTTCCTGCAGAATTTTCGGTCATGGGTGATATGGGTCCAGGTGAGGGCAGGGTGCCCGCAATGAATGGTGCTGCTCATTTCCAAGAAATGATGGCCCGCCGTCAGACAGAGGTCTGACAGCCTCATCTTCGTTGGACATCATTTGTAAGAAGCTGTGCCTGTCGCTGTCCTAGGCTGGGTTGATGGCTGCACTTGTTTACTTTGATGCCGATGCTGACAATGAAGAGATCCTAAAAGTCCTTCGCGAGGATGGTGCCTGTGTGCTCGTTGATGTCATGGATCAAAATCTCAAGTCGCGAGTCAACGACGAATTGCAGCCGTTTATTGAGGCGACACCGCGTGGACGTGATGACTTCACTGGCAGGCTGACAGGGCGAACCGGGGCTCTGGTTGCTCGGAGTGAGGCATCCCGGGAACTCGTGATGCACTCCACGATCACTGACCTCGCTCGTCAGTTTCTCGAGCCGTACACGGACAAGATCCAGTTGCATCTCACCCAAATCATCAATATTCAGCCCGGGCAAGGCGTTCAACCTCGCCATCGTGACCGGCTTGCGTGGGGTGGTTATGTGCCTTCCGACATTGAGCCGCAGTTCAACACCATTTGGGCTCTTACCGACTTCACAGAAGAAAACGGTGCCACGCGAGTCGTACCAGGATCCGTCAGTTGGCCTACCGACCGTCGCGCGACCGATGAAGAGACAATTCAAGCGGTGATGACGGCGGGGTCTGTGCTGCTGTATTCGGGGTCGGTCATCCACGGTGGCGGTGAAAACCTTTCAGATTCGGACAGGACAGGTGTCAACATCACCTACTGCCTTGGGTGGCTGCGCACCGAGGAGAACCAGTATTTGTCGTGCCCGCCTTATGTCGCTAAGGAACTTGACCCTGAGCTACAAGAACTGCTTGGCTACACCATGGGCAGCTACGCGCTGGGTTACTACAGCGACCCGGAAGGTGTCACCGACGTCAACGACCTTCGACCACCCGAACTCGTCCTTGGTCGTTCACCACGAGAGAAAGCAAGCAGTGCAGGCCTCATAACCGATTGAGCGAATCGTGACCGTTCGTTCGGCAACACTGACTGCGATCAGCAGTCATCGCTGTTTCTCCAAAGGTGGGGGATCGAGAAGCCAACTGAGTCCGAGAAGAACCCCCATAGTCAACGCGGCAATCAAGAACGCTGGGCCGGGACCCAGCCAGGCATAGAGCGGAGCGGCGGTCAATGCTCCGACCATCGACGCTGCTGAACCCATCGCTTCCCCAAGTCCTTGAGCAGACGCAGCGTCGTCGACTGGTGCGGCGTTGGCGACAGCTGACTGTGATCCAGGAGACTGGATTGCTTCCATAATTCCGTGAGGCAACATGGCAACAAACAACACTGGCACCGCGGTGATCCAGCCATAGGAAGCCATCAGCGGCACCGTGGCAAGAGCCGATAGCAATGAAGTTAAGCGAGGGCTGTGGCGATCCGATAGCCCTCCAGCCCAGCGTGCAATAACCAACATTGGCAGGGCAAACGCCGATAGGGAAAGCGTAACGATCATTGTTGAAGCCCCAAGATTGTCCAGGTGTGGTGCCCACAAGGGCTCGAACACTCCCACGGAGTAACGAAACGAAACCACCACCAAAAGAGCAGCGACCATTTCGCGACTTCGGATAAGTCTTCTCAGCACCCCTTTTGTCGAGCGAACAGTCACGTCGGCTGCTGGAATCTCGAGACGTCGTATAGATAAGAACGTCAGACCTGTCACCATGCCCAGCACCAAGAATGGAGCGCGAACATCGAATGCGACAGTGAGCGCTCCGGCGAGAGGAGGCCCGATTACGAACCCGGCTAAATACGCTCCGTAGAACGCTCCAAGTTGACGACCCTGATCCGCTCCGGCGGTCACGATGATGAATCGGCGAGCGGCGGGCACGATGACGCCGACCCCTGTGCCGAGTACGGCGCGTGCCGCTATGAACTGCCAAAGCTCGTCAGCGAACCCGAACCACAAGAGACCCGTTGTCGAGGCGATAACCCCCAAGCGCATGAGTAGTCCACCATGCCCGCGATCGGCATATCGCGATAACGACAACTGTGTCACCAACGCGCCAACGAAGGCGGAGCCGGCTATCCACCCCAGATCACGCTCAGCTATGTCGTAAGTGTTGTGGATTTCTGCGAGTAACGCGAAAACTGACGACACTCCAGCCATAGTGGTACCGGCAACGAGATACAGGCTTCGCATGTTGTTATTTAGCTGTTGTAACCAGCGGGGGGACCGAAAAAGCCGCTCAGATCGGGGGGGCCTTGATACAACCAATTCAAGGTGCGACTGGCGAACCTCCATTGGCTGTCAACGCGGCGATACATGTCGTCGTAGTAACCCAAATAGAAGACGGCGGCACCTGACTTTGCTTTGGCGAATTCGCTGAAGTACCAGCGACCCTCACCGACATCTCCCTGGGTGGTGGCTGTTCCGTTGAAGGCGAGTTGAATGACTGAATCAAACAAATCCATGGCGGTGGCTAACGCCGTACCGATTGCTTCTCGTCCACATACCGGCCCTCGACCGATTTCCCATACCCCGTCGTCGGTCCACAAATCGAGCCATGCTGGCTGGTCGTTGTTGCAAACCCGGTCGCAATACTGGTGAACCAGGGTTCTGATTGCCTCGACGTCATTCATCGATGAGAAGTCATCGCTAGAGGCCCAGGTAGCTTTCAAGAGTTTGATGGAAGTGACGGATTCGACTTTCTTGGTATGCCGCCAAGGTCACTGATCCGCGTTTGTTGGCCTGTAGGCCTCGTTGAATCCGAACCAGGTTGTCTGTGTCTTGATCAACGACCATCCCGGCGCCCCCAAGAGCCGCGGCATTGCTCCATGAATCTTCCAGGCTGAGCTTTACTGTGGGAGGTGGAGCCGGGGGATCCCCCTCGTCTGGTTTAGCGAACAGCAACATTATTTCCATGATGGAGCTGTGCGGGTCACTTCCGTTCGGCCGGAAACGGTAGCAAATCGGTACCCCTTGCCCTCCCCATGGAACAAGATTCGGAAATAAGAAGTACTCGATGGCATCAAGAGTTTCAGAGGTTGACAGATGGCTCATGTCTGCCCGGGCTGATGCTCCCAGCTTTTCTCTGGCTCGCTCCGCCAACAAATCGCGTACACGGTCCCCTTCTCGAGCAACAATGCGCTCTCCTCCGTGGAAAGGAACGTCGCGTTGCATCTTGCGTATGGTTTCCTCAGCGGGAACCTCGCCCAAGTTGGGGCTCGGAGTTCCTTCCAAAGTAATCATCCGGTTTACATGACGCGATCCGGGAAAGATGTCATATTGCGTGTTGGCGTCGGCAACATAAGCCGCAGTTTGAGGATGCGTTACTCCAATATGGAAGCTCTCAATGAACGCTTCGAGTGCAAGTTTCCAATTGCAGGGCATCACCTTTTCAACGTGGGCGGCTTTCCATCGATCGTCAAGCGGGAAGTCTCTGAACTCTTGATCTAGGACCTCTATGTAACTATCGAATGGTTCACAATCGTCGTCAAAGTTGACGAAAACGAATCCACCCCAAAAAGCGACCTGTGCCACGGGAAGACAAAAATCTTGGGGCACAACGTCCGGAAAATCCCAACTATTGGGAATGTGTACTAGCTGACCCTCTAAATCCCATGTGAAGCCGTGGAAGGGACATCTAAATCGTTGAACATTGCCTCCTTCGCTGCGCAGTTGTGTTCCGCGATGAAGACAGGAATTGATGTAAGCACGCACGTCATGGGGTTCTTCACCGGTTCTCACGACTATGACTGACTCGGTAGCTACTTCGTACACCACGTGGTCGCCTACAGCTTGCAGTTCTTCAAGGCGGCAAGCCATTTGCCATACCTTGCGCCATACATGCTCTACCTCGAGGTCATGCCATTCTTGGGTCAAATAGCGGTCCACCGATACTTCGTGATTGTCTACAAAATTGGGTGGGTATTCGCGAAGTAACACCTCGGGAGGTGCGACTGCATCCTCTCGCAACACCTCCTGGACCGTCTGGCCCGGAGCTCGCCCTCCCGCAGTCTGTGTCATGGCTACAAACTAGTTCCAGAAACGGGTTCTCGGCTTCTAGATCACGATCGGCGCATGTTCAACGAAGTGGTGATCTCATCTGCCTCTTCGTCGAATTTGCCATCGTAAAGTTCGGATTCGAACCATTCAACGAATGACGCGTCCTTAGATGGCTTCCACAAAGACCATGCAGCCCGTGCACCCTGGGTCCGCATAAGACCCAACTTGAGCAAATTGACTCTCATGTCGAGTTGTTCTTCTGTAGCGAGTCCATTTTCGCGCTGCTCGAAGGTATCGAACAAATCGACCAGCATCGCGTTCGTCCAAAGTGTGATCCGCCATTGCTCCTCGTCAGTCAGCTCAGCCGATGAGAAATCCTTCGCTAGGAAGCTCACGAACTCTTCGTTTTGTGTTGAGGAAAGGTATCGCTCGTACAGACGGTCAGTGAGAGTATGACTGAACTGGGTGGCCAGATAAATCAACGAAAGCGGCAAAAGGCCGCCTTCCAATATTTGTGCGAGAGTCGCTAAATCGTCCAGCATCATTCGTCTCCTTTTGTGATTCAGTAATGACGTTAGGCGGGCGCGAAGGTTCGAGAACCGCTTGCAATGGCACTCACCTAATGGATTTCTATTAAATTGCCTGACGTATCGAGCGATACGGACAGAAGCACTGTGCTGCTGTTCCTCAGAAAGGTGGGACCGATATGGCATGGTCATTGGAAGGTCAGTTTTACGAAAACTGTTCATGCACTGCTATTTGCCCCTGCACGTGGTCGAACATGAATCACGTAGCAACAAACGACTACTGCCGAGCAGCGCTGTGCTTCAGCATCACCAACGGCGACATTGACGGTGTTGACGTCAGTGGCTGCAAGATGTTGATGTTGATCGACACCCCACCAAACATGGCCGAAGGAAACTGGACGGCAGGGCTTATCATCGACGACTCTGCTACCGAAGATCAGGCGAATGCCTTGGGTCAGGTAATGAGCGGCACGATGGGTGGGCTACCCGAGGCCCTAGGACCGTTGTTGGGGAACTTCCTCGGCGTGGAAATGCACCCAATTTCCGTCACCACTGAAGGCGGCAAGCATCACGTCACCGTTGGAGACCAGATCTCGTACGTGGGCGTTCCTGAGATCAACGAGAACGGCGAAGGCGTTGAACTTCGAGGAGTCACAGCGCACCCGGCCTCCGATGTTCTCGTCATCGCACCGGTTGAAACTTCCCAAGTCTCTGCAATGGGTATCGAGTTCGGGGGAGAGGACCTCAGCGGTTTCACCACCAACTTCAACTGGACTGCATGACAGCACAGCTATCTGAGCAGCCTCGGATTAAACCCACAGTCGTTCTGCACGCCATAAGCGTCGCCTGTTGGGCGATTGTCGTTATTTGGGCCGTTCAAATGGACATGGGTTTGTGGGGTATGCCAGGAACGATGGGAATGCGATTCCCATGGTTTTTGGTCATGTGGACCTTGATGATGGCGGCAATGATGCTTTCTTCAATGTCGCCACTCGCGGTTCTTTACGGACGGAGCATGAAGCGGCAACGAGGACGTCGATTGTCGATGTTCTCAGCCGGGTACATTTTGGGTTGGGCTGCGACTGGCATCCCAGCTTTCCTCATTGCCGATCGATTTGGTGCCTTCGCCGCGGATCGACCATTACTCGCACAATCTGTTGCCGTGGCATGTTTCGCGTCAGCAGGCGTGTACCAACTGACGCCTCTCAAGATGGTTTGTCTTAGCCATTGTCGCACACCGATCTCTCATCTTCTTCATTACGCAGCCTTCAAAGGAACGACTAAAGATCTACGTGTAGGCATTCACCACGCTTTGTTCTGCATGGGCTGTTGCTGGGCATTAATGGTATTGATGGTCACGTTTGGAGTAATGAACTTGGCAGCCATGATCGGACTTGCCTTAGTGATCGCGGTCGAAAAGCGATGGCGTTACGGGGAAACGTTCGCCCGGCTCGTGGGCGTCGTCGCTTTGCTATGGGCTGTCGTAATCATCTTTGAGCCAGGTGTGGCACCAGGGCTGGATCCGAGCGGCCTAATCGATATGGGCGAAATGAAAATAGAGATGGGTGAGGGCGGCTAACAGCAAACGCACAATGATTGGTTCGTTAACGGAATCTTTCCAAAGAGAAAATTTGAGTAAAATTTTTGCTAAGCCCAGTGGTTCGGTAATAATTACGTGCAACCGACTGATTTTCGAACCGATATTTCGAAAAGCACAAGGAAGTCGTTTCGATACCGAAGGGCCAAGGCGAGATGCCATCAGAGATAGATATGGAAGAAATTCAGGCTTATGCCGGAGGCATTCTGGGGCACATGGTCGGCGCGGCCACGGTGGCTTGCAGCGACTTGGCCCACAAACTGGGTTTGTACGGGCATTTAGCGGGCAGCGGGGGAATGACAGCAGATGCTCTAGCGGACGCTGCGGGCACAAATCCTCGACTCACACGGGAGTTACTTGATCAGCAAGCATCCGCGGGAGTGCTTGCATTTGACGCGGAGGCTGACACGTACGAACTCAGTGACGCTGGAGCGATGGTCATGGCTGAACAACACTCGCCTGCTTGGCTCGCCGGAGGTCTCGGAGCAGTTCGCGCGATGTACATGGGTCTCGATCAAGTGGAAGCCGCCTTTCGCGGAGATGGGGCCGTTGCGTGGGGTGATCATCACCCCTGCCTGTTTGACGGAACGCTCGAATTCTTTCGTCCCTGCTATGAACACCACCTAGTGCAAGAATTCATTCCCGCCCTTGTCGGCGGCGAAGCCAGAATCGCCAACGGTGCTGTTGTAGCCGATGTGGGATGTGGGGCTGGGCTGTCCACGCTGACCATGGCAACCGCTTATCCCGACAGCACCTTCGTAGGCATCGATTATCACGCGCCATCAATCGACATGGCTCGAGCAGCTGCGCAAGAACAAGGGCTCACCAACGTAACCTTCGAAACAGAGAGCGCCACCAATTATCAGGGTTCCTATGACCTGGTGTGCTTCTTCGACTGCATGCACGACATGGGTGACCCTGTGGGGATCGCGCAACACGCAAAATCGCAACTTAGTGATAGTGGATCAGTCATGCTCATCGAACCTTTCGCGTTCGATACGAGATCAGAAAATCATGCTGGTCTCGGCGGTGCCTTCTACGGGTTCTCAAGTTTCTTCTGCACCCCTTGTTCGCTCTCCCAAGAAGTCGGTCGAGGCATGGGTGCCCAGGCCGGCGAACCCGGAATGAGTGCTGTTTTTGAAGAAGCGGGTTATGGCTCGTTCGGGCGCATATCGGAAACTCCGACCAGCATCGTGTACGAAGCCTCGGCGTAGCTGAGCGAGACACCCCCGGGTTGATCTACCGTGCTCACCTATGAGCACGCAGCCCTATTATGACCCAGCGGTCCAAGAAGCCATAGATACTCAACCAAGCCTGGGCGTAGTCAACGCTGACACCCTCAAAAAAGTACGAGCCTCTCGGCTTCTTCGTAACGGCGACGCCGAACTTTCCGATGAAGTTGAAAGAGTCGACCATTTTGTATCCGGTGTCGACGATAACGACGTCAGGATTCGAGTGCATCGCTGCAAAGGTGCTCAAGAACTAAGCCCAGCCCTTTATTGGACGCATGGTGGTGGGTATGTCTTGGGAAACCCAGAACAAGATGATTTTCGTTTTGATCGATGGTGCCAGCGGTTCGGATTAGTTGGCGGTGCAGTGCAATACCGTTTAGCACCAGAACACCCCTACCCAGCGGGCCTAGAGGACTCTTACAGTGGATTGAAGTGGCTCAAAGAGCATGGCGAGAGCGTCGGGGTAGACACCGACAGCATCGGCATCGGCGGACCAAGCGCCGGTGGGGGAATGGCCGCTGCGCTTGCATTACTGGTTCGTGATCGAGGCGAATTCGAAATCGACTACCAACTGTTGATCTACCCAATGATTGACGACACTCGAACCACGGTCACGGCTAACTGGGATGTACCCGTGTGGGGTCCCGAATCGAACCATTATGGCTGGAGCTCGTATCTCGGCGAATTGTTCGAAAGTACTGCCGTACCACCTCATGCAGCGCCCGCGCGCGAGAGCAACCTTGAGGGTTTACCTCCGACATTCATCATGGTCGGAACCCTCGACGCGTTTGCCGACGAAGACATCGCTTACGCGCAACGACTGAACCACGCAGGAGTGCCCACTGAACTTCACGTGTACCCCGGCGCTCCGCACGGATTCGACGGATTTGCTGCCTCCACGGCTGTAGCGCGCCAAGCTCGATCTGACATCAACGCCTTCCTTGGGCGGATGTTAAGCCCCGGCTAGGTGACCGTCCTAACGTAAAACGACTCCCTAGCTTGTGATGGCGGAACGATCGGGATTTCGTCATCGTTAAGTGGTTTCATCCACTGTTTTCGCTCAAGGGCAGCTTCTATATAGGGTGCCAACTCGGCGTTCTTTTGGGCTACTCGTTCATCTCGGAATGGCTCAAAGTTGGGGAGTACCTTCTCGCCGAACAGCTCCAAACTTTCACAAATATGTTTGTGTTCATTTTTGCCGCCCTGCTGCAAAAAGATCACCTGATCGACTCCCGCTGTTTCAAATTCGTGCACTAAAGCGGTGTAATCCTCTGGTGTCCCGATACCTGGCGCGCCAATAACTGGAAGGTTGGGACCACGCAGGTCTTCATATTCCCCCCACAGATTACTGCGACCAGGACGAGTCTCATTTGCCACTAACGCGTTAACCGCGTACCGGAAGAACTGAAAGCCGTCGATGCCGCGTCGCATCGCCTCGTCGGCGTTGTCGTGGAGACTAAAACCTGCGACCATCGCCAAATTTGCGTTGACAGTGTGTCCCAAAGGAACGCACTCATCGCTTTTGATGATGTCGTAATAGATATCAGCCCAAGTTTTAGCTTCCTCTGGGTCAACGAAACTAAACGCCAGCGCCCCTAGCCCATTACGCGCGGCTACTTCGATAGTGCCGCGATTAGTGCACGCCATCCACATAGGTGGATGTGGCTTTTGCATGGGTTTAGGTACCACGTTCCTGCATGGCATCGAAAAACCTTCACCCTCGTAACCTGGGTATGGCTCCATCACCAACATGTTCGCGATCTGGCCAGCTGCTTCCAACGACAGCTCCCGCTTGCGTCGGGCGTTGATGTCGTATCCACGTAACTCCAGCCGAGTGGCCCCTTCGCCGATCCCAAATTCGGCTCGTCCCCTGGAAATAAGATCAAGCATTGCCACGGTCTCTGCCGTTCGAGCTGGATGGTTGTAGTTCGGAATTACCTGACGAATACCAAGACCGATTCGTATGCGTTCGGTCTTCGCCGCGAGCGAAGCAAGGAAAACATCTGAAGCCGAACAGTGTGAATACTCCTCAAGGAAATGGTGTTCAACGGCCCACGCATGGTCGATCCCGATCTTGTCGGCCAGAACGATCTGCTCAGTCGCTTCTTCGATGAGCTGTAACTCGGCTCCCTCATCCCACGGTTTAGGCAATTGCAACTCGTACAGCATTCCGAATTTCATTACGACCCCTCCGTTAACGGCTTTCTTGACCCTACAAGGGTGGGCACTCTTAGTTCAGTTTCATGAGCAAGAGTTCGAATGATCGAAAGTTTCGGCCTCCAAAATTAGGTGTTTAACTTTTTGCCATCAGCAAACTGGTTGACACCCCCGTAGCGGTAAGGACTTCTCCCTGCCACACCTCAGTCTCTACAGTCGCAAGGCCACTAACTATTCGCGTGCACGCCGCGATTGCGACAAGTTCTCCGGACGTCGCCTTTCCAGAAAAGCGCAGGGAAAGGTCAGGATTTGGATGAGGAACCCAGGTGCCCTTAGGCAATGCCGCGTCGACCGGAGGGCCGACTGAAAGATCCGCGGCAAGGCACGGGCCTTCGCTGCCGTCACCGGTTGCTTCCCATGGAACCGTCACTAACGTCGCGATGGCAGAGCCGACTCGGGCGGCTTTGGGTGCAGCGGTGTCAATGATCGGAACCTCAACGCCTTCAGGTTTTCGCCACGGCTTGGCAGAGGCGGCTAGATCGGGAGGAGGCGGCCCCATTAGACCGGCGGAGTTGCCGGCGCTCTCTATATCGGTTCGCAACATTTGGGGTGCGGCGAATCCGACACGCGCCTCAGTGGTCGATCGCCCTGATGCGTCCGTGAATTCAATTCGAACAATAGTCAGACTTCGACCGGACGAAAGTGCCGTCACGTTGACGACAGCTTCAGTGGTCGACAGCCCACGCAGAAAGTGGATATCGATTCCAGTGGCCACCCGATCTGGCGCGAGGGTGCGACCTAATGCGATTGCTGCCGCGGCTAACGCTCCACCTGTCACACCACCAAATGCGCCATGAATCTGCTGCGGTAACTGCAGTTCCCAACTGTCGCCTTTTTGTGAGGCACCGAAATATTCGAGAGGCGTCATCGGAGCGTGTTTCGTTGAGTCAATGGCATTCCTAGAGAGTAGGCCCCCTTTCGTTTCCTGATAGCGGGATCGCTGTAGCGTTCTTGCATGGCGAATGACAACACATCAAACGATGCGCAGATCTCAAGACTGAAAAGCCTTGCCGCTTCGCCTTCCGACAGTTCGTTCGTGATGTTGAACATCAACCGTTACAAACCTGAAGTTAACTTTCCGGACGGAGAGACCTATGCGGCCTATATGAGTGCCATCGAACATTCGGTGGGAGCAATCGGAGGATCGGTTCTTTGGCGAGTACCAGTCCAAGGCGGTGTCGTGGGTGACTTAGAAGACTTCGATGAAGTAATGGCGGTGTGGTATCCAAGCCACAAAGCTTTTTTGGAGCTACCCGACGCGGACCGAGCTCGGGAGATGTTCCGCTACCGTCGCGTGTGTGTTGAAAAAGCGCACATCGTTGAACTTTCTGACCAAGCTCCATCGCTTCGCCCGTTTGGTTCCTGAGGACGTGTGTTTCTGACCGTAATGCGGCGCGCTACTCAAACCCGACCGCTTCGGATAAAGAGTTGACGGGGCAAGCTTCAGCGGCCCCGAAACTGCGGTGCCCGCTTCTCCATGAACGCCAACGGTCCCTCCACAGCATCTTCCGTGTTGATCAGAGCGGTCCCTGCCTCGGACTCCAAAGCCAAAGCGGCCGATTCGTCAAGGTCTATAGAGGCTCGCACTACTTTTCGAGCCGTTTTGACCGCGAGTGGGGCATTGGAGGCGATTATTTGGGCGAGATCTAAGGCAGTGCTCAACACATCTGACTTTGGTACTAAACGATTGAATAAACCAGACTGGGCAAGATCGTCACTCACGATGGGTTGGGCGCCAAGCAGTAACTCCATCGCCAAAGCGCTAGGGACCCGACGACCTAACAGGGCTGTCCCACCCATGCCAGGTATGAGTCCCAAAGCGACCTCCGACAGGCCGAGCTTTACCCCTTGAGCAACGACCCGTAAATCGCATGAGAGCATCAGTTCCATGCCACCGGCAATCGCGTGGCCATTCACCGCTGCGATCAGCGGTTTCCCAAGGTCGTAACCCCTCAATGTTGCACGAGCCGTGAGTTCGTTGTCGTTTGCTACTACCTGCTCAAACTTGTTCTGAGGTTCCCTGGTGCCAGTCATCAGCGGAATAGTTGTTCCAAGATCGAACCCTGAACAAAATGTTGAGCCTTCGGCGCCGGTCACTACCACGGCTCTTACAGCGTCGTCTCGTCCGAGACTGCTCCATAAATCGGCCAGGGTGACGATTAACTCGGGGTTCAATGAATTTCGTGATTCGGGGCGATTCAATGTGACTAGAGCTACCTGGCCATCCATTTCGCATTCGAGGACACCCATTTCAGATCCCGATGTCTCTGAGGTTGTAGTCACGAAGTTCTGACTTGGTCGCCTCATCCCAGACGAATTGGTGTTCCAGGCCCCGGAAGGGTTCGTAGACGTAACGTTCTTCACCTGAGAAATGTTGAGAACGGGCATCAATTGCCCACGCGATCGCCTTTGAGCGTTCAAAGATGTATTTGTCGTCGTACTCCGACACGGGATTATGTACTCCTCCGCTTCGGATGCCCAAAACCGATGCCCGGCGATGAAATCCAAAGTTAATCGTGACCCGAGCTTTAGAGCTTGTGTTGGCGAACGATCCGTGAATGGCTTGTCGGCTAGTTATAGCCACGTCACCTGGCTCACAGATCAAGGGAACCGCATCGGGAAGCCGGTCAGATCCTGCGGCCTCTACCTTTCCTTTGATGTCAGCTTTCCCAGTCCGATGAGATCCGGGAACGACCCAGAGACCATTTGTTGCATCGCAGCCGTAGAGCTGAGCCATGAAGTTAAACCCATGAGTGTGATCGTCTAGATGAGGGCTCTCCCAATGAGTCCATCCGTCTTGGTGCCAAGCCACCGACCCCCCGAGCCCCGGTTGTTTCACCCAGACCGCCTCATTAAATGGCGTAAAATCAGGTCCGTTAATTGCCTCGGCGACTCGAAGTAACTGCGGGTGTCCATACAAACGTAGACAAGCGTCAGAGAACTGCAAGGAGCCGAGAAACAGTTGCACTACGTGTTCGGGAGCTTCGATCGGCGGTGACGGTTCACCCATTTTTGCTTCGTGGCGTCCGTATGCCGCGCTAGTTCCGCCCAAAGGATCAGATAGGGGTCGGACCCAACTGATGTTCCGCCCTTGGAGTCCGATCCCCAAAGCGGTGTTGCCGTGTCGGTCTACATCGGCATCCTTCGATATAGGAGCACGGTCGAGCATGTCGGCCACGTCCAATTCGATCTCGTCAAGTTCTCGTTGCTCTATAACCCCTGTTAGTACGTAGAAGCCGTGACGACTATAGGAGTCAAGGATGTCGGGATGAAGACGTCCGTTGTCGTCAAATCGGATCGGACCGCGGTTATCCAAAGTAAGAGCGCGACCGGTCCCGCGTTTGCGATAAACGACCATATGGTCCTCGTCGGCCCCATAGTCAACGATCGGTACTTCGACCAACGGAAGGTTTACAGCCACCATTCCCTCCAAGTTAGCCGCCCAATTTGTCAACTCTTCCAGTACAGCATGTCGGGCAACGTGAAGGTCGAGTTGGGTATGGTGCTGTACGGTCCGAGTATGCGGCTGGTTGAGCACTACATCGGTGGATTACTTAAGTACGCGCAATTCCATGGGCGGGCCAGCCGAGCGGAATATTGGTGGTTCACCATTGCGAATACCATGATCGCGGGGTTCTTTTGGTTGCTCGGAAATTTCGGCGGGCCTGTCAGCAACTTGAGCTTCCTGTACTTACTTGCGGTGGCCATTCCTAACTTGTCGATTACCGTCCGTCGGTTGCATGACACGAGTCGGAGTGGTTGGTGGGTTCCACTGGGGGTAGTGCCCACTCCGCTCGTATTCGTCATCTTGTTTTTCATGTGTCAACGAGGGCAAATAGAGGCAAATCGGTACGGCCCTCCTGTGGCTAGCGAAGGGCCAAATTGGATACGTTGAGTGGACTGGTCGAAGTGTCTCTCGTAGTTGATGGCTAAAGACAGTAAGTTTGGTGGGGTGCCGGAGTTCCTTTACAGCGATCTACTTCCCACTGGTGACAGCGAAATCGTCTATCGCAAAATCACTGACGACTACGTGTCGACATTTGAAGCTGGTGGGCGACGATTCCTTAAAGTCGAACCAGAAGCGTTGCGCCTACTGACAGCGGAAGCGATGCGGGATATAGCTCATTTGTTGCGTCCCGGTCATCTCACTCAATTAGCGGCAATTCTTGAAGATCCTGAAGCTTCACTCAATGACCGGTTCGTGGCGATCGAGTTGTTGAAGAACGCAAATATCGCAGCAGGAGGCGTTTTGCCGGGCTGCCAAGATACGGGGACCGCCATCATCTGGGGCACGAAAGGTGAGCGAGTCATTACTGATGTCGACGATGCGGAGGTGCTTAGCCGCGGAGTATTTGATACCTATCAAACTTCGAACCTTCGCTATTCACAGTTGGCGCCGCTGACAATGTTTGATGAGGCGAATACCGGCAACAACTTGCCGGCACAAATTGAGATCTATTCGGGACCGGGTGACATCTACAAGCTCGCTTTTATGGCTAAAGGTGGCGGCTCTGCCAATAAAAGTTTTTTGTTTCAGGAAACAAAGGCTCTTCTCAACCCTATGAGTCTCACCAATTTTCTAGATGAGAAGTTAAGAACTTTAGGCACGGCGGCGTGTCCTCCGTACCACCTCGCAGTCGTCATCGGCGGGACGTCAGCTGAACATGCCATGAAGACAGCAAAATATGCCTCCGCGAAGTACCTAGACACGCTGCCAGTTTCTGGTAGCGAAACTGGTCACGGCTTTCGAGATCTGGAGTGGGAACAACGAATCCTTGAATTGACTCGCCAGTTTGGAATTGGTGCCCAGTTTGGAGGCAAATATTTCTGTCACGACGTGCGTGTAGTGAGGTTGCCTCGACACGGCGCGAGTTGTCCCGTAGCAATAGCTGTGTCGTGCTCGGCCGATCGTCAGGCGTTCGCCAAAATCACCGCAGATGGCGTTTTTCTCGAACAACTTGAAGAGGACCCTGCTAAGTACCTTCCCGAAACGTCAGATACCGAGCTTTCCGATGGAGTTATTGCCATTAATCTGAATCAGCCGATGAGTGACATTCGAGAGGAACTTTCCAAATATCCCGTAAAAACTCGGCTTTCCTTAAGCGGAACACTGGTCGTCGCACGTGATATCGCTCATGCGAAAATTCAAGAACGCCTTGACGCGGGCGAGACCATGCCCGAGTACATGCGGGATTTTCCGGTCTACTACGCAGGCCCAGCAAAGACGCCCGAGGGGTACGCGTCTGGGTCATTTGGGCCAACCACAGCGGGGAGAATGGATAGCTATGTTGAGCCGTTCCAAGCAGCAGGTGGCAGCTTGGTGATGCTCGCGAAAGGCAATCGGTCCGCGCAGGTGACCGAAGCTTGCAAAAATCATGGTGGTTTCTACTTGGGATCTATCGGAGGGCCCGCAGCGAGGCTCGCCAAAGATTCGATACGTAAGGTTGAAGTTCTTGAATATCCCGAGCTTGGAATGGAAGCGGTCTGGAAAATAGAGGTGGAGGACTTTCCTGCGTTTGTAGTTGTTGATGACAAGGGCAACGACTTCTTTACCGAAGTTTCCACCCCGGTTTCCATCAAGTGACCGTCCGCGACGCCGCCGTCGACTGAGTCTTCGCTTAGCTAAGGAAAGCCACCCAAGCTGAAAATGCGATCCCGGCTAGCCCCAATGCAACTATGGTGGCGATGCTAGATCTTGGTAAGCGCCCATTGCTGCTCGTGGGTAGCCGGCGCCGCACTATCTGAAGAAGGCGATCCGCCCAGGCGACGTCTCTGCTGAGAATGCCCAGCCCGATAGCCACAATCAAAAGACCAGGCCCCGGTAGCGGCATCAAAATGACACCAAGAATTGTTATGAAGGTCCCCGAAGCCATGCGAAGCAAGCGGGTGATGACTGAGCGTCGAGCTTCTGCCCGGGTTTCTTCGCGATGCCCGATCTCGAACTCGGCCTCGATAGCTGCTTCTTCGAAACGGTTCTCTTCTTCACTCACTCAAGTGTTCCTTCCCCTTAAGGACCGCTAACGCATCTTGCGTCGGTCTAGTCTGGCGCGTGGGCTGCCCAGAAGGTGGCGATCCGAAGAAAAGGGCGCAGTAGGTATGGCGACTTGGCAAGTTGGTGATGTCGCGGTCACGAAAGTGTTGGAGATTGAGAAACACTGGCCGTTCTCTGCGTTGCTTCCAGGTGCAGAGGGCGTCATTGATGAACTGGCGTGGCTGCGACCTGACTTTGTAACCGACGAAGGCCGGATGAAGCTATCAATTCACGCTCTGGTTTTGAACTCAGAAGGATCAACGATCATCGTCGACACGTGTTGTGGTAACGACAAGCCTCGGCCGGGCGCCCGTCCGTTCGACAATTTACAAACGGACTTCATCGGAGAACTTGAACGGTCGGGCTACAGCCCTGAAGACATCGACATGGTGGTCAGCACACACCTGCACGTCGACCATGTCGGTTGGAACACTCGCCTCGTTGAAGGCACTTGGACGCCGACCTTCCCCAACGCTGAATACTTCTTCGTTCAAGATGAGTTCGACTACTGGCGAAGTGAACCGCAGCATTACGGGCCAGTCTTCGAGGATTCAGTGCAACCAATACTTGATGCTGGTATGGCGACGATCGTCAACAGCGACCATCGTCTAACCAGTGAGGTGGCCTTGGAGTCGACTCCGGGTCACACTCCTGGCCATGTCAGCGTAACTATTAACTCTGCGGGGCAATCAGCGCTTATTACGGGCGACATGACTCATCATCCGGTCCAGTTTGCCAAACCTGATCTGGCGTCAAGCGCCGATTGGCGTCAGGACATTTCCACTGCAACTCGTCGCGAGGCATATGAACGTTGGAGTGATGGCCGGCTGGTTATTGGTACGCATTTTGCTGGTCGCACTGCCGGTCGAATCATCGCTGAGGGCGACGCTTGGCGGTTCGACGTTTCTTGAGTTCATCAATGCCTTGCAGCGATAGAGAAACGCCCACAGCAGCGATCACTGCGTAGTGAATTCGCGGGGCCATCACCAACGTGCAAATCAGGGTGCCAATCGCTAACAGAGCATCTCGGTGTGACCTTTTCACCAACTCAAGCAAGGCATGGAAGTTAAACAACGGCTGTACAGCAATGATTACGGTCGCAGCGAGGACTGACTTCGGCAATGTTTCCAAGACGCTAGCCAAGGGAAGAAAAGCCAAAACAAGAAGACCGACGAACACCCCGACCCAGCGAGTTTCGCCGCCTGATAACCGGTTCAGCGAGCTACGAGAGAAACTGCCCCCGACCGGGAATCCACCGAAAAGACCGGAAGTGAGGTTCGCGATGCCTTGGCCAGATAGTTCGCGTGATGCATCCCAGGATTCGTCGTCTCGCTCTGCAAACCCACGGGCAATGGACGATGGTTCAGCAAACTGAACGAATGAGATCACAAGAGCGCTGAGGAAGATCGAACCGAACGCATTCCAAGGTAAATCCAGCTTGAGGGACGGAAAATTGTTTGGGATGGATCCCACCAAAGCGGCTGGATATGAGCCCGCCCGACCAATCGCCACACCGATGACGACTGCGATCAGAACGCCTGGGAATCTTCGACCAAACCGGCGACGCCCAAGGAAAACTAAAGCCCCAGTGCCACAGGTCAATAAGATCGCAAATGACTCCCAAGTCTGAACCGCTTGAAGAGCTCTAAGGGCACGAACTAATACTTGCCCGTCCGTGTCAGACCCGAGGGCGGAAGGTAACTGTGAGGAAGCAATCAACAATGCGGCTCCGCTAGTGAACCCGGCGACTATTGCAGGAGTCATCAAGAATGCGACGCGACCCAAACGTGCAGTGCCGAAGATGATCTGAAAGAAACCGAGCATGGTCGCCATGAGTGCACCGAGTGCGACGTATTTGGCTGTACCAGGGGTTTCAATGGTTGAAAGAGCGCCGAAGGTGACGATCGCGGTCAGTGCTGTGGGACCCGTCTGAAGAAACCGCGACGACCCAAACGGAGCTGCAACGATGGGAGGAATTGAGGCGGCTAGCAGGCCGACATAGGCCGGCATTCCCGCCAATTCTGCGTAGGCAAGACATTGAGGAATCAACACAAGAGCGACCGCTATGGCCGCCGTGGCATCTCCCAGTCGCGCTTTGGCCATTACTGGCCAAAGCGGTGGTCGACGCGAGTCTCTAGACATCAATACGTATGGAAATGGTTCTCAGACCAACAGATTGAGTCGGAGCAGCGTGACATTGTCCGGGTCGATTCGTAGGTCGTTAAGCACAAATTCTTCGACCCCGCCATGAGTTGTGTCGATGTAGTCCAGGGCCCGTGTCATTGCGCCCCGTGGTGCGGATAACGCCGGCCAGATGGCTTCAACATCGACACCGGCCGCTTCAAGGATCGGTCTGAGCTGTTCAATACGACGCTCTGACCTGAGTGTGTTTGTCAATTCGTAGTCATCGAGAACGAGCCCGCGTTCAACGCCGCACAACTCCAAAATTAACGCCGCAGCGATGCCTGTGCGATCCTTGCCAGCTGTGCAATGAAAGAGCAGTGGCCAGCAATCTAAGTCAGCTGCCAACTCGAGAAAGTTCGCAAATTGATTCCCCGACTCGGAGAGCATTTCGATGTAGCTGTCTCCGACGTCATCAATCGTTACGGAAGTGATCTCTCCGGAACGAATCCGGTCCACGAACTCTTGTTGCTGAGCTATTTCATCCCCGATTGGCAGTGGCGCATGAGTTGTGACCGTGGACCAAAGACGAGAGACGTCGCGACTGGCTTCTGCAGAGGTACGAAAATCGATAACTGTGCGAATTCCGTACGCGGCCAACTCGTCTTGATCGTCATCGGTTAACTGACTGAGGCCATCGGAGCGAAAGATCGCGTTGGCGCGCACGTAGCGACCGTCCGCGGCTGGATAGCCGCCAATGTCACGACAATTCATTGCTCCTGTTAACGGGACCACAGCCGCATCGCGATTCACGACTTTGGACGCGGTTCTCGAGGTAGGCCGAGAATTCTCTCACCGATGATGTTTCGAAGGATTTGAGTAGTGCCACCCATGATTGTGTATGCAGGCGCATATATGACGTTTCTGGAAACCCTGTTCATGAGCATCGTCTCAGCTCCTACGACGAGACCGACGAAGCTAGCAACTTCCTGTTCGAATTCAGTGCACCAAGTTTTAGTTACCGCCGAATACTGGGGAAAGGGTGTCTGGCGCAGCACATTGCGAAGCACCATGTGACGGCCGATTTGGTATCCCGTTTCGATTCGAGCCATTTGTTGGCGAATAATCGGGTCGGCCGTATCGGCCTTCTCTTTCATGTCTAGATACAGGCGCTGATTTGATGCAAGTCGATCAATGCCACCCCGTTCGTGTTCCAGCTGACGCATGGTTTGACCGAAGCTGTTATTCAACTCGCCCACCAGGTTTTGCTCGGGAACCATGACATCGTTGAAAAAAACCTCATTGAAGTGGGCGTCACCTGAAGCATCCTTGATTGGTTTGATTTCGATCCCGGGTGACCTCATATCTACAACGAACTCGCTCATACCTTTATGAGGTGCGGCATCGAGATCCGTACGACAAATCAAATAGCACCAGTCAGCTGTTCGAGCCCCACTAGTCCAAATTTTTTGGCCGTTAACGACCCATTGGTCGCCATCTTTGATCGCCTTTGTGCTTATTGCCGCTACATCTGACCCTGCGTCTGGTTCTGACATGCCGATGCACCACTTAGATCGACCTTGCCTCATTTCTGGCAAGAAACGTTCCTGTTGCTCCTCGCTGCCGTAGCTAAGGAGCACTGGACCAATCTGTCTATCGGGGAAAAAGGAACCTGCCATCGGAGCTCGACCGAGTAAGAGCTGTTCGGTTACAACAAATCGTTCGACTTCGGGGCGCCCATCTCCGCCTTTCTCGATCGGCCAAGTCATGCCGATCCAGCCCTTGCCGGCCAACCGCAGAGTGAATTCGTCGCTATAACCAACCAACCAGCCGTCGTCGGTGTTGAACAAATCGGAGGTTGCTTCGGCGACCCAACCGCTGGCTTCAGCTGCCAATTCGTCAAGTTCACTTGGCCAGGTGTAATCCATCGCCTTCTGAGCGTAGCGAGGACCTTTAGCTTCCACCTGTTCGCAGTCAGTTGTGGGCATGTAGCCTCACGCAGATGCGAGCAGTGGTGATCCCTAAATATGGTGATGCAGACGTTTTGGAGTTACGAGAGATCGCTGACCCTGAACCGGGCCCAGATCAGGTTTCAGTTGAGGTTGTAGCGTCTGCCATGAACCGTGCAGACCTTCTCCAACGCGCGGGTCAATATCCGGCTCCTGGGCCGAAACCTCTCTTTGAGATTCCTGGGTTGGAGTTCTCCGGTCGAGTTGGCTCTGTTGGGTCACAAGTAGAGCGATGGTCGGTCGGTGACGAAGTCATGGGAATAGTGTCAGGCGGGGCAATGGCCGAAAAGGTCGTTACGCATGAGCGGATGCTTCAATCGGTACCCGAAGGTGTCGACCTTGCTGACGCCGCTGCGATTCCAGAAGTGTTTATGACTGCTCATGACGCACTTGTCACCCAAGGAGGTCTCACATCTGGCGGTCGGGCGCTGGTTCACGCCGGAGGGTCCGGAGTAGGTACTGCGTCAATTCAAATTGTCAAAGCCATCGGAGCCCAGGTAGCGGTCACTTGTTCGACGAACAAAGTTGACCCGTGCCGTGAGCTTGGAGCAGATCTGGTCGTTGATTACAACGAACAAGATTTCGTTGCGGAAATTGCGCTTTGGACCCAAGATCAGGGCGTTGACGTTGTCCTTGATGTGATTGGTGGCGACTATCTGGCTAAGAACCTTCAATGCCTCAAGATCCAGGGACGAATAATTCAAGTTGGAGCGATGGGCGGCCCGGTTGCTTCTTTTGCTCTAGGAGCTTTACTCCCAAAGCGAGCGTCGCTGATTGGGACAGTTTTGCGTTCTCGACCAATTGAACAAAAAATTGAAGCTAATCAGCGGTTCATCGCGGAGTTATTGCCGCGATTTGAAGATGGCAGCCTAAAGCCCGTTATCGACTCGAGATACCAGCTGGCTGATATTGCGGCTGCGCACACCTATATGGAAACCAATGCGAATATCGGAAAGATTATGATCGATATCTAGGTGGCTTATCGGCTGATGACTTGTGTTGATCAGCGATTCGCCATCGGTACGTAGTCTCGTTCGCCTGGGCCGGTGTACTTCTGGCGGGGTCGATAGATTTTCTGCTCAGGGTCATCGAGCATTTCCTGCCAGTGGGCGAGCCATCCTGGAGTACGTCCGATTGCGAACAAGACGGTGAACATATCCATAGGAAAGCCCATTGCTTCGTAGATCAACCCGGAGTAGAAGTCCACGTTTGGGTAAAGATTACGGTCAATGAAATAGGAGTCGTTTAAGGCGACCTCTTCGAGTTTCATTGCAATGTCCAACAGAGGGTTCATCCCGGTCACCGAGAAAACTTGGTCGGAGGTTTCTTTGATGATCTTGGCCCGCGGGTCGTAGCTCTTGTAGACCCGGTGACCGAAACCTTGGAGCAACGTGTCCCCGGTCTTCACCTTTTCTACATAATCTGCCACGTTGTCGAAGCTTCCGATCTCGTGAAGCATGCGGATAACAGCCTCGTTCGCTCCGCCATGAAGTGGACCATAAAGACCACATGTCGCGGCGGCGACCGCTGAGTAGGGATCAGCGTTACTGGAACCAACGGTTCGCATGGTCGTCGTTGAACAATTTTGTTCATGATCCGCGTGGAGGATTAGCAGCACGTCGAGTGCTTTAGTGAGGACTGGATCTGGTTCATAACCGGGATCGGCGACGTTCCACATCATTCGGAGAAAGTTGCCCGTATAGCCCAGGTGATTCACCGGATATTCGTATGGAAGTCCCAGCCGGTTCTTATAGGCAAAAGCGGCCATCGTTGGCATCTTCGCGATAAGCCGGATGGTTTGAATCAACCGATTATGGGGGTCGTCTATGTCTTTGGCTTCGGGATAGAACGTGGACAGTGCAGCTACTGTTGACACCAACGTGCCCATGGGGTGGGCGTCATAACGGAAACCCTGCATGAATCGCGCAATGTTTTCATGCACGTAGGTGTGATAGGTGATGTGGTGGTTCCACTCTTCAGCCTGAGCTTCATCGGGGAGCTCTCCGTTGAGAAGGAGGTAACAGACCTCAACAAAGTTTGACTTCTCGGCAAGTTGTTCGATCGGATAACCGCGGTAGCGGAGAATGCCGTTCGCTCCATCGATATAGGTGATTTGACTGTCGCAGTTGGCGGTCGACAGGTAGGCAGGGTCGTAAAACCACATTCCTTTGTCAAGCTCGCGAAGAGCTGCCGATGAGATAGTGCCATCCACAATTGGGACTGTGACACTGCCTCCGCTGCGGTTATCTGTGATCGTGAAGGACTCTTCTGACACGCGCTTTTCCTTTACTTTCTTACGTCGCAGTTTTCCACTTTGGGGGCCGAGTCCTCTGGTGCGCCGTTGCACTGCTCGACAATTCCCCGCTCCGGACCGTACCTCAACTTGCGGCTGCTCGCCTCTTTGAGTGGATTACATTTCTGTGCGAAAGCGTTGGCCTTCCCTACTTGCCGTGCTCAAAAGCTGTGGGGAGCGGCGTTAGATCCTTCAAAGTGGGGAATTATCGTGCCGCCGATTCGGCAGTCGTTCCCGTTTTGAGCTGAACAGATCAACGAGATCAACAAGTTCCTTGCGGGTGTCTTCAGGGTTAATTACGGCGTCTACGAAACCTCGCTCTGCCCCCACATACGGGTTCAGATAGGTCTGTTCGTACTCCTCGACCCAGGTCGCAGTGTCTTCTTCTGAGGCGCCGCGTTGCAGAATTTGGGCGGCCTGGGTGGCGCCCATGACAGCGATCTCGGCAGTTGGCCAAGCTAAGTAGGCGTCGTTACCCATTGTTTTAGAGTCCATGACGATGAAGGCGCCACCGTATGACTTTCGTAGAACCACTGAGATGCGCGGAACAGTTGCTCTCGCGTATGCGAAGGCCATCTGCGCTCCATGACGAATCATGCCTCTCCATTCGAGATCTTTGCCTGGGTAGAAACCAGGTGTATCCACGAACGTGATGAGTGGCAGGTTAAATGCATCACACATTGAGACGAATCGGGCGCCTTTCTGGGAAGCCGGGATATCGAGGGTTCCTGCAATCGCTATCGGTTGATTTGCGACGATGCCGACGGGTCTGCCACCCATACATGCGAAACCGGTGACGAGGTTCTGAGCCCACCCGGCGCGTAATTCTAAGAAGTCGTCGTCGTCTATGACCGAGCGAATAACGTCTCGGACGTCGTAGGAGCCGCTCGGAGCATCAGGCAGCACATCTGCGGCCTCAGGAGTCAGCCGGTCCACAGGGTCAGATGATGGTTGGAATGGCGGTTCGTCGCCATTGTGGTCGGGCATGAAGCGGAGAATGTCGCCGATAGTCGCGAGAACTTCATCGTGGGGAACAATGATGCTGGCAGCACCAGTGTCTCGAAAGTGAACCGACGCGCCACCTAATTCTTCAACGTCGACTCGAACGCCTGTCATTTGTTGAACAGGAACGGGACCACTAACGAAAGCGTAGGCATCCTCGGCCATAACCACGACATCTGCCAGACCGATGAGTAGCGCCGTTCCCGACACCGCCGGTCCGGTTACTCCAGCGAGAATGGGCACCACGCCCGATGCTTTGGCGAGTGCGCGTGCCGCGCGACCCCATCCGTCAAGGGCCGCGACGCCGTAATGGGCGTCAGCTCCTGAAGAGGCCAAGAGAAGGACGATTGGCATGCGCTTTTCTAGTGCCATAAGGGCCGCAGTGGTCATCGTGTCGCCATCGTCAGGTGTAAGTGCCCCTCGATGTTCAGGGTCGTCTGCTTGGATCAACATGACGGCGCGACCGGCGAGGTCATGAACCCTTGCCACTGCGTGTGCGGGTGTTCCTTCGCGTAATTGTAAGGCGATGGGAGTCGTCACGGTCCTGAGCGTAGGCGCGTTAGAGCTGAGAGTAGTGATGATCAGTTTGAACTTAGCTAGAGCGCTGTAAGTCCTTCGATCGTGGGGGCCATGGCGCGCACGACCTGTCGAAGTACATCGCGCGTCGCTGAAGCTGGCGCGGAGAGCATCCCTTTGCGACGGATCGCTAGACCGACATGTCGTGGAGGGACTTCTTGTAACGAAAGAACGGTCCATCCTCCGCGATCGATCCATGAAGGGATTGCGGTTACAGGCACGATCGCTGGTGCGTATCCCTGAAAAGCCAACGTGGCTGCAAGTCGAATTCCATCGAGTTCAGCGACAGTTCGCAATTGGATGTTTTCGTTTCGTGCCGCTTCGTCTATCAAGATACGTAAATTTGAGCCAGGCGGGCTGAGTAGCAGCTTGTGGTTTTCGAGTTCAGTGATGTGAATCGGTCGGTCACCTGCGGAGGAGAGTTCGTGTCCTTCTGGGGCGATAACAACTAGCTGTTCTTCGAACATTGGGCTGGTGAAAAGTTCGTCATGTTGCAGGGGTGTGTTGACGACGGCAAGGTCGAGATCCCCATGTTCGAGTAGTGGAATTAGTGCAGTGGTAGTTGAGTCGATCACCGTTGTGACCACGTCAGGGAAACTACGGCTCAGTTCGTCGAGCAAAGATGGTAGTAACCATCGCCCCGTTGTGCCGATTATTCCGAGGCGGACACGGCCTGTTACTCGCGAGGTCATTGACGCCACATCGTCGCGGAGTGCTGCTAGTTCAGTATTGATCCGCCGCGCTCGAGTCAGTACCACCTCGCCCTCCGCGGTGAGTTCCCCGGCGCTTCTGTCGACCAGGATTGCTCCGAGGTCATCTTCAAGACGAGCGATGTGTGTTGAAATGTTGGATTGGACGGTGTCTAAGGCACGGGCAGCCGCCGAAAAGCGGCCGTGTTCTGCCACGGCGGTTAGGGCATCCAATTGTTTGAGTTCCATGGATTCAGGGTATCCGATTCACTCAACCCATCTATAAAATAGATTAAAAGTATCTATCACTTCGGCTTGATGAATGACCAATGGGTAACTAAGTTGTTTCTTGTCGGGAACATATGACTTCCCCCAAAGTCGCTCGACACTTATCGATTGCCTAAAGGGTGCCCCCCACCCTGGCGATCAGCCGAGGCAGAGCCCCACTCTGCTGGCGGCTTTCGAAACCGGCCCGCCCCCCGGGCCGGTTTCTACTTTTAGCTGCAGCTAAAGCGAGAACGTTGTCAATCTCTCGTCTTGTGCTGCTCGAAACCTTGGACGTGGCAACAACAGCCTAGATAGAGGCCTTGATGATGTTCAGAGCGGAACCCGCTCGGAACCATTCGATTTGTTTGGCGCTAAAGGAGTGATCGGTTTTGAATGACCAAGTGCTGCCATCGGGCTTAGTGACTTCAGCGACGACTTGCCTTTCGGGTGCAAGTTCACCCAGAGCCCGAACGGCGATACGGTCGTCTTGCTCTATGCGCTCATAATCTTCAGGATCGGCGAAGGTGAGAGGGAGCATTCCTTGTTTTTTCAGGTTGGTTTCGTGGATACGAGCAAAGGACCGTGCAATCGCGACAAGGCCGCCTCGGAACCGGGGCTCCATTGCTGCATGTTCGCGACTTGAACCTTCGCCCATGTTTTCATCGCCGATGACGACCCACCCTTGGCCCGCTTCGTGATAGGAGCGGGCGATGTCGGGGAATGTGCCGGTTTCACCGGTGAGTTGGTTTTTTCCGTGACCCACCTCGTAGCCGTCGTATGCGTTAACAGCGCCAAGATAAAGATTTCCGGAAATGTTTTCTAAATGACCTCGATATTTCAGCCAGGGGCCGGCCATAGAAATGTGATCGGTTGTGAATTTTCCCTGTGCTTTTACCAAAATCGTGAGGTCTTCATAATCGGAGCCGTCCCACGCTGTAAAAGGTTCAAGCATTTGCAGGCGGTCCGAGGTGGGGGAAATGTTGACGTCGATTTCGGAACCGTCTGTCGGAGGCGCGACAAACGTGTTTTGACCGGGGTCAAAACCTTGTGGAGGTAACTCGATACCCACAGGGACTGATAGTGCGACTTGTTCCCCTTGGTCGTTGGTGAGGGTGTCCACCAAGGGATCGAAGTCGACGGTTCCCGCTAGAGCAAGTGCCATTACTGTTTCAGGGGAAGTGACGAAAGCGAGAGTTGCTGGATCACCATCGTTTCTTTTGGGAAAGTTGCGGTTATAAGACGTCACGATGACGTTCGGTTCTCCCGGGGTGTGGCCAGTTTCGGCGCTTCTGTCCCACTGCCCGATGCAGGGGCCGCACGCGTTCGCGAGGACAGTGGCTCCTAAGGCTTCGAAATCCGCCAGAAGCCCATCGCGTTCGATCGTTGAGCGAACTTGTTCTGACCCCGGGGTGATCAAGAGTTTTGACTTCACTGTGAGCCCGTTGGCAGCGGCTTCGCGAGCGATGCTCGCGGCTCGTGTGATGTCTTCGTAACTGGAGTTGGTGCATGAGCCGATAAGTGCGGCGCTAATGCTGGTGGGCCACCCATTGCGGTTCGCTTCCTCGCCCAGAGCTCCAACTTCACGGGCTAGATCAGGGGTGTGTGGGCCGTTGATATGGGGGCTGAGGGTAGATAGATCGATCTCGATGAGTTGGTCATAAAACGCTGCGGGATCATCAAATACTTCTTGATCTGCTCGAAGGTGTTCGGCTACTCGGTTCGCTGCATCAGCGACCTGTTCGCGACCGGTGGACTTGAGGTAACGACCCATGGCTTCGTCGTACCCGAAGAGTGAAGTTGTTGCGCCAATCTCTGCACCCATATTGCATATGGTCGCCTTTCCGGTACAACTCAATGACTCGGCTCCCGGACCGAAGTATTCGACGATGGCCCCGGTTCCACCATTCACCGTGAGGATCTCGGCGACCTTCAAGATGATGTCTTTGGGTGCGGTCCATCCCGAGAGTTCGCCGGTCAGCCTGACACCAATTGCTTTGGGCCACTTAACGTTCCAGGCGAATCCCGTCATCACGTCAACCGCGTCGGCTCCGCCCACGCCCACAGCGATCATTCCCAACCCGCCGGCGTTGGGTGTGTGGCTGTCCGTGCCAATCATCATCCCACCAGGAAACGCGTACTGTTCGAGAACGACTTGATGGATGATGCCGCTTCCCGGTATCCAAAAACCTGCACCGTATTTGGCACACACGCTTTCGAGAAAGTTGTAAACCTCCTCATTGCTCTCGCTTGCCGTGAGGAGATCAGTTTTGCCGTCATCTCTAGCTTGGATCAAATGATCACAATGGGTGGTAGTGGGTACCGCGACCTCAGAAAGTCCCGCCGTCATGAACTGAAGCCAAGCCATCTGAGCCGTGGCATCCTGCATGGCTACGCGGTCCGGTCGCAGGTCCGCGTAGCTGACACCTCGGTCTAGGTTTTGATCGGCTGACGCCAAATGATTGATCAGCACCTTTTCGGCGAGCGTTAGCGGCCGACCCAGTTTCTCTCGCCCCAAATTGGTGCTGGTCTCAAGATTGGCGTAGACGCCTTCAATCAACGCTATGGGTGTGCTCTCCGCAACCGGCATGGGGGCTCCCTCTGTAATCGTGCGTTGTGGGCGCAACATCAACAATACGCCCTTGTTGGTATTTCACCACGGGCGGCTCGACTCTAAACGTAGGGCCAGCGACGATGACTTCCGCCTTGGTCGTCTCCATTTTCAGTTAGAGACCATCGCCGGCGCCACGTCGACGTGTCGGGGCCTTGGAGCCCAGGAGTATCTTCGGCGTGGGCTCTTTGGCGAGCCGCGAACCAATTACCAGTAGCGGTCTCATCGGCTAACGACTCGACAGCGGCCTGTAACTTTCTCGTAAACCTTCGGTTGTTGTCTTCCTCCGCGAATTCGAGGGGGCGCCCGAAATTCACAATAGCTTTAGATCTCTTTGGCCAGTTGTGCCCTTTGCGCAAAATATCGAAGGTTCCTCGTATGTGGACGGGCACCACAGGGACACCGGCTTGTTTGGCCAAGAACGCGGCCCCCGGACGAAACTCCTGACCCCATCCGTCAGGTGAACGGCCTCCCTCGGGGTAAATAACCATGCTCCACCCGCCGCGGAGCAGGGCGACCGCTTTCCCGATGGTGTTCCGATTAATAGAAGTGCGTTCGATAGGAATGGCGCCAATGAATAACGCCGAGATAGCCGCAGTGGTTCGGTTGCCGAAGAAATAGTCAGCGGCAGCTCCCACACAGGCTTTGTGGCGCCAGGGTGCTGGTATCGAGGTCAACAAGACCAATGTGTCGGCATGACTCTGATGGTTCGACGCGAAGATTGCTGGACCGTCGAGATCATGTAGACGGTCCAGACCTCTGATCGTCGGACTGGCGTAGTACTGAATTACGGCCTTTCCGACGGTGGAGAGCGCTATTCGACGAGTGACTCTGGACGCGTATCTGCGGGCCCAGTCAGTTTCGTAGTTCGCGCCGGTGTTAGCTGGCAGTGGTATCTGTCCGTCCGGTGTTTCCGCTGATTTAAGGGGAAATTCGACCTTACGTACGACGCGCGATAGCGAGGCTTTTGCGCGTCGATCAGTCAGATGACTGATAGCGGGTCGGCGGTTTGGATCTGTCATTGTTGACTCGCGCTACACGACGTCGGCCATGAGGACCGGTGGATTGTGGATGTGAGTTAGGGTCGGATCGCGGCCGACCACATCGGTTGCCATCTCAAGAGCGTCGCGCATAGTGGTGGCCGAGCGAAAGCCCATGCGTTTCACAGCTCGTTGATCGCCTCCCACAACGATCACCTGCCCGACGTGTTCAAGAGCATGAGAGCACCAGTACCACATATAGAAGGGATGTACACCGTGGTAGGCGTACGACGTGCGATATAGGTGACGGTACCACTCGTCTTCAGCGTAACGTTTTTCGTATTTTTGTTCGATTTTCTCGGGATCGGTGCTGTCGGCGAGCACCTCTTCAAAGAAATCGATGTAGCTGGGGTGATGAACAGGATGAAACTCCCAAGGCGTGGGGTGGCTCATAATGACCACTCCGCCTTCGCGCACTAAGGGTTTGCCCTTGTACAAGTTGAAGAAGTAACCCAAACCTAGACAAGCAACAAGAATCGGGTTCATTATCGAGTTCACGTTATAAGGCCCAAGATAAGGCAGGCCCATCGAAAGAATGTCGGTCTGGCCCTCTACGCGGACTAGGTGTTGCTTGTAAACGTTGGCAGTGGTTACTTCATGTACTGCCTCGACCTCACCAGCTTGAATCGAAGTCAGGCCAAATGGTGAGCGAATACCTTGGAAGATGGAACGTGCTGAACGCCGAGGAATTTTGTCCAAAACTTTCTTTGTGCCAAGAAGCATCACTCGGTCCTTGCCTGTCATCTCCCACTCACGTTTTTGAAGGAAATCCCAAGGGGAAGGAAAGGTGTCGTTATTTAAGGTTGTCTCGATTTGAAAGATTTTGACGCCTGCGTCTCGGATTAGTCGCCCTTGGCGCCAGTTCTTCGTGTGAAGTTCACTTTTCTCTTGATCCATGAAGGATTTCGAGCGACGCATGGTCTGGACGTTGTGATGGTGACGCAGCGCTGCGTAACCCGATAAACCGGTCGCAACGCTCTTGTGGCCGCCGTCCATCGAGACGAGATTGATGTTGACGTAGACGATCAAATCGGATTCGACAGCGCGCTTTGAGATGACGACTTCCTCGCCGTGATCGGTTTCACCCATATGGGTTAAGCCTTCTGGATCTTCAGCGTCAAAGTTGTAGAGCTGTCCAGTGGGGGCAAAGGCGTCGTATACCCGGTCACCGACGGCGTGTCGCAACTCGGCTTCAGTCATTCTGCGGTGGAGTGCGAGTGCGGCAATGAGATGAACGTCGTCAACACCACAAGCCGCAGCGACATCAAGCACCTGTTCGATAATGCGACCACGAATGTCAGGGGCTTGCATCTGGGGGAGCGGCAAAGAAATGTCATCGAAAGCGATGGTCAATTTCATGCCAGGTGTAAGAAGTGCTTCTAGTGGAGGTGAATCGCCCAATGGGTTAGCGAGGGCATGTCGAATAGCGCTGTCGACGTCTTCGATCGGTTCGATGGGTTCGTTGGGATAAACGACTCGACTCCCCGTGGGTAGCTTCTCGAATCGGAAACCTTCACCGTGATGGAACACGATTGGGGGAGTGGTCCTGTCCACATCAAGTACGAGACCGCGTCGGGCCGTCATCCGGGAACTCCTTGGGGCGTGCGTTTGGGACTTGGGCGTGAACCCATTGGCAACACCGGTTTAGGTGCGCCAGCGGTTTTGGGCCAGTTTTCGGTCAGCCAGCCGCGTTTATCTGCAATTGTTACGAGTCGAGTCTCGGGATTCACTGCGACGGGGTAACCAACAGCCTCGAGCATCGGAAGATCAGAGGCGGAGTCCGCATAGGCCACTCCCTGTGCAGGATCAAGGTCGTTCTGGTTGGCCCAGTCCACCATGAGCTGTGCGCGTACTTCCCCTGTAGGGGGCACGTTGAGCATTTCACCGGTTAGTTTGCCCGCTTTCCGGTCGATGGTTGCAGCGATTATGTGATCGAAAAGGGGACGAAGGGGCTCCACGGCGACGTCTAAGGCGCCGGTAATTAAGACTGTCTGATGGCCGGCTGCTCGGTGGTCTCGAACTCGTCGTAACCCGGCTGGGAAAGATTTGATCAAGATAAGTTCACTGAGCATTTCGGCGGCGTCAGCTTCTAACTGGTCGACTGGGGCACCCTTATAGCGCTGGTAGAAATAGCGAAGGAAGTCGGTTCGGTCGCGTTTATCTCGCCGCCATAGGCCAGGAATCTCGCTCAGTGTTCGGAGAGTGAACTCGATCCGTTTCCTTGTGCCCAGATGTCGAGTGGCGAGCCAAGCGTAGCTTTCGACTACGTTGCTCGCGATCAAGGTATTTTCTAGATCGAATGCAGCGAAGTGTCGATCGGCGTCGAGAACTGCATTGCGGAGTCGTTCGGAGCGGGTCGGTCCCGTGCGTTTTTCGGGGGTGGTCTTGACTCGTGCTTGTACGACCACTGTGGGTAGGTGTACCTCGGTGATGTAGTGGTGCCAATCGATGGCGCTCGGGTCAAAGCCAAAGTCGCGTTGATCTTCTATTGGTAGTGAGTTCCAAAGCGCCAGAGTGCGTTCGATCCCATACAGCGCTTCACACTTGCCGTACGCGCCGTAGATTTCAACGTAGCCTTTGATCTGCTCAAGGTTGCGACGCCGCTCAGCGAACTTGCTCGTAAAACTGTTTTCGCCTCTGATCGGAAGTCTGTTGATGACCTTGGCTGCGATGTCGAAGGCTTTTACTACGCGTTGAAGCTGCTCCTCGAGACCGCTAGAACCCGCGTACTTCCATTCAGTGCCCGCTGTGGGATGCCCATTCGCGTCATAGACGGGATGCTCTCGGAACCACTCCATAGTTGTGTCGAGAAACTTCTTATATTGAAGTGGGTTTGTTGAGCCGGACGCGACTTGGAAAACCTCAGGGGTATCTTCAGGGCCTTTTGCAGCCACAGCGATGATGGCGGCCGCGACCATATCGACGGGGATTACATCAATAATTCCTTCGGGGTAACCAGGGAAAGTACTGAGTTCCCCTTTGGCAAAAGACACGATGAGCGGCTCGGCCATCCGAAAGCCGCGAATCCACCCGGGAGATGGCTCGGTCCAAGCGGACTCAATGATAGAAGGGCGAACAACACTGACCGGTATGTCGCCGTGAAGTTCAACGAGCGCTGTTTCGCCTAAGGCCTTTGAGTAGGTGTAGACGTCGGGCCAGCCAAGCGAGATAGCGCGACTTCTCCCGGCTTCAACCATTTCGTCGTTGACCCACGCTTTTCGCAGTTGCTCTGTTTTCGCTGCGAGCATAGGTACACCGGCAGCCCCCAACTCTTCTCTGGCGCCCTGACGAAAAGCAGTAAGTCGTTCGGGTATTCGACTTCGAGCGTCGAGATCCGCTCGAGTTCGGCGAGCAGCCTCCACTTCGGTGCGCCAATCGACATCGACTTGGAACGGTGTGCCAGCCAGAAATTCTTCGTTCGCTGCACCCCGTCGATTTCCAGCGACGTAGCAAGTTGATACTGAAATCATGTGCGGCGTCACGGACGCTTTTTGGAGAAGGTTCAGGATTCGATTAGGTCCAAGCAGATTAATTTCGATTGAGCTGTCAAGTGGGCTGTCAAAGCTGACTGCTGCAGCAGAGTGGATGACCACCTCACATGACGTGAAGAGTTGCTGCCCGGCATGATCGAGGCCGAGGTCTTCGTTCGTGACGTCACCCGCAATTACTGAGACGCGTTGTTGGCAAATCTCGTCAAAATCGTCGCCCCACTCCGAGCGGAGCTTGTCGAAGGCGTCGTTCCGGAAAATTTCCCTCTGAACGCGCCGCTCAGCGCTGTTTCGGCGGCCAGGTCGAACGAGTAAAACCAGTTCGCAATTAGGCACGGATCGCAAGAGGCGCTCTACCAAAGCCGTGCCAAGGAACCCAGTGCTCCCCGTCACCGCTATCCGCTTGCCCGAGAGAGACTTACTGATCACAACTACAGTTCTAGCAGATAACTTACCAAATGGTAAGTCTATGTCTTATTTCGCTCTAGGATGGTCATGTGCCCGCACAAACCCGCGAACGCATCTTGGACACATCGTTGGCCGCTTTTGGATTGCGGGGATATGACTCAACGTCGCTTGACGAGATGGCCAGTGACCTCGGAATCACCAAGCAGGCCATCCTTTATCACTTTTCATCTAAAGAACATCTGCTGAACGCAACGATTGAGCTAGCGGTCAAAGAACTCGCTTCTGCATTGGGCGGAGCTTCCAAGTCACAAGCCCGAGGTTTTCAACGAATTGAAGACCTGGTGCGGGCGACCTTTTCGTTAGCGGCGCGCCGACCCGAAGTGCTTGGGCTCGTCAGGTTGGTTTCTCGACAGGGTGGAGCGGCTTCCGGGGAATTGGCATCGGCGATGAGCGGCATGTTGGGTGAGGCGGTGCGCTTCGTTGAAGCGGAAATGATTGCTGGTCGTTTCCGACGTCTAGAGCCTCGCATGCTGTTGCTAGCGGTCTATTCGGCTGTAATCGGTGTGGCTACCGAACCTGAGGTGATGCGCGCCTTGGGTCTCGAACCAGATCTTCGGTCGCTCGTCAAAGCCCGCCGGGAAACCATCGAATTTCTTCGTGCCGCGCTAATAGCTGATTAGAGACGCTCAAGCCCCTAGGTCTGCGAATAAGCGGGGGCACGGAGCTACCGCTCTACCTCCACACGAAACACCGAACTGCATATAGAGACTGTTGATGGGGGCGAACTTGGAAAGGTCCTTACAGGCTCGAGCGTCGCGATCACCGCACAGCTCCCACAGGTGGTCAAGTAACTCGTCGTGACCGGGGGGAGTTTGGTCTGGTGTCAAGGACCTAAGCGTCGGTGGTTCGCCGTCGTCGTCAAGAATCAGGGTGCAATAGCTGGTGCCTCTAGCTCCGCAACTCGTTCCGAACTGGGCATACAGCGACTGGCTAGGCGCGACGAGACGCAACTCGCCACAGGCGCGAGCGCTACCTTTGGCGCATCTGGCCCACCACCGGTCAAGATCCTCATCTTCTCCCGGTGGGGGAGTCAGCGAAGTGAGAGCACCCTCAGGTTGTTCTCTTCCTAGTAGCAAGGAACAGTCCATGTTTGCTCGCCCGCCGCAACTGAATGCGAACTGTTCGTAGGTGCTGTCTCGAGGCGCTGAGTAAAACAAATCATCACAAGAAACGGGATCGCCGGCGCCACATTCCGACCAAAGGGCATCAAGCAAAGCATCCTCGCCAGGCGCCTGGTCAGTTGGTGAAAAAATCTTTGGAGAAGCCAAAAGGTGGTCCGATACCTGAGGCTGGTCATCGGATATCAAAGGCTCTCGGGTGGACCCACCAGGGTCTAACTGGCACAACTCGATGGCCATATCGACAGCAAGTTCTTCTTCAGGGTTGAGATCCACAGCTAAATCAGCCAGGTCGAGTCCCCATCCCTTCATAAGACGATCCTGCACGCAACGCTCTTCTGATGGACTCAGATTTCTCGTGATCTGCCCTAGCTCGTCAGTCGTCATCGAGCGATAAGAACACGAAACCCCGAACAGCAGCACCATCAAGAGCGCGAGGCAGCCTTTCATTAAGCCAGCTTGTGAGCTATTGCCCCGACATCGCGCAGGGCGGAGCTGTCAGCTCCGTCAGTGCGAAAGCCTTTGACTGGGTTCTCGGTAGCTTCTTGCAGCATTTCCGTGAGGAGTCGCGCAAAAGGTATGCCCTCTTGATGCCAAAAATACCAACTCAACGACCCCGGAATTGTATTGATTTCGTTCACCCACAGTCCGTTAGGGTTCCATAAGAAATCGATGCGAGCTACCGATCGCACCATCGCTAACTCGATTACTTGGGAAGCAAGCGTTCGCAACTGGCCTTCCACGTGGGCTGGTAGCTCGGCAGGTAATTCCCGCGGTGCACTCGCCATTCCTTCAGAGCCACGGAGGTATTTGTCGGCGTAGCTGTATATGCCGTTATCTGCGGGACGCAGAGGACGTTCGACTGCACTCAGACTGACCTCGGGGTAAGTCCGAACAGAGATATTCAGATCGACCGCATCATCCAAATATCGCTGAATGACGGCACCTTCGCGTAGCAACGGTTGGGTTCGGACCAGAGCGTTCGCTGTTTCTAAATTTTCTACAATCTCGATGCCTATAGAAGAACCACCAAAACGTGGCTTAACGATAAACGGTCCAACCTCATTAAGAAGCAGATCGTCGGTTACAAGATGTACGGGCAAGCTAGATAAACCGGCTCCCTCCATCACACCAGAAAAAGCTAATTTGTCCATGCCTAGAGCGGCCCCAGATTGGCTCGGGCCCGTGTAACGAACGCCGGCAAGATCAAACATTGCCTGCAGGCTTCCATCTTCTCCAGGTCCGCCGTGGCAGCAGACGACCACGGCACTAATCTCGAGTTGGCTTTGCTTCCCTCGCTTAGCCACCCGGTAAAATCCGCCGGTTTCTCCAAGGTGAAGAACGACAGGGTCCGCTGACCTTGGGAGTCCATCGGCAAATTCGCTTGGTTCCACATCGGAAGGAACCTCGAACCAGTTGCCGGTTTTGGACCAATACAGGCTCAGTACGTCGTTGCCAGCCTCAGATAAGGCGCGCACCGCTTGTAATCCGGTGAGGATCGAAATGTCGTGTTCTGGGGATGGTCCGCCGAAGCAGACTGCTGGACGATTCATGATCTGTCATGAAACCGTAGATGCCCCTCGGCGAGATGTCACCTCACCTCCGCCCAGCGCCGTTCCCAGCGTCACGCGTAGTGGTCAGGTAGATCATTCTCATAGAGAACGGCGTCCCCGGCTGTTAGATGCTCTCGAACCCATTTCACTGCGTCCTCACGACGCGAAACGAAATGAACACGAGCATTGCCATCTCTGGAACCCTTCACAAGGGCAGATTTGTTAGTCCGCCCCACGATCACTAAGTCATCAGCAACCAAACTCGCATCAACCCCAAAGCGCCGGTTTTCTGCAACTTGACGATGCCCAAGTTCGACCATGCCGGGCGTGACTACTACCTTTCGATGCGCGTCAAGTTCGCCCAAGGTCTCCAACGCCGCCGCCACACCTGCCGGATTGCTGTTGTAGGTATCGTCAATCACCGTCACACCAGATTGACTTACTAGGACTTGCCGACGATGTTCGACAGTGGGGAGAGTGGCGAGACGTTGAGCAATAATCGCGTCAGGTATTCCCAGAGTCGTGGCTACGGCCACAGCGCAAGCGACGTTCGTTGGTGCCGCATCAACTGCTAGTCCACCGAGAATTAGGCGCCCTGACACTATGACCTCGAGACGTTGACTGTCTTTGAGGACGACAATGTCAGCCGTTCGATCATTGGACGAACATCGCAAAACCTCTATACCGGAAACTTGGAGTCGGTCTGCTTCGCTGGCCAGTCCATAAGCATCGATATTCACGATTGCTGTTCGGCTGGTTGAGAAGATTTCGCTTTTCGAATCAACGATCGTGTCGAGGTCACCGAAGCGCTCAAGATGAACCGGCCCTATTGATGCCAGCACCGAGATTGACGGTTTAATCCAACTCACTAAGTCGGCAATTTCCCCCCGACCGTAGGTGCCCATTTCAGCGACGAACACCTCGGTGCCTTGAGCAAGATGTTCGTTGACTGCTCTGGAAAGACCCGGGCTGTTGTTGAAGCTCGCAGGGCTCGCTACGACGCTGAGGGTGCCTGATACCAAGTGCTTGATGTAGCTCTTGATAGTGGTCTTACCGTAAGAACCTGTCACGGCGATCCGTATGGGATCGACTCGGTTCAAGGTTTGAGATGCCTGGACTACGTAGCGACGCGCAAGCCTGCTCTCGACGGGTTTCAACGTGGCGAGAACCCCGTCGATTATCGCGGGTGTCATCAAAGCGACGGTGGCACAGCCCACCGGTCCCAACCCAAGCTGTTGAAACAGCAGCGAAATCATTGCCGTGAAGAAAAACGTAGCGATAGCCACTACTCGAAGGCGTCTTGTCCAAGCCAGGGTGCTGGTTCGCCCCCGCAAACCCAGGCCGAGTGGCCCACTACACACCGCCAGCGCAGTGATGACACAAATAGGTGGAAACCAAAAACTTAACGCAGCGGCTGCAAAGGCAACGATGACCAGGGCGGGGTTAGCGACCCCTAATTTCCACCAGCGAATAGCGAAGCGAGTCGTTGAAATTGGTAGGTAATGCTCGCGTTGTGCGACGCGAAGCCAACGTGCTCCCGAAGATATGGATCCAACGAAGCAAACAAGCGCGTACCAGTCGGAGGAGTTCATGCCAGAGCATCCAAACGACGGTCGATTGCTTCGCGCAGTGCAGCAGGAGCTGCGCTTGGAACGAAATGATCAACGCCACCTAAGATCGTGAGCCTCGCGTCTGCCAGAAGTGCCTCGGCCCGCGCCGCGATTTCAGGGGGTGTAGCTATGTCGCCGTCACCCCAAACCAAGTCGACGGGAGCGGAGATGGACCGCAACTGTTTTTCGTACGATTCGTTCACCACTGTTACCAATATGTCGCGCATAACTCCTGAAGCCGCTCGATAATCGGCGCTGCCGTACCGACCTCGAAGAGTCTCTAGATAGCTGTCACCGACCAGTCCCCAAGAATTCAGCATCCGGCCCAGCCGGTAACGCAGCGCTGTTTTTTCTCTTCGGTGAGCGCGATATAACAGGGGAACACCGGTAAGTACTAGGCCCCCGATAGCAGCGGGGCGGCGCTCTGTCAGGTGGACCGCAACCCGACCGCCGAAGCTGTGCCCCACTACAACCACAGGTGTTTCACATGTATCCAAAATTGGCGAGATGAGGTCCGCGTACATAGCTGCACCCCCTGCTTCAGAAGGAACGGGAGACGCCCCAAAACCCGGGAGGTCGATACTGACCGCGTTGAGTCCATCTAAACAACGATCGAAATCTTGGTGGTTTCGTCCCCAGCCATGCAACGCGATGACCCGCGGTGGATCATCGCCAAACCTGGCCCCGAACAGCGAACCGTCTGCAAAACTAGTTAACGCCACGTGAGAATTCTGGCCGAAGATTGACGAGTCGCCGACCCAGTTAACTGCCCTCGGATCGGTTAATAGCCGAAAGCAACGCAAGGAAGCTAGCGGTCACGATGTTTGGGTGCACACCGACTCCCCAATGCGCAGTGCGGTCCGGAGCTTCAATTTCGACGTAAGCGGCGGCGGCGGCGTCCGCTCCGGTGCCTACAGCATGTTCTTGATAGTCGACGAGAGTGATATCTATCCCGAGATCACCCGCAAGCGCGTTTTTGAATGCCGATAACGGCCCGTTACCTTCACCTGTAATGACCTTTGTTTCGCCCGAGAAACTCAGCGTCGCTGTGACATTAGACATCTCTGATGATTCGGAATCGAAGGCGCTCTTGTGGCCCTCGTAGGTGAATGGTTGAGTGGTATGAAGGTACGTCTCATCGAATGTCTTCTTGATGGTTTCAGGAATAATTTCGCCGCCATCATCAGTGATTGATTGGATCACTTGACTGAATTCGATTTGTAAACGCCGAGGCAAATCAAGTCCAAAGTTGTTTTTCATCACATATGCCACCCCGCCTTTACCGGACTGGCTATTAACGCGAATCACGTCTTGGTATGTGCGTCCCACATGAGCGGGATCGATTGGGAGATACGGCACCTCCCACATCGTGTAATTCTCGGAGAGTGCCTCGAAACCTTTCTTGATGGCATCTTGGTGACTACCGGAAAAAGCGGTGTAGACCAGATCTCCGCCGTAAGGATGGCGAGGGTGAACGGGTAGTTGGTTGCAGTACTCAGCTATCCGCCGCAAGTGGTCAATGTGGCTGATGTCGAGTTCGGGATCAACTCCCTGACTGAAAAGATTCATTGCCAGGGTGACGATGTCAACGTTCCCGGTTCGTTCCCCGTTGCCAAAGAGTGTGCCTTCGACACGGTCAGCGCCTGCCATGACACCGAATTCTGCGGCAGCTACGGCGCAGCCGCGATCGTTGTGGGGATGTAGCGAGAGAACAATGGCATCTCGATTTGAGACGTTGCGGTGGAAAAACTCGATCAAGTCCCCGTAAAGGTTTGGGGTGGACATTTCGATTGTTGCGGGCAGATTCAAAATGATGGGGTCATCGGTGGTTGCTCCCCACTCGTTTGTCACCTGCTCGCAAATGTCAATGGCGAAGTCAAATTCGGTTCCGGTAAATGATTCCGGTGAGTACTCGAATCGAATATTTGAATCTTTGACCGCTTCGCGCAATTCGCGACATTGCCGGGTCCCGGTAAGTGCAATGTCAACGATTCCGTCGAAATCAAGCCCGTATACCACTCGGCGTTGAAGAGTCGATGTCGGGTTGTAGAGGTGCACTATTGCCTTATTAGCACCCTCGATCGCTTCGTACGTTCGATTAATGAGTTCTGGGCGACTCTGAGTGAGTACCTGAATCCATACGTCATCTGGCACTAGATCTTCTTCGATGAGGATCCTGCAGAAATCAAAATCAGGAGCTGAGGCTGATGGGAAGCCAACCTCTATTTCTTTGAAACCCATTTCCACCAACGCTTCGAACATTTGCCGCTTTCGAGGAACGTCCATCGGGTCAATCAATGCTTGGTTGCCGTCTCGAAGATCGACAGAACACCAAAGAGGAGCTTCATTAGTGACTTTGTCAGGCCAGGTCCGGTCTGCTAGCTGGGGCGCGTACGGGTAGTGGATGTACTTGCCGAATGGCATCGAACTGGGCTGCTGCTTGCTTATGCCCTTTATGTCCGCCATGGGTTCTTCCTCCAGTTGCGCCTAGTTCCGCCGGTTGCATTGTTCCTCTTGCCGTGTTCCTGCCCCGAAAAGCAGAAGAACCCCCCGACCTTGCGGCGCAGGAGGTTATGGCGAGGGCCTCTATGTAGTGGCCCTCACCTAAGTAAGAAGAAGCAGTCCGCGCAGCGATCCGTTCACGACGAAAACCCTACCACTGGAATGCCAAATTGGTACAGCGACACGTGGGAGGAGCTTTGGGTTTGGGATGTCTTAGGCGGCCCGTGGTTGCGTCATCAGCCGCGCGAGCAGGCCGTCTCTCAGTCCCATGGTCGAAACGGAAGCCTCGTGTACTCCGAGTGAGCGCATTGTTTGCCTCAGAACGGCCACTGCGAGTGGGAGATGCAACGATCTTCGCTGTTTCATCCCCGGCAGAGCCAAACGTGCGGGTAACGACAGTTCAGAAAGCTTTTTAACGAGGTGGCCGAGATCGGAGCAGTCGATGCTGAGACCGTTAATGTTGTCGGGCACTTCACCTCGACGGGTCGTGTGGATTAGTTGAGCTAAAGCCCGCGCCATTCCGCCAGTTAAGACAATTTGCTCTTCAAGGGCGGGTCCGATGCTCGTCATGGCGGGTTTGAGTGTTTCAGCAATGTGATGTTCGAGTCGGGTCCGTATCGAGGTTTCCAGGTAGCCGTCGTCCAGGGTTCGCGGCGCAAGAACGCTGATACCCAGCGGGTAACTGAAGTTGTGGCGTGGGCCTTTGGCGTTCGACGGGCCGCTACCCAAACCCAGGCTGCCTCCGCTCAGGTCCACCATGATGACACCCGGCCTGTCAGGAAAATCGTTGACCACGGCGCGCCATGTCAGAGCTACTTCTTCGGTTGGAGACAAAATCCGTACCGGGCAGCCGATTTCTCTAGAAATGTGAGCGGCGACGGCTTCGCCATTCGCGGCGAGACGAAATGATTCGGTTGCCACCGCAACGATGCGTTGACAGTTGTGCATCCGCGCGGCGGTCATGAACTCGGCCGCGACGCGAGTCGCGGTGGAAATATCTTGTTCGGTAAATGAACCGCTGGTGCTAACCGATGAACCGAGATGCAGATGCTGGCTTCGGCGCTCGGTTTCCTGCTCAGAATAGATGGTGAGACGAAACCCGGTGCTTCCCATCTCGATCAGCGCAGCCCTCACCCTCCCGAGGGTAGGAAGGTCGGCTCGGTGAGTGGTGGACCTTCGTTGGGTATGACGAGTGCGCTGGTTAGGTCAACTCGAAGGTGAAGTCCGAAAGTACCTCTACCGAGCGTCCGACGTGTTCCTCGTCCATCATCGAGTTCATGAGTTCTGGTTCGCTTGTGGTTGCCCACTGACGACCGTTTGAGGTGCGAAGTGCTGCGAGCCCTCGTTCAGGGCCCTCCGCGCCGTGCATGACTGTGTAAGCCTCAATGGTTGCATGACCAGTGTGATCGGCATCTAGTTCAACGCTGGGGAATGTGTTGATTTCCTCTTGGCAGTCTTGATGCTGAAATCCGCTGGCAGGTGGCGTGGTGCTGTACACGCCAAACGCATGTTTGGTGATGTAGCCACCGTTAGCTGAACAAAGACCGATAGACCCTGGGTCGTCGCGTAAGACGTTCGCCATAGTCGCTATCGAATGGGTTACGTAGTTGTTCAGAGGACCTCCGGCGAAGGTAAGGCCACCTGTTTGAGTGAGCTGCCGGTCCACCCCTAATCCCAGCTCGGTGGCAGCAATTTGTACTGCAGAAGGAAAGCAGCTGTACAGGTCGACGTGGTCAAGATCATCTGGCGTCACACCCGCTAATTGCATCGCCCGCTGGCCCGCAACTCTGATAGCAGGCGACGAGTGGAGATCGCCGCGGTTAGAGACAAAGTTTGTGTCCGCTCCGTCGGTTCCCGAATGGGGGAAAAGCCAACGATCCTGCGAAACACCTGCTGATTCAGCGGCTTCAGCAGAGCAGAGGATGATTGCGGCCGCTTGGTCTAGATCCCAGTTCGAGTTCATTGCTTTGGTATAAGGAAATCCGACGAGGCGATTAGAAGGACCTGGGTTCCGAATCTCGTCAGCTGTCATGGGTGTACGCACCCACGAGTAAGGGTTAGCGCAAGCAACCCGGTTAAAGGTTTCCCAAAGTTTGCTGACGCGGTCTCGGTGATCCGCTACGGTTTCGCCGCGCGATGCCCGAAAAGCTGATTCGAACATTGGGTAAAAGTTGATGGGCATCGCGAATCCGCGTTCTAACTCCACTGGATGACTCATAGTGACGTCTTTGCCCAGCATTTCGTCTGGTTGAGTTGGCGCTTGGTCGGTGTAAGGGATTCGTTCGCCGGACCGCCTCGCCCGTCTCCTGCTCCAGATCCCCTCTGCCCCCACTATCAGCACGATGTCGGCCGTACCTTCTTGAATGCGCACCGAGGCTTTGTTCACCAGTGACTGGGGGGTATTGCCCCCATCAGTTGACAGGCCAGTTCTGCTGTTATTTCCGAACTCGTCTCTGAGCAAAGCACCTGGATCTGGATATGGCCAGGCTCCTTTGACCACCCAAGTGTGTGTGGCTCTATCCAGCAGACTATTTGCCCCGGCGTCGCCGGCTGCTGCTTCCAGCGCTGCGCGCATCATTGCGACTGGTTCGAGGGCATCTAATGGATTATCTGGTCTTTGGATCAACTGGCCGGAGCCAACCAGAACAGGAGTGCGGGGATCTACAGAACTCATTGCCGTACCACCTCAGCGACGGTGCGTAGTAGGGATGTTGGGCCACTTACTTGAAGAGTGGTGACCACCGTATCTCTCCAACGTTGAAGGTCCTTAGCGATCTTGTCTAATGGGCCAACAAGAGCAACTTCCTCTACCAGTGAAAGCGGTATAGCAGCGGCTGCTTGTTCTTTGCGTCCAGTCAAGTAGCACTCTTGAACTTGATCGGCGACATCTTGGTAACCCATGCGACAAAAGACGTCGTAATGGAAGTTGGCTCCTTTCGCCCCCATACCGCCCATATAGAGAGCAAGCATGGGTCTCACTCTGTCAGCGGCCCGTTCAACGTCAGAATCAGGAACGATTGATACAGGACACACCACTTCGAAGTCGTTTCCCTCAGGAATTCGACCATCCGACCCTATGCGTGACTTTCCGACTTTGGCGAAACCTTCGTTCAGCGCGTCTGCATAGAACTGGTTGTCTTTTGGTGCAAAGAACAGAGGCAGCCATCCGTCGCATATTTCCCCAGCAAGTGCCACATTTTTTGGCCCTTCCGCACCCAAATAAATCGGAATATGTTTACGGAGCGGATGCACTGTCGACTTCAGCGGTTTCCCCAGTTCGGATCCACCTGGGAACGGCATCTGGTAGTGATCCCCCACAAAAGAAACGGGTTTTTCGCGGTCGCAAATCTCGCGAATGACGTGCACATATTCGCGTGTCCGCGCCAAGGGCTTGGGGTATGGCTGCCCGTACCAGCCTTCAACGACTTGTGGACCGCTAACACCGAGCCCGAGAATGAATCGACCATTGGTGAGATGGTCCATAGTGATGGCGGCCATGGCCGTAGCAGCAGGAGTACGAGCAGACATTTGAACAATGCCAGTGCCAAGTTGAATTTTTTCGGTTCGGCTACCCCACCATGCGAGCGGGGTAAGCGCATCGCTTCCGTAAGCCTCAGCCGTCCAGAAACTGTGAAAGTCGAGGGCTTCCGCTTCTAAAATCGTTTCTTGCGCATCGGAGGGCGGTCCCGCCGCCCAATACCCGGCCCCTGTTGCCAGCTTCATTCGGTCTCTCCCACTTGATGAATCGCTTGCCAAGAGCATGTCACTCCTTGGTCTTATTGCGCTTATTGATGCTTAGACGGTGGTAGCGCGCCGTGCTGGTTCTACCCTCGAACCAGTGGATTCACTTGAGCAGGTAGCTGAGGAAGCAAGTCGACGACGAACATTCGCGATCATCAGTCACCCCGACGCGGGCAAAACCACCCTCACCGAAAAATTCTTGCTCTATTCCGGTCAGATTGCTGAAGCAGGCTCAGTCAAAGCGCGATCAGGACGAAAAACTGCGACCTCAGATTGGATGGAACTTGAACAGCAGCGCGGGATATCTATTACTTCCACCGCGTTGCAGTTCGACTACCGAGATTGTGTACTGAATCTGTTGGACACACCCGGACACAGGGATTTCAGCGAGGACACCTACCGGGTTTTGGCAGCCACTGATGCAGCGGTCATGGTGCTCGACGGTTCCAAAGGCATTGAATCTCAAACATTGAAACTGTTTGAAGTTTGCCGACAGCGAGAAATTCCCATTCTCACATTCGTCAACAAATGCGATCGCCCAGGACGACCCCCTCTCGAGTTGATCGACGAAATCGAAAACATGTTGCAACTTCTCCCAGCGCCGATGTCGTGGCCTGTCGGAGTGCCCGGAGACCTCAGAGGAATTGTCGACCGAACTACAAGATCATTCATTAGATATGACCGGACGGCTCATGGCGCGACTGAGTCGATCGAGGAACGATTCGAAATGGAGGATGTGGATCCCTCAATGCCCGGATGGAGTGACGCCCGCGAAGAATTAGAACTGTTGGAGGCTCTGGGCACAGAAGTCGATGTCAAAGGTTTTCTCGCCGGTGAAGTGACTCCGGTCTTTTTTGGATCAGCGTTGACGAACTTTGGGGTGCGACTTCTTCTTGATTCCGTCGTAGATCTGGCACCAACGCCGACTCCACGATTCGACGTGGATAGCGCCCCCCGCCCCATCGAAGCGCCTTTCTCGGCATTTGCGTTCAAAGTACAAGCCAATACAGACAAAGCTCACCGTGATCGGATTGCCTACGTTCGTGTCTGTTCCGGTCACTTTGAGCGGGGTATGAGCGTTACCCAAACCCGAACCGGTCGCCCTTTCGCCACCAAGTACGCGCACACCATGTTTGGGTCGGACCGATCGACGGTAGATGAGGCTTGGCCTGGCGATGTTGTTGCATTGGTCAACGCCACCGATGTGCGTGTCGGCGACACCTTGTATGCAGACGAGGCAGTCGAATTCCCTCAGATTCCGCTTTTCGCTCCTGAAATCTTTCGACGGATACGCGTCACTGACACAAATCGGTTTAAACAGTTTCGACGCGGTTTGGTCCAACTTGACGAAGAGGGCGTTATCCAAGTTCTCAGAGATGAAGAAGTCGGCGACGTTGAACCTGTTCTAGCGGCGGTAGGGCTCATGCAATTCGAGGTCGCCGTTCATCGCTTAGAGAAGGAGTTTGGCGCCCCGGTTGCGTTAACAAACGCACCATATTCCGTTGCTAGGCGAACTGATGCAGCGTCTGCCGATGAGTTGCGCCGGCTTCCTGGAGCGACGGTGTTGGCGCGAAGCGATGGTGCGTTGCTCGCATTGTTCGAGAATGAGTTTTACCTGCAACGCATACAAAACGAGAAAGATCACCTGACACTTGAACGAGTGCTAGCCGAACAGGAATGGCTTGGTGATGGAAACAGCTAACAGTGGTCAGTTCACATCATTGGGTAGGAAGCTGATCTGGCATTAGAGGACTACGTCCAACTCGGTAGGACGCAAGAATTCGCTCGTCACAAACCCTGCACAGATACACAACTTGGGTGGCGACAATAGATAGCTGACTTCCACGCGACTTCTCCACAACTGCCTTTACTGCGCCCTCCATGTCGTCTCCGCCACAACGGTCACAGGGGGGTATCGCGTTCGGATCCCGTTCCCATTGTTGGTTACATCTCTCACACGTCACTTCAATCATCTCGTCGTTTTGGCGACCGAGTAGATCTTCAGTTTCTCCGCAAGCGGGACATCGCAACTCATCCACGACATTACGGTAGCCCCACAGCGGTAGTTTGCCGTGTGGAGGCTCTTTGGCCGTGCCTACTGACCATTACGCGACCCTGGGGATAGACCCCTCTGCCGAATACGAAACCATTCGTCAAGCGTGGGTCGCAGCTGCTCGGGCACATCACCCCGATGTACTGGGCGAAGTGTCGCAAGATGAGCGTCGAAGTGCCGAACGGCAAATGCATGCCATAAATGAAGCATGGCGAATACTGGGATCGCAGGAACTGAGGTCGAAATATGACAAAGAACGCGGCCGAACCAAGGAGGAGCCCGCGAGTGTTGAGAAAACTTGGACTGAAGACTGGTTCGACCTCGACGCAGTAGACCCTCCGGGCTTCGAGGTCGGTAATCCGCTAGTCGCAACCGTGCTGCGCGTGCTTCCGTGGCTCGTCGTCGGGGCGATCGGGGTGGGGATCTTCGTATTGTCTGCGTTTGCCACGAACAGCCGACCTGAACGTTGGAATAATCCCACCACCCGAACGCTTCCGAAAGAATGCGTATTGATAGAAGACGGAAGAGTTGAAGGCGACGCTAAATGTGATGATGATGCTGCCCGTCGGGTGGAACGGGGACCTATCCCAGAGGGTTCCCCCGGACAGAAGTGTCCCGTCGGTACACAGAAGGTGACAACACGTGACGAGTTGAAGTTCTATTGCTTGGTTCCGTAGAAACAAGCTGGAAGTAGCTAACCAACTACGTTTTGTTCATAGAACTGAGTGATCTCGTCCTCAGTGAAGCCGACTTCTAACAAAACCTCAGCCGTATGTTGACCCTGCCACGGCGCTGGACCCCGGACCGCCTTCTCAGACCCTCCAAGTTCGAACGGCGGCGACACAGTCCGAAAGGGATGTGTCGCATTTGGAACTTGTTCAAAGGCTCTCATTGCTTCTGACTGGGGATCAGCTATCACCTCTCCAAGGTTTTGTATCAGGCCCCACACCATCCCTGCAGCGTCCAGTCGGTCCGCCCAAACACTGGACTCAGCAGACGCAAAGATTTCGTCACACAAAACCATTAACTCGGGACCGTGATCAGCGCGCTGATTGGGGTCAGCGAATCTTGGGTCGTCCAACCATTCGCGTCGATTTAGTGCGCCGCAAAATAGTTGCCAGTAGCCATCAGCAGGCATTGTGAGCATGATCCATCTGTCATCTGCGCAACGGAATCGTCCAACTAAGGGCGACGGTGTTTCAATTCGCATGATTGGCTCAGGAACTTCTCCAGTTACTAGACCAACTGACAGATCAGAACTCATAGTCCAAATAGCTGTATGCATGAGAGCGACTGAGATGTCTTGCCCTTCACCGGTTAAGTCACGTTCCCTAAGGGCAAGCAAGATTGATGAAAGAATCGCCAAGGATGTTGTGTGGTCGCCCTGACCAGGGCGACCCGCTGGTGGCGTCTGACCTGGTTCGCCCATCGTGTTAATCACGCCGCCGCGACTAAAAAAAGCTGTGTAGTCGAACCCAAGTCGATCTTTGTCCGGGCCGCTGTTTCCGTAGCCCGTGAGAGTCAAGTGGATTAGTTCTGGATGCTCGCTTCGTAAGTCCGACGGTCGTACGTGAAATCGAGACTGACGTTCCATCGTTAGATTTGTGACGAAAACATCGCATGACGCAGCAATCTTGTGGGCTACTTGCTTTCCTTGTTCTGTACTGAGATCAACGACAATTCCGCGTTTTCCTCGATTATCTAACTCCCACCAAGGATCTGGACCGTCGGAAACCGTGACCAAACCTCTCAGTAGGTCACCCTGAGGTGGCTCGAGTTTGATGACATCGGCTCCAAGGTCGGCCATCATCGCACAAGCACTGGGAGCGGCAATCATTCCTGCAGCGTCTAAGACGCGTATACCCGCTAAGGGCCCGCCGGGGTTACTCATCGGGACAGGTCACGGCTGACCGTAGAGATCACGTAATTCTCGTTTAAGGACCTTGCCAGTTGCGTTATGTGGGATCTCGTCAACATAGACCACAGATTGTGGAACCTTGAAGCGAGCGAGATTCTGTCGGCAGTGATTCATCAACTCAGCCTCTGACAGATCTTCGCCCTGTTTCAACACCACGATTGCTCTTCCGACCTCAACCCACTTTTCGTCTGGTACGCCGATGACGGACACCTCACTGATAGGTGAAAGTTGGTAAATCACGCTCTCAACTTCAGCTGGGTAAACGTTTTCTCCCCCCGAGATGTACATATCTTTCCAGCGATCAACGATGTAGTAGAATCCGTCTTCGTCTTGGCGAGCAGCGTCGCCGGTCTTGAGCCAACCGTCCTCGAAGGACTCTTCTGTTGCTTCAGGAGAATTCCAGTAGCCAGGAGTGATGTTGGGCCCCTTACACCAAAGCTCTCCGGTTTCGCCTGTTTGGGCCTCTCTGCCGTCTTCCGTCACTATTCGAACGGCGGTGTGCATCGCAGGTATACCAGCGGAGCCGATCTTGGTAGTACACCTATCGGGAGGCAATGCCAACACCAGAGGGCTGGTTTCGGTCATGCCGTATGCCTGTTGAAGAGGCATACCTTTCGCTGCCCACGCCTCGATCAACGGCACCGGGGTGGGAGATCCCCCAACGGCAGGCGCGACCACGGTTGGGAAAGATGAGGCTTCGAACTCTGGAACTTGACTCATAAATAGCCAGTTCGCGGGCACACCGATTGTGTGAGAAACACCGATTTCCGGGTCGCTTAAGAGACGTAACGCCTCAGCCGGTTCGAAAGTTTTCATTATCAAGTTCGTTCCGCCAAAATGGAATGTGGGGTTGGCGAACACGTTTAGACCGCCAGTGTGGAAAAGAGGCAGGAAAGTTAAATTGATCATCGATTCAGCACACGTGTAGTACTCAACGCTGTTTACCGCATTCCAAAACGTCATCCCGTGGGTAATGATGGCGCCCTTGGGACGGCCCGTTGTGCCTGAGGTGTACATGATGGTCAGAACATCGTCGTGGGTGCAGGAGACCGAGTTGGCGAGTGGTTGATGGCTGGTTAGCACCTCTTCGTAGGCGGCGGCGCCACCGATAGAGGGGCCCCAAGTAATGCGGTGATCTATTTCGCACAGTTCAGCGAGTTTTATTGCGTTATCAGCGAATGGGTCGTCATGGAAGATGACATCAGGATCAGCATCACCGACTATGTATTCCAGTTCAGGGATTGAGAGACGCCAGTTCAGTGGGACGAATATGGCTCCCAGTTTCCAACATGCGAATTGAACTTCGAAGAAATTGGTGTCGTTCTCTGCGAGAACAGCAACTCTGTCGCCACGTTGTATTCCGAACTCTTCACGAAGGGCGCTAGCTAATCGACTATTTCTGTCGTTCATTTCGCTATAAGTGAACTTGCGGCCACTGGCGAGGTCGTGTGCTGCGACTTTGTCGCCGCGCACCACGGCGTGATGGGCGATCCAATCGTAGGAAGGGCTGGCCATAGGGCCAAAACCTAGTCGCCGGACCACCACTCGTTCCTAGTAGAAACCAGCACTAAAAATATTGAAATATACTTAAATATACTGAGAAACATATGATTTGGACTGGATATGAAAACCTCAGTGTGTTATGATTTATTTCCACGTCGCCCGAAGGGCGGCTTTCGTCGTTTTCGGGACAAATTTTGCTGTTCAGACCGAGATCTACAACAATTGAAGCTCCAGTCAGCAGTGGTGGGCAGCTGGGACGCTATGGTGACCGCCCGCGGGCGATTGGCTCAGTTGGTTAGAGCGCTGCCTTCACACGGCAGAGGTCACTGGTTCGAATCCAGTATCGCCCACACCGAAATCCACCCAAGCTCGAATCGGAGGCGTTGGTTCGTTTGAAACCAGAGGTACCAGACGGGCGTTGATCTTTTGACTTTATGAGAAGATTTGGGCGTGTCGGATATAGCGGGTACCTCCCTAGATGGACTTGGATCTGATCGAGACAATTGGCGATCGATCATCTTGTTTGGTCGAAACGTGGCGAGTTACAAGTTTGCTTTGGGGAAATCGCTTTTGGAACTAGCCAGGGAGGGCCGCGAGGCTGTCAGTTTGAGCGAGCTTGCGATTCCCTATACGACGCATCTGTGCGAGCACCTTCAGCACACAGACCGTCAAGGGACATTTGCTTCAAGCAAGTTCCTCGACGCATGCCGCTTTTATAACGCTGAAGTCATTAATCAAACTGAACTTATGGCCTCTGCTGAGGTGCTGGGATTCGAAAACGTTATCGACGCTTTCCATACGGTTGGATCTGGTCCAGTTGGATCTCGGTTTTTCATTGACGAACGAAAGCTATCTACCAAGGGTATTCGTCTAACGGATGAGCTAATGGAGATCGTTGGCACCCCGGGGTCGACCAACCTCTTCGGTGAGGTTGAGGCGCGCTGGCGCTTGGTCGAAACGGCTTGGACGCACAAAGCGGATGGCGAGCAGTCAATTGTTTTGTATGACGCGCCCACTGAACTCTTGGTTCCCGCTTTGCGAGGCAAGCGTCGGAGCATTACCGAAGTTCGGCCCGCCTTGATGGGTTACCAACGAGGCCACTGCTTCTATTGTTTCCGACCCATAGTCGTAGCTGGCGGCTCTGAAGAAACTGCTAGTGATGTTGACCATTTCCTGCCCCACATGTTGATGGCGAAGGGCTATCCGGTCGATCTCGACCAAGTTTGGAACCTGGTTTTAGCTTGTTCTGATTGCAATCGCGGCCCAGGTGGCAAGTTTGCTCGGCTCCCTCACGTGGAACTTTTACTAAGACTTGCAAAACGAAATGAGTATCTCATTTCAAGTCATCATCCCCTCAGGGAAACGCTAATTCTTCAGAGTGGAACCGGTTCGACTGACCGGGTCGGCTTTTTGCGTTCGATGTACACACTGGCCCGAGACCTATTACCTGGAACCGATAGATGGGTTCCCGATACACAGGGCCCAGCCTTGTTTTAGGAATTGGGTTCTGCCTGCTCCTATCTCTGCAATGATGTTGCTCACATACGCAGGCGGGAAGCCGTAAGGCACGCAATATCCCACCTCTTTTCAACCATTTTCAACGGTTCGAAAGGAGGTGAGGACCGTTGAAAAACGAAGACAAAGCGACCAACACGGGCCCCTTAAATGGCGCGGGCCCTTAACCCACCCTCAGTTGAAACAACTGATGAAACAAGGACGGAAAAATGTCAACAACACAACTGCACACAGAAGAACAGCAATGGAAAGTCCGGTATTTGCTCAGCGAATTGACGAAAGGAGTCGATGAGCTTTTCGCTGAGCCAGAGCCAGAGCCAGAGCCAGAGCAAGAGCCAGAGCCAGAGTCGATAACAAAACGGATAAGCGCTCTAGCTGAGCTAATAAAGCGAGCAGAGCCAGAGCCAGATTAGGCACTTGCTGAAAAGGATGATCCTTTCTTCTCAGCACTTCAAAGAAGAGGACCTTTATCTGACGGGACAGGCTCCTGAAGCACAGTCATCAAATGCTTGCCCAGTCTCTGCGTTCGCTCCCATGACGCCTTCGATGATTTCGTAGACGCCATCAGGGATGCGTTCGTAGGGAGTCCTGGTCTGAACGTTCGCAGATAGGGGACGGTCTCCTTAGCTGTGCTGGACTAGCAGTTCCATGGCGTGTCGACCCAACCGAAGCTCACCGAATGGGTACCGAATCCCCAAGAGCTCAATCCGTGAGAATGGCTGCTGCCCCAGCTGGAACCTGTGTCCACGTATGTGGATTCAGTTTCCGCAAAGGTTCCGTGTGACACGTCCCCTGCGTTAAGAGAGCTTCTAATTTCTGCTGTTAAGGAGGAGATGCAACTATACAAATCGGAAGAAGAAACCCCGCTTCCCATGGGGCCGGTAGCGCCTCGAAGTCCGGTCTCACCTTGAGGGCCACGTAAACCCTGAGGGCCTCTCGGGCCGGTTTCACCTTGCAATCCTTGTGGTCCTTGAGCTCCAGTTTCGCCTTGTTGCCCCGGCTCTCCTTGTGGCCCCGAGTCTCCTGGTGGTCCTTGAGGGCCTTCGTGTCCACGCAAAAGATCCGGATTTTCCTCCACTAGTAATGCAATCGCAGCACGGGTTTCACTAGTCCAGCTCGACATTTCTGTATTTACGACTTGTATTGATTCCGCAAGCTGTTCCACCTGTGTTAGCTCGATTGAGATTTCGTCGGAGGAGCCTTCAAGTGCTGCGATTCGCTGCTCTAGTTCTTCGATTACGGACTCAAGGCCTGAAGTGCTTTGGGCCACAGCGAGATCAACCTCGATATCTTCATGGTCAAGAGAAGCTGCTTGAGGTCCGGAAGCCCCACAAGAAGCACCCAATAGAGCAATAGCAATTATGCAGCTTCTCATCTGGTCCCCCCGGTTGGCAGACAGATCCTACTAACGGTCGGGAAGGCCTGAGAATAAGAAACGGGCACACCCAAAGAGTCTTTGCGGGATTTAACTCTTGTGCACTCTTGTGAGGGGTGAAATTCGTGTCTCTGCTGCGCGCTAAATCTGACCCGTTGTTTGATTTCGGTTTTTCGGGTCAGATTTTGTAGCGCCCACACACAAAACCGCAGGTCAGAGGCCTAAACCAAGATTTGGACTATGTGTGCAGGGGCACCATGGGTTTAATTTGGTCAGTCTGCCGAGACAGTGGAACGAAAAGTGTTGTGGGGGCATGGGATTTCAACATGTCGATAAGCAAAAATTTTTCTCATCGGCACCCCTCGGTGCTTGAAATCGATAATCACTCTTGATTAACTTTGACGCGATTTAGTTCTGTAGCTTAGTTGGTGGACGTGGGTGAAAAAATTGAGGCGCTTGTTTAAAGGCATAGCGGTCTTAGTAGTTTTGGGGTTGCTTGCAGGCGCCTGGAGAGGCGATATTAAGTGGCGCGAGTGGGTTATCGACCAGGACTGGGCCACTGATATTGACTGGCCAGACTGGCTGAACATGGAGGTCGATGGGGATTACGACCTTGACGATTTCGATAAGTCGGTCTCTTCGACTGTTTCTGCATTCTTGCAGTACGCCGAAAGTCGGCAAGAGGCGCTAGAAGTGATCGAGGCAGCCACTAGCGGGGATCAAATCGTTGAAGCGAGCGATGTAGATGCTGTTTTTGACGCTTGGGACGCTGTTGTAGAGGAGTTAACCCGGTTTGGTCTCGTCGCTCAGGGCATTGACGAACTTAATGAATATTCCGCTCATATTGGACACGATCAGAATGCAGGACTTCCCGATGGGGTAGCGGTTTCCGGCTTCACGAGCCTTGCTAGTGGCGCATCTGATTCCTCAACGCTTCTTTTGGCTCAAGTTGATGGGAGCACAGGTAACTGTTCAAGAAAGAGCTTCGGTGAGAAGGTGCGTGATGAAGGGATCGCCTTACTCCCAGGACTCGGTTCGGTTGGGCCCGGAGGGTTGAAAGATGTTCGAGACAGGTTGCAGTGGGGCATCGATGGAAGAAGGGCTATTGAAGAACGGGGTCAAGCCGTTAAGGAGAGCGGTGGAGACGACTTGGATCAAGATATGGCTGAACATAGAGCTCGACTCGCACTCTTCGGAGAGATGCCCTCCGTCGTTGTCAATGCCGCCAAAGGTCAAGCGACCGGTGTTTTTGGGGCGTTTGTTGTGGTGGTCTTAGGAGCAGGTGTTGCGGTTCCCACTCTTACGACTATTGCTATTGCGGGCGCTGCTGGATATGCGGTCGGTAAAGGTGTTGAGTATTTATTTTTTTCAGATACCGCTTCACCGTCTGATCCCAAAGCAATTGTTGCCGGGAAAACTGGCGCTGACGGAAAGACGTTGATCCCTAAGGGGACTTGTGGCACGTTGGTAATCGACTCGGAAAAGAATAAACCGGTCGTGCTTGATGGGCTCGAAACAAACGGAGAAAAGAGCCTAGAGATTTCGGGGCCTAGCGACCAATCTCCCGATACGAACTCAATTCAAATCTCAGTAGAGGTTTCGGAATCGCCGCAAACCTGTTCAGAGATTGTGGGTCTAAACCACTCCTACCAAGATCTCGGTAACGCAACCATTGGTATCGAAGTTTCGACTATTCCCGAGCTAACAGGCTGCCCCATCACTTTCTCGGGACGCATAGTCAACGAATCTGTTAGTGATGCAAGTCAAGCAGTATCCCAAAGTGGTACCGCACCGGGCACTTTTGAAGTCAAAGGACCCTCGATGGGTTCGTTCCGAGTTGTAGGAACACTCACCAGTGGGGAAGTGTCAAGCGATATTGAACACCGGGTCCTCCAGAAAGGACCCCTTATTGTCGACATGCAACTCCATAATCCCTCGGAAACCATAGATTCTGGTTCTGCGTTTAATTTGGGGCACCAGTTATTGCGAGTCACCTACGAGAACGGAACGCAGAGCGTCGTTCTCGCTACTGAATTGAATTCTGAGATTCAATGGAGCCTATCCAACGGTCCCGGAACGCTCGAGGGCAATACCTATGTTGCTGATGAGGCTGGTACCGCTTCCCTAGAGGTCACATACCTCAGTGGCGCTTCATCAATCTCGCAAACATTGACTGTGACGGTCGAAGGCTCGCAGATTCCGGAAGACGAGAACCAAACCGAGGTTATTCCCTCCGAGGATCCGCTGAACGCAGAGGCTTCTTTCCGCGCCGTGGGTGAGCATAATTACGAGGACTCGTGGTACCAGAACACGGCCCAAAGCCTAGGGGACGTGTTTGCTGGTTTCGAAGTGACTCTCAACGAGATAGAAATAATTTATTCAGCTGAGTCAGGTGAAGTAAGCGGAGAATTTAAAAGTGACTCCGTTTATGAGATAGCAGTTGATATGCGATCGCAGGGCGGACCATATGAGAGTTGCAAGCTTTCGTTTATTAGTTCGCTGCTCATTGACGCTAAAGCATCTTCGTATAACCCTGCGACTGGTGTGTTGCAAGGGTCGACCGGTGAACCCTTAGTTGATGTTGATGTCATAGCCGATAGTGCTCAAAGTGGGTACTGTCGGTCATTCGTCACAGTACTCGGGCCCGCAACTTCTGAAATTGGGCAATATAAATTCTCTGGCAAGGTTGACAATGGCAGCATCCGCGGCGAGCTCGAGCCGATACAAAATCCTTACGGCGTAGCTCCCGTCTCGTTTTCCTTGACGGTTGTAGACACTGAATAAGGTGGGCTAGGGGCACCTCTGGGGCACCAGCCACTGCGTAACAACACAAAACAACCATCAACAACCGGTACCCAAAACCGCATAAACACTGGACCAGGTCCCGCAAAGCCTATGTATCCAAGACCCCGTTTATTTCTTACAAGGAGGGGGTCACAGGTTCGAGTCCTGTATCGCCCACACTCAAACATACGAGTTGCTGAATCGACAGGCTTTGGTTTGTTTGAAACCAGAGGTACCAGATTCTTCGCACCGGATCCCGTATCGCCCACCGCTCTTGACTCGGATAGCTAGTCAACTGTTCGAGATACCAGGAGTGCCTTTACGTTCGTGTGCGTAGGCATCGTGACGGTCTTCAATTTTCGAAATCTCGTAGCGGTAGTTCACCATCATCCCGAAGGCTCTTTCTTGAGCCGTGTCCTGCTTATTGGCACCAAAAACGATTCGTTCGACGCGGGCGCCGTTGCTTAAATGGAAATTGGCTACCGGATCCAGTGCCCGCTGCCCACGCTTCTCTGACAGCAGGTAATGAGCGCAGAGTTGAGGCAATGTGACTTGGAGCTGTTGAACAGTTTTCGCTTCGAGGTCCCGATCAGGGTTTTCTAGGGCCGCCTCAATCGCTGTGGTCTCGGCCTCGTTGAGGTGAAGGAAGGCCGGTTGTTGTATTGCTGCTTCCAGCCAGCGGCGAAAACCCGGTATTGGAGACAAGGTTGCAAAGTTGTTTAGACCGTGTTGTTCTCGGGATAGTTCAGTGACCACCCGTTTGATTAAGAAGTCGCCAAGTCGAACGCCCGCAAGTCCACGCTGGCAGTTCGAAATGGAATAGAAAATAGCGGTGTCAGCTTCAGTGGAATCGATTGCTGTCTGCTAGTCCCGTAACCAAGGCTATTTCTACGAATATCAGCAGGTCGTTCGGGAGACCAGGATGTTGAAATGCATAAAGGCGGCGGTCACTTCGAAGACGATTTTTTAAATCACCCCAGCTAGTGACTGCATGCACCGCCTCGTATTCGACGAGTTTTTCTAAAAGCGATGCTTGAGAATCCCAGGTGATTTGAGTCAATGTCAATAGTCCAGCATCGAACCAACGGTCAAGAAGGCGGCGTAGTTCATCGTCAATTTCTGAGAATTTGGGATCGTTCAAAGCCAACAAATCTGCTCTGAGTCCAACAACGAACGCCAATCCATCGTCGACGCTGATGAAACGTCTGAATAGGAGTTCACGCTCTGGCTCTAGGGCCACCCGGAGCCTCTGTTCGACTGAACTGCGATCCTGGGTTTCGCCGAATTCGCCGATCAAGTCATCTACTGCATGGCGGTCGACACCGAACTCATCCGTCAGAATTTTAAAGAAACTGTGTCTCCCGTCTTCGCTTAGCGTCATGTATTTCGCGGCGACAAGAGCTGCACGATTCCGAGCAGCCACTTCGCCGCCCCGGGTAGAAATGCCATCGCTAATTGCGCCTCGCATCACGTCGGGGTTTGTTGCGAAGTTTTTTAATGCCTTGGTGCGCCCGCTACGAGGTGAGACGGCTTGCTTGATGACGTGTCGAAGGCGGCTGATTGGCTGTCTCACAAAGGACATGTTGCAGCATCATCGTTACGGACACGAAATTATTATGGGAAATCTCGGGTCACCGTTGCTGACGTAGTGCACTCGTATGGCTCGGGCCAGATTCTGTACCGCCCACACCGATACCAGTGACCTCTCTGGCTGAGCTGTTATTAACTTTCGAATTCCAGAGGTACCAGATTCCGTTTATCCGGTCCTGTATCGCCCAGACCACTGGCACCTCGACGTCTGGGGGTAGTACATTCGGCCCGCCTACGTTCTCAGTACCACAGCGGGAAGTTCCCGGTGGAGAGCGCAGACATAACCTAAGGGGCAATGCTATGGATCCGAAGGAACAGCTCTCGCAGGTCACTGACCTGCTCTCCGCTCTGGTGGACGGCACCGATGCCAGCCAGTTGGGCGACGATACACCGTGCAGCGATTTCGCTGTCCGGGACTTAATCGGGCACTTCACCTTCGGAAGATTCCTGTTCGCTGCCGGCCTGAGCGGCGACAAGGCGCGCGGGGAGGAGTTGATCGGCGGGATGCCCCAGCAATTCGGCGACGTTCTCGGCGACGACCATCGGGCGACCTACCGGGACGCCTCGACCGAACTGGACTCTGCTGTGGACAGTGTTGGCGATCTTGAGGAGGTGGTCAGCCTCATCTTCGGCGACATGTCCGCCGGTGTTGCGTTGCAAACAATCTCCGCCGACAACCTCGTCCACTGCTGGGACCTAGCCCGCTCGACCGGACAGGAGTTCGACCCTCCGGTCGACCTCGTCGAGGCGACGACAGCATTCTTCAGCGGGTTCATCACCGACGACAGACGGGCAGGTGGAGGGTTCGGTCCTGAGGTGGAAGTCCCGGACGATGCCTCCGCTCTGGATCGTCTACTCGGTTTGTGCGGTCGTACGCCCTAGAGAACACCAGCTCACTTGTTTCGGGGCAGATCCCGTAGCGCTCGGTACTTAACGACAAAGACGCGATCGGCGCTTCCACTTAAAACCAAGGCTATACCGTGCGGAGCCGCCGCTATCGGGGGCGCCCGCCCTCCAATAGTGGGCTAGTTGATGGTGTCGATGGCGGTGGTGTTGGGGTTGGTGTGTGCCCGCAGCACGGTGTTGTGGGTGGAGACACGACCCCAAGAATGGGATGCTTAGTCAGCGGTCTCTGGCTGTGATTGTAAGCTCACTTACGAACACCTCGGGGGTGAAAAGTGGCGGATT
>LWDU01033343.1_pt2 | contig 69813 bp, 47 predicted proteins | sample 727161 | NCBI WGS metagenome assembly LWDU01 (sample SAMN04566230, study PRJNA314399) | hydrothermal vent metagenome | isolation source: deep sea hydrothermal plume seawater | place: Mexico: Gulf of California, Guaymas Basin | collected 2004-07-11 | reverse complement strand
CTGCATAGTCTCCGTCTGGATGCCGTTGAAAGTGATTCGCGTTGGGCACGTAGTACAGAAAGAACGGTTCGTCAGACTTCGCTGACTGGCGATCGATAAACGCCTCAGCTTCACGTAGGTAAAGCGGACCCAGGTTGCGGAGGTCCCAATCGGGTGCGGCGAGGATACGTCCTTCGCGTTTCTTCATGCCGATCAGCTTCATGCGACTGCGATCGGTGAAGGTGAAGCGATCGTTGCGAATTAGGACGCGCGGCTCCGTGTCGAGCGGGTCTTCAGTATTTCCCGGCACGCCAAAGTATTCATCGAAACCATGATGCGTCGGACCGTCGAGCATCGGCTTTGTGAAGTCCACATCTTGAAAGTAAAAATCGTCGGCAGGATTACCATCACCGTCATCGAATGACATGCCAACGTGGTACTTGCCAATGCCAGCTGTGCGATAACCGTTCTCCTGCAGCATTTCAGGCATCGTTGTTAGCGCCCGCTGAATCATCGGAGTATTGGGACCGTGAGGCAACCATCCTTGATTCTTCAGGTACGATCGATGAGCAAATCGACCCGTCAATAGCGAATAGCGAGTTGAACTGCACATTGATGCCGGCGCATAACCATTCGTGAAAACAATCGAGGAGCGAGCAAATTGTTCGAGATTCGGAGTTCGCAGCGTCCGTTCGATTGGCGTTGCATTTTGACTAAGGCGTACTCCAAGATAGGCACTTGTGTCTCCCAGTCCCATATCGTCAGCCATCATGATGATGATATTGGGTTTGGCAGGGCGTTCTGCGGCTTTCACCGCCTCGGAGCGATTAAACAAAAGTACAACCACCACGGCAAAAGCGCTCACGATGGCCCGGACGCGTAGGCCAGCTACAACGGACACAACTATGCAGGGAAAGGGGTATCGGAGTCTCATTTCTCTCCGGATGTTTTAAGAGCGTCACTGTAAGCTTTGGCTTCGGCGGCAAGCTTAGTCAAGTTGGGGACTGTTTGTTCCTCATAAGCCTTAACGGCCTTGCCAGCAGCGACGACCGATATGTTACGAGCCTGGAAATCAGGATTGTCGTTAAGGTCTTTGCGCTTCGTATTGCGTCTTTCGATGGCGTCGTCAACACTTTCAAACACATGGGGATAGCGAGCTTCGAGATTGGATTGTCGCTTGGATGTTTCGGCGACGAGGAATGCCAATTGCTTGTCGCCGGCGGTTTCGAGTTGCGCTCGTACCTGTCCAAGTTCTGAAGTGAACTGCTGCCTGGGGACTCCGTCCTCTTTAAACCTAACGAGTTCCGGTCTAGTGGAGAGGACGTAAGTATCTTCGGCGCGGGAAGCTCTGTGGATCAACGTTTCCATCGCCTTGAATTCAGGGTCGCTGCTCTTGAGCTCTTGTTTCTTCTTCGCGATGAGTTTGCTAATTTGTTTGTGCGTGATGAATGCCTCTGCGTAGTTAGTCCGCAGAGTAGTTTGGAGCTTGCCATGTTTTGCCACGAGATCGCGGTAGGTTTCATCCTCCAGAGTGAGTCGTGATTTAAGCTTCAAGTACTCAAGTTTGTAATGTTCTGTGGGGTTCCGTTTGACGGGAACGCGGGCGGCCTGGACCACGGTGAATTCCTCGCGAATCTTATCCCAGTTAAACCGCTGACCGGTGGCTCTCCAGACACGGATATTGTCGATCGCTGCGCCGGGCAGGTCAAATTGGAAAGCAAAGTACTGGCGGGTTCGGTCTATGATCGGGTGCTTACCAAGGACAAATTCATGGTCGTTCACGTGGGCTACAATTTCGTCATTCCAGTATTCAACAGTCATGGTCTGCCATTGTTTGCTAAGCGATTTGTGAACGCAATCGCCTAGATGAGATGGGACAATTCCTGCGTCGCGATCAAGCGGCGTGTTGATCTGGAAATGGTCGGGGCGAATCTGGGTGATGCTATTGTAACCGCCGCCGCTGCCAGTCACGAGGCGCAGGTCCGTAGTCCTTCCCGAAAACTTGAAGTCGAACTGGATGACCGTATTATGAAAAGAAGGGTCTTTGAGGAAGACTCGTTTGGATTCGGTTGGTTCGATATCAGTACGTAACAACGCGCCGTCGCGGAGAGCGAAATCGGCCTTGAAGCCCCAGCGATCGCTGACGGATTCAGGGTCGAAGTCCTCGGAGAAGATGAGTTCACCGGGCGTGCACATCAAGGTATTGGGCGGGTCGGGTTTCTCAGCAATTGCGATTGCACAAATCGAGAGGCAGAATGCAAAGATGCAAAGCAGAGGGGCAATGGAGCGAACGGTTTTTTTATCGGTTTGCATATTGGTTTGTCGATTTATTTTGTAGTCGGGTTGGCGGGTCAGTTTCCATTTGGATATTTGAAGGTAAGGTTTTCAATGGTGCCTGAAAAGTAGTTCGGCGTCTCATAGTTTCCGACAGGCTGGATCATGTCGGCGCCAATTTGAATGGAGTCGCCCGGCTCGCGGCGAATGATGCCCGCTACTGACTTCCCAACGAGCTTGCCGTTCATTTTGAGAAACAGTTCCCCCTTGGAATTCCAGTTGGCCTCGAAAGTGGTAGAACCAGTGATCACGGATGTGGAACGGACCACAGTCCGCTTATTGTTCACGCACGCGGCAAAGCACAAATGATATTCATCGAGATAAACACTATAGCCAGTACGATTGCCACCGTGGGCGAAGATAACTCCCGCTGGAGAAGCAGGGCGAATGGTGCCTTTAATTTGCAACGAGCGGCCTCCAGCTACCTGCGGTGCACGAAATGCGGGTAGCTCGAGCCACGATTCACCGTCCAGATCAAGCGAATTCGTATCGCCCTTGACCCCATGGTTCACAAATCGAAGGAGCTGATTACTGGCAAGAATCGCAATCGTGGGCGCAGGTACGGTGCGTTCGGCCTCGTTATCGAAGGAAAACCCTATTTCATCCGCCCACTCGGAAATTTGGCCAGCCATCACAACTGCACGTTCTGGGTGTCTGGAAACAAGATTGGTGCTCTCACCTTCATCGGCATCAAGGTCGAATAGCTGGGCTTCGCTACCATCAGGGTTAATCATGAATTTCCAGCGACCGTCACGCAACGCAAAGGTGGGACTCTGATGCTCAGGTTTGCCTCCTTTAAGAATGGCGTGCGGATGGCCATATTGCCAGAACACGGGTTTGTCGCGACTAGAGGCGTTACCTAAGAGAACGTCGCCTCGGTCCAGACCATCAACTTCAGATTCAACAGAAACTCCGGCGAATCGACAGATGGTCGGTGACAGATCAATTGCGCTGACTACGCTGGTCGTGTCTTCGATGCCCGCTGGGATCGTTCCGGTCCAGCGTGCGATGAACGGCATGCGGATACCGCCCTCGAACAGTGACCACTTACGACCTCGGTACGGACCAGTGAATCCGGCTGGGGGACCTGTCTTGTATTTCCGTGGCCAATCGGTGGGACCATTGTCGCTGGTGAAAAGGATCAGAGTATTCTTTCCTAGGCCCAATTCATCAATCGTCGCGATGACCCGTCCAATCTGCATGTCCATATATTCGAGGACCGCGAAGAAATCGCGAACATAAGGATCGTCGGACACAGATTTAAACTTGTCGGCACTGCCGGGGCGAGGCACATGCGCGTCGTGTACGTCGTTGGGAAACAGTCGCACGTAGAACGGATCGTCACGATGCCGCCGAATGAAATCAATCGTCCGATCCGTCTGAATCTGCATCCTCTCCCAACGCTCGCATGGAATGATCTCCCCGTGACCAAGAGCTTTCGCTCTGGCAACGCCATTCGGGTTGGAAATTAAACGATCGCCCAGTCCTTCGAAAGAAACCAACGACTCGTCAAACCCGTAAGCCTGCGGTAGAGGAGCATCGTCGACATCACGTCCACCGCCCATGTGCCATTTACCGAAATGAGCAGTTGCGTAACCGGCAGCCTTCAGCTTCTTTGCAGTCGTCGGGGCCGACGGATCGAGGTAGTTAGCCATGCCGCGATTCGCGTTTCCAGCACGAGAGTTTAAATACGAATGGATTTTCCAACGGCCTTGATATTGACCAGTGGTGAGGGCGACTCGCGAGGCGGAACAAATCGGCGAGTTGACATAGAAGTTGGTTAACTTGATACCTTCAGCGGCGAGCTTGTCAATATGAGGCGTCTTGATGAGCGGATTACCAAAACAGCTCGGATCGGCGAACCCCATATCATCGATGAAGATGACTAGAATATTCGGCTTCTCGCTGACTGAATCTTCCGCGGAACTCGATTCGAGGCTTACCGAAACAGCGACCAGAAAGAGGATGACCAAGGTATATTTTTTCATCGTGACCGATCTCGCATTTCTGTTATTTGGCTATTGTCAACTTTAATAAGTATACGTAGATGAGTCACGACCTGAAAGCAGGCGAAGTGTCATCTCGCTGTCAGCTTGGCACTTGCAACTCGCTTCTGCCACGACCACAATAACGGCACCCCACAGATTGCCCCTTTGCAAGGACTCAAATTGCAAGAGGTAACGCTATGCTCGCGCGGCTCAAAACAATGACAACGGTCGGTCTTAATGCTCACATCGTTGATGTGGAAGTAGACACACTTAGAAACACCAGTTCACCTAATTCCAGTCCGACGATCACGACGGTCGGGCTTCCTGAAAAGGCTGTACGTGAAAGTAGCCAACGTGTTCGCCGGGCGATAAGCAATGCGGGATTTCGCGCTCCCTATGATCACATCACCATCAACTTAGCTCCGGCAGAACTCCCCAAACACGCCGCCTCGTTTGACCTGCCAATCGCGATTGGCATGCTCGCCAGCACCGACTCGCTCATCCATGATCGACTCCAAGAATACGCCATCGTCGGTGAACTCTCACTCGCCGGGGAAATGCGACCTGTACGTGGTGCCTTATCGATGGCGATTGCAACGGCAAAGTCTAAGACTCTACGAGGAATTATTGTCCCCTCGGCAAACGGCCCAGAAGCATCTGTAGTCGCAGAAATTGATGTTATCCCCGTCGATACCCTGCAGGAAACGGTTGCCTTCTTGGATGGGAAACTAGAAATCCCACCACTCGAGACATTGGCCAACTCCATGCTACAGGCCAACGATCATCTACTGGACTACGCCGACGTCCGTGGTCAAGAAATGGCAAAGCGGGCTTTGGTCATTGCTGCTGCCGGCGCTCACAACATTCTGATGATCGGATCTCCTGGCGCCGGTAAAACAATGCTGGCAAAACGACTGCCGACAATTTTACCGCAACTGACAACCACGGAGTCAATTGAAGCAAGTCAGATATACAGTGTTCTCGGACGACTACCCGAAGATACTCCACTGCTAACTCAGCGTCCGTTTCGTTCACCGCACCATACAATCAGCCAAGCTGGTCTTGTGGGCGGTGGCAGCGTGCCGTTACCTGGGGAAATATCGATGTCCCACAACGGCGTGTTATTTCTCGACGAGTTGCCTGAGTTTTCGCGACAAACCATCGAAGTCCTGCGACAACCGATGGAAGACCAGCAGGTCACGATATCGCGAGCCAAAGGTTCAGCTACATTTCCTGCTAACTTTATGCTCGTGGCTGCCATGAACCCCTGTCCCTGCGGATTCCGTAACGACCCGCATCGCAGTTGCCAATGTTTCCTGCCTTTAGTCGAACGCTATCTCGCAAAAATTAGCGGTCCGATGCTGGATCGGATTGATATCCAAATCGAAATTCCGGCCGTACCGTTTAAAGATTTATCGGCTGCTGTGGATGGCACTAGCAGCAGTCAAATGGTTTCCGGAGTGCAACGAGCCAGGATAAAACAAGCGGCGAGATTCAAAAATCTTGTGTTTCGGCATAATTCGCAAATGCCGGGACCACAAATCCGTAAACTGTGTCACCTAACAACCGACGCTCGTACAACACTCGGTCAGAGCATCAATGAACTTGGGTTCTCCGCTCGTACACACGACAAAATTCTACGTGTTGCCCAAACCATCGCTGATATCGACGACGCCGAGGAAATCGATACCCATCATATCCACGAAGCCGTCAACTATCGACTGCTCGACCGCCGCTATTGGAATCGCTAAAACATGCGCGGCGGGAAGCTACGTGCTCAGACATAACTGTCAAAAATATCAACAGCCTCCCAGCTATTTTTATTCTCGCCTATGAACGTTAAATGTCGCGGCGCGGTTTGATAGACGTCATGCGCCGCCTTATCCGTAAACACGACGTGCAGTCCGACGTCGTATGTCTGATTATTCACCGGACGGTTAAACTCAGCGCCCCGTGCACCGACGCTGTAATAAATGACTCCGTCATGATCCGTCAAATAGCAATTGCAAGCGTCAATCAACGCTTGTACCGTTTCAGTTGTCGATTCTTTTAACGTAAAAAACACTATGTGGGCAACTTGTTTTCCTGACACGTCCAACCTCTCCTTCAATCGAAATCTATAAAATACAAATCCATTATCCTCGCGAGATTTTCATTGTCACCGATGTGCCCCTTTAGGGATAGGGTCCGAGAGACAAACCATTTGTGCGAGGACGATCGGGATACCTTGCCTACGGCGGGTAAACTAGATTCATTTTGCGAGCGGGAACTCGCGGGTACGAAACATGGCACCCTTTCCATCGCCGTCACGGTCCCAGATGACCAACGCCTCCACATCGGGGAGTTTGCGAACTAATCGCAATCCACGGCGGGGTCCGAGCACGCTCACCGCGCTTGCTAACGCATCGGCCTCCATCCCATTCGCTGCCCATACGCTAACGCTACTGCGAACCTGTATTGGCATCCCCGTTCGGGGGTCCAAGATGTGCGAGTACCGCTTGCCATCAATCTCGATGAATTGGAAAGCGTCGCCACTAGTCGCCACCGCACCGTGCGACTGCGGCTGTAACAGAATCGGGGGGCCCGCAGCAGATAACGCTCCGATGCCAGTAGGCCATCCCGTACTGTTCGGCGGCGCGGCACCAAAACGGACGTCACCGCTGGCGTTTACTACAGCTCGAGTTATACCCAGTTTCTCTAAGCTCTTCAGCGCTTCATCCGCAGCATAACCTTTACCGATGGCGCCTAAATCAATCAACAACCCTGGCGTACTTATCGTGACGCTCTGATCGAATGGGTTAAGCATAAGTTTATCGAATCCAACGAATTGCAATTCTTCTGCAAGTCGCTGTTCGCTCGGCAATTCCCGCTGTCGCCGCGCGCGGCGCCATAACTTGGTCACACGTCCAATCGTCACATCAAATGCACCATGAGACAAATGACTCATCCGCTTCGCATACATCAAAACTTCCCACAATTCATCGCTTACTTTGATTGCCTCATTTGCCGTGGCATTGCTGCACAATTGACTCAACTCACTATCAGCGCGATAGTTGCTCATGCATTGTTCGAGATCAGCAATACACGAAAAAGCAACTTCAAATGCTCGAGTCGCGTCCATTTCCGAGCGGGCGTACAAGTCGATACGAAATTCCACTCCCATCAAATATTCAGATTGCGAAAACCGTTGTAACTCGGGAGCACTATATGCAGCTGTACCAGTTATTCCTATGGTTTCTACTAAAACCACGAAAACCAGGAACGAAAATAGTCGCAGCATAGTTTTTCCCAACGATCGACTTATTGAATACAACATTGCGATTTTACTCAATTTTCTACCACCAACTGAATACTTATTAATAATTGGTTGTACTCAACGTCCTTTGCGATTATGCTAAAAGGCAGCGGATTTGGGATTAGTATCTACATCGCATATGCGCGGACCAGCGCCGCTAACGCTATATAATAACAGATAATAGTAACTAATTAACAACGAGTAACAAAACGCGTACAGAGCGTTGGAGAATTTATTCCATGACGAAAGAAACACCATCTAAAACGGGCTCACGTCGAGACTTTATCAAAAAATCAACTATCTTGGTAGCTGGCAGCACAGTAGCTGGCAACCTACAAATCGCTCGAGCTGCGCATCCTTACGGTGATGAAACAATCAAGATCGGACTCGTCGGATGTGGTGGTCGCGGTACCGGAGCTGCTGTGCAAGCGATGAATACAAACGGTGAGGTCAACATTGTGGCGATGGCTGATGTCTTTGACGATCGACTGCAAGGATCCTATCGCGCTATCAAAAGTAAGCATGGTGAGAAAGTCAAAGTGACTAAGGAAACCATGTTCACTGGACTCGATGCCTACAAAAAAGTGCTCGAAGCTGATATCGACCTGATCATTTTAGCAACACCTCCCGGCTTTCGTCCTTTACATTTCGAAGCAGCCGTAAACGCTGGTGTCCACGTCTTTATGGAAAAGCCTGTTGCGACAGATGCACCAGGGGTACGCCGAGTACTCGACGCCAACAAGATTGCCGTCGACAAAAATCTCTGTGTGCAAGTTGGCTTGCAACGACGCCATGAACCAGCATACATCGAAACGATCGATCACCTAAAGAACGGCGCGATTGGCGATATTAATCTGGGCCGCGTCTACTGGAACGGTGGTGGTGTCTGGGTTCGCCCTCGCCAAGACGGTCAGTCGGAACTTGAGTACCAGATGCGAAATTGGTACTATTTCAATTGGCTATGTGGCGACCACATAGACGAACAACACATCCACAACATTGATGTCATGAATTGGCTTGAAGATGATTTCCCCGTCTCCGCACAGGGCCAAGGTGGTCGCGAAGTTCGCAATGGCATCGACCACGGTGAGATATTTGACCATCACTTTGTCGAATACACATACGCCAGTGGATTGAAACTATTCAGTCAATGCCGTCACATCCGTGGCTGTTGGAATTCTGTTTCCGAACACGCTCACGGCTCAAAAGGTACTTGCGACATGCGTTCAGGTATTATTTGGGATAGCGATGGAAAAGAAACGTTCCGAACCAAAGGCACGCGTAGTGGTCATCAACAAGAACACCACGATATGTTTGCAGACCTCCGTGCAGGCCGCATTCCTAATGAAGCAGCCTATGGTGCCAAGAGCACGATGACTTCGATCCTTGGTCGCATGGCAACCTACTCGGGTCAAATGATCAAATGGGATGACGCTATAAATTCTGAGCTTAAACTTTGTGATGTAGATTCTTTGCATTCACTGGATGACGAGGCACCGCTAAGTCCGGACGCTGACGGCAACTATAAAGTAGCCATTCCTGGTGACAAGAATACGGTTGTGCTCTAAAACGCACATCGAAAATAACCGCCCGACGATCTCGTTGCACGCAATTACATGCGATTAGATCGTCGGGTTTTTTTATCCTTCATTATTAATCGTGCAATCCGCATTAATCGTGCGTTCCGCACATTTGGAAAATCAGTACGGCTTATATGAGACTTTTGACGCTAATATTGCTCGTCGCAACTTGTACCGTGTTTGTCGGATGCCAAGATGAAACGGAACGCGACGACACAAACGCACAAAACATCCCACCTCAGAGCTCAACAAACCCAGAAGACGAAATACTCAATACGGACTCCGCTAGTAATCCGACTGTTCCCGCGGGGCAAACCCGTCACTTCACCTTCACATATGCGGGAGCCCTAACAGACGTTCAGCCAGGCGCCAAAGTTTCAGTTTGGTTGCCAATCGCTACCGATACACATGAACAGGCGATTCTGAACAAACAGATTGACGTACCAGGTGAATACGAGATCAATCGAGAACTACGATTTGGCAACCACATCCTCTACTTCCAAGCTACCGCAGATGAGCAGGGTGAAGTCCCGTTTAAAGTTAGTTATGAATTAGAACGACGTGAACACTTGCCGATCCGACTCGAAGATTTTCAAGAGAGTCAAACCGAGTTGTTTATCTCAGAAAGCCGATTTGTCTCTACGTCAGCAAACTTACTGGACCAACTTATCGACCGAGGGGAACTTGATAAAGACGGCCTCCGTCGAGGACGACAATTGTACGACGCTATTAATACTCACATGAAATACGATAAGCCCGAAGTCGGCGAGTGGGGACGCGGCGATTCCGAATGGGCTTGTAGCAGTCAATATGGTAACTGCACGGATTTCCACAGCTTGTTCATCTCCATCTGCCGCGAACAAAACATGCCAGCTCGATTTGAAATTGGATTTCCAATTCCTGAACAACGGGGCGAGGGCACGGTTGGCGGTTACCACTGTTGGGCCAAGTTTGTCGCCGACAAACAGTGGATTCCGGTCGATATCTCCGAAGCGGACAAGGATCCATCAATGGAGGATTATTACTTTGGTAGCCTCACCGAAAATCGGGTAACCTTTACGATTGGTCGTGACCTAGAACTCGTACCCAAGCAACAAGCTGGGCCCGTGAATTTTCTGGTATATCCCTATGCTGAAGTCGACGGGAAACAACATTCGTTTTTTCGCAAAGGCTTTGAATATTCCGACCTATAGTCCGCGATTGAAAAAATTGCCTAGACGGAAGTACTGCCATGTCCGCTGATTCGAACAGCCCCCAAGACGAAACTCAACAACTTGATATCATTGCCGTGGGTGCCCACCCCGACGACGTCGAGATTGCCTGTGGAGGAACACTCGCACGGATGGTCCAGCAAGGATACCGCGTCGGCATTGTTGATTTGACCGACGGTGAACCAACGCCACTCAGTCCTGGTCCTGAAGTTCGACTGCAAGAAGCGAGCCAAGCCGCTAAAGTGCTCGGTGTCCACAAACGGATCACGATGGAACTGCCTAACCGACGATTGTTCGATAGTTTTGAAGCACGCGTGGCCTTGGCTAAAATTTTCCGCCAATATCGCCCTACAGTCGTACTTGGATTTGGAGATAAGACACCGATGGCTTCGCCGGATCACTATCAAGCGATGCTCATCACAGATGCGGCTGTCTTTTATTCACGACTATGTAAATGGCCAGATCATTTTGGCGATGTTCCGCCGCATATCATCTCCCGCCAGCTCTATTTTCGACTCGCATTTGAACCGATGCACAGTATCGCCGCCTGCGGCCATATCACTACAGATATCAGTGAAACGCTGGAACAGAAACTGGATTCCATCCGCTGCTATGCCACTCAGTTCCCAGTGGAAAAGAACCATGTCTATGAACGCGTTAAAGCGTTCGCGACACAGGTGGGCGCCGAAGCGGGTTATCTCGCTGGCGAAATATTCTATCCCACTCGTTCACTGGGCACGCCAGACCTCATGCAAACTCTTTTTCCAAAAGAGTAAACCGCTTCACTCCAATCGGGGAAAGACGTCGGATTTAACTTGAAATCCATCGGCCAGCGCGTTGGTCTGGCTGAACAAACCAGCAACAGCCAGCACTTCACCGATAGCCTCTTGTGAGACTCCCAGCTTTTTCAGCGCTGCGGTGTGGGAATTAATGCAGTAACTGCAACCGTTTGAGGCCGACACGGCGACAGCGATCATCTCTCTTGTTTGAGGTGACAGTAATCCCTCTCGGCCAGAATCTTCGGGATGCATGATCGCTTTTAGCTGGTTCCAAACCTGCTCTAACTGCGGCGGATAAACTGCTAACACCTTCCAAAAGTTCGGAATAGATTTGATCCCTTTGACTCGCTTAATGTCCGCGTAAATCTCAGCGACTAACCCTGTCGCGTCCTCTTGCTCGACTGGCACCACCGTGGCAATGCGTTCCGTTTCATTTCCCATGTAATCGGCTCCATTTTTGACTAGAGGATTCAGTGTTTGTTTCCGTGCCTTTGGTTGTAACATATCAACTTTAGAATGTGCTATAACCAAAGACATGAAACGTTTTTTAGCTCTCACTTTATTCACATCCTGATTGTTACTGTCCATCATTTCGCAAGAGAATTTATCATGACTACCAATACACCCGGCTTCAATCGACGACAATTTGTTTTAGCCGTAACGGCCACTGCCTCCGTACAAGCTTTACTCTCAAACAAAGCTGTTTCGGCCCGGGAATACGGTCCAGGAGCCGCTCCGACACGGTATCCCGATCCGGATGTTGTCACAATCGACGATGAATTCAACAATTACAAACAGGGCAACGCTGCTATTAATCGCTTATATCATAGCCCTAAAATGATATGGGCCGAGGGATGTGCGTGGAACGGCGTGGGAAGATATTTACTATGGAGTGACATCCCCAACAACACTCAATTAAGGTGGCTCGAGGAAGATGGACATGTCTCTACATTCCGCAACCCAGCTCAGAATAGTAACGGCAATACATTTGACACAACCGGCCGACAGATTTCCTGTGAACACTTGACGCGTGCAGTTGCACGTTACGAATACGACGGAACACGTACCGTCTTGACCAAGACCTACGGCGGTAAATCCTTAAATGCTCCAAATGATGCCGTTGTTCATCCGGCTACTGGGGACATCTTCTTTACGGATCCCGGCTACGGCGGGTTAATGGATTTCGAAGGCCGTGAAGCCGAGAACAAGGACAACTGGCCACAGCCATATCAAAAAGAATCGGTCTATCGAATTGATGCGAAGACGACGAAGGTCCACAAACTAACCGATGAAATCTACAAGCCAAACGGACTCTGCTTCTCTCCCGATTATAAAAAGTTATATGTCGCCGATACAGGTGCAAGTCATTATGACGATGCTCCTCGCAATATAAAAGTCTGGGATGTCGTCGAACAAACCGATCTGAAAAATGGCCAAGAATATACGTCCATGATGCTCGACATCACTGACGATGAAGGCAACACACAATCCCAAGGGGGATTTGCTGACGGTATCCGGGCGGATGTGGCCGGCAACATTTGGGCCAGCGCTGGCTGGGTCGGAGAAGGCTATGACGGGGTGCACATTTTCAACCCGCAGGGTAAGCGGATCGGACAAATCTTACTGCCCGAAATTTGTGCCAACGTTTGCTTTGGCGGCACCAAACGAAACCAACTCTTCATGTGCGGTAGTACGTCGCTTTACAGTGTCTATGTCGGAACTCGTGGCGCACATTTTTGTTAACACAAAACAGGTTCGCCGTAACTCGGCGTGCGTTTGATCAGGAAGATTCAGAAGGTTTGGGAGCTTCCGCTGAAACTCGCAAAGCGTCCACAAACAACATCGCATTGGGGATGTAGAGTTTTGCTCCGGCTTCATCACGGAGCACCGTGTAACGCAAGTCGGTGCTAATCACCAGACCCTCATGCCCTTTGACTTTGATGTAATCCGATTTTACGAACGGTTTATAAATCAATATCAGCACGCCGGCGAGCACATTGGAGATCACATCTTTGAGCGCAAACCCCAAAGCAAAACCCGTAAGCCCGAGACCTGTAACAAGCGCTGAGACATCGACTCCAAGGTTGGACAACGAGGTGACTAACCCCATCAACAATACGCCTACCTTTACCACCCGGCCCATAAACTCCGCTAATTCTTGGTTGATATGCCGACTAGCGCCGACTCGCATAGACGCACTCTGCAGGATGCGAGCGATGACATAGAAAGCCAGCATAATTAGGCAGGCAACGCCAAAAGCGGACAGACGTCCCACCCAATCGATGCCATCAAACCACCTTAAATCGACCGCCGCGGAATCATCGCCGTCTGCAGCAAAAAGCAAAACCAATTTCAAGTTCATCGAAACCTATTCCTCTCGCGTATAGATTATCCAAGCCAGTCGCGTAACGGTAACGGAGCAGCACGCCAAGAGAGTACTAATAACCGACTCATACGTCGAGGGCGATTTTCAATAGCGCGGATACGTTTATCGCAGAAAAGCTGTCGCGACTGGAGCGGGGCAGGGCACAGTGTTGCCCGTATATTCCAAAGCCCCTGTATCTTGATTAATACGGAACAGTGCGATGGAATTTGTGCTCTGGTTCAAGGCCAACAAAAACTGTCCGCTGGGGTCGATACCAAAACTTCGTGGCGTTTCGCCTTGCGTACCTTCGTTTTCCACATACGTCAATTTCCCCGTCTGTTGGTCAATCTGATATACCACAATCGTGTGATGTCCGCGGTTGGAACCGTACAGGAATTTCCCCGAGGGATGCACATACATCTCGGCTGTCGACTGCCCCACTTGTTTTGTTTCACCAGGCGGTAAAGTCGAAATAACTTGCAGCGATTGCAGTTTGCCCACTCGGCCGTTATAGGAATACGCTGTCGTAGTCAGATTCAATTCGTTGATACCAAAGGCAAACTTTCCATTAGGATGAAATGTGAAGTGTCGTGGTCCAGCACCAGGAACTGCTTTGACAAACGGGTCAACGGCAGGCGTTAACAGTCCCTTGCGAGCCTTTAAACGATACGTCAATACTTGATCCATGCCGAGGTCTGAAACAGCGACGAAGCGATTATTCAGATCAACATCAATCGAGTGAGCGTGCGCAGATTGTTGGCGTGGATCGATACTCGAACCAGAATGTTGAATAACACATGTGGCCTCACTGAGCGAACCATCCTTGCCAATTTTATAGGCTGCGATGCTACCACCGGTATAGTTGGCCACGGCAACACAACGTCCACTGCGGTCAATCATCAAATGACACGGATGATCACCGTGAGACAACTGTGAATTGAGCTTCGTCAAGGTTCCCGTTAGTTGGTCGATGGAATAGGCAGTAATACCGCCACCTGGTTTCCCCATAAATTCGCTCGTTTCGTTCACCGCATACAAATACTTGCCGCTCGGATGCAGTGCAACAAAAGAAGGTTCCTCGGATTTCGTGACTCCTTCGATTCGAGTCAATGTACCTTTGTCCGCATCTAAGTAAAATGCGTAGATACCTTCACTTTCACCAGATGTGTAGGTGCCAATATAGACAATACAATCTGCTGTATTAGATCCCGAGGTCACGGTGGGTAGCATCGCCAGCATAGTAAATACCAATTGAATCATAAGGAGGAAGGATATCTTTTTCATATTGCTGTTCACTTCATATTAGTTGCTGCAAATTTGTGATTCAATTCGTGGGTAAAAAACCCCCACGCCTTGAGAACCTTCGCAGGCCCTCACAAGCGTGGGGAGATGTAAGCATCCGCAAAAACTTGGAATTGCAGAATGCTCAGTGTCCTCGATTTTATTGTGAGCTTAGTCCCAATTCAGCGAACCGCCACTTTGGTATTCGGTAACTCGAGTTTCAAAGAAATTCTTTTCTTTGGATAAGTCCATCGTTTCGCTCATCCAAGGGAAAGGATTCGACGAACCGTACTGAGCTGGCAAACCGATACGTTCCAGTCGGCGGTCGGCAATATACTGTACGTAATCAGTAAACAGATCACCGTTGAGTCCCATGACACCATTGGGCAGACAGTCTTGGGCATAGTCGATTTCTAGCTCAACACTGTGGCGAATGCGAGCGATCATTTGTTCTTGGAACTCTTCCGTCCACAACTCCGGATTTTCAGCTTTGATCCCATTGATCAGATCCAGTCCGAAGTTCAGGTGAATGGTTTCATCGCGAAGGATGTACTGGAATTGTTCTCCAATGCCAGTCATCAGATTTCGACGATGGAATGAAAGCACCATCACGAACCCTGAATAGAAGAATATACCTTCCATGATCAAGTAAAACCCGATTAGGTTTTTCAATAGTGTCTGACCACCTTCGAAGGTTTCACAGGTGAAATCGGGATCGAGGATCTCTGCAGTCAACTCCATTTCAAACTCATCTTTAGCAGCGATCGACGGTATCTCACGATACATGTTGAAGATCTCGCCTTCATCGAGTCCTAGGCTTTCCACAACATATAGGAAAGTGTGTGAGTGGATGGCTTCCTCGAATGCTTGACGCAATAAGTATTGACGGCATTCGGCGTTCGTAACATGACGGAAAATCGCTAAGACTAAGTTGTTACCGACTAGGCTTTCTGCAGTCGCAAAGAACCCGAGGTTACGCATGATCACGAGCCGCTCATCATCTGAAAGTTTATCGGATTTCCACGTCTCGATATCTTTGGTCATCGGCACTTCTGTGGGCATCCAATGATTTGCGCAACCATTGTTGTAATGCTCCCACGCCCAATGATATTTAAGCGGCATCAATTGATTGACATCAACTTGGTTACAGTTGATCAGTCGTTTACTACTTGCGTCTACTCGACCTGGATCGCTCTTAAGTAGTTCTTGTCCTTCTGGAGTGGTCATCCGTGGGCTCCTGTCTTCACATTCTAGTTATTATTGATTATTGTTTTTATTCGTTAGGTCTCGCAGTGGCATTCACCACAACTACTCGCAAGCTTCACAATCGCCATCGAGGCTACAAGCGCTCGTGACCGCGGTCGCAGGTAACGGTAGTTCATCCCGGTCAACGGAAATATCGCCAGAGGCGCTATCGCTTTTCATCCAACGCGGTTGCACGCCGAATTTATTGATATCGACGGTCGATTTTTCAACCTGAGTCGCCGCGAGCGTCCGTAGATAATAGGTGGTCTTCAATCCTTTTTCCCATGCCGACATATACATGCTATGCAGTTTTTTACCGCTAGGTTCGGCCATATAAAGATTTAGTGATTCACCCATATCGATCCATTTCTGGCGTCGCGAGGCACACTTGATGATCCACTCGGGGTCAATTTCGAAAGCGGTATGATAGCGGGATTTCACATCCTCCGGCACGCGATCGATCTCTTGTACAGATCCATCATAGTATTTGAGAGCTTCCAGTAAATCGCTGTCCCACAAACCACGTTCCTTCAATTCATCAACCAGATCGATTGTGATTTGAGTAAATTCACCTGACAGATTGCTCTTTACATACAGGTGTTTATAAGAAGGTTCGATCGACTGGCAAACGCCAACAATAGTGGAGATGGTCGCTGTCGGGGCGATTGCCATGACATTACTGTTACGCATCCCGTTTTTGCTAATGCTTTGACGGATCACATCCCAATCCAAGGTCGTGCTGCGATCGAGATCAACAGCACAGCCACGTTCTTGCTCCAGCAAGTCAATGGTATCAATTGGCAATAGGCCACGATCCCATTTCGAACCGATATAACTGGAGTACGTTCCACGTTCACCAGCTAATTCGGAGGAAGCCTTCAGAGCAAAATACGATATCGCTTCCATACTGCGATCGGCAAATTCAACCGCAGCATCACTGGCATAACCGACACCTAGACGGAACAACGCATCCTGAAAACCCATCAAGCCCATTCCAACTGGACGGTGACGTCGATTGGAATTCTCAGCTTCTTTGGTCGGATAGTAATTGATGTCAATCACATTATCGAGCATTCGCATAGCTGTCGTAACGGTAATTTCCAACTGTTCTAAATCCAGTTTTCCATCTCGTACGTGAGCGGCAATATTAATGCTGCCAAGATTACATACCGCCGTTTCTTCTGCCGTCGTATTGAGCAGGATCTCAGTACAAAGGTTACTGCTATGCACAACACCAACGTGGTCTTGTGGAGAGCGGATATTTGAAGGATCTTTCCAGGTAATCCAAGGGTGGCCTGTTTCGAATAGTCGCGTCAGCATTTTTCGCCACAATTCAACGGCTCCAACTCGACGGTGCATGCGCATTTTTCCGTCATCCGCTTGGCGTTCGTATTCTTCGTAACGCTCTTCGAAAGCTTTGCCAAACAAGTCATGCAAGTCGGGAACTTCGTCCGGGCTAAACAATGTCCATTCGGCGTTATCTCGTACTCGTTTCATAAACAAGTCTGGGATCCAATTGGCCGTGTGCATGTCGTGCGTACGGCGTCGATCGTCACCCGTGTTACGGCGAAGGTCTAGGAATTCTTCAATATCAAGATGCCATGTTTCCAAGTAAGAACAGACGGCGCCTTTTCGTTTACCGCCTTGGTTTACTGCGACCGCGGTATCATTGACAACTTTCAAGAACGGGATCACGCCTTGACTTTGGCCGTTGGTACCACTGATGTACGAATTGGTTGCACGCACATTGGTCCAGTCATTTCCTAGACCACCAGCCCACTTCGACAACATTGCATTATCAGACACACATTTAAAGATGTGCTCCAGATCGTCAGTGACTGTCGATAAGTAGCAACTGCTGAGCTGAGGGTGTTTCGTGGCTGAGTTGAATAAGGTTGGCGTGGCTGAGGTGAACCAAAACTGGGATAACACGTTATAAAATTCAATCGCGCGTTGTTCTTTCTGGTCACCTTCCTCAATTGCTAGCCCCATTGCCACTCGCATCCAGAAAAACTGCGGTGTTTCGATTCTGCGGCCATCAATATGCAATAAGTACCGGTCGTAAATAGCCTGGAGGCCAAGGTACTTGAAATTATGGTCGCGTTCTGGCTGCAGAGCTTCCGCAATTTGAGCCAAATCAAAATCACGAAGAGATTCACATAGGCGTTCGGCATTGATGCCATCGATAATGTAATGTTCAAACCGTGAACGATACAGCGGTTCAATCCCTTCAAAATCTGGGGCTGCTTGCAATGCATCGTTATAGATAACCATCAACATCAAACGCGATGCTAGTGTGTCGTATGCAGGGTCACGTTCGATACTGGATCGAGCCGCGAGTATCATTGTGCGATATATTTCCGTCGAGGAAATACCGTCAAATACCTGTCGCATAACTTCGTCTAAAATTTCATCAACGCTACAGAATTCTTCCAAGCCTTTACTCGCCGACAACAACCTCGCTCGTACTCGGCCTTGATCAAACGGAATTCGCGCACCATCTTCTAGCGTAATGTGAATGCGTTTTGCTTCTTCGCCTTCGCTCGTATCTTCTGCTCTCAGCGCTCGCACCTTGGCGTGCTCGCTGCGATAGACGATATAACGGCGGGCAATGCGGTAATGTCCCTGCCGCATTAGTTCTAGCTCGACGAAGTCCTGAATCTTTTCGACTTCTACTCCGTCGTCCGTGCCAGCTAAGGGCGCCAACTCGGAGGTCACACCGTCAACCATGCGGTGAATCTCTTGTTCAACAACATCTTCAATCGGTTGAGATTGAGCCAAATTCAACTCGGCTCGAAAAGCATTTGTTATCGCTGTCGTTACCAATGTGGTTTCGTAAGGTACGATTCTTCCATCTCGCTTACGAACAATCCAATCTGCCTGCGCACGTATCATCTGTCACTCCTTTGTAGCTGCTACCATTTGCTCGGTAGCGTTCGACTTCCTATCTAAACCTGCTTATTCATCATATAACTTCTGAGCACTATATAGCTTCTTAGCACTCGGCTTCGTGACATGTAGGCGCTACAGTCAAACCAATCAACAAGTTTCAAATGCCTAGTTGCATCTAGTATCAAATGATTGGCCTGGCTATGACAACTACTGCCACAACAGTTCGAAAGAACTTGAACCAATGCCGTGCTCACAAGCGAGCTCTAGCATATTAGCTATTATTAGAATTCGACCTTTTTCAATCCGTGGTCTAAAACAATCCATTTTGGCAACTACTGTTTGCGAGTCGCCTTTTCGTTTGTCGTCGATCAATCCTTGAAGAAAGCTCTATCCTACTAGCCTTCAAATTCCGTCTTATCACTAGTCTAACAAATCCTGACGAATTTTGCCGAAACTTGTCTTAGTTCATCCAACATTGATTAACTCCAACTAGCGACGTGGAGACAATATATCGTAGGAGGGGTTCAAGTCAACACTATATCTGGTAGTTTTTCAAAACCAATTGATTTTTTCGTCACTTCTTTTTGCTAAGTGCTAGCACGGCGACATTTCATTTCGTAATCAGTCGCAACGGTGAAACAATTACAACGGATCTACTTTTGAAGCGTACACCAGCACGACCACCAAAAATCAACTTATAGTATCAAAGAGGAACCCTAGCCACCATATATTGTATATTCGGCCGTTTTCAGCCCTAGCATTAGTTGAATACTAGGACTAGTGACTGTAGTCCTAGTATTTTACGGAAATAACAGGATCCGCCGGACGTTAGTTGGCTTGCATCATAAAAAACCGCTGGATACCCGTACCGTTTCAGTGCAAGGTCTAACTCGGAATAGATATAGCGAGTCCAAAAAGCCGATTTATAGAAGTGATGCTGTATCCAGACATTAGCAAAGCAACGAGTCATAATGAGTACCACACCCGTCAATCCAGTTGCACCATTCTCCGTAGGAGACGCGCGTAAAGCCGTTGGTGACCTATTCAAGCATAATCCATTTATTTATTGGATTGACTTTATTGCTTGCTGGGTCGTCGGTATGTTCATTTACACTCACGGACGAACCTACGCCGCCAAACTTTACCTCAATGATTTCAACATCTGGAAGGTCGATTGGATGTACTATCCGGCTGACATTTCCACCACCTGGATTCTCTATATCACCTTCACGATCGCGGCGGCCTTGCTCTATTACCGCATCGCCATGTTCATCCATGAGATTGTACACATGAGTGGCCGCACGATGATCGCATTTCGATTTTTCTGGAATGCGTTCTGTGGCATTCTCTTTCTTGCACCTTCCTTCGTTTATTACCCACACCTCGACCATCATCGCCGCCGCCATTACGGCACTGAACGAGACGGTGAATATCTTCCGCTGGCTCGGCGAGGTCCGAAACAAATTGTGTTATTCATGCTGCACCCATTAATCGTACCGCCTCTGGTTTTCGTTCGGTTCCTGTTTTTTACACCGTTGGCTTGGACCGTCCCCGGTTTTCGAAAGTTTGTCCACAAGCGTTGTTCGTCGATGATTATTGATCCCACCTATTGCCGACAACTTTCATCTCCAGGCTCCGAACGCATGTTCTACCTGCAGGAGTTTTTCTGTTTTCTATGGCTCGCAGCACTCGTGACATACGTTGCAGTGACCAAGAAAACATTACCGTGGCCCTTCTTCATTCAATCCTATACAACGGCAGTGATCATTCTCACGCTCAACGCCCTGCGAACACTCGGCGCACATAATTGGGAAAACGACTTTGGCCAAATGAGCTTCGAAGAACAACTACTTGACTCAGTCAACTATCCGCAAAACCCAGTCATCGGTGAAATATGGGCGCCGGTTGGTCTACGCTATCACGCGCTGCACCACCTTTTCCCGAGCATCCCATACCACAACCTGGGCACCGCACACCGCCGTTTAACAAAACAATTACCGGCTGACTCGCTCTATCACAACACATCACAAACCACGCTTACGCGACAACTAGTTGACCTCTGGAAACGAGCTAAACGGTCGACTCAAAACTAACACTAACTCAACTGGACTATAAAACCACTAGACGAAACCCTAACGCATTGGTAACAATGCACCGTACGCTTCGACACCGTCCTAGCCATAAGGCAATATCATGACTTACGCCATCCAACATTACCCGCGCCGTTTTACCATAGCATCTGTACTGATCGCAGGGCTTGTCCTCGCTAGCTCAGTCTTGTCTCACGCCCAGCAACCCGCCGTGGCTCCAGACTTAGATGCAAATTTGCCACCCAGTGCGAAACCTCGAGAAGTCAACAGTATTGGTATGACATTCGCCATATTGGACGCCGGAGTATTTCAAATGGGAGCGCCGGAATACGTAGTGCAAGTAGCACTTGGCGGGAATCGGTTCCGTTCTGGTCAAATATTCATCGTGGATGATCAAAAGGGCAAGAGCCAACGCTTTGAGTTATTCGACATCGACACTACCAAAACTTATTTATACAACCCTGTTCCTTTTAGCTCGGGCAAGACGTCAAACCAACCGTCCAGTCCAGCTCAAATCGCTCAAAACATGGCTAAGGCCATAAACGATCAAACCACCGCCGGCAACTTACAAATCGCTGTCACTGTCGCCGGTACCAGCATGCATTTCAAAGGGATTGGTCTATTCAGTGCGGGCCGCGTGAACACGGATAATGACAACCGCGTCATCGTCAGAAAGCCAGATCGCTTTGCCAGCAACGACGAACGCCCACAACATCTCACAGAGATCACGGAAACTTTGATTCTAGGTGTTACCGAAGTAACGCAACAACAATGGAACCAAATCATGGGCAGTAACCGCAGCACGGTCCAAGGTCCCCATCTACCGGTTAACAACATTTCCTATACACAAGCGATCGCCTTTTGCACCAAACTCTCGGCACTGCCAGCAGAGCAGGCCGCCGGTCGTACTTACCGTCTGCCAACCGAGGCCGAATGGGAATACGCGTGCCGTGCCGGAACCACCACTCCCTATAACTACGGTCAAAACGCCAGTAATCTTACCGACTACGGCTGGTATCGAGGCAACGCGGAACAGATCCAAGCCATCGCTGGAAAGCAATGCAATCAATGGGGATTATTTGACATGTATGGCAACGTCTCTGAATGGTGCAATGATATTTACTCTGCAGAATACTACGGCAACGCACCGACGGATAAAAACCCTCGCGGTCCAACCACGGGGCCACATCGAGTCCTTCGCGGTGGCAACTTTATGTCACAAGCTTCTTCATGTCGGTCCAGTTATCGTGGACAAGCTTCCGCTGCCGTCGAAAGCCAACTCAACGGCTTACGAGTTGTGTGCATCAAGAAATAAGCCCGTACTGACTGCTCATCGACGACAACTGTAGAAAATCGCTGGCGGCATATTGCGCCAGACAATCGGGCTGACAGAAACCGAATCAAACACGCCCTCAAGAACCGAGCGAAACCGTTTGGCACTACTCAATGGCAGTCCATGCAAATAGGCAAATGTAATAAACTGGCCATGCTCACTGAGTACGCTAAACATGGCGTCTAATAACTCGTTTTGCAACTCTTCCTCAAACGCTGTCCAAGGCAAACCGCTGATGATAGCATCAACGCTGGGCATCTCTTCCGAATCGCAAATCGAGCGAATATCACCCACCGATCCAATGCGTATTTTGACCGTGGGACAGTGCTTAGCCAACACGGGAACAAAGCGATCGTTTAATTCAACGGCAAAAAATCGCTGCTCCGCTGACAATCTCGCGGCAATGTGTCGTGTAATCGCACCCGTTCCCGGGCCATATTCGACGATATTTTTCGCGGTTTCCCAGTCCACTTCATCGAGCATCTTGTTGGCCAAAATCGATGAACTCCCCGCAACCGCCCCAATCTTGTTGGGTGCTCGCAAAAACTCGCGAAAAATTGCCCCGAAACGACTCATCTAAATTCCTGCTCTATCGGTCCACGATTGACATTATACAAAACACTAAACGGGTATTCTAGCGACGCTGAATCCACACGAAACCCCCCCTATTGGGACCACCGGCCACAGTAATACCTAAGGCAATCTTGCTAAAGCGAAGCTATCTTTCATATAATAAAAGGCGGTTTTGGTCGATAATAATAATGACTTGAAATAGTCGAGTCGCAAAATCACTTTAAACTCAATTGCTCGAAGGCCTTAATTAATGCTTACTATCTACGGACGTAAACCTCGTAGCAACCGTTTTTGTGACGGTCATTCCCGTCGAGATTTTCTAAAAATCGGCGGCATGGCAATGGGTGGACTTTCGCTTCCTCAAATGTTTCAAGCCGACTCCCAGGCAGCCACGGGTTCCAATCACCGCGCTATTATCAACATTTATATGCCCGGCGGACCTTCCCATATCGACCTATGGGACCTTAAACCAGACGCCCCTGCTGAAATCCGTGGTGACTTCAGACCTATCAAAACGAACGTCCCAGGAATTGAAATCTGCGAGATGTTTCCTCGCATGGCTAAGATGATGGACAAGTTTATCCCCATCCGCTCTATCTGCGACGCGGATGGCCGACACGATGCCTATCAATGCATGACCGGCTGGAAGTTCGGGGATCGGACACCACGCCAAGGTCGGCCAAACTTCGGTGCTTGGTCCTCTCACTATCAAGGAACAATCAACAACTCTGTTCCCCCCAATGTTGCACTCATGTACCCCACTGGAAACGGGACTTGGGGACAAACGCAAAATGGAGGGTTTCTCGGTGTTAAAAATGCGCCGTTCGGGTTAGTGGAAAAAGATCCGCTCGCCAGCTCATCTAATATGACCCTTAAAGGAATAACGCTTGATCGTCTCGCCGATCGTGACAATCTGCTAAACGCCTTCGATCAATTTCGCCGCGAAACTGATAACAGCGGTATCGTGGACAGCATGGATGTCTACCACCAACAGGCGCTCGGAATATTGACTACGTCCAAACTTGTTGAAGCCTTAGACCTCTCCAAGGAAGATCCTAAAATCCTCGAACGTTACGGAGAAAACGATCCAACCTATCAGCGAGATGGCGCTCCCAAAATGATTCGTAATTTCTGCGTCGCTCGCCGACTCGTTGAAGCCGGTGCACGCGTTGTGTCGTTGAACTATAGCCGCTGGGACTGGCACGGCGGTGACGGCCTAAACTTCCCTCGTTCGCGTCAAGAATTTCCTAAGCTAGACCAAGGCCTCGCCGCACTCGTCACCGACCTCCACGAGCGTGGACTCGATAGACATGTATCAGTCGTTTTGTGGGGAGAATTCGGCCGGACACCCAAGATCAACAAAAGCAATAGTCGCGATCACTGGCCACGCGTCTCCTGTGCTATGCTCGCTGGCGGTGGCATGAAAACCGGACAAGTCATCGGCTCTACTAACAAGTACGGCGAACACGCCGTACAGCGCCCGGTGAAATTCCAAGAAGTGTTTGCCACGTTATATAAAAACGTTGGCATCGACTCTGGTAAGGTGCGCTTCTTTGACCAGACCGGCACCCCCCAGTACATGGTCACCCCAGGAATCGAACCAATACACGAAGTCCTATAAGCTAGCTCTCGCAATAGCGGCATTGTTCTGTGCTGAAATGACGCGTAGTACGCGACCACTCCAAAATGGAGCTTTCTTTTTGTCATAATCCATTGACGGGCTATAAAAAGAAACGGCGAATTAGATTTGCATCTAATCCGCCGTTCACTACCTACGCCAAACGATGTTGGACGCGTATGTAAGCTTTAACGTTGCTCTTGGTTATTTGAAGTTTGATTCAATGATCTTCGGAATTTGTTGACCAAGTCGCGTTTTCGGAGCAATTGCTTGAGCTTCTATCAGTAACTTCTTAGCGCCAGCTTTGTCGCCAGCTTGGAAAAGCTTGTACGATGCCTGGTAAAGCTCTTTTTGCTTTGCTTCATTAATTGCGCCCTGACGTAATTCAGCATACTTGCCTTTCAAACCGGCAGTATTGTCAGCATCCAAGCTAATAATTTCGTCAATTGTATCGCCGTACAATGCCAGTGCTACAGCTGAATCAATTCCAGAGATAGCTTTCTCTAGTAGTTTAGCTCGTTCAACGCCTTTTGCTTCCGATGCTTGAGCAAGGAACTCATCGCGTTGAGCCAAAACTTTGACTTTGCTACGTGCATCGGCTACCCACTTCTCAGCAGGGTCGCCACTGTAACCAACTTGCTTATGGTAAGGCTTGCCTTCAGCGTCCGCTAGAAATACCGTTGGTACACCAGTGACTTTGTATTGCGATGCCAGCTTCTTATACTGTTCTTGTTCAGCGTCAGATACCAATGATTTGTCACGGGGATTGTCGAGTACAAGTAAGATAAAATCTTTCGTGATTTCAGCCTTGAAAGTCTCTGTACCCAATACGTTTTTATGTAAAGCCTTACATGGCGGACACCAGTCAGAACCGGTGAATTCCATTAAAATGCTTTTGCCTTCTTTAGCAGCCAGTTCTTTCGCTTCCGCAAAACTACGAACCCAGCCTTCATAATGTTTATCGTCGGCTTGAACGTTCGGCATTACGGATACGATCAATGCCACAACTGCAACGATCATCCCAATTTGTTTGTTTCGTTTCTTCATTATTTTAATTCCGCATAAACTAGTGTTGAAAATCAATTCCATATCCATACAACAATTTGCTTTGTCATCGGTTATCACCCGTCCTGATAACCGCAACAATCAAATATCAGATACTCCTATGTTATACCTCAGACACTACCCGTTGGCGACAGAACAGTGAAAAATCTTTACCTATATCGTAAAGATTTAGCGTTTTCCACCGAAATACAGTGTATTTAGCGGGACGAATTAAACCCTCAATAAATACTACTGAAACTGCGCCAACGGAAAATTTAATTATTTGCGGTATCGAATTCGTTGCCCAGGATATCGTTCGGTTATTTCGACATGCTCACCACTGGAAACAACCGCAACGCCGTTGACTAGCACATGCTCAATACCATCGCACGACTGCATCGGCTCGGAAAACGACGCATTATCATTGATCGTAACCTCGTCAAACACGACAATATCAGCAGGACGGCCAACCGCTAAAACTCCGCGGTCTTCTAGCCCAAAGGTTTCAGCTGACAGCGATGTCATTTTCCGAACGGCTTCTTCCAACGCGAATATTTTGGAGTCACGCACCAACGGCCCAAGCCAGCGACCGGCGCTACCGTACGCTCGCGGGTGCACCTTGCCGTCGATCTGGTAGATGGCATCAGTCCCGATCATACAGCGCGGATGAGCAACAAATGGTTCAACCTCCTTGTCATCCCCCTCGTCCATCACACATAGAACTGCTAATTGTTCATCAAGCAAATAGTCCAACAACGCGTCTGTCATATCCTTTCCGGATTCATCCACAATCTGCTGTAGCGTCTTGCCCCAATCATCAACCCGTTCCCCACTCGGCGACCAAGCTACTCTAACGTGATCCAAATCCAATCGATAAGAATCGAAGGCGGATTGGAACACTCGCCTAAACTCAGATTCGCCAATCACACCACTCGCTGCTAGCGGACCATACTTCCATGCTTCGTAGGGCAGCAAGTAGTTGAGCATCGTGCTACCAGGCTGATAGGGATATACATCAAACGTGGTCTGAATCCCTTCATCGCAAGCGTCATCGATTAGTTTGAATATTTGTTCCGGATCATAGGACGCTTGACATTTAAGGTGTGAGATGTGTACGGGAACGCCGGCCTGCCGACCAATTTCGATCGCTTCCTCAATCCCTAGTAGGAGGGTCTTCTTGTACCGCATGTGCGTAACATAGGGCGTCTGGGACTCCGCCATCGGACGACAGGCATCAATAAGTTCATCCGTCGAAGCAAAACATTGCGCGATATAGTCTAGGCCCGTGGATAACGCCACCGCACCTGATTCGAGACACTCGCAGACCAACTTTTGAATCCGAACCATCTGTGAGTCATCGATGGGTGTTGGGTCAAATCCGTTGACGAGAGTTCTTAAATTGGCGTAAGGAATCTGAGTGGCGACATTTTGGACACAATTTCCATCAAGCAGCGTCATATAATCATCGAGTGATTCCCAACCGGTGTAATCTTGCATCCGTAATCCATTAAGACTTCGCAGGTAAAAAAACCAGTCTCGCCAAGTCGTTTCGTCTACGGGCGCATAGGAAATTCCGTCGGACATCAAGACTTCCGTGGTAAACCCTTGCATTGTCTTAAAACTTTGCTGTTTGTCACGCCACACCCATCCGTCACTATGATTATGGACATCAATAAAACCAGGCGCAACGATCCGCTGCGTCGCGTCAATCACCTGCTGACCAACGGCGTCCCGCAAGTCACCGATTGCGGCAATACGACCATTCGATACGCCAACATCGGCGTGCTGCCGCGCAACCCCCGTACCATCGATCACATCGCCACCACGAATCAATAAATCAAATTCCACCGCAAATATCCTTTTCTACACTATCAAGTATTAACCGGATGTTTTTAGCGATAACCACGAACGGCCCACTACCAGAATCGCGCCCTACGAATAAAGCGCGTGCATGACCTCGCCATTGTTTAAACGAATCGGGCGATCTAATTGGTCCCTTATTTCGCTTTCAAGCGGAATCCCTAAGGTGCGATAGATTGTCGCGCCGATGTCATTGGGATGATAGGGCTTTGTCTCCGGGTGACCCGCCTGACGATCTGATTTACCAATCACCTGTCCCCCACGCACTCCACCACCAATAAACAAACCACTATATCCCCACGCCCAATGGTCGCGACCTGGGTTCTTATTGATCGTCGGCGTCCGCCCAAATTCACCAACAACGACAACCAACACATCATCCAACATATTACGGTCAACTAAATCATCTATCAACGCCGACACTCCGCCATCAATGCCAGGTAACAATTTTGTCTTCTGTCGTGGGAAATTATCCGAGTGTGTGTCCCACGATTGCACGATCCCCATATTGCATTGCACATACGGAACTCCGTATTCGACCAAACGCCGAGCCAATAAAATCGTTTGGCCATACTCATTGCGACCATACCGGTCACGAACACTACTATCTTCAGACCCAATATCGAACGCTTTGGCGATATTGGGCGACGTCAACATGCTATAGGCTTCCTGCTGCTGACTCGTAAACTGGATTCCTTTGGCAAATTGGTCCAAGCTACGCTGCTGCGAGTTCATCGTCTCCAACATATCAAAACGATTCGACAGGCGACTCGTCGTCATACCCTCGAGCAACTGGACACCATGCACCTTGAAATTTTTGTCATTCGGATTAGAACTGACCTGCCACGGATCGAACTTTGGCCCGAGGAAACCGGCATGCTGTCCGGGCCAAGTTAAAGACCCCTCGATCAACGGTCGCGGAACCGTTACTTGGCACGGCATCCCATTGAGTGTCGGATTGAACAACCGCAGACCACCGCCGTAACAGGGACGATCCAATCGCGACAACTCTTTATCTTCATTGGCATCACCGCGGAACACTTGTGGCTCACCGGTTAACGTATTATGAGTACCCGATAGATGTCGATTGTCACTATGGCGTAGCGACCGTACGACAGCAATTTTATCCGTCCGCGATGCTAGCTTTGGCAAATGCTCAGAAAACAACACCCCCGGAATTTTCGTCTGGATTGTCGAGAACTCTCCTCGCACATTGTCCGGCGCGTCAGGCTTGGGATCAAATGTATCAAGCTGGCTGCCACCGCCCGTTTGAAAAACCAAAATAACCGATTTTCCATTACGTTTACCGGCGGTCGCTTTTAACAACCCAGGCAGCGACATCCCGAGAAAACTCGAACAACCGATCTGCAATAAATCACGACGATCTAATCTAGCCACATTTCGCATTTGGTTTTGTTTCGCGATCATAGATGAATTACCCACGTGCTCCCCCTACCGTACCCCACCGTCGACGCCAACACACGCGCCACACTCGTACAAAGTGAACACCAACATCCAACAATAAACAATAAACAATAACATTTATTGGTCCCACAGTGGAATTATAGTCTAACAACGATTAAAATCGAAGCTCAGCTGCCATTTACTCCCCCCTCAAACATACGGATTTGCGCACTATGAATACTCGATTCTCTACATTCAGTTGTTGCTTCGCTATATTTTTTCTTACCATTTCAGCACACGCTGAAACGTCGATACCGTCGATCATCGGTGAGAACATGGTACTGCAACGTAATCAACCAATCGTCATTTGGGGTTGGGACGAAGCGGGACAAAAAGTCGACGTCGCTGTTGCCGGCCATTCCGCCCAAGCAACCACCGCTAGTGATGGAAAATGGATCGTCTCTCTCGACAAACTCGCTGCCGGCGGTCCACATACGATCACTATCAAAGGTAGCAGCGTACTATCGCTGAAGAATGTACTCGTCGGTGAAGTTTGGCTCTGTTCGGGACAATCTAACATGGAATGGGTAGTGCAGAATTCTAACAATGCCCAAGAGGAAATAGCCAATAGCACTCATCCCCGCATCCGTCACATTAAATTCCCGCATCGCCCGTCAGCAAAGCCCGAAGACAACATCACCTCAAGCGGTTGGCAAGAATCCGAACCGAAAACAGTCGGTGCCTTTACGGCGGTTGGTTACTTTTTTGCTCGCCACCTCCAAGCTGAACTTGATATCCCCATCGGTCTCATCGGCTCAAACTGGGGTGGAACTCGTATTGAACCGTGGACCTCGCCATCCGGATTCAAGTCCGTTCCCGCCTTGAAATCTATCGCGGACAATCTCGCTGATTTCCCTGCAGTAAATGCCAAAGGGCAAGTCAATCACCAATCAGCACTTGCCTTGTACAACGGCATGATCCACAATTTCCGCCATTTCAACTTCCAAGGTGCTATTTGGTACCAAGGCGAGTCCAACCGTGGTGACGGAATGATGTATTACGAAAAGAAGAAGGCCTTAGTCAATGGCTGGCGTGACGTCTTTTCAAATCCCGACATGCCTTTCCTGTTCGTGCAACTCGCACCTTTCACTTATGGCGGCAGCGTCACCGCACTTCCGGAAATTTGGGAATCGCAAACTGCCGCTCTGCAAATCAAAAACACTGGCATGGCTGTCACCGTCGACATTGGCAATATCAAAGACATCCACCCACGTAACAAACAGGACGTGGGCAAGCGGTTAGCATTGTGGGCTTTAGCAAACACCTATGGACAAAAAGACCTCGTCTATTCTGGACCCCTATACAAATCGCACAAAATTGATGGTTCGAAAGTCACGATCTCCTTTAACCACGTCGGTGATGGACTCACCGCTCGCGATGGCAAACCGCTTTCCCACTTCCAAATTGCGGGAGCTGACAATGCCTATGTTGCCGCCACCGCCGTTGTTGTGGGAGACACTGTCGTAGTATCGGCGCCGAGCGTAAAAACCCCTCTGACGGTCCGATACGCTTGGCACCAACTTGCAGAGCCTAATCTGTCAAACAAAAACGGTTTACCTGCTTCGCCATTTAGAACTGGCAAGTAATGGCCACGGAACAATGCCGCTTGTTAATCAGTGGTTCTTTTTTCCAGCACAAATAAATTTTGCATTTTACCAGTAGCTAAACTGCGCCATTGGCGAACGCCAACAATATCCCAGCCCGCGCGGCCGCGATGCGCTAATGCTTTCGTAGCATGACCGCGCCAGCTACGGGTCTCATCACCCGGTCTTTGCAGACTATCGTAGTCCTCAGCTGTGCGCAGCCAACCGTTGAAGTCCGTACCCAAATCGATATCGCGAGCTTCCACTCCCGGACTTTTGAGCCACTTTGTCATTTGAGCCTCTCGCTGGCCATTGAAAACTAGCCAGTCATGAGTAAATGCAACACTGATAAACCCGAGTAGTAGCAACACTAGCCACATGATCGTCGCTGTTGACCGTTGTAAATGAATGCCTTTACGCAACACATCACTGGTAACAACCCATAACAAAACGGGGACAAATAAAACGAGCCAATACCGATCCACAATATTGGTGACCATGGTAACCATGAACAATGTTTCCACCCCCATCAGTACGATCAATCCGAACCGCCAATGATGCCTCTCTCGGGGAACCTCCAATCGTTGCCCACCACTGGGCGATTTCACTATCGCACAGGCTGCTACACTCGCAACGGACAGAATCGACAAAACCGTGATTACTTGCCATACCAGTGGTGTCCACTTTACATCGCCCAAGTAACTCCAACTTCCATCCGCATGTGACACATCAGCGAATAACACAGGGCCAAAATGTGCATTCTGCAAAAAATAACCCACCGATTGCGTTATCACACCTCGACCACCGGTCCAAATCAATATCGCCAGTGGGCCAAGTAAAGCCGCTGCAGCAAACAACCAATTAACCCGTATGCCGATCTCGCTTCTAGTACGGATCTTCGCTACGGATAACGCGGCTAACGGCAACAACAACATCCCCAGCAATAGCACCAAACCATACAAATAAATGCCCGTTTGCTTCGCTCGGGCGACGTCCCATGCCTTTACCGAAATAATCGAAGCCCGCTGTTGGTCACCGGGTACCAGCAGGCCAAATTCAAACACCGCCCAAGCAATGACAGGAATGCAAGTAATAGCCCCCACTCGTAGACCAATTTGCCGCAAAGAAAAATCGTTACGTCGAAACATAAGCACCACCAAGGGCACCAAAATTACAAGGACATGTGTCTGTCGACTCCACAATGCTAGTGCGGCTAAAACACTGCCCGCAACCAGATAAGAGATTCGCTGCAAATTCCGGCTAGAAACAAAACAGAGCAGGGCAGCCGACATATACATGAGCGCAGTAATGTCCGTCATAAAGGTAAACGTGTGCCCCCAAAACATCGGGTTCACGAGCAACGCAGCGGCTGCGACGAGCGCGGGGCCCGTATCACTGCCTAGTTTGCGTGCCAACAAAAACAAGAAACAACAAACCAACCATCCCGCAACCGCTTGCGACCGATGCAAGCCGTCGTAGCTAAACTCGCTGGCAGTAAAAAGCCATCCCCAGCCAACGTGACTCACCACACTCGCTGCTAGTTCACCATGCTGTGTGACATGCTGGTAACGACCGTCGTCCGCTAACACTTGAACACTGCGAGCATATAGCCAATCATCATTATGAGGCGCCGCAGTAACATCGTTCTTTAACACAAGATGCGCTGCGACCCACGGCACAGCCAACAGAATCAAAATTAATGTGGTTTTAATTCGCCCTTGAGATCTCTCGCGCAATTCAACGGGGTTGCTTGATTCGCAATTATTGGAGTCAACGGGAATTGGATGTGAATCGTCGGTCAAAATCTTTAGTTATACAACCAGCTAATCGGAAGTGAACGGAAACGATTGGAGATCCGCCCAGTGGATTCGTCACGAACGTAATAACTCATCACCATGCGGCCACGGACAAAACAAAGACTCGTGTAAGCATACGTATGCTTCTTACTGGTTTCAATATCACCTACCTTTTTCCACGTCTTCCCATCATCTTTGCTAATCGCAATCGACATTGGCGATCGTTTACCGCCATGCCCAGCGCCCGCGGTAAAATTGTCGTTCCAAACCAATACCAAATCGCCGGTTGACGGGACACGGCGAATGGTCGTCGGTGCTTCCGGTGCTCGGATCTTCGCATCCACTGCCTTTGTCCAAGTGTCCCCAGCATCGTGACTGTACCCGACAGCAACGTGACCCAGTTGGGTTCGCATGTACATTGCTAAACGGACACTGCCTTTATCGTTAGGTGCCAGTTCTACGATCTCCGGCTCCATCGCTCCACGCTTGGCATAGTCAATGGCACCTTTCCCCAAACGCCAAGTTTGCCCTTGGTCATCAGACAGAAAGCATTTCGACACAAAGTGGTTCACCTTTGATACATCAGACGTTGAAGCCACGGGTACGACTAATCGCCCCGAGGACAATCGTTGAACTCGGTCATTATTCATCACGTGATACCCGGGTTGATTTGTGACCAAAACGGAATCACCAAACGTCTTGCCCTCGTCGGTGGACACTTTTAGCCAGACATCCAAATCATCATGGGCATTTTTGACCAGATAGAACATCCCGATCGGACCGGAATAGGGCCCTTCATCGGTCAAACGCAACATCGTGACGGACATCACATTGAGTTTTCCAACAGACTTCTGCAATACTCGTGACTCGCCCCAAGACACGCCTCCATCGCTTGACGTACGCCCAATGATGCGGGCCTTAGCAAAATCCGAAGCGCTGTCGGCAAATTCCGTGGTTGCAAACAGTAAGCGACCGTCGGCCAACGCCACAATTGAACCTTCACTATATCGCGGGTTTTTAGCGGTCGCCGCAAACACATCCTGAGTTACAATCTGATCTTTGCCCAAGGCGGTATTCGGTTTGCTCAGATCCAGCAACGTTTGAGCACCTCGCACTCGCACATCAAGCACTTCATGTTCCAATAGTGGCAACAACAACGGCGCCAGCTTTACAGCCCGCGCGTCGCCCGCAAACGTGGCTGCATAAACTTTCAACGCGGGGTCGTCTGCTTGCAACATCTGCGCCATCGCTTGTAATCCTGCCGAGTCACCTAAAGTAGCCATCGCGTTTTCGAAATACGCTAGAACCAATGGATCATTGAACCTCGATATATTCTTCCGCATAAGTGCAACGTCCGTCGCGTCGCCTATACGAGCCAATACCCAAACAGCAATCCGGGCTTCATCCGGATCCTCACTCGATACGGCGGCTCGCAAAATCTTCATGGCCTGTGGATGACCCCAGCGACCCAAAGCCGCAGCGGCCATTAACTGTTTCTTGATCGGATTACCTGGTTGCATCGCAGCCCGCAACGCTAAGCCATCCCCAATTTCGAATACTTTATAGATACTTTCACACGAATGGATATGCCCATGTGGATCCTCTCCCGTCATGATCGTTAACAACACATTAACGTGCTGTCGTTGCCCGGCACGTACTAACTCGCGTGCTAAACCGCAGCGCTTTTGGTCATCCTCTTCGAGAGGCAGCAACGGAGTCAACAATTTTACCACCTCGTCGCCGTGACCCGCTAAAGTCAATGCCTCGGCGGCGTGCATAGACGGCCAAAACTCATCGCTGCGGACAGCCTCTCTGAGAATCTTGACGCAACGTGCTTTGGTGACTGCATCTAATTTAGCCACTTCCGCAGATTGGGCAATTCGCGTCAAGCCAAATGAAACACATACTATCATCGCCGTTGTTACAGCTACCCGGTGCCACATATTTTTCATCCGCCAGTCTCCTCCACCTTTAGGTCTCTATTTATAAAAAACATGTCAAATTCGTCATGACCTCGTTAATTATCCACCATAGCGTAAAGTCGTTTGAATTGCTTGTTGTTTTTGTTCGCTCACACTAAACTTGTCGAGCATCCAACCTGCACGCTCTCTGGATAATGTCAACTCACCAACAAATTCATCAACTCGCGTGTGCAAGTGTCCCCAATGTTCGACGGTGCCAGTCACTTGCCAGCGACAACGCAGAGTTATCTGCATACCGTCCCCACTCACAATGTCGACTGATTGAACGGTCACATCGCGTACGTGCAACGCTGCCGAACCTTGCTCCGCTACCATCAAAGCGCGTTTGATTTGCAAGTATATCTCGCGAATCAACGTCGGACTAACAGAAACCGCTAAGGCGTCAAACACCTCGCCATCGTCATCTCTGTTAATCGCTGTAAAAACATTGCGAAGTACACCGCCAGCTATTTGTTTGCCCACAGGTTGAGAAATCTGTTCTACCTTAAGCCCGTCTTTGACGCCCTGTGGTTTATCACGTTTGACCTTGGCTAACGTCCACTGAAACCCTGGTGCGTTCTTGACAAAAAATTGAGCGAACGAATCCTCATCATTTACTAACACGAGCGACTTGAGCATTGGTGCATATTTATTGTAAGTGTCCCATTCAACGGTTAGCTGACGCACTGGGGAGGAGGGCCGATAACTCAATATCAATCCGACTCGTGCTTGGTACACATTCACACGACGGGGCGGGGCATTCAAGGCAAAGTCTCGAATATCTAGTCCGAAAAAACTTACGCGATCAAGAGTTGGTGTAATAAGTGTTCCATTGATGGTGACTGGATTTCCTTTACTAAAAAAATCAGCCAACGACTTCTGAGCGGATTTTTGCTCATCCACGTCTAGAAAATCCGGGTCTTTTCGTTGCAGGGGTACCCATTTTTCGAGAGTCAACATCGGAATCAGGATTTCGTGCCGTACTTCACGCGGTGTTATATAGAGGAAGGAGTATAAAACACTGTAACTGGCGATTCCCAAGCGCTGTCGTAGTTGTTTTTCCTTATTTTGCCGAAATGTCTTGTAATCTGGCCTTTCTGTTGGTGGATTGTCCCAATCAAGCTCAATTGTGTAGGTTTGCCCAGATGCAAGCTGACGAGCCTTTTCCAGTAAGAAGCCATTGTGCAGTAGTAAGCAATCCATCGACGCCGGCTGCAATTCACCGAACATCTGGCGAATCGTTAAAAAGCGATGCGGTTCGGCGACTGTATACTTGATCTGATAGCTAATACTACGTGACTTTATTTCAGTTTGCAGCACGCCACCCTCTGGAATCTGCGTTGTATCCATTCCCTGAACACTGCCGGCTAACAACTTGCCGTCGGCACCTCGAATCTGCAACCGTTCCTGAATAAACGACTGGTGCTCCTTAGACATTTCCCTTAGTTTGTCCGCCGGATATTTGAATTCTTTGTTGGCCTTAAGTTCGTAGTACAGAACCAAATCCTCGATAGCAACACCAAGCTTGATTTGGACATGATCCGAACGAACGTCAACGACAGCATCGGTGAGGGAAATTGGATGCGCAGACACAGACGCAACTGTCCCCAACACAAAAACAACCGCCAGTGTCATCCACAGGAAACCGTGGATATTTGCTTGAGAATGTGAGAATTGCGTACAATTTGTACAACCACGGCGAACAATCATTCAACCACCACCAGCGCTTCAATCCAGTCGCGAACATCGATTCCCTGCGAAGCAATATCCACGCGAATCAAATACGTTCCCGCAATGCTCGGCATTTGGACCTTTGCACGCACGCCACCTAGTGTTCCACTAGCAACCACGGTTGAACTTTCAAGACTAACGATTTTCGCACCCTCAGGTAGTCGTAATTTCACATCGTAGCGACGTTTACGAGACGAGTGATTGGTTAACACAATTTCAAACTCGCGAATCTCACCTTTTTTAACCGTACTACCATAGGGATAAATCATCGCCCATTGCTCATCGACACCGTAATTGGGATCGTCCCATGGTATCAACCCGCTAACGGTCTTGATCCGTTTTCGAAACTGAGTCTCCAAATAATCTAGCTCAGATTCGGTAAATCTAAAAATATGGGGGATATGTTCATTGATCAACCAGTACTCGTTACCAAGTTTACGCACTCGATCAAGGCACATTAGGTATCCGTCATTTTCGTGCATTAAGTTGCGATTGAGAACACAATAGTCGTCCATTCCCGAAGGAGAAAAGGCATCACCTATAAAATAAACAGGCAAGTGGTCGTCTTTTTCTACTAGCAACGCTCCGTGATAAAACGTCTGCCCCGGAAATACATGAAACGTCATCTTAAACTCATGAAACAGGATCGTTTCGCCATCTTGCTTGCTCACAATATCCTTGATGGGATTGTGGTGTAGGCAGGGCATATGGTAGTTACCCGGATTTTCAAGAATATCAACGTAATGAGCAACTGCATAAACTGGACACTCAAAATACTCAGCTGCTTTTTGAACTGAATTGGTGTGATCGTCGTGGTAATGCGTCACAAAAATAGAATCAACTTGCTTTACCAGTCCTCGCTCAATAAGATCCTTCACAGCGTCAATTACGCCGTCATTGCCACAATCAATAAGCATGGCGTGGCCATTTTCCGCGATCACCAAACGGCTAGTTCCGCGAACCCAAATCCATTCAGGTGTTTCTTCGTGCAAACTGTAGGGCATCAACGACACGTCCTGCTCTTCGTCCAGAATCCCCTTGGCACTCAACGTCATTCTTTCCTGTTTGAAATACCAGTTCAACGCTGTTGTCGACAAATAATCTTTGTACAGTTGTTGCACCTGCGACTTCAATCGAGTCAACGCAACTGCGGGTCGCCGCATAACTTCTCCACGTAGAGGCACGAGCACATCTGCCTTGAGTGCTAACACTTTGTCGATACTCGCAATCAGTGCGGACAGTCGTCCACCGTAGCCATGATAACCACCAATTTTGGCCTCCGTGATAGCGTCTTGGAAACTGTAAAGATCAAGTACTTTACCGGGCGCATAAATCATGTCGCCGGTAAACACGATGCGAGTGTTGTCAATATCCGTCACGTAGGAAATACTACCTCGCGTGAACCCTGGTGTTTCAATAACCTGCAACTTGATTCCACCAAGGTCTATCTCATCTCCGGAAACAACCCACCGTTCCACGGCGAGCGCACGGTCCAATATCTTTGTCGACTGTTGAGCGTAATCATGAAAACGTTTTGTGCGAAATTCTTCCCAAAACTCCTCCGGCTTCTCTATCAACGATCTTTCCGCCAATGGCGCAATCGCTTTCGCGCCAGCTTCCACCAGCGAGCGGGCTGCCCACAATACGTCTCGGCGGTGGTGAGACAACAAAATCAAATCAACATCTGGGACCGCATCATTGGCAACACCATATACAATTGCCGATTTGGATGTTCCCTGCAAATGTACCGAATTCACCGCTCCCGCCGTAAAAACAACGCCGCTAGCGATGTTCTCCGCATTGACCGTTGCGGGTGCGTGTAGAGTCCAGACTATCATCAAAACTGCATAAAGATATCGCATCGATTTTTCCGATTACATGTTTGATTCATTCTATTTCTGTCCTTCTATACTAGCAAAATCCGAGAGAGCGTGTGAAAACGCAGATTGGCGACCATTGGTCTTCGCACAGGGTTGCCATTACAATCAAAGTCACATGCTATGCGCAATCTTTCAGCCTCACGATGTCCCCAACTTTCAGCCATGCAAGACAGCAAACCCATAATCAACGCCGAGAATCTGAATTTTCGGTATCCGGGGTCTCAATTCCAGCTCGAATTTCCAAAATTAGAAGTTGCTGTTGGGGCGCACTGTGTGATTACTGGTCCAAGTGGTTGCGGCAAAACCACCTGGTTGCGGCTTTTGTCGGGTATTGAAAGCACTCAAACAGGCGAGATCACGATCAAAGGCCGGCGACTCTCGGAACTGTCTAACAAGGCCATTCGTACATTCCGAAATCAGAATTTTGGATTCATCTTTCAAGACTTCCGTCTGGTTGAGTACTTAAGCCTGCGAGACAACATTTTGTTGGGCGTAACGCTGGGAAGCAACGGTGACCGTGCACCAGCAATCTCTCGACTTGACGAACTGGCTAGCCGAGTGGGCATCGCGGATCTGTTACCTCGCCGTGTTATCAAACTATCTCGCGGTGAGATGCAACGGGTCGCTGTTTGCCGAGCGCTCATCCATAACCCGGCAGTTATTTTTGCTGACGAACCTACCGCCAATCTGGACCCCAAAAACCGCGATATCATTTGGGATCTAATAAACTCTGAGGCACGCGCCAACGATGCCACAGTACTCGCCGTGTCCCACGATACCGATTCCATTGATCGATTTGATAAGGTTGTGGAATTGGATTCTTTAATGGAAACGGCGACATCATGATTCAATCCATTGCCATCGTGCGACTCGCTTGGTCCTATCTCGACTCTCATCGCAATCAGACGGCGGCTATCCTCATCGCAATTTCGTTAGCGTGTAGTTTACCCATTGTCACGTCGAACATTGTAAGTCAATACTTGCGGACGCTGTACACTCGCAGAGGTAACCCTCCCGTCATGCTTGTACCGCAAGGAAGTCGCTTCGATGCTGTTCTCAAAGCTCAATATTTTCTCGGAGAATCTCTGCCGTCGCTGCAGTGGCAAGACGCGACACATATCACAGCCAATAAGTCGCTGCGATGTGTCCCGCTTCACCTACTTCACACCGTCAACGATAAGGCATCCCCAGTAATTGGAACAGTAAAAGATTACTTCACGGTTCGTAATCTCAGACTTCAGTCTGGGCTCATGTTCGCTCAAGCAGGTGAATGCGTTGTCGGGGCACTGGTCGAGGTTAGCAATGACCATATCCAAACAGACATCACCAACCCGTTTGATCCTAGCGCAACCCCACCATTAAGTATGCAAGTCGTCGGTCGGTTGCAACCGTCCGGCACGCCTGACGATCGTGGAGTCTTTGTGTCACTGGATACCGCATGGATTCTCGATGGATATGGCCACGGCCATGACATTGCCGATCAGGGCACTGCGGCGGCGAATAGTTCGGTACTAGCCGGTGCTACCGACGGGCATCGACCTTACCAATCCATCAGAATAATCGACGAGACCAATCGACATGAAATCCATTTTCACGGCAATCGCAATCTCTATCCGATATCAGCAGTGCTAATATGGCCCAACACACTTCGTGACCAAGTTGTATTAGAGGGAAAATACATTAACCACAAGTCCCTGCAAGTATTAAGTCCCGCAGCAGAAATCACTACTATTATGCGGTACGTCTTTCAAATGAACACGATTTTACAGAGAATTTTTCTACTGCTTGGAGCCGTGACATTATTACTGATTGCTGTAATTATTTACCAAGCACTTAACGCTAGAAAACACGATCTCGAAACGATGAGACTGCTTGGCTGTTCACGTTTACAGGTATTCAAGTTACTCGGAACTGAGTTGTTTTTATTATTGGCTGGTTCGGCATTTTTAACCGTTGTGGTCACAGCTACATTAATTGCTACATTGCCATCGTTGGAATCATTGATTTAATTGTGTAAAATAGATTTGAGCCGTATTTGGAGTAAATGACTAATTCGACGATCCGCTTCCTTTCTTCGTGCATCAACAGTTAAGTGAACGCAGCTCCCATGCCTACCTATTATAAACCTCGCAAAATCGCAGCACTGCTCGCAATGGCAGCCGCAACGCTCCTAACGGGCGCAACAGCATTGGCGGCAAACAGCCAGGACGAGTCGATCGATTTCAATCGCGACATTCGTCCGATCCTCGCCAATCACTGCTACCACTGTCACGGCCCCGATCCCAACACACGTCAAGCCGACTTACGACTCGACACACAAACAGGGATCACCGAACAACGCGATCCCCCGTTAATCGTGCAACACCGTCCCGCCTCAAGTGAACTGTTTCGTCGAATTACAACCACGGATTCCGATGAGCAGATGCCCCCGCCGGACTCCAATCGCGAATTAACCGCCGCCCAAATCCAATTGCTCACTCGGTGGATCCAACAAGGCGCAGAATATTCCGTGCATTGGTCGCTGCAGCCCCTCAATAAGCCCGCAGTCCCCAAGCTCAAAAAACGCCTTGCCAAATTCTCGCGTAACCCGATTGACCAATTCATACTCGCCAAGATTCAGTCGTCTGAACTTCAACCCTCAATCGCGGCTACTGCGGCAACTCTACTGCGCCGACTCACGCTCGATTTAACCGGCCTTCCCCCGACGCCAATACAGACTCAAGCATTCCTCGCAAATCCTACCGAGGAGCACTACGAACAAATCGTCGACAATTTAATGCTGCAACCGGAGTATGGCGAACACTTTGCGTGGAATTGGTTGGTTGCCGCTCGGTATTCTGACACCAATGGCTATCAAGGCGACCGTACACGCACGAGTCATTTCTGGCGGACTTGGGTCATTAATGCGTTTAATGACAACATGCCGTTTAACCAATTCACCGTTGAGCAACTAGCGGGAGATCTACTGGAATCACCAACACTAGACCAACGGATTGCCACCGGATTCAATCGCAACCACCCACTCAACGGCGAAGGTGGACGCATCGCCGAGGAGAGCCGCGTGGAATATGTTTTCGACCGCACAGAAACGACAGGCACGGTCTGGCTGGGACTTACCGTGGGTTGTGCACGCTGTCATGACCACAAATACGATCCGCTTACGCAACGTGAATATTACGAGATGTATGCATTCTTTAATAACATTGACGAGACGGGACGAGTGGACGCTGGGGGTGATGCCAACCCGATATTGAAAGTTCCCACAAATACACAACGGAAACGACTTGATTCCATCAAACGAGAATTGGCAAAAGCCGCCGATCAAGAGCGACTTGGGGCGGAAGCAGAAAATAAAGCGCGGCGTGGGTGGATCCAAGCGTTGCAAGCAGAACATAAACTACACGGGCGATTCTTGGGTTGGAACGCTCTGATTCCCCAGAGTGCAACCAGTTCTGCGGGTGCAGCCACAAGTATTGATTCAGAGGGTGGAGTCCTTATTACCGGCAAGCTTCCTGACAAAGACGATTACACCATCGTGACTGACCAAACGCTGGAAAACATCAAGGCAATTCGACTGCAGCCTATAACGCATAAACAACTCGAATTCAATGGTCCCGGACGAGCGTCCAACTTTGTGCTAACCAGTTTTGAATTGACGGTGATCCACACAGACAAAGAACCTCGGCCCATTAAAATACAAGACGCCATTGCTGATTTCACTCAAAGCTCATTTGATGTCAAACACACTCTTAGCCCCAGTGCCGAATCTGGCTGGGCCGTCTGGGATGGTAACCTAAAGACATCAATCGACCGCCAGGCAATTTTTTATCTAGCGGAACCCCTGACACTGGCAGCAGGTGAACAACTAGCCGTTACCCTGCGTCATCAATCCAAACATGCAAAGCATACGCTGGGATATTTTAAGCTCGACACCACGACGGATGCCAAACCAACTTTACAAACAAACGATGCTCCATCAACGCAAATTGCGTCCGTTCTGGCCAAGCCCGCCGACAACTGGAATGCTGCGGACAACGAATTGGTCGCACAATATCACCGAGAGCACACGGACGCATACGTTTCCGCTCGCAGACAGCGAGTGCTGCTGGAAACCGAACAAGAGCGGATGCGAGCTAGTTATTCCCAAACAATGGTGATGCGCGACCGTGGCGAGGTTCGGGAAACTAAGATGCTAAAGGTGGGACAATATGATTCGCCCTTGAATGACGAACAACTGCAAGCGGGCACACCGGCCAGCCTAGGACTCTTGGCAGAAGACGCTCCACGAAATCGGCTCGCCTTGGCTCAGTGGATTACATCATCACGCAACCCGCTGACTGCACGCGTTACGGTCAACCGGTTTTGGCAACAGATTTTCGGCACGGGGATCGTCAAAACAACCGAAGATTTCGGGACTCAGGGAGAATTGCCTAGCCACCCGCTACTTTTAGATTGGCTAGCGGCCGATTTTCAAGAAAACGAGTGGGACGTGAAACGCTTACTCAAAACGATGGTCATGAGTGCGACATACCGACAATCGTCTCATATGTCAGCCGCCACACAACAACTAGATCCCTACAATCGAATGCTCTCCCATTCACCCAGATTTCGTCTACCGTCGCATACAATTCGAGATCAGGTGCTCGCGGTTTCCGGATTATTGGTTACCCAGCTTGGAGGCCCTTCGGTCAAGCCCTACCAACCTGAGGGACTTTGGTCCGATTTTAGTTTTGGAAAAATCAAATACATACAGGATTCAGGCGAAGCCTTGTATCGCCGCAGTCTCTACACCTTTTGGCGACGCTCGTTGGGACCACCGAACATGTTCGATGAAGCCAACCGACAAACCTGCAACGTCCGCACAGCGCGGACGAATACTCCGCTGCATGCATTAACAACACTCAACGATATCACTTATATTGAAGCGGCAAGAGTCTTCGCGCAACGGGTAATGCAACAACACGATCAACACGAACGTCGCATGGAACATCTCTTCCGCGAGGCGTTACTGCGGGAAGAAACCGAGACCGAAAAAGCTATCCTGCAGCGGATGTATACTAAAGCTTACGCCTACTATAAGGATTCACCGGATCGCTGTCGGGAATTGCTGCAAATTGGTGACAAACCTTACGAACAAGTGCTCGACCCCTTCGACAACCAAGAACTGACAGATCTGGCAACTTACACAAACATCGCCAATATGATTTTTAACACTGATGAATTCCTTACTCGAGAATAATCTCAGCTAGCGACAATCATGACCACAGACCCAATCACTCAATACAGCCAACAGCTAACGCGGCGCCGATTCTTCGGCAACACCGGTACTGGATTAGGAATCGCTGCATTGTCGTCGCTCATGGGGACATCAGATTCATTACCCGCAGCGACCGATTTGGGAACAACTCACTTTCCGGCTAAAGCAAAACGTGTCATCTACATGTTTCAAAACGGTGCACCCTCTCATGTCGATTTGTTCGATCACAAACCGGGCATGGCAAAACACCGTGACACGCAGTTACCCGAATCCATCCAACAGGGCAAGCGATTGTCCACCATGACCCAAGGCAAAGAGCAAAAGGTGCTATCGTCCCCTTGGAAATTCCGACCCTATGGCCAATGCGGAACGCACATGAGCGAACTCGTTCCCCACATCGGCGGAATTGCTGATGATATTTGTCTAATCCGCTCGATGCACACTGAAGCGGTTAATCATGCGCCGGCGATAACTTACTTTCTCACGGGCAGCGAGATGCCAGGGCGTCCAAGTTTTGGCTCATGGTTATCCTATGGACTGGGCAGTGCCAACGATGAACTTCCCACGTTTTGTGCGATGACCAGCGTCGACCGTCAACTGAGTTGCGGTCAAATATTCTACGACTGGTATTGGGGATCAGGTTTTTTACCGAGCCATCACCAAGGTGTCAAATTTCGCGGTAACGGCGACCCGGTATTGTACTTATCGAATCCCAACGGCATTGATCGCAAGTTACGAAAATCGTTGTTGGATGACCTCGCTGAGCTGAACAATTTGCGGCAACAGGAGATAGGTGATCCCGAGATTTCCACTCGGATTACACAATACGAAATGGCATACCGCATGCAAGCGTCTATTCCAGATTTGACAGACATCAACACGGAACCTCAGCACATCCTTGACCTATACGGACCCGACGTTATGCGTCGTGGTTCCTTTGCGCAAAACTGCCTCCTTGCGCGACGGTTGGCCGAAAAGGGAGTGCGTTTCATTCAGCTAATGCATGCGGGCTGGGATCAACACAACAACCTGCCAACTCAACTCTCAATACAAACGAATGATACCGATCAACCTGCCGCCGGATTAGTGCGAGACCTGAAACAACGGGGATTGCTGGAAGACACACTCGTCATTTGGGGTGGAGAATTTGGGCGGACACCATTTTGCCAAGGGGACATGCACAACAAAAAACAGCATGGTCGGGACCACCACCCGTATTGCTTTAGCCTGTGGATGGCTGGCGGCGGAATACGAGGCGGCACGACATACGGTGAGTCGGACGACTTCTGTTACAACCCAGCAAAAGATCCGGTACACGTGCACGACCTGCAGGCTACGATCCTCAATCAACTAGGGCTCGACCACGAACGCCTCACCTATAAATTCCAAGGACGTGAATTTCGATTGACCGACGTCCATGGGCAAGTTGTAAAACCTATTTTATCCTAACTACGTCGCTACAAACCAACGGAACAAAGATTCATATTTTCCATATCATTGAAAACTTTTTGAGCGGACTTTCTTCATGAAATCACTACTAGCAATCGCATCATTTTCATTGGTACTTATCGCATCAGTGTCAGCAGCCGAACGATTTCCAATTCTCGATGATACGGATTGGGGTTGGTGGCGGGGGCCAAGCCATAACGGAATTGCCGCGGCGAGCGCACAACCGCCGCTCAAGTGGGACAACAACACAAACATTCGCTGGCAAGCCGACATTCTCGGCCGTGGGCACTCATCGCCTACCGTTGTTGGCAACCGTGTCTTTCTGACGACGGCGGACGAAACAAAACAAACTCAGCACGTACTCTGCTTTGATCGATCCAATGGAGACGTACTGTGGAACAAAGAGATCTATCAGGGAAATTTCGATCATAACAATAAGAAAAATTCATTTGCCTCGAGTAGCGTCAGTTGCGACGGCCAACAAATCTACACTAGCTTTTTCCGGGACAAAAAGATTCTCACCGTCGCGCTGACACTTAAAGGAGAGTTGGTGTGGGAGCATGTTTACAGTGGCTTCGCTTCGCATCAAGGATTTGGTGCATCGCCGCTCGTATATAAAGATATGGTGATTCTAGCGGCAGATAACAAAGCCGAAGGCGGCGGGCTACTCACCGCAGTTAATCGGCAAAACGGAAAGGTGATTTGGGAAACATTACGACCCAAATGCCCTAACTATGTTTCGCCTACGATATATCGCCTCAACGGACGGGATGAGTTGTTGATGGCTGGTTGTAAGATCATCGCTAGCTACAACCCCGATACGGGAAAACCTAACTGGAAATATGACGGAACTACCGAAGAAGTGGTTGGAAACGTCGCAACCGACGGCAAATATATTTTCGCTAGCGGCGGATACCCCGCACGGGAAACTTGGTGCTGGCTGGCCGATGGCAGTGGAAAACTCGTTTGGAAAAACAGCGTGCGGACTTATGTTCCATCGCTACTGGTGTTAAAGGATCATCTGTTTACCGTGACCGACGACGGCATTGCTTATTTATGGAAGAAAGAAACTGGTGAGGAGATCTGGAAGCAACGGCTTGGTGGTAAATTCAGTGCTAGCCCGATCCTTGCAAATGGACATATCTACGCGTCCAGTGAAACAGGCACAACTTGGGTGCTAAAACCTACAGGTGCAGGGATGGACGTAATATCCAAAAACCAACTTGGCACAGGGCACATGTCAACTCCAGCCTTTAGTGGCACGCAAGTTTTTCTGCGTGTCATCGACGAAACCAGCGGTGAACACCGCGAACGCTTGGTTTGTGTGGAACAATAGCACCGGCATTAAGTGCAATATTCCCAAGGCCTAAAACCGCGGTTTACCGTCCCCGGGTTTCGGTTGTTTAGGGCTCACCGCTCCCCGAGGTTTCCAGTTCGGACTGGGTGCATGTGCATCTTTCATCATGGCTTCCATCTGACTTACCATCTCGGGATGTTGAGCTGCCAAGTTATTAGACTCACCTAAGTCCTGAGCTAGGTTGTAAAGTTCTGTTTTACCTGTAAACATTGGCATGCGGACCGCTTTCCAATCACCGGCGCGTACAGCTTGCTTGCTACCGCGTTCATAAAACTCCCAATACAGATAGGCATGTGAATGTTGTTTAGCCGGTAGTCCAAGCAAACTTGGAGCAAAACTGACTGTATCACATTCCTGCGGCGGCTTTGTACCGGCGAGTTCAGCGACCGTCCCCATCAGGTCTCCAAAATAGCCAATATGATTTGAGATCGTATTCGGCTTGGTTTGTCCTGGCCACCGCGCTATCAGCGGAACACGAATACCACCTTCGTACAAATCTCGCTTCATGCCACGTAGCGGTCCGTTAGGGTCAAATCGAGCAGTATTGTGTCCGCCTTCGTTGTGATGACCGTTATCGCTAGTGAACATCACTACGGTGTTTTCATCAATTCCTAAGTCCTTTAACAATTGCAAGATTGTGCCGATGTCACGGTCCATGCGGGTGATCATCGCCGCTTGCCCTTTATCCTGTTCAGGCCAATCTAGTTTGTCGTAGATTCCGTATTCAGGAACCTCTTGGCCATTACCCGTTCCACGTGTGCCCTCGTTGTTGGCATGAGGAATAGTTAACGCTAGATACAAGAAAAACGGTGACGCCTGACTGGCATTGATGAATTTCAGAGCTTCGGTAACAACTAGATCATGACTGTAATCAATCCGTTGCGTTGCCCAACCACCCTCGAAATTACCGTACTTTCTTCCCGTGCCCTGTACGACATTGCGTAGTTTTTCCTTTTCTTTTCCTCGCCACAAGAATTCAGGGTAATAATTATGTGCATGAACTTGATTCAGATATCCATAAAAAATATCGAATCCTTGGTCTTGGGGTAGACCTGTGTTCCCTGGAACGTCGTCACCAAGGCCCCACTTACCACAGAGAGCGGTTTTGTAGCCAGCCGTCTTAAGCAGTTCAGCAACGGTGACATCTTCCGGACGTAGCGTCTGAATACTTGCGTCGGCACCAGCATTACCTCGCACCCATGTATGGCCCATATGCTGACCCGTCATTAGGACACTGCGGCTCGAAGCACAGACAGTACAGCCCGCATAGTAATTGCGAAAACGTAATCCCTCCGCCGCCATTTTATCCAATACCGGAGTCTTGATCTCTTTCTGCCCGTAGCAACCGAGGTCTCCATAGCCAAGATCGTCAGCCATGATAAATATAATATTTGGACTGTCGGTAGGCTCTCGAGCATCTAGCGTCGATGCGGTCGTACCGAGGCCCAACGCGACAACAATGAGTAAGAAGCGTTTAATCGGTGTCATAGCAAGGGGTCCCATAGTAAATAAAAAGATAGGTGATTACTTGTAAAGTATACAGAGTGAGTGCTCGTGCGATTATATGGGATTTGGATACAACGGAGTAGTTATTGCGTGCAAAGTGCTGCAATTGTTTGTATGCTTTATATATCAACCTTCAACTAACCTAAGAGAGTCCCGTTATGATCCGCAAAACATCCTTTCACTTCCCCGCTATTTTATTGCTATGCTCTGCGCTGTTTTTCACAACCGCGGTACAAACAAATTTCGCCGCTGAAACATCCAAGCCGATTCTTGCTGACGTACAAACGGGGACGGTCACGATCAAGCGTATTGGCCGCATGAGTTTTGCACCCAATGGCGTGTTGTTAATCGCCGATATTGGCAGTGGGGCTGTGGTCGCGATTGAAACAGGCGACGCCGGGCCGGTTAGTAAACTCAAAAGTCGCGTAAACGACGTCGACAAAAAAATAGCGGCTGCGCTGGGAGTCTCGACTACGGATCTCTCCATCGCCGACATGGCCGTTAATCCCGAAAGCGGCATGATTTATGTCTCAGCGATTCGAAAGACAGACAACACATCCGCCATCATTACGTTTGATGCCAACGGAAAACTAACGATTATGGATTTGACCGACACACGCTTCGTTCGCGTACCTTTGCCGGTTGGTGAAGGATCTCAAATTCGCGCCATCTCCGGCGTCGAGTATACAGATGGTCGCGTTCTCGCTGCCGGCCAGAGCAACGAAGAATTTTCCAGCAAGATATTCTCGTTGCCACTGCCCCTGACACACGGAAAATCCGGGGATGCATTCAGCACTGAGACCTATCATGTGGCACACGGTCGTTGGGAAACGAGAGCACCGATTCAATCCTTCATTCCATACAGTGAAGGTGGTGAAGATTATGTGGTCGGTTCCTTTGCCTGTACTCCCATCGCAAAGTTCAAAGTGACCGATATCGCCAAGGACAGCAAAATAAAAGGAACCAGTGTTGTTGAACTAGGAAGCGGTAACCGACCCATCGACATGTTCACCTACGAAAAAGATGGCAAGCAATGGTTGATTACCAACACAGACCGATTCCATCACGAAAAACGACCGTTAGGACCGAGCCAGTATTGGGGTGTGCGGGTCGACATGAGTTACCTATCTTCAAGCAAAATCAACGCAGATGCTGCTCGACGGGATGTCAGCAAACCAACAGGTCCTGACGGCATCGAGGTAGTTGAAGCGTTGTTCTATGTTCGCCATGTGGCCAAATTGAACAACCGTGAAATGGTGGTTTTGCGAGACAACAAGGGCGCGATGGATCTTGAAGTCAAAGAACTGCCGTAGTGCAGTCGACGATTTACAATTCCTTGCTTCAACAGCACCCCTTAGACTCAATGTGATGCTACACATGTGCGGAACTTACAACAACCGGCAACCATACGTAACGATACGAATGGTGTGTATAGGTGCATTTCTGTGCTGCTGCGGCATCCTTACGGGCTGTCCGGACCCGCCACTCACACCAGACGCGCCGTATGTATCGGCCGAATACGGTGTAGCACGAGTATCGATTGAATTGGTGACACTCGGCAAGGCAGCGGAAAACCTCGCGCCGTCTGAAATAATTGTTTTTGGACCCTACCACAAAGCAACAAAGACGATCACGCCGATGCCTGGTGAGTACAGTTATGATAATGACGACATTCCATCGTTTTTGATCTTCGAACCACACCAACGATTATCAGAAGACATTCTATATGCGGCGCAGGAACTAGTTGACGGTCAAATCACTGAATATGATCACTCGTTTTGGCACCCTGACGAGGATACGACAAAAATCCTGTATTGCCCATCTGATGAATCTGAATTACCTGCGAACCACTTAAAATTCTATATCCATTTCAGCAGACCGATGCGGCCAACTGAATCATGGGAGCATTTTTCGCTGAAAGATTTACGCACTGGTGAACTTGTACCTCGTCCATTTCGCCACATCGATTTATGGGATGAACAAAACAGACGCCTGACATTGTGGTTTCATCCGGGGCGGCAAAAGACCGGAGTTAATTTAAATGAAGACCTTGGAGGCATCTTAACCGCCGGCCATAGTTATTTACTAATAATTGACCCGCAATGGAAAACACAAGCGGGGCAACCATTAGAGGGCAGCGTCTACAAAAGGTACGCGTTTACGGCCGCCACCGCAGATCACGAACAACCTGACCCCAACAATTGGGAACTAACATCTCCGGCGGTAGATACGGTACAGCCTCTTATCGTTTCATTTGGAGAAATACTCGACTTCGCGACCGCTGGAAAAGCCGTCACAACTTGCTCCAACAACGAAGGCCTTATTGAATTCTCACAACAAGCTGATCTGGATGGAGGGGGTGTCAAGATATTCCCCAGCAAACCTTGGGCAGCAGGAAACTATACTATCGCCCTCAATCCACGATTGGAAGATCTAGCGGGTAACAACCTAGAACGCCCGTTTGAAGTTGACCTCAACTCTGAACAGACGGACTTCACACGAAAACTAAAGCTTACTTTTGAAATCAAGTAATACGTGTTACGCCACTAACGTATCGATTTTCCTGCTACATCTAACAGCAACGAATTAGATACGTTATTTCCGAAATCATCGAAGCGATCAAAGGTCCAAACGACATCTTTCGTCTTGGGATTAATTTCGACCAATAGCGGTTGTCCCGGTCCAGCGTGGCAGTTGCCAATGACATAATTGCCATTGGGCAACACTTCGAGCGTGGTAATCCAAGCAAAAACGATTCCCGGCAACTCTTTTTGTGTCAACTTCCACACAATTTTTTTCTGTGGTGTTACCTCTAATACCACATGGCCATTGCCACATCCGATGAGTGTATTTCCATTTTTCAGACGCACAGCAGAAAACGCTTGGTTCCCGTATGCCTGGGGTCCATGACCACCGGCGCGTTCTTGTGTCAACGGTACATTGTATGTCCAAATGACTTTACCCGAGTCAAAATCATACTCTCGTATTTTTCCATCTCCTTCATGCGCGACAAGATAGTTTCCGTTCTTTATTTTTCGAGCCAAGCGAGTGTCCCGATGTGGATGGGAGGCGTCAACAACTAGCTTTGTTTCTTTTACTATTTCTCCATCTCGGTTGACTTCGATAATCCTGCCCACACCAGATTCAGCGATCATCACGTTGCCATTTCCGAGGGGCTGAAATGCATGCACTTCTAAGGCCTTGCCTTGATTGCCGTTTTCGGTGCGTGAGTTATACGACCATACGATTTTTTTGCTCTCACGTTCTATCTCAACAATTTCGTGCATGTTCCGTTGCACCATAATATTGCCGTTCTCAAGAACATGAATGTCGTGGATTCCACCAAATGGCATTTGCCAAGTCGTTTTACCCGCTTTATTCACGACCGCTAGCCCACTTTTCCCATGCAGCAGGACCTCATGCTGAGCTTGCACACAGGTGCAGTAGCTAAAAAATAACAATAGCATCAACGTAGAAGATTTCATCTCAACTCCCAAAAAACAAAAACTGACAATTTACCTCAATCATTATAGCGTAATGTTTACGTACATTTTGGATTGGCAATCACTTACGGTCTAATACATCCGCAACGTCTCTGCACACTTTCTCTAACACTCTCGTTTGCGCCTCAATAGTAAATGCACCGATGTGCGGAGTGAGATACACATTCTCCAAAGAGGCTAGCCCCGCATTGGGGACATCCGGCGGTTCAGTCTCGCGAACGTCCAATGCTGCCGCACCGATTTGCTCCGAGACTAAACTAGCAAGTAATGCTTCCTCGCGAACCACTTCACCTCGGGCAGCGTTGATAAACCAACTTCCTTGCTGCATTTTTGCGAAGGCAGCGGCGTCAAACATACCCTGCGTTTGGGCGGTCAACGGTACATGACAGGAAACGACGTTGGCGACTGCCAATAGTTCGTGAAAACCAAGAAGAGGAACATCCAGTTCCTGTAACACGCCAGCATCCTTGGACAAGTATTCGTCATGGGCAACAATCTTCATGCCGAACGCCGCAGCACGGCGTGCAACCAATTGGCCAATCCTCCCGAATCCTACTAAACCAAGCGTTTTTCCGTACAGCTCGACACCGTTAAATCGCATGCGTTCCCATCCGCCCGCTCGAGTGGTTGAAATAGCCGCTGCCAATTCCCGCGCCATCGTCAACATCAGTCCCATCACGAGTTCTGCCACTGCCAGCGAATTTTCAGCGGGCGTGTTGCAGACGGCAATACCTAACTGCTCAGCAGCGACCGTATCAATATTATCTAACCCGGCGCCCGCGCGGCCAATCACCTCGAGTCGCTTGGAAGACTCAATTAGCTCTTTTGTAACTTGAGTTTGATTTCGGACGATCACTGCTCGCGCATCCTGCATCGCCGTCCTTAGTTCCACAGGGTCACGCCATATATCGGGGAGGCATACAACTTGAAATCGATCGCCTAACCGGTCTACTGCAGGGCCTTCGATTAGTTCCGTTAACAGTATCTCAGGCATCTCCGACCTCGACCTCTTTTTTTAGCTGCAACGACTTCATCAAGGCATCCACGACCCGCTGCGTATCGAGTGACTCGCTGAACCACCGTTCTTCCAATGTACCGGCACATACAATTTCGCAAAACCGCTGCACCATCTCAGTCTGCTGGACTACGCCCGCACTTAAATGCGTCTCGCTACTGCCACTCTCGTCATGGGTCCAAAAACTGGGAGCGTCGATATTAGTCGGCGCGAGGAAATCGTCGCAGACCAAATTGCCCTCTTCACCTGCCACTTCGAACCATTTCCTTATACCCATATCAAAACCACAGTCAAATGCTGCCGTTCGTTGATTACTGAACCACATCATAACCGCTGCATTGATGTCGACTCCTCGGTGGTACTCGCCAGTTGCGTAAACTCGCTGGGGTAATTCGTCGAATGCCCACAAGGCGGCGCGAACGCAATACCAACCGAGATCATAGATCGCTCCTCCACCAAGTGCGGGATTGAACCGTATTTGCTCCGGCGTGTCTTCGATATTAACCGTAAAGGCCGAGGTGATGCGGCGTAGCCGACCCAATTTCCCACTTTTTAAAACCGCTTTCATTTCGGCAGTCCGCGGGTGATGCGACCACATCGTGCCATCCATAAACTGTACGCCATTGGCTTTGCAAGCTGCAAACATTGTGGCGACTTCCTGCGAATTGAGTGCAGTTGGTTTTTCGCACAACACGTGCTTTCCTGCTTCCGCCGCCTTTACCGTCCACTCACAGTGCAATGACGGAGGCAATGGGATATACACAGCGTCAATGTTCTCGTTAATCAACAGTTCCTGGTAACTACCAAAAGCTTGCGATGCTCCATGCTGGATTCCCCAAGCTTTTGCTGTCTCAATGTTGCGACTGCCAATGCCCGCCAGTTCAGCGGATGCGGCGTCCTTGATTGCTTGACCAACCTTCGTTGCAATCTTTGCGGTTCCCAACACACCAAATCGCACTTTCTTCATCGTCGCGTTTCGCTTTCAAATTGGTTGTTTCAAGGAATACATAGAATCAAGTATCGTATAGCCTGACGTATTTTAACCAATATCCCAACCTAACACGCGAATAGTAGTTGATTGGACACAAGTTAAAACTCGAAAACTGCGAATAACAACTCTTCTTTCTGAGTTAATCGAGGTTAAAGTAAAAAGATGTCAGATACCCACCCTTTACGAATTAATGACCAACTTAATAACTTAGATAACATTGATTCTTCGTACGACAGGCGTAAAGCCATCGACGAACTCGATCCGGATGTTACCTATAGCGTAAGTGTGGTTATCGATAAAATCGCCGAGAACTATAGTTATGTTCGCGAAGACGGCTACCGCGATGCCTACTATATAACCGGCGACGTAAGTGGCTCTGAACATCGTGTCAAAGTTCTTTTACCGACGTCTATGAACAGCGAAGTTCAATCGTGGAATGAAGGCGAAACGAAAGTCATCGAAGCCACAATTAGCGACTGGGATCTTGCCTATAAGCAATTTGGACTGCTTGGTCGCAGCCTGATCATAAGCGAAACCGAAGTTGCTGAGGCGACTTTAGATCCAGCAGTCGAGGCACCATCAGCGGGCGAGCCCCAACAGGATGACGTTGCCGAAGTAGAAGCCGATGTCAAAGAACCGGAATCGGTTGAACCTGCCGAGGAGCCGGTCGAAGTAGAAGCCGATGTCAAAGAACCAGAAGCGGTTGAACCTGCCGAGGAGCCGGTCGAAGTTGAAGCCGATGTCAAAGAACCAGAAGCGGTTGAACCTGCCGAGGAGCCGGTCGAAGTTGTCGAAGCAGAAGTAGTTATCGAAGAACCTAAACCTGTAGAGGAACCTGTAGAGGAACCTGTAGAGGAACCTGCAGAGCAACCTGTAGAAGTAGCAGCCGATATCGTCGAACCAAAAGATCTCGATGAGTCAACGTTGGAAAACCAAGAGATTGAGAATTTCCTTGAGAAGATGGAATCCCCCACTCATCTTGAGCAACTTGCGGAAGAGCACGCTGATGTCGAGCCAAGTGATTCGGAGGATAAAGCTCCAAGACGAACTGCCATTCCGGTCCTCGACGACGTGCCAACTCTAAAAAACGTACCCATCCGAGCGGTAGTGCCGCCGCCTAAAGCCAAACGATTTTCAAACCACGCGCCAGTACGACCCACACGGATATTCAACAAGGCGCAAGAGGACGAAGCTCAGGAACGAACTAAGAAGATTATCAAAATTACGGTTGGTATTTGCGTGGGTATCATGTTGTTGATGTGTCTTTGCTGTGGCGTGTTTTCATCAGCCAATGGGTAATATGAAAACCCGTGATGTAGCTGCACCCCCCACAATTTTCTTTGGCAGTCAATCCTCTTGCCTAAAACACGTTATAATGAACGGCTATTAAATCTAAACGTGTAACATCTGCTTGTAGACGAGACTCACTATGGCCGGAAAACTTCTCTTCATCGCCCTCACCGTTGTATCAACTCTTCTTGCAAGCGTAGCTCAAGATACTATCGCCCGAGAATCATGGGACGGAGCCATATCTGGCAGTCCTGATCCACCACTACCGTTCAGACTAACACGGGTCTACCCAGAATTGACATTTGAGCAACCCGTCGTGATTACCCGCGGCCCGAGCGACAAACGACTTTATGTCTTAGAACGAACGGGTAAACTTTACAGCTTTCTCGAAGGCGCTGACAAAGACACGCCAGCGGATCTAGTTATAGACCTCGCCGAAACGCGAGATGCAAAAGCCACTTACGCATTTACGTTTGATCCCAACTTTGCCGACAATCACTACGTCTTCATGATGATCATCGATGCGAACAATGACCTCAAGGGTAGTGTTATTTCGCGGTTTACTATGACCGATCAGGATCCACCAACCATTGACCCGACAAGCGAGCGCGAGTTATTCCGCTGGAAATCCGGAGGTCATAACGGATGTTGTCTAAAATTCGGTCCAGATGGCTATCTTTATATTTCCACCGGCGATGGCGCACCTCCGTCACCACCAGATGGTCTCAGTACGGGGCAGGGCGTAGATGATCTTCTTTCTTGCATACTTAGAATTGATGTGTCCGCGGATTCCAAAACGTCCACAGGTCAAGCTTTGCCATATACGATTCCGCCAGACAATCCGTTCGTCGACATGGACGGTGCACGAGGTGAAATTTATGCATTTGGTTTCCGCAACCCATGGCGGATGAGTTTCGACCATGACACGGGCGAGTTATGGGTGGGCGATGTCGGCTGGGAATTGTGGGAAATGGTTTTCCGCGTCGTAAAGGGTGGCAATTATGGTTGGAGCGTTACCGAAGGTCCACAGGCTGTACGCAGTGATATAGAAACCGGTCCTGGTCCAGTCATCGCGCCCGTCACCTCCCATCACCATAGTGAGGCACGCTCGATTACCGGCGGATTGGTTTACCGTGGCCAGCAGCAACATTTAAAAGGCAAGTACATTTACGGAGACTACGTCACGGGAATTTTCTGGGCACTTACCAACAAAGAAAACGAACTTGCATCATTAGAGAAAATTGCCCACTCGCCGCTAAAGGTTATTGGATTCGGTGAAACCTCGGCAAATGAACTTCTGATCTTGAGTTACGACGGCGGACTCTATCGTCTAGATGAAAACATTGTTAAATCCCAAACCAATGACTTCCCACGACTCATAAGTGAAACGGGATTATTCAGCGAGCACTCGACACCAGCTACGGGCGTCGCTGCTTATAAAATCGCCATGCAGCAATACGCCGATGGTGGATGGAGTGAACATGTCATCGCACTTCCTGACGATGAAGTGGTAATGCTCAACAAAGACGGCGGCATGCAATATCCGGAGGGAACGGTACTGGCGAAAACAATCTTCATTAACCAATGGCGGACGCGGCAACGGCGCCCAGTGGAAACTCAAGTCATGTTCATGCAAGACGGTCAGTGGCAATTCTATACGTACGCATGGCGGGACGATCAATCCGATGCGGAGTTAATTCCCGCTGAAGGCGACTATCGTACCATCGAAACGGCCGACAAATACGTGCCCAGCGGAAAACGAACACTCAACTGGAGACTGCACAGTCGAACTGAATGCGTAACCTGTCACAATGGGCGTTCACCAGTATTGGCGTTTCGCAGCGATCAACTACACGCAAATTTAACGGACAACGATGCCGTGCCACCGACGCAGTTGCAAACGATGGTTGTCGCTGGATTCGTCCGTAATGCTAACCCTACTGATAATGCCTCAACACCTGCAGGCATTCCCGAAACAATCAAACCACTGGTCGATTGGGGAAATCAGGACCGTGCATCACTCGCTCGCAGTTACTTGCACGTCAACTGTGCGCATTGCCATCAACCCGAAGGAGGCGGAAATGCTACGGTAGACTACCGCTTCTCATCTTCTGGTGAACAACGAAAATTAGTCAACCATCGACCCACACGTGGGAGCTTCGGAATACCCGACGCGCGATTGATTTCAGCAGGTGATGCTGCGGGTAGTGTCATCCTCTATCGTTTATCGGTCATGGGCTTAGGCCACATGCCGCATTTGGGATCACGCATTCCTGACCAGCGCGGCATTCGACTCCTACAAGAATGGATCGAGACGTTGGCGGTTCCCGAGGAAACTGAATTAACTGTTACTGTGGATGCCAAGTCGTTAGCCAATAGAACCGATCAAGATGTTGCAAAAGCAATAGATCGCGTTTTGGATTTACTCAATACTGAAAATCCAGATGCTTCACTCAAACAACTCAGAATCGCTGCCACAAATGAGAAAGAAGTTTCACCGTTTGAGTTTAACCTGTATGAACGGTTTCTATCGCCTAACCAGATTCCCAAACGGTTGGGGGACCTTGTTGTGCCCTCAGCGATCCTTGCGTTAGATGGCGATGCCGGTCGAGGCGGTAAACTCTTCTTAAGTACTGACGGAATCCAATGTAAAAACTGCCATAAAATTGACGCCAATGACCGAATCGGAAAGGCAGTCGGTCCTTCTTTTGAAGATATTCGCAAGCGATTGAACCGCGAGGAAATCTTAACGAGCATTTTGGAACCTTCAAAGCAAATCGACGCTAAATACGCGCATTACGTTATTGAAACGGTAGATGGCCGCGTGCTCGGCGGTGTGCTCAAGGAAAAAACCGCTCAACGACTGGTCCTAGTAAACGCACAGGGCAAAGAAATCGTTATTCCCGCCCAAGACGTTGACTTCTTCGAGCGGCAGGACAAATCAATGATGCCCGACCTACAAGTGCGGGATATGACGGCTCAACAGGTTGCCGACCTACTCGCATTTATCCGTGGCAATTCCCGCTAATTCACTGGTTGTCGTGAGTGATATTTTCGCTGTTGCGTAGCAATGAGCCCACCGGTTTCTAGCCGTGGCGCGATACTGGCACAGCGATTGCTTATATTATCTATATAGAGCGAATGTAGGCGGTATTAGGAACAAAACATTGACCAATTCCAGTTAATAAGTGTCGCTAAACCAACATGCCTGTCGCTTTTTTGACGACACTTATGCAATAACAAAACTTTATGAAATCGTGCAGTAATCATAATCGAAAATTCAAACGGCTCTGGATAGAAACACTGGAGCAGCGAATTGTATTGACGGGAATCACTCCACATTCGTTCGCATTTGATTTGATCGATCTATACGATATGCGACGACAGCCCGATTTCCAGGAAATCGATGGTCAGGCAATCGGCATTGCTCTAATCGACACTGGCGTTGATGGCAGCCATGATTTGCTACAGGACAACTACGTTACGAGTTTGGATTTAGTCTATGGCCATGCGGGGGCCTATTATTCATCCAACCACGGTACACATGTCGCCGGCATTGCTGCCTCGTCGGATCCAAACATTGGCGTTGCCACCGATGCCGATATCATTTCCTTGCAGGTTTTCTCAGAGTCTGATGGCTATGCTTCCTGGGTCGATATTTTGGAATCTTTGCAATGGATCCGCGAAAATCACCATGCGTACAACATCAAAGTTGTAAATATGTCACTCGGCGGTGGGATGTTCAATACGGCTGAAAGTGGCGCTGCAGTGACTCAAGATGTCTATCAGGAAATATTAAACCTAGAACGCCTTGGAATCAGTGTCGTAAGCGCTGCGGGTAATGAATACGGATTTGATCGCAACGGCGTCAATTTCATGTCCGAAAGCGCTAACGCTCCTGGAATCTACAGCACAATTGTCGTCGGCGCTGTCTGGGAATCCTACGAAGGCGGCGGACTGTGTCTCGGGAACTATGTTTGTGACGTAACCACAGGTGCCGACCGTATTATTCATTACAGCCAACGGCCACCACAGCATGACAACGTCATCTTCGCGCCTGGTGCGTTCATCAACAGCACCGTGCCGAGTAACAACTTACAAGAAATGGGCGGTACGAGCATGGCCGCACCGATGGTTTCTGGAACAATCGCGTTAATGCAGGATGCTGCAATGACTTTTGGTGGGCGATATTTAAGCACTAGTGAAGTACAAACAATATTGCGGAATAGCGCTGACACGATACATGACGGCGATGACGAAAATTCTATTACTACGATTGATGGAGTCGACTTCCAATACACGGACAACGATTACCCACGCCTCAATGTGCTCAATGCCATCGAGCAGGTTCGCAGCTTAGTCGAAGGGAACGGCGAACCGACCAATCGGTACCTACCTAACAGCGGTGATCCTAATAGCACTTTTTCCGGTGCTTACCAAGGACCTGAATTACCTCTGCACTGGAGCGTGTACGACAATAACCCAAAAGAAGCAATTATCCTCAAAGGGATACTCGGCACCGACGCGCGACGATTTGAAATTGGTGATTCCGACGTCGACATGTATTCCTTCGAAGTTACCTCGGCAGGAATTGTTATCCTGGAAACTTCCCCGTGGAACGCCAACCGTGATCCCGCCGATACATTATTGAGATTATTCGACGACCTAGGAAATCAACTCGCCATCGATGACAACACCGGCGGCAACGGTTTTTCTCACCTCGAAGCAGCACTTCCTGCTGGAAAGTACTACGTCGGAGTCAGCGGAGCCGGAAATGACATCTACGATCCCAATATTTCTGGGACCGGACAGGCGGCGGATCGCGGATATTATCGTCTCGCCTTTAGCTGGGCTAATGATGACCTTAACGGATTCCTAGATACCGCAGTACAAGTCTCTTTTAATCAGGGGCAAACTCAATTTGACGGTCTTATCGGAGCGGATTACGGAACATACGTTGGCACACAAGATGTCGATCTCTTTCGAATAGTGGTCCCCGATGATGGTGCGATCTTAGTTGATATCGACACTCCCTATGTCGACGGTTATGTGGATTCTTTTTTGCGAGTCTTTGACGGCAACGGCGTCGAAATTACTTACAGCGATGATAATTTACAAACTGACATTTTTGGTTATCAAGTCGAATATACCGACGATGCCTATCCCGGCTTAGTTTTTAATGACCCAGTTGACCGCCAGTATTTCGACGGGCACACTCGAGACAGCTTTGTACTCGGTGACGATTTAACTCAGGGCCAAGTTCTTTACTTTGGTGTTTCCGGCTACGGTAACGACGTTTACAACCCAATGAGCGTCGACGGTAGACGCAACACTGTCGGTGGCACCTACGAAGTTTCGTTCCAATTTGAGTCCAAAGATTTATCGGGCACGATCAACCAAGCCATGAATTTGCCCGACGCTGGTACGTGGTACGAGGAATTCATCTACTATGACTGGGACAGTGTTGCTTCAGACTGGGCAGTGGTCAGTGACAAAGACATTGATTTCTACGGGCTCACTTCACCTACAAACGGTGTCTTTGAAATCGATCTTGATTCCTATTCATTGCCAGACAATGACGATGTTCTTGATAGTGTGATTACAGTGTTTGACCAAAACGGGAATTACATTGCCCAGCGTGATTGGGATTTTGTGACCGACGGTCAATGGGACGCGAAGATACAATTTTTATCTACTGCTGACACAACCTATTACGTGGCGATCAGTGGACTTGGCAATCAGGCATTTGACCCATTTGTGATCGGCGACGCATTACCTGGGGATCTGGGTTACTATCAAATCAAATGGGATGTATATTCCGACGAGGCTTACAACACGCTAAGTGATAACCGCCTTGGTCATAGTGGGATTTTAGATTTAGAGGTTGGCAGTTATCTCACCGCGGAAATCGGTTACGACGATGCCTTCGCGTTAGATGCCCACGACGTGGACCTCTATCGTTTCACTCCAACTCAAAGCGGCGATTTCATGACGTGGACTACGCTTCCTGACGAGTGGAGTGCTGATACGGTCATGCGTTTATTCGACGCCAATGGCACTGAGCTTGCTATTAATGATGACGATCCTGCCGGTGGACTCGGAAGCTATCTAAGCTACTCATTCACGGCCAATGAAACGTACTACATCGGTATTAATGGGTTTAACGAACAGGGCAGTGCGTACAATGCGGTTACTGGAACCGGTACTGTCGCAGGATCGACGGGTGCTTACACCATCAGCTTAGCCCACACCGACCTACCTCCGACTGTTGATCCACTTGCCAATATTATTGTGCTAGAAGACAGCGATTTGTATCAACTTCAATTAAGCGGACTGAGTTCCGGTACTGGAGAATCTCAGGAGTTCCAACTACGTGTCTTTGGCTCCAACACGGACGTTGTCACGGTACTTGCGACACATGCGACCAGCGCACCAGCGGCCACGGTTGATTTCACTTTCGCTGATAATCAATTCGGAACTAGCGCAGTCGTGATTGAATTGATGGATGGTGGATATGACAACGACTTAGCAACGTTGATCGACAACCAATTTTTCATCGAAGAATTTTCCTTCACTATTGATGAAGTCAACGACGTGCCCGTTGTCGATAACACTCAATACACACTTTCAGAGAACGAGACATTAGCCCCGGATCTCGACAACGACCTGTACCATCTTGTAACAGACCCAGATGTAAACCTGCTTAATTTCGACATCGTCACAGCTCCCCAGTTTGGCTTGCTTGAATTACAACTTGACGGGTCCTTTGAGTACATTCCGAATGAAAACTTCAATCGCGAAGACTCCTTTAGCTACATTGTCAACGATGGCAGTGTTGATAGCAACATCGGCCACGTCGACATTCAGATGCAGACGCCGTACCAATGGTTCAATGGTGCCTTGCCTGGTGATAGCAACGATGATGGTCAATTGGTCCCCGCCGACGCATTGATGCTAATTAACGAACTCAATAGTGTTGGTGGTGGGGCATTGTCTGACAATCGTGAAGGCGGCATGCAGGCACCGTTCTGGGATAACAGCCGCGACAATCATTTTTCATCTATCGATGTTTTAATAGCGATCAATGAGTTGAACCGATTATTTGACGAAGGAGAGCAATCAGCGGCAGCGGAAGGCGAAGCTTGGACTAGTCGCGTCGAGGACTTCTTTGCAGCGGAACACCTCACCGCAAACACCCCAATTGTTCGCTCTAGCAACCTAACTTCCACAACGCCTGCCATTAAAGTAGCCGACGTGGAAATCGCATTTACAGATCACGATCTAATCACTTGTTCGCAACATTCTACGTTGGCAACACTCCAGCGGGATCCGACCGAGCAGAATGAACTCACAGACATTCAACAACCGACCGCAACAACCGTACTTCTCGGTGAAAACCCGCTGTTAAAATTCGTAGACGCGTAGTGACCCATCGGCACAAGCGATCGCAAAGCGGCGACCGTCTGAAGTGAAATCTATTCCGCGAACGGCTTTATCTACTTTCACAACATGAAATGGTTTTTGTTCAACCGGCTTAGCTTTTTCAGCTTCAGCAGTTTCCGAATCGCTCTTATCAACGTCCGCCTCCGTCGCACCTTCAGGTTTCGCTCCAGGTTTCGCTCCAGGTTTCGCTTCAGTTTCAGCTTCAGGTTTAGCTTCCGGTTTTACAACTGCAGGTTCATCAAGTCGCCAAAATTCCACGGTACCACTATTACTTTGCCCAGCGAAACATCCAACGACAAAACCATCTTCGTGGAAATGCACACCCCACTCAATACCTGGTTTGTTATCCTTGGTCCGAAGATGATGTGTTATTTCTTTAGTTTCCCAATCGATAACGCAAATAATTGGATCCTGTTGCCCAGCAAACGCATTGACGACGTTGGTCGTTCCCGCACAACCCAAGAGACTGCCATCCTGATTGAATGCCATCGCTCGCGCACCGCCCATGTCCGCTTGAAACTTCAAATCAAAACCGGTCATCACTGACGCATCAATTTTGCTGCGTTGCTTGCCGTCTTTCAGTCCCCAGACGATAATTTCTCCCATGATATCTTCCGACACCAATTCCTGACCGTTAGGGTGAATCATCACCGCCCATGGATGCCGCTCGTGGCCAACGCAATGTCGACGCAACTTCATTTTCTTTGCCGACCAGACTTTGACCAACTTATCATTTCCACAAGTCGCAATGGTTTTGCCATCCGGTGCAACGTGCACCCATCGCGAAAACCCTTGGTGCGCCTCGACCATCTTAGTCGCCACTACTTGCAATTGCATCACCGCCGGTTTAGCTTCTTCCTTTTCGGTTTTCTCGATCGCGGCTGTGATTTCTACTTCGGTAATTTCCACAGGTTCGACATCCCAAAAACCGATCCGCCCGTCCCAACCCGAACTCAACAGAGTTTTTCCATCCGCCGAGAAATCGAATCGACGAACCCAACTATCGTGTCCTAAATAGGCCACCTTATCTCCGGTCTCCAAATCAAATCGGTAGATACCATAGTCTTCCGCTCCAACGAACGCGTATTTTCCCGACGGGTCAACACGGCACGTCGTTAGCGGACGCGTGTGCGTGAACTTCTGAATCTCCTTTGCCTTGGTGGGGTCGACTTTCGCGCTCCCCGCATCCACTGCACCCTCAGAATCAGCAAGTTTTGTATCGTCATTAAAAATCATGAGAGCAGCTCCTCGATGGGTCCATTGATAGGGTCGCCGATCGGAATCGAGCGACCGTCAATATCATGATTTCGTTGCGAATCGATACCAACCGCTTGCAAATACGTATGAAACAGATGACCGCCATCCACTTCTCGATCCTTCACTGCTGTTCCCTCCGCATTGGTAGAACCAACCACTCCGCCAGGTTGGATCCCGCAACCACCCATTGCCACGGAAAGCGACGCGCCCCAATGATCACGGCCGAACTTGTGATTGATTTTCGGTGTGCGGCCAAATTCAGAGTAGACAATGACTAAAACGTTATCGAGCATGCCGCGTTCTTCGATATCGCCAAGTAAAGTTGCAAAGGTCTTGTCAAATTCGTCGAGTTGTTCCACATGGAAATTAAAGTTCTCGGCGTGGGTATCGTAACCATGATGGGTCACTTTTACGCAAGTCACACCTTCTTCAAGCAATGTTCTAGCCAACAAGCAGCGGCGACCGAACCAGTGTCGGCCGTAGCGTTCCAATTCCTTCTCGTCCTGATCGCCAAACAGATGCGTCCGCTTAATTAACTGACGTGCTTGGTCAAAGGACGTATCATAGGAATCGATTAACGAACGACTGCGGCCAGCTTTGAACTGTTCATTTAATTGCAAACGCAAATTCTCACTGCGAAGTGCTAAATCCTCGGATACGCCTTCCGGCAACCCTAGATGCTTCGGTGGTTTCACACCCTCGAGCCGCATCTGGGCATGTTGTGCTTCGAGGAACCCTGCCGTTTCGCCGGACAAGCCACGCGTTGTAATGTGAACGAAGCCGGGAAGAGGGTTGTCAGGCTGGCTCAAATATTTAGAGGCAACCGAACCAACATACGGATAGGTGCCCGCTGGTCGCCCTTTTTCCATAAACAGCATTCCCTGGTTGTGGTCGTTAGTACGTAAGTTAATACTTCGCACAATCGACAACAAATGCATTTTTTTGGCGGTATGCGGCATTAGTTCGCAGATTTGTGTACCAGGCACTGAAGTCGGAATTGCTCGAAATGGGCCACCATAAGTTGTCCCGGGTTTGGGGTCCCATGATTCAAACTGGCTAACACCACCTTGTAAATACACCTGTAGGATTTGTTTTTGCTGGCCCTTCATTTTTGCAGCCATCGCCGGCGACAACTGGCTACCAAATCCAGCCATTGCGCCAGCCATCAGACCACCGCCCATAAATCCACGGCGTGATAAATCGTGATCAATTCGATTACAACCTTTGTTGCGTCGTATGGTCATCGGTATAAATACTCCAGCCCTAAAAAAGGAAGTAACTCTACAGTCACCTTACAAATCGGAATTCGGCGCTGCACATCAACGTTCGCATTAACTCCTGCACAGCTAACAGTTTCGCATCACCTGCATTCGCTATAAACTCCTGTGCAAGATTACTCTCAACAGCCAGCGGTTTGCGTGAATACATGTGTAAATACAACTTTTCAATCATTTTAGCATCGTCTTCGCACGCGATAAGTTCGTCGATTAAATACCCAGTGGCGGGCGTCAACCGCGCTGCGATTGCCGGCCCGTTTATCAGATACAAAGCGTGGTTTGCAGAGGCTGTAAACTTCAACGACGTATTCTGCGAAGCGAACACCGCTATAATTTCATCCAATGGTACCTTCATCGCCTTAGTGACCTGCGCTTCGAGCAACACTTGCCCAGCGGCAGTCGCTGCGTCGAACTCTTTGTCCTTACTCAACAGTGCCGCCTGGGCAGCTTTTGTCTGTTTCTGCACTTCACCTAAGGACTGCAATAATGTCCAAGCGAATTGTTCGGGGCTCAGTGGCTTAATCGACGCGTTGTAATATTTATTCGCCGCTGGCATCTTATCGCCATTCCAATAACTTGATCGTTGATATGACTTGGACATCGCGATTTCTTTATACAAATGCTTCAGGTCGTATTTGTGGTCTCGCAGTGCATCAGCCAGCGTCTGTAGTAACGCGGGGTGCGACGCGGCATTCGCTTCATGAAACAAATCAAGTGGTTCGACAAACCCTTGCCCCATCAAATGAGCCCAAATTCGGTTTGTAACATTCAAACGAAAGGCTGAATTCTCGTCACTAATCATACTTGGCCCAAGTTGCAGGCGACGATTGTATTTTGGCACTCCCCGATTTGTCTTATCAGGTTTCGTCTCATAGGGTTCTTTGTCCACAGGCGGGTCTGACAACTCCTTTAACGTCAACATCCGTGGCTGGGTCTTGCCGTCTTCCCCAGTGAACACCGACGTATATGTCACGTCGCCGTCAATCTTATCGCCGATCGATACAAGCTTACTCTTGGGGTCGGTGAATAAGTAACTCCGCTTAAGAAATGCGGATATGCCGTAGTAATGTTGCTGAAAGTAATCATCAATCTGCGGGTGATCATGACATTGAGCACATTGTAAATCGCGACCAAGGAATACTTGGCCGATCACTCGAACTGTTTCTTCACGCTTTAGTTCGCGATCGAGCAAGAAGCGGCTTGCTGCACGACTCGACTTATCGGATCCATCCGCCGTTAAGATTTCCAGCACTAACTGATCATGCGGCTTGTTGTCAAAAAAAGACTGACGCAGGAATTCCGCAAATTCCTCGGGGGCAATGTGTTTCTTAGGCAATCGCTGCATCAGTAGGACGTCGAATTTGTATTGCATGTGGCGAGCGTATTGTGGACTCGCTAGTAAGCGGTCGATCAACTGTTCGCGTTTATCCGCATCTGGATTAGCGATAAATGCTTGTAACGCTGGAACTGTTAACGGGCGACCCGTTAGATCTATACTGATGCGTCGGGCAAACGTGTAATCATCGCTGGCTTCCGTTGGACTTCCAACTGTCGATTCCTGCCCCGCAAGAATCTCTGCGTCGATAATATTGCGCAACTGGGTGCCGGATTCCTGAGCAAATACTGCGGTCGAAATCGACGGGAAAAGACAGCAAATTGCGGCTGCCATTGTAGGTAGGAAGTTGGGGGTTGGCATGCGTCTATTATAGCTTCTTCGGACCCACTGCGCAACGGCAACTTGTTTTGGCTACAAAAAACTCAGCGTCACAGTTCCCTTGTTTTTAGGGGCGTCCGGAATTGGTGTCCGCATAAATCTATGATTAGTAATATTTTTGTGGGCTAACCCCCACTCCGCGGCCAAAAAAGTACGATTCTATGGTGCATCTAAACATGTGGGGTTCGTATTGAAGTACAACAAGTAGCAACCTATGTAAATTAAACATGAAGTGAGTTAACGCACCATGCATATTACACAATGCCAGATTTATCTCGTCGAAATCAAGCAAACGTCACCGCTTGCTCCTTATCGTTCACATATCCGTACGACAGATACGACGACAAAAGCGATCGTTGAGCTAACCACCGATACCGGTATCGTGGGTTGGGGTGAGCACAATCAGAATTTCCTTGACGGCATAAGCATCGAAAATCAAAACATCGCTGCGACAGAATTCATCGATGGCTGGGATCCCTACAACATCGAACAATTCCACGTCGAGAATCCATTTGATACGCGACTGCGCTGTGGCTTGGAAATGGCGATGTGGGACATCATTGGCAAGGACAACAATTTGCCGCTCTACAAACTTCTCGGCGGTAAAGTCCGCGAGCGGATTGCATTGGCCGCATGTATGGGCATTCAAAGCTATGAGAGAGCAGGGGAGATGGCGCGGTGGTATGTAGATCAGGGCTTCACTGCACTCAAGACTAAAGCGGGTAGCGATGCCCAAGAGGATCTCGATATGGTGCGTGGCGTACGCGATGCAGTCGGCGACCAACTCAAATTGAGAATCGATCCAAACCGTGCGTATTCAAATGAAGAAGCCGCCGAACTGGGTCGCGCGCTCGAACCCTATAACCTCGAATACTTTGAACAACCGATTATGGCCGATCCGTTGGCCGATGCAGCTTGGCTGCGCACACAGACGTCAACTCCAATCGCGTTGAACGAGAGTGTCGAAGAACCCGACAGCGTGTTGGCAATCCTAGCGGCTGATGCTGCTGAATATATCCTGCCCGATACGCATATCGCCGGAGGGATTTTACCTTGCGTGAAAATTGGACATATTGCCCAAGCCGCAAGCATGCCGACAATTATGCATTGCGGACATGACCTAGGACTCAAAACAGCTGCCATGCTACACATTGCGTCGGCATGCCCCGCCTATAGTTTGGCAAACGACTGTACCTACTATGGTTTGTCAGATGACATTACGTCGGAGATGATTCCGATTGACCAGGGCCACATGGTCGTTCCGGAAGCACCTGGGTTAGGTGTCGATATCGTCAAAGAGAAAGTACTCAAGTACCAAAAGGTTTGATCACGCCGAAAATCGAGATTCTTTTCGCGGTTACTATTGGCCTAAGCGGCGAAAGAATCTTCCCAGTGGTGTTCCACCAGTTTCCAGATGCGAGAGGACACGCTGTGCAGTTTCCGCTGGGATAAAATCTGGGAGATTGCCTTCATCTACCCACCTACGTAAACGAAGAATACGTTCTTGAGCGATTTCTTCCGTCGTAGGTAGGCCACCGGGACGATTCAAGTCAACATGGTTTACCGACTCGATACCTGCGCGGGAGATGATTTGGATCGCATAGCTAAACCCTGGACCACCCATCCGCGTACTCGCCGCTTTGAGCATGAGGTTGCCGTTGGTGTCTAGCGTCGGCTGCATCATGATTTGATTGGGCCCTGGGACGACGGCAACGACGACGATATTTTGAGTGAAATCGACGGTCGGCACAGCGTCCGTCGTGTTCCATTCATTCCACAGTTCCGCAAACGCTCCCTGGTCAACAATGAAGTCGTGTCGGCTATCGACGTCGTTGAAATCGGAGTCCGCCAAGTAGCCTGTAAATTGTTCATTAACAGTCGTCGGGGTGACGTCTGGTGCGTTGGCAAAATCGTGTTGACCGTCACCAAAGCGAAAGTCAAAGATGTTTCGTTCACGGAGCGAGCGGATCGCCTGATTGACCTGACCAGCATCAATGTGATCTGGCAGGATGCCCTGACCGAATGCTTTTTCAAGACGAGCTGCCTGGTGATCCACTTGTTGCTGTGTTACCTCGCCATGGGGCAGGTAATCTTCCCATTTGTGATCTTGCCGTTTCAATTCCCTGACTTCAGTGAATTTATCACGCAGGCGTTGGTGTATTGCCAGCTTGTGTAAATCATGTTGCTCAATATGCTGATCTGCAGCGTCGCCGTTGACATTGTTCAGATCACTTAAAATGTCCTCACTAAACTCAGACGCGGCTAGACGAATATCTGCCAACCGATCGGCAATCCGTGTCTGATCATGACGAGGAGTTTTCAAAAACTCCTCAAGCTCTGTTCGCATCGCTGTGAGTCGAGCCGACTGGGATTGCATTTGTGCAACTACGTCCTGGCTAATCTGCGCCAGATCGACTGGTATTAGATCATCCATTGTCTCAATTTCCTCAACGAAATCATCCATCTGCTCAAAAACGGACTGATGCGTTACTTCGAATCCATTGAGGTTGTTGATGATTCGTAAGGCATCGATTCCCGAGACAGCATCGTCACCATCAACATCGAAAAAGGACTGGATCTCCGTCGGTTCGGATGCGGTGAATCCATTCACGTGGTTGATGACTTGTAATGCGTCGATCTGTGATACGAATTGGTCGAAATTTACGTCTTGATAGAGTAACGGGTTTTGAAACGCGATACCAAGGTCGGCAGCCAGCAAATTCCTCGCTTCGAGCCCCTCAAGAGTCGGTCTAAACGATGTTTTATTGTTGTTCATGTTGCCAATGCTCTATGGGTTAGCGTACGTTTTATTCGCCAATAGTCTTATGAAAACAGTGCGCTATTGTATGAGTTAGCATATAGCTGAGCAATACATATTGTCTGCCAATCATGTGCGGCACCTCGCTCTTATTGCTAATTCATCGCCCGTTACGACTTCAATCTTTAGATGATATCATTCAGAGAATAAGTGTCGCCAATTTGGTAAATTTCATACTTTTTTTCTTCCGAATATTCCACTTTGCTGCTAGTTTTCCGGTTCAATGTTGGCATTGCGTCACCTCGTCTTGACGACTTACATGCGGTGGGTACAATAAAAAGGACTCGAGTTGGTTCTGGTAAACCCGTCTAATTGGGTGCTTACCCGCTTTCGCCTCTTGGGATTAAGTTGACGCTGCTTTGACAGCTTGCACACCTTTAATAAACGCGAGGCGAATTATGAATATGCTTTTAGCATTTGGGATGCCTGGTCTCCCAGAGATGCTCATCATCGGTGGAATTTTTATACTGTTCTTTGGGTCCACTAAACTTCCCGGTTTGGCCAGAAGCATTGGTAAAAGTGCCAATGAGTTCAAAAAAGGGATTCGCGATGATTCACCTCTAAATAATGAGGATGACTCGGATGACTCGGATGACTCGGATGACTCGGATGGCGAAGATAGCGACGGAGATGGTGCCAGCGATAATGATGGAGACGGCGACGAATAGGCTCACGCCAACACGTTCACCAAGTTGACCAATCATTCCTAGCTTGACTCCCTCAGGATAACATCCATCGGAAATTTCCTATCATGAACCAACAACTCCTAGACCATATGGATAATGCGCTGACACATCTCAATCCACTCGGTTTTATTTTCGGTGGCATGGGCATGATGGAAGTTATGGTTATCGGCGGAATTGCTGTAATGCTCTTTGGAAAAAACTTGCCCAGCGTAGCCCGCAAGTTTGGGAAAACTTACCGTGAATTTCGCAAAGGTTTGTCCGAATTCCAAAGTCAAGTTCGCGTCGACGATTACGTCAACGACGTTTACAGCGATATTGATGACGACTCAAGCAACACTTCATCTTCCGCCTCGGGCGCTGACGATTGG
>LWDU01032573.1_pt1 | contig 69829 bp, 53 predicted proteins | sample 727161 | NCBI WGS metagenome assembly LWDU01 (sample SAMN04566230, study PRJNA314399) | hydrothermal vent metagenome | isolation source: deep sea hydrothermal plume seawater | place: Mexico: Gulf of California, Guaymas Basin | collected 2004-07-11 | reverse complement strand
GAGACAATTGGAAAGTCCATTTTAGAGATACAATTAGAGGAAGTAAAAATTTAGCAAACTGGGAAATGGCTAAAATACATGCTGAAAAAGCTCCTGAAAGAGTCAAAGAATTAGAAAAATGGGGGGCTGTCTTTGATAGAAGTAAGGAAGGAAAAATTAGTCAACGGAATTTTGGTGGACATCGATATCCAAGATTAGCCCATGTAGGAGACAGAACTGGATTAGAAATTATTAGAACACTACAAGATTATGCAGTTCATAAGGAAAATATTGATGTTTTTATGGAATTTACAGTCACTACTCTACTAAAGTCTAAAAGCACAGTGGCTGGTGTTTTGGCATATAATCGTTCATCTGGAAATTTTAAAGTATTTGAATCAGGAGCTGTAATTCTTGCCACGGGAGGCATAGGTAAGGCATACCGTGTAACATCAAATTCATGGGAATACACAGGTGATGGGCATGCCTTAGCTCATCTAGCAGGAGCGGATTTAATAGATATGGAATTTGTCCAATTCCATCCAACCGGAATGGTTTGGCCACCTAGTGTAAAAGGTACTTTAGTCACAGAAGGAGTTCGAGGTGAAGGAGGGATATTGATAAACAGTGAAGGGAAAAGATTCATGTTTGATTATATTCCTGAAGTATTTGCCGCGGAAACTGCAAAAACAGAAGAGGAAGCTGATGCATGGCTAAAGGGGGAAGAAGGGGCTATGAGACCTCCTGAACTACTAACTAGAGATGTAGTTGCAAGAGCAATAATGGCTGAGGTTAAAGAAGGAAGAGGATCACCCCATGGTGGAGCCTTTTTGGATATTGCTTCTAGGCAACCTGCCGACTACATACAACGCAAATTACCCTCTATGTATCATCAATTCAAAGAATTGGCTACACTAGATATAACTAAAGAACCAATGGAAGTTGGACCTACAACACACTATATGATGGGGGGAATAAAGGTCGATGCCGGTACTGCCGCTTCAACAGTAGGTGGCTTATATGCTGCAGGTGAAGCTGCTGCAGGAATGCATGGGGCAAACAGACTTGGTGGTAATTCATTATCCGATTTACTAGTATTTGGTAAAATTGCTGGCCAAAGTGCATCGAATTATGCACAGAAGAATGCTCACACCTCACCTCATGGTGATGAAATCAAGAGAGGCATTGATGACGCACTAAAACCATTTGAAGACGGAACCGAAAATCCTTATGCTATCCATGAAGAACTTCAAGAAGTAATGGAGGCACATGCAGGCATAGTCAGAACTGGAGAAGGGCTTGAAAAAGGGATACAGAAATTGGAGAAAATAAGAAAGAAACTGCCTAATTTACATGCCAAAGGTGACAGACAATATAACCCAGGTTGGCATTTATGTCTTGATCTTAATAATATGATTATAACTTCTTTAGCCTTAGCAAATGCTGCACTTGAAAGAAAAGAAAGCAGAGGAGCTCATACTAGACTAGACTATCCAAATTATGACGATGATTTAGGGAAAGTTAACCTGATTATAAGGCCAAGTCCTGAAGGTTTATCTGTAATTAAATCACCCCTTTCTAAAATGCCTGATGATCTAAATGATTATGTTTTACAGGAGGCAATATGAAGAGGAAAATTAGACTCCAGAGAGGTTCACAAGATAACCTCAGATTAGAAGAATTTGAGGTTGAGGTAGAACCAGGGATGGTTGTCCTAGATGCAATTCACCGAATTCAAGCAACGGAAGCACCCGATTTAGCAGTTAGATGGAATTGTAAAGCGGGTAAATGTGGATCCTGTTCGGCTGAGATAAATGGAAACCCTAAACTTACCTGTATGACAAGATTATCGGATTATCCCGATGATGACACTCTAACAGTTCAGCCAATGAAAACTTTCCCAATAATAAAAGATTTAGTTACAGATGTATCATGGAATTATGAAGTAAATAAGAAAATAACGCCTTACCAACACACTGAAACTGATGGAGATCCTATTATGTTTCAGAAAGAAGTTGACAGGGTTCAAGAATTTAGAAAATGTATAGAATGTTTCCTTTGCCAAGATGTTTGTCATGTTTTGAGAAGTCACGACATGAAACAAGAATTTGCTGGGCCAAGATTTATGATAAGGAATGCAGGCCTAGAAATGCACCCCCTTGACCAAGGAAATCGCCTAGATAACATTAGGAATGAAGATGGAATTGGACTTTGTAATATTACAAAATGTTGTACATTTGTTTGTCCTGAAAACATCGAAATAACGGATAATGCTATAATACCATTGAAAGAAAGGGTTGTAGATGAATACTATGATCCACTGAAATGGATTTGGAAGAAGTTAAGTGGATAAAGTATCTAGGGAAATGTGTTTAAATTAGAGTATATAGCATACTATGGACATTGTGAAAGCACCGCATGGAAATGAGATTAGTTGTAAGGGATGGTTGCAAGAGGCAGCCCTCCGAATGTTAATGAATAATCTAGATCCTGATGTTGCTGAAAAGCCGGAGGACTTGATAGTTTACGGTGGACGGGGGAAGGCTGCCAGAAATGTAGAATCATATAATGCAATAATCAAGGAATTGAGAAACTTAGAAAATGATGAAACTTTACTTATTCAGAGTGGAAAACCGGTTGGTGTTTTCAAAACACATGAAGATGCACCGCGTGTTCTCCTAGCAAACTCCAATTTGGTAGGTAATTGGGCTAATTGGGAACACTTTGATGAATTGGATAAAAAAGGGTTAATGATGTATGGTCAAATGACTGCAGGATCATGGATTTACATAGGCTCACAAGGAATTCTACAAGGAACATTTGAAACATTTGCTGAAGCTGCTAGACAACATTTCAATGGAAATTTAGAAGGAAAATTAGTAGTTACAGGAGGACTAGGTGGAATGGGAGGTGCTCAACCATTGGCAGCAACTATGAATGGTGGAACCTTTTTAGCTGCTGAAATTGATCCTGAAAGAATCAAAAAAAGGTTAGAAACAAAGTATTGTGATGAAATTTCTTATGATATTGATGAGGCTATAGATAAGGCTCTGGAATGGAAGAAGAACAAGATTGCAAAATCAGTTGCCGTAGTCGCCAATATAACCGATTTATTAGAACGATTAATTAAAAGAAAGATAGTTCCGGATTTATTAACTGATCAAACATCAGCTCATGATCCTTTGATAGGATATATTCCACATAATCTCAGTTTGAAAGATGCAAATATACTTCGAGAAAAGAACCCTGAAAAATACATTAAAATGAGCTACAACAGCATGGCTGCGCACGTAAAAGCTATGCTAAAATTAAAAGACATGGGATCTCACACTTTTGATTATGGAAATAATCTAAGGGCTAGAGCCAAAGAAGCTGGGGTTGAAAATGCATTTGATTTTCCCGGATTTGTTCCAGCCTATGTTAGGCCCTTATTTTGTGAGGGAAAGGGACCTTTCAGATGGGCTGCATTATCTGGAGATCCAAAAGATATCGAAGAAACTGACAAAGTTATTTTAGAATTATTCCCTAAAGACAAACCATTAGCCAGATGGATTAATATGGCACAGGAAAGAATCCAATTTCAAGGACTACCTGCTAGAATATGCTGGCTAGGATATGGTGAAAGAGCTCGAGCTGGATTAGCCTTTAACGAATTAGTGAAAAGTGGAAAAGTGAGTGCACCTATTGTTATTGGAAGAGACCATTTGGATGCAGGGTCTGTTGCCTCACCTAATCGAGAGACAGAGTCAATGAAAGATGGAAGTGATGCAGTAGCAGATTGGCCTATATTGAATGCATTATTGAATACTGCTGCAGGAGCAACGTGGGTAAGTTTTCATCATGGCGGGGGTGTAGGTATGGGATACTCACTTCATGCAGGAATGGTAGTAGTGGCTGACGGTACACCTGAAGCTGATAAAAGATTAGAAAGAGTGCTCACAACAGACCCCGGTACTGGTGTGATGAGGCATGTTGATGCTGGATATGAAAAGGCAAAGAAAATTGCTAAAGAAAGAAATGTTAAGGTAGGTCTTGTAGAAGGCTTATGAATCTAATTATTGCTTCTAAAGAAGATTCGGCATCTATAAATTTAAGAGATCGACTACTTGAAATGTCAGTTTGGGAAGCTGATGGTGAATTTGATAACAATACATTATGGAAACTTACTACTAATTATGGGGGATTTTGTAAGAAAGACACTAGATTAATTACAATAAATAAAATACATATTCATGCTGAAAAAATAGATGAAATATGGGTTAAAGAGACTGGCTTAGATATTGACAATATTGTTTTCCTTTCAAGACATAAAGCAGCAAGTGGAAAACCTAGCCTAACTGTCCATCCTATTGGCAATTGGGGTGCTGCTGAATATGGAGGTGAAGAGGGTAAAATTTCCAAAACCGCACCTAATTGGATGACTGGATTATTATTGAATATAAAGAGAAACCAAGTAGAAGGCTATGACGTATGTTTTGAAGCCACACATCATGGACCTCTTCTAAAAACTCCAACTATGTTTCTGGAGATTGGGTCTACTGAATCAGAATGGGAGAAAAGAGAACCTGCTGAAGCATTAATTAAATCATTATTATATCTCAAACCAGTAAGTGGAATAAACGTTATTGGATTCGGAGGTGGACACTACACTCCACGATTTACCGAAGCTGCCCTGACGCATGAAGTGTGCTTTGGACACATGGTCGCAAACTATGGAATTCCTCATTTAACTGAAAATATTATTCTTAAAGCAATTAAGACAAGTAATGCAAAAGGCATCTATTTCCATAGAAAAGGTATGAAAAAAACTGATTATCGAAAATGGAAAAAGTGGGCGGAAAAAGAAGAAATAAAAGTTTTTAACCAATCAGACTACAAACCTCGTAATTTATTGTCGTGAAAAGTATTAATTTCAAAAATTAAAACATACGATACACTTAATAAACGATTTGTTTGTAAAGTTGTTTAGGTGTAATAACCATGAGTGACGACGACACAGAAAATGACAGTGATACAGGCGCAGATATGGAATCATCAATGCCTCCAGCAGATACTGGAAGCACTGGAGATTTCTTAGAAGACACGTTTGGAATCACGAAGGCTGGAAGTACGGTGGAAACCGAAATACGAGCAGGAGTAACTACGTTCCTGACTATGGCATATATCTTGTTTGTAAACCCCGACATGCTATCCATTGGTGGAATACCATTCAATGATGCACTATTTGCAACAGCCTTTGCAGCTTTTGTAGGTTGTGTAGTTATGGGTCTATGGGCAAACAAGCCATTTGCATTAGCTCCTGGAATGGGTCTTAATGCATATTTTACATTTGCAGTCGTATTAGGAATGGGAATTGCTTGGGAAGTTGCCCTTGCTGCCGTATTAGTTGAAGGTGTAATTTTCTTAATCCTATCCTTACCACAAGTTGGATGGAGAACTGAAATGATTAATTCAATTCCAAAAGATCTGAAGATAGCAACTGGAGCTGGTATTGGTATGTTTTTAGCAATAATTGGTTTCAGAGAAATGGGATGGATTGTCGATAATGGTGCTACATTAGTTGATTTAGGAATAACTGAAAGTTTTACTCATCAGTCTGGTGAATTATGGGCCTTAATCTGTCTATTAGCAATAGCTGTAATGATGGCAAGAGGAATGAAAGGTGCTATGATTTATGGAATTTTAGGAACTACTGTGATTGGTGGATGGATTGTAGGAGCTTCTGATCCTTACAATGGAGTAGCTGCAGTAGGCGTTGGATCAATGGATAATTTTGATGCAGGAGGCCTTTTCGAAGTAGCTGGTTTACCTGAGGAATCCATGTTCGCAGCCGTAGGTGCTCTTGGAGATTTAAGTCGAGACAATCTTGGAGACTTTATTTTAGTAATGATTGCTTTCCTTTTCGTTGATATATTTGACACATCTGGAACTCTTTATTCTGTCGGACGTCAAGCTGGATTTGTTGATGAAAATGATGAATTAGAAAACTCAGATGAAGCTTTTATGGCAGATGCAACAGCAACTATTGCTGGAGCATTAGCTGGAACAAGTACAACTACAACATACATTGAATCTGGTGCTGGTGTAGAAGAAGGTGGACGTACAGGACTAACGGCAGTTGTTGTTGGTGTCTTGATGTTATCGGGACTTCTGTTTGCTGGTCTTTTCAAAGCTATACCTGCTTTCGCAGCAGCTCCTGCACTGGTTATCGTAGGCGCTATGATGATGAAACAAGCTGGAGACATAAATTGGGATGACAAAGAAATGGCAATACCTGCTTTCATTACAATGGTTTTGATGCCATTTACATACTCAATCGCTGATGGAATTGCATGGGGTCTAATCTCATATGTAATCATTAAAATTGGTATGGGAAAAATGGATAAATTGAACCCAGTTGTAAATGGATTAGCAGTCCTAATGTTAATGTTCTATGTAGGCCCTGGTGATCAATCAACCTTTGATTGGATACTATCTGCTATACTTTAGATAACTAAATATACAGAAAGAAACCCTCTGAGTCGTTAAGGCTCAGAGGAATAAGCCAGCTATCAATAGATATGCTATCAAAAAAAGATATAACTGATATCGCAGAAAAAATACGGAATATCCCTGATTTCCCTAAAAAGGGAATCAATTTCAAGGATATTACACCTTTACTCTCAGATATCAAAGTATTTAGAAAAGCAGTCAAACAAATGGCGACTCCATTTATGGATTCTAATATTCATATTGTCGTTGGTATTGAATCAAGAGGATTCATATTTGGAGCACCAATTGCCGATTATTTAGACTGTAGTTTTGTACCTATTCGTAAACCAGGTAAATTACCATGGGAAACTGAAAGTATTTCTTATGAATTAGAATATGGCAATGACTCCTTAGAAATCCATAAAGATGCAATCAAAGAAGGACAAAACATACTAATTGTTGATGATTTATTGGCTACTGGAGGGACGGCTGAAGCTTCATGTAAGCTTGTTTCAAAATTAAAAGGAAATATTATAGGATTTACCGTTTTAATTGAATTAGAATTTCTAGAAGGACGAAAAAAACTAAATCCATATAATGTTCACTCCTTAGTGAAATATTAAGTATGAAATTACTAGTTTCAGAAGAAGACATTAAAAAACGAGTTAAGGAATTAGCTGAACAAATAAATAAAGATTATAAAGATAAATCCCCTATATTTGTTGGAATACTAAACGGATGTTATGTTTTCATGGCAGATCTGTTAAGAGAAGTAACGATTGATACCGAGGTCGACTTCGTTAAGATTCGAAGTTATGAATCAGATTCATCAACAGGTACTATAAAGTTTAGAAAAGATATTTCAGCTGATATAAATAATAGGCACATAATCATTGTAGAAGACATCATAGATTCAGGATTCACAATCAATTTTCTCGTAAACCGATTAAAAGGTTCGGGACCTAAATCTGTGGCAGTTGCATCTATTCTGTTTAAGAAAGAAATAGCTAAAATTGACTTCGAAGTAGATTATGTAGGTTTTGAAATTCCACCTGAATTCGTAGTTGGTTACGGCTTAGATTATGATGAGAAATATAGAAATCTTAAAGATGTAATGGTACTTGAACCTAAAGATTTAGAATAAAAGCATAATATTTAATATAGCTTAATTAGACAAGTTAGGGGAAAAGATGAGAATAGAAGATGACCTAAAGCTAACATTTAGAGATGTTTTGATAAGACCTAAGAGAAGTACATTGAAATCAAGAGCTGAAGTGTCATTATCCAGAACCTTCAAATTCAGACATACTGAAAACGGGTGGATTGGTATACCAGTCGTAGCTGCTAATATGGATACTACTGGAACTTTTGAGATGGCAAAAGTCTTACAAAATGAAAGTATGATGACTTGTCTGCAAAAATTCTATTCAGTTAAAGAAATAGAAAAAGCAATTAAAGAAGGAGTTAATCCGAAAAATATTGCAATAACTTCAGGATCTACAGAAGAAAGTTTAGACTTACTTAAGAGAAAAATATCAATTCATAAAGATTTGAATATAATATGTTTGGATGTAGCTAATGGATATAGAGAAGATTTTGTACAATTTGTAAGAAGAACTCGTAAAGAATTTAGTGAAAAAATTATTATCGCTGGAAATGTAGCAACAAGAGAGATGACTGAGGCCCTAATTCTTGCCGGAGCAGATATTGTAAAAATTGGAATTGGGCCTGGATCTGTTTGTACTACACGAAAGGTTGCTGGTGTCGGTTATCCTCAATTATCTGCAATATCTGAGTGTGCTGATGCTGCACATGGCTTGGGAGGGCATGTAATGTCTGATGGAGGATGCACTTCTCCTGGAGATATTGCCAAAGCCTTTGCTGCAGGAGCTGATTTTGTCATGCTGGGTGGAATGCTTGCAGGACATGAAGAATCTGGTGGTGAATTGGGTACAAATAAAGATGGAACTCAATACAAATCATTCTATGGTATGAGTTCAACAAAAGCCATGAAAACTTATTTTGGTGAAGTAGCAAAGCATAGAGCTCCAGAAGGAAAAGAGGTCAAAGTACCATATAGAGGTCCTGTCAAAGTCACAATTCAATCCATTTTAGGAGGAATACGATCTGCTTGCTCATATGTTGGAGCAAGAAGAATCAAAGACTTACCAAAATGTACCACTTTCGTCAGAGTTACAATAACTACTAATGAAATATACCAGGCAAATGAAAGTAACTGAACAAATTTAATAAACTCATCTGGTATGAATTAGAATGGCAGAGAGAGTTATTCTAGAAACTGGCAAAACTTTTAGTGAATTTAGTTTGTTAACAAATTATACTTCTAAAGAATGTACTCTACAGAAAATAAAGTTGAAAACTAAACTTGGAAACCTTAAACTTAATCTACCCTTTTTGAGTGCTGCAATGACCTCTGTAACTGGTTATGATATGGCTCTAGCTCTAGGAAAAGAAGGTGGCCTAGGTGTTCTTCCTGCAAGATTATCTATTGATGAACAAGTAGGTATTATAGAAAAAATAAAAGGATATGAAATGGGATTCGTGGAAGACCCTATTACTGTAAGAGAAACTGCAACAATTGATGAAGTTGTAAGACTTGTGGAAAAGCATGGACATTCAAAAGTACCTATTGCTGATCGAAATAATGTATTCTTAGGATTATTTAGTTTTGATAAGTACTTAGAAACAAATGCTACTCCTGGTGATCCTGTCACTACGATTATGATAACACCAGAAGAATTGCCTTGTACTAGTAATCCTAATATTAGTTTGGAAGAAGCTAAGAAAAAGTTAAAAGGTAAAAGTTATCTTGTTGTCTTAGATGAATTAGGAAGGCTAGTAAAAATTGCCTTCCAAAAAGATATTGACAATATCTCTGTTGCAGCTGCAATATCTACACACAAAGGATGGAAAAAAAGAGTCAAAGCCTGTATTAAAGCTGGAGCAGACATGATTGTAATTGACACTTCAGATGCATATAACGAATTTACAACTAAAGTAATTAAAGAATTTAAGGAACTAAATGATTCAATACCAATTTGTGCTGGAAATGTAATAACCTATGAAGGTGCAAAATATTTAATGGAAAATGGAGCTGACTTGATTAAGGTAGGAATGTCATCTGGATCAATATGTACTACACAAAGAGAAAAAGCAACTGGAAGGGCACCAATGACTGCACTTTTAGAAGCTGCAAAAGCTCGTGATGACCACTATAGAGATACTGGAGAATATGTCTCAATTATAGCTGATGGAGGTGTTTCTGCAGCTGGTGATATGATTATTGCTCTAACGGTAGCTGATGCTGTAATGATGGGAGGTTATTTCAATCATTTTTATGAAGCTGAAGGGGAAAAACTAGATGAAAGTATGCAACTAACAAACCATGAACCTGATATCAAATATATCGCTACATGGGGTGAAGGATCGGCTAGAGCTAGAAACTTGGATAGATATGGGCATGTTGCAAGAAAAACATTCTTTGCGGAAGGTGAAGAAGGGACTGTAGATAATTGGGGAAGATTAAAACCAAAACTTAAACAAGATATTAGGAAGATTAAGGCTGCTTTGAGTAATACAGGATGTATGGACTTAGAACATTTTCGAAATAATGCAGTAATCGAATTAATGTCAACATATACTCAGCAAATTATTGGCAATACTCACAATATGCAAGTTAAAGAATAAGTTATTCAAAAAATATATTCTTTAATTGTGATTTTAGTGTATCAACACCAGTATCATCCATAACGGAAACGGAGATGGCATCCGAATAATCTAATGATGCCTCAGGATCTAAATCTGATTTGCTATAAATGTCCAACCAATTATAATCTGAATATCTAGCTTTCAGTTCAGAATGTAATGCTTTCTGAGTATCAATTGAATAACCTGAAGTTTCAGATAAATCGGTTAAGAATACAATAATTGGTTCTAAATGATCTAGAGCTGCAATTCCTTGTTTCTCCATATCATTACGATCTATATCGGGTCTATCCAATAACCCGGGCGTATCCATAACTTGAATTATATCATACTTAACTTTGATATGCCCAAGAGAAACTCCTTTGGTAGTAAATGGATAACTCTTGACTTCTGGTTTTCCTGTGGAAATTGCCCTAATTAAACTTGATTTACCCACATTTGGAGCCCCTGCAAAAACAGCTACAGGCTGATCTGTGTTTACGTTCGGGAGATTACGAAATATGGAACGTGCTGAAATTAAAAAATCAAGATGCTTTGATATTTGTCTAATCACGTTAGTCATTTTAGTATAAGCTTCACTCATAATTTTCATTGTATTATCTGCACTTTTTCTAGCTCGAGCTTTAGGGACATATTTGGTACCTATTAGCAAAACCTCTTTCCGAGCCCAATCTGCAGCGCCCAAAGCTTTTCTCAATCTATCTACACCAACTGTTAAATCAATTATAGACCTATCAAAAGGATGAATGATATCGAAAGAAGGAAAAGCCTTAACATATGATTGCAAAGGATTTGCAATATTATCTGCAACTGAATTTATCTTTCTAACTGCAGTTAAACGTGCACGATAATCTGTATTTCTCACAGCTTCCTCAACTCTTGAGGCTCTACTCAAAGCACGATCAATTATTTCATCAGCCGTAGCAATTGTTGGTATTTCTTGAAGATTCACAGGTGATCTATAACGGCATCGCCAAATTCACTGCATTTCAGTAATTTTGCACCATCCATTAACCTCTCAAAATCATAAGTAACAGTCTTAGCCCCAATAGCACCTTCTACACCTTTAATGATTAAATCTGCAGCTTCAGTCCAACCTAAATAACGAAGCATCATTTCTCCTGATAGAATTACTGAACCTGGATTTACTTTGTCTTGACCTGCATATTTTGGAGCAGTTCCATGAGTTGCCTCAAACAATGCGTGCCCAGTATCATAATTTATGTTTGCTCCTGGAGCTATACCAATTCCCCCAACTTGAGCAGCTAAAGCATCTGAAATATAATCTCCATTCAAATTTAAAGTGGCAATTACCTCATATTCAGTAGGACGGGTTAAAATCTGTTGAAGCATGGCATCAGCAATTACGTCTTTAACAATAATTTCTTCACCGGTTTCAGGATTAGGAAAAGAATGCCATGGACCTCCATCCAAAGGTTTAGCACCAAATTCCTCACGAGCAAGTTCATATCCCCAATCTCTAAATCCACCTTCAGTAAATTTCATTATATTTCCTTTATGAACTAAAGTTACAGACTTTTTGTTATTTGTTATTGTATAATTTAAAGCTGAACGAAATAATCTCTTTGTTCCTTCACTAGAAACGGGCTTAACGCCTAATGAGCTAGTATCTGGAAAACGTATCTGAGTAACACCCATTTCTTCTTTCATGAACTTTATTACTTTCTTAAGTTCTGGAGTTCCAGCTTGCCACTCAATACCTGCATAGATATCTTCAGTATTTTCCCTGAATATAATCATATCTACATTTTCAGGTTCTTTAACTGGGCTAGGCACTCCTTCAAACCACCTAACGGGACGAACACAGGCGAAAAGATCTAGTCGTTGGCGTAAAGTAACATTAAGACTTCGAAACCCCCCTCCAACCGGAGTAGTAAGTGGACCTTTAATTGCGACTAAATGTTCCTGAATTGCATCTAAAGTTTCCTCTGGCAGCCATTCATTAACTTCATTGAAAGCTTCTTCACCAGCTAGAACCTTTTTCCAAGATATTTTTCTATTGTCTCCATATGCCATACTTACTGCAGTATCAAGGACTTTCATAGCAACGGGAGTTACATCTTGACCTATTCCATCACCAATAATTACGGGAATAATTGGAACATCCGGAACCTCTAAGTTTCCATTGCTAAACTTGATTGAACTGGGAGTCATAATTAGTGCTAGACAAGCCGGTATAAATCGACCCCGGACAGCTACCTAATAAACACGGTTTTCTATGAGTTCTGATGGGGCTCCTAAACTGGCTAGTTGTTGGAAGTGCACCGCTAATGCCAAAATTTGTAATTGGCAGAGTGGCCTCTGTATATGTAGCGGGAGACAAACTTGAAGATGGATTGGAATTAGCTAAAAAACTTAATTCAAAAGGCTTTACAGCCACTTTGGATTTATTAGGTGAAGAAGTAAATAATCGCAAAGAAACAAACAAAATAAGGCAAGCCTACTGTGATTTATTAGATGGCATTGCAAATTATGGAATTGATTGTAATATTTCCTTAAAACTAACGGCTCTTGGTCTTCGGATTGATGAAAGTCTTTGTTGGGATAATCTAAGTGTTGTATTAGATAAAGCTAGAAAATACAATAATTTTGTTAGAATGGATATGGAAGATTCGACCATTACAGAGGCTACCATTAAAATGTGTAAAAAAGGTAAAAGTTATTATTTTAACTGTGGTACTGTTTTACAAGCTTACATGCGTAGAACCTCTGATGATATTGATAATTTAAAAACTCATAATGCTAATATTCGTTTGTGTAAAGGTGCTTACAAAGAGAGTCCCGAATTAGCCTATCAAGACTATCAAGAAGTTCGAAATAATTATATGAAAAATGCTGAAAAAATAATGGATAATGGCATCTTTATAGGACTCGCAACCCATGATGAATGGTTAATCAATGAATTAGAAAAATTAATAAATAAAAAACATTACATGAAAGCTAATTATGAATTCCAAGCACTATCTGGAGTACCTATTGATAAAATTCTAGATCGATTAATCAATTCAGGTCATAATGTTCGATACTACATACCTTATGGACCAGAATGGTATGCATATTCAATGAGACGAATGAAGGAAAACCCAGACATTTGGAAGGACACTATGAAGGCTTTTTTCTTCCGTTCAAAGCATAGAAATTAAGAACGTCAGCTTTTTGTAAAGCTCTCGAATAACAAAACCATGGCGAAGAGAATTAGACGAAAAGTAAAGAGTAATAATACGTCAGATTTAAACTATAGAGAGGACAGTATTCAAACATCTAGACCAGACACCCGGCCTGCAATAATTGCATTGTTACTTGTAATTCTTCTAATAGGTAGTGGACTTTATCTTACTTCAATGGTTCAAGAGGCTCCTGAAGTCTCATATGGATTAGAAGCGAGCCTTCTAACTGACAATCATAAAACTGCACCAGGATATGATACTGATTTCATTTTAATTATAGAGAATACTGGAAGTATAGCCGATACATTTGACATTTCTGTAAAGTCAAATGATGGTGGATTTACAATTACAATTGAAGAAGGATATGAGAGTATAGTCGTTAATCAAGGTAAATCTAAACCAATTATTGTTAACGTAATGACTTCATCCTCTTCTACAGGTATGCTTTATTCTTCTTTGGAAGTAAACTCTAGAGGAGATAATAGTTTATCTTCAACTGTAAAATTGAATGTTGACTGTGAACATACTTTTGGTAATCAAACCCTAATTGGAGATAGTGTTAACGTGCATTACGCAGGAATATTAGCCAGCAATAATAGACTTTTTGATAGTAGTATGGAAAGCATTTGGGATTCTTATAAAATATCAAACCATTATTCCCAATTACCTGCAAATAATCCCGGAGAGTGGCCTTCAGATAATAATAGACATATTGAATTATTGACTGCCCAAAATATAGGTTGTAATAGTAATGGAGACCCATCGGCTGATTGTAACGACCGAAGACAAATGGTTGTAGGCTTTGATAATAAAATGGTTGGAATGTATGAAGGGCAAACACTAGCCGTTAGAATACCTGCCGCAGAAGCATATGGAGTGGATTCTACAATGCATACTTTAGGTGGACAAGATTTAATCTTTTTAATTAATTTAGTAAGTAAAAACTAATAATAAAATTTAGACTAAGCTACAAAGGAAGAGAATTCTCGACAGAATACACAAGGACCATTTCCTCCAGAAGGTTCACCGCATGAAGGACAAGATGAAATTTCGGAAGGCAACTCAACATTCTCGCGAATCTTTTCCATTCCACTAAGAAGTGAATGGCGAGTTCCTGGTTGCTTCTGCTCTAAATCCATGAGAAGTTTACGAAAAAGGTTTCTTTGTGCCTTACCTGCGTAAGGACATGTACCTTCATGAAAATTCATACCATTTAGAAGAGCATAGAGATATACTTCCTGTTCAGGAAGCCGTCTTAATGGCAATAATCTAGGAATAAATCCTTTCTGTACTGATCTATGTGGTGCCATCCTACTCAAACGAGAAATATCACCTCGTGAATGATTCATCAAAACGGTTTGAGAAAAATCATCAAGATTATGTCCAAGAACCATGCAGTCTACATCGGCACTCTTTGCCATTTGATTCAATGATCTTCTTCTAAGAATACCACATGGTGAACAAGGTGAAGCATCTGGTGGATTACTAATTAACAATTCACCTAGAGTCATACCTATCAATTCTTTATATGAAAAGATACGAAGTGGAATGTTAAATGATTCGCAACTTTTTTTTGCACATTCTAATGAATCAGAACGATAATCTTCAATACCTTCATCAACAGATAAGCCAACTAGCTCAATATCTCTTTCTTTGCTATAGTAATCTAAAATTTTCAAAGCGACTGTGGAATCTTTACCGCCTGAAAGACCAATTCCTATTTTTTTTATTTTGATATCTGAATTTTTAATGAGAACATTGATTTGACTTCGCAATTCTTTGATAGCATTCTTTTCAAAAGATTTGAAGAAACATCTTTCACAAAGTACTTCACCTGAATAACGGCGACTAATCACTGGATCAATACTACACTTTTTACAAGCCACAAATGAAGATACATACTACTTTATATCTATTTGAGGTGACCGAAACTATGACACACTTTTGACAACTGTTTAATAATATAATAGTAATTATGACGCACTTTTAATGTCATAAACCATTAAGTTTATATACTATCCTTCTATGTTTCTGATAATATGGCACCACTCGGACCACTTACTACAAACAGATTAACAGTCCGTTTAGACCCTGAACGAGCCGCCAGAATAGAATACTGGGCCACTGAAAATCCTCTCAAAATCAAGTCATATAATCAATTGATTCAAGAAGCTTTAGATGAATACTTGGACAGGCACACAGTATCTCCAACTCACGATTCTATGACTATAAAGGTCCCTCAGAAAGTTAGAGAAAAATTACATGACCTTCAAGAAGACGGCTATGGAAATATTGATCAAATCGTTTCTGAAGCAATCTTGCAGCACTCTACCTCTAAGTATAGAGAAGAGAAAGATTACCAATTCTTGCGAAATGAAGTTAATACCATTTCAAACAGAAGAAAGATGTTATTTTCAGATTATGGAAGTGATTAAAAATGATGGACAAATTAGAAAGTTTTGATAGCAGCGATCTTATGGAATTTATTACTCCTCCAAAGATTAAAGTCCTAGGTGTAGGGGGTGCTGGAAATAATATTCTTAAGCGCTTATATCGCCGAAGGATTACAGGAGTACAAACTATTGCACTAAATACAGATGCAATACATCTTAATAATTGTCAAGCTGATACTAGAAAAGTATTGGGTGCCACAATAACTCATGGTAGAGGTACTGGCGGAGATCCACATCTAGGAAAGAGATGTGCCGAAGAAGATGAAGCCACTCTAAGAGATACTCTAAGCGATACTGATATGGTTTTTATTATTGCAGGAATGGGGGGAGGAACTGGCACTGGTTGTTCACCTATAATTGCTAACTACGCTAAAGAGACCGATGCACTGGTCGTAGGTGTTGCAATCTTACCATTCAAGGAAGAAGGTTCTAGGAGGCGTAATACTGCCATTGAAGGTCTTCAAGAGCTAAAGGACAGTTGCCATTGTGTTATTGAATTAGATAATGAAAAGATTAATGAAATAAAAAACGGAGATTACCCAATGAAGAAAGCCTTTGGAGTAATGTCTGATTTAGTTGCAGAAACTGTTCAATCATTAGCTGAAGTAGTTACTGAACCATCAACCATAAATGTTGATTTTGCAGATTTGAGAAAAATTATAGAAGCTGGAGGAAATGCCAAAGTTCTTTACGGAGATTCAGAAGGATCTGAGCCTGGCAGTGTTCTAGATTCAGTTTTGAATAATCCATTACTAGGTTCAAACTACAAAGGTGCTGAAGCTGTTCTATTACATGTCGCTGCAGGCAATGAATTCTCACTAAATAATTGTCATGAAGTATTATCTGCCTTGAAATACGATTTATCAGATGACGTAAATCTCATCTGGGGACTAAGAACTGATGAGTCCATGGGTGCTAGCGTCAAAGTAGTGATGTTAGTTTCAGCAATACCACAAGATAAATTGAATATAGAAGACCTAAAAGAGAAGCCAAATTCTCCATTAGGTAAGTCTATCCAAATGATCAATTAAAGTTCCACAACCTTCGCTATAAGTCTCTACTTGCTATGATATAGGCTTATGGCACCCTGTCCGGACCCATCAGTCTTTCTTTAGGTTCTGGTAAATTAGGTAGAATACTATCATGATTCCCGTCATTAATACTTGTGCAATACAAAGCAATGGCCCTACCTCTTCAAAAGGAATACCTATCCATTCCCACCAGGGGTTGTTGGTTTGAATCCAAATGAGAAAAACCATTACACCCAAAACTACCGCAACTGCCGCAACGCGCTTCCATCCCTTTTCTTCTTCCATAATTACATCACTGGAGGTTCTTCATCCATCAGTATCTAGTAGAAAGTCATCAGAACCTAAGCAACCAGTAAACGATGCTGCAAGTAAACAAATTACTAGCATGTATGACTTATTCATACATTATCAAGTCACAGGCACAAAACTCGTAACTATTTACATAGCCAAAGCTGAACCTTAACGCGCATTGCAGGAGGAGATCTTTCTCCTCCCCAATGTCATTTCACTTGAGTTACTTACTCTTCTTCTTTCTGTCTGAGTGCAATTCCAATTGCAGCCAATAGACCGCTCATGGTTATGCTCATCAAAGACAGAGCGAAAGATGGTATTGTGTTAACTTCCTTTACGGCATTGATTGTGATAGGAACCTGATTGTTCCCTTCATTGGATTCACTTACGTCATCAGAAGTATCAACAGTCAAGTAGAACGGATATGAAGCATGGGAATCATCACCAGGACCTTCAGTCATACCCAATTCTGCAGCTACAGCTTCGAAATATATGAATTTACTGTTCCCTTCTGTCACTATCTTAGCTCCATGTGCTGTAGTTTTTGATTCATCTATAGCCCAAGCATTACCAGTCCAGTAGATACTAACTTGAACATCTGCATATGCATCTCCATCAACATTTGTAAGACCTACGAAGAAGCTTCCAACTGTTTCTGTACCTGTGTTAATAACTTGGAACATGAAACTGAAGTATGGATCTGCGTCATCACCACTTCCACCTGATTTCTTTTCCCAACCAATATTGGATGAACCCCAACCAGTTGCGTGAGATATATATCTTATATCTTCACCAATTGAAAGATCAGGTCTAGAAATTACTAGTGTTGCTTGACCATCGGAATCTCCACTTGTGAAAGTGTTTTCATAGTCTGTCCAAGAACGTGCATCGGCTTGAACACTCCAAGTTCCTGGCATTACCCAGTCTGAGTAACCGAGTGTTACTACAACAGATACAGTCATTACTGAACCTGGTGCAATCATGTCGTCTGCATCTGGTTCCATTGGCTTATTGGTGTTTGGATTCCAACTTGACTTAGTTGGATTAATGATATCCCAACCAGTACTAGCACCGCTTACTCCAGCTGAATAGGCTTCAATAATGCCACTAGGCCACAGTATGCTGCCAGACTCAAAGATATATGCAGTTGCATCACCACCAGATGGATCATCTCGGGAGATGTCATTCCATAATCCTCCAACTATTGGTTTGATTGCTACTCGAGTATCTTTACCATTTTGAATAACTGAATCCATTTTGGCATCTGTTCCATCATCTAATTTGACATAAGCATTCTGTGGTGCAGTAAGTATGAAATCTATAACTCCTGCATCAGAAGCTGCACCGTGATTATTGATTTTCACAGTATAGGTTCTCTGGGAATCTCCACTTATAAGTGAAGATGGAATTCCGTTCTGAGTACTTGGTGAAATTGACTTAACATCGACTGAATAGCTATCCAGACCAAAGACAGACGGATAGAAGGCCGTAAACGATCCTCCACCACCAGTATTGGTTCCTGTCAATCTAATGCTCATTGTTCCGCCGAGGTATTTATCTTGAAGTTGACCATTACCATCACCTATTTCCTTAACTGCACCTAAATCTGCAAAGAATGTCTGAGCTGTAGCATTATCAAAACTGCTTGCGCCAGACCATCTGTCTGGTAATGCTGTATAGTTTACACTAGGTATAGAATAAAGTGTTGACAACTCATCAGCAGCTCGCCACTTAACATCAAACCAAGAACCACTAGAACCGGTTCTAACTTGAGCTTTAACGTAAGCTTCGGTTAAATCATACTCTGCTTCAACTACTAGGAAAGGTTTACTATTCCAAACCACGAATGACTCAGAAGTCAATGAACCGTCATTAGCCCCATCCCAGATATAGGATCCAGCTGACCAGCCATCTCCTAAGTTCCAGTTTTCAGCCTCTCCAGAGAGAAGTGCAGCACCCAAAACAATTGTTACTGTTTTGAAATTATTAGCACGATTTTCATCTGGAACTTCAACTTCATCTACTCTCAATGCATGAATTCTGAGAGTATAGATACCTGGACCAAATCCGGCACCCCATACCCAATCATCACCTGCTGTTGAAGGATCTACTGTAAATTCCTGACCTTTTTCTAATCCAAAGATTCCATTACCATCTGGATCGTAATTAGATGGAACTTCAAAGAAGTTATACTGATGAGATTCAGGCCACACCTTGGCACCATTAGAATCTAAAATCTGTGCATAAACATTTACACCCCTTTGTGAGAGTAAACCAATTCCCTTAACTGTAACAGACAAGTCATGTTCTTCACCTGAAGCTGCATATCTGTCAGTTACCACACTTGTAATATCAAAGTTATTTCGGTATTCATTACCAATTACCAGAATATCGTCAAGCATTACACCTTTACCTCCGCCACTTGCAGTTACAACTCGGAAATCAATCCAAGTCTGGTAACCTTCAAAGGCTTCAAGGTCTAATTCTTCAACAACCCATTGATCACTTCCAGTCCAAGAACAACCACAATCATATTCGTATGTTTTCAAGACTGTCCAAGTTCCAGAAGTTATAGCTTGTGTACTATCAAAATCGGTAGCAGCTCTAACTTCAAGTCTATCTCCTCCTGCAAGATCCCATTTAATTGCAAAAGATAAAATTGGTTTGAAAGCTGCACGCAAATCAACATTAAGATCATAATCAAAAGCAGTGCTTGCACCATCTCGGTCATACATATCTTGAGTAATCAAACTATCATCACCACCTCCAGCAGTACTTGGATTATCTTTATTATATCCCTCAGATTTAGCATATTGCCAAATATATTGTGAGGAATATGCATCATTACCTATATTCCGTTCCTTCCACTCGTTTTGAGTTCCTTGTAGCCTATTTGGCTTATTCCAAGAATATACTGAAGAACGATCCGCAGGAGTATCTACATCATCCTTGAAGAAAGTATCAAACACTCTGAATGTAAAAGTTAAAGTATTATTCCAAGGGAAAAAATCTTTAGAAGGTGGAACTATTGCAGTAACCTTAACTGTATATGTATTCGCTTCTGGTGTTTTAAATAATACGAATAAATCAGTTTCATGTTCATGACCTCCACCTTGTCTTACATCTCCATAAACTGTATTACCATCGATAGCCCCAAGACCCAGAATACAATTCTCTCCACAGTCAAGTGCATAAGATACATCCTGACCTTGTAAGTTTTTCACAGAATACTGAACATTAAGGTCCTTCCAACCTGATTCGCCAACATTCATAAGGGTTGCATTAATTTCTCTCTGCAAACTGTTTTCTGCATGCTTTTCAATCATATTAGCACCTTCACGGACTGAAATCTCACTTATAGCAACATCACGAGTAATTTTTTCAGTTCCACGGAAAACAATCTCATCTATGAACCAGCCTGCATAAGGTCGGCTACCTTCTGTAACCTGATCACTGTCTGCATCTGCCATTACTCTCCATTGAGTTCCTTCATCTTCTGAGTCACCATACCAATCAGCTCCTAGAGCATATCCCTGATACCTTGCATTACTTCCACCCCATAGATACCATGCTCCTTCACCTGGACAAAATCCAGAATAAGAGATTAAATTGGTCCATTGGGTTTGATCAGCTTTCTTTATTTGCATACGGAAATTATCTCCAGATTCCATACAACCTGTAAACAACATACCAACTACAACTTCTTCCATAGCACTCAAATCCAACATAGGTGATGTGAAAACGTCATCTTGATTAGGTTCCATTGTGAATTTTGGACAGTCTGCATCATTTTTCATTCCTGAACCTGCATCACAATTTGCTGGATTTGCATTAGTTTTGTACCATCCATTATCTGCAAACATTGCTAAAGCTGATTTACCTTCGTGATAAACACCACCTTTAGTTTTGTTTAATGTTCCACCATTTGCTACACAATCATCAGCAGCTCCTTCATACCAACCACAACCATCTGCATCCCAATCATAACTGCTAGCACGGTGCATGTTAATATGATCTAAACTATTAGCTCCATTTTCATCAGTATCACTAATAGTAATAGAATCACCAATTTCATCCTCAGGAGCTTCACCATTTTCAATCCACTTACCTATACCAACATCAGCTTGTACGTAATTATTAGCCACACCTTGATCTCCAGTATGCTTAACTATTGCTGCAAGACTATCCATACCGGCACTAGTGAACATTACAGATCTTGCATCAGCAATATCTAGACCATCATATTCACGTTGAAGCTTATCGTTAGTTTTATTGAAAGTAAACACAATACTGTCACCATTTTGAATTGAATCTGCGACATGCATAGGGTGGTTTTCATTAGTAAAAGCCCTAGTGTCAAATGTACTGTCAAACAAAACTTGACCAAATTGATTCTTTATTTTTAATGCAACTGCTGTGCTACTCTGAGGAAGCATACCGTAATTTGTTACTGTAATTTTAATCTCTACTTCAACCATAGCCTCAACTGAACGCCAGTATTGTACGTGGTTAGGAATATCCACTCCACCAATACCTATGTCTACATTCTGAGTTTGTTCTTTTGTTACACCCATCCATGAAAGAACGGTTGCAAACAAGTCAGCTCTATCTGATCTTTTGTTAAAGACACCTATTTCATCTGCAAACATGAAAGCTTTGTGTGTTTGTATACCAACATATCCATCTACAGGGAATTGAACTGCATGATACTCATGCCCATCTGCTGCATTCTTACGTGCATCCATCCAGAAAGCTCCGGTTGCAGTATTATCATATGGCTTGTTACCACAAGGTCTGTCAAGATAATGAGTACCTGCTGTATCGGTTGCATATTCTTTTTCTTCAAAAATAGAACCATCAACACCCTTCATTGGGTTTGAAGTTCCATCTACAACAATATAAGAGGAATAATAAGTGTCTGAATGCATATAAGTATTTTGGAAATTTCCATTATTAGCATCAAACCAGTCACTCATTTGTGTAGAGACAAATATATTTCTATTTGTTGTAGAAAAACTATCTGCACCACCATTCTCACCATCAAGATAATCAGACAAAACACTGGTTTCTGAACTAGACATTATTTGAGTATTCCATCCGCCATACCAAATAATCACTTCATAATCATCCACTAAGGATAATCCAGCATCGCCACTAGGTAATTCCTTAGCAACTCCACCCCATCTTCCTGCACGGAAGACATCGTATGAATATCCACCATCATTCAAAGCTGTAGCAATGTGAGAGGCTTCAAGCCAAGGGCCTGACATCCAATTTTCGCCATCATCATCTACAATCAATACTTTTGCATCGCCTGCAGTCTGTTTAGCCGGAGAAAATTTACCATCTTCCAAAGGCATAACAAATACTGAGTCTTGCCCTGGAGAAACCGTGTTTAGTTCTGAGATTGCCTCAACTACACCTTGTGATTCCGATTCTATTGCTTCACCAAGAGTTACCCCATTGGTGATTTCGCTATCTTGCTCATCGTCTGATATTGCTGAAGCACCCATTGTGAAGCCACTGAATGCTAACAATACTACGACAAGAATTGCAGTCATTTTCCCGTAGAGGGAGGATGACTCTGCTACGTTTATGTTCATTTTTACACACCTTCGCGTTTTGTCCTAACACTATCTCTACCGGAGTAGAAACAGTCTACTGTCATCCGCGTGGTCTTAATAAAAGAAATCCCACTTTTTAGTAAACTTATATAAAAACTTACTGGTTTGTATTTCGGACATTAGAAACCGCTCTAGTTATATCAAAAGCCATCATTGAGCTTTGTGGCGAGTAAGGATGAACTACTCTTTGAGATACACATTTGAAATCAGAACTTAGATGATTTTCAACCTTAAATTCTTCATCTTTTTCAACTATTTTATAGAGATGAATAAAACCATTTGACTTTAATAAAGAACTTAACCTTTCTAAGTAAGGAATAGGGTTTGTCGGATTATTCATTATTATTCGATCATAAATACCTAAATCTGGAATTATATCCTCTATCTTAGAATTAATAAATCTATACTCGGATTGTTTAATACCGTTCAAAGCGAAATTTTCATGTGACCATTTTTCCGCCTCAGGATTAGAATCTACTGATGTAAGCTTACAACCCTTTCTAGCTAAACCCACAGAGAAAGGACTAGCTCCTGCAAATGCATCTAAAACATCTTCACCTTCAACTGCAACATCAACAATACGTTTCCGTTCCATAGCTAATCTAGGTGAAAAATAAACTTTAGAAACATCCAATTTTATTTTCAAACCATTCTCCTTATGAGTTACAATGAAATTTGATTCACCTTGAATCATAAGCAATTCCCTTATACGGAATTCGCCTTTAACACCCCTATCCAAAGCTACTCTATCAATATTTGGATTCGATTCTAGTAAAGACTTAGAGATTATATCAGTGTATTCCATAATATCGGCATTTAATTTTATTATTGCCATACTTCCACATATGTCAAAAGCCCTTGGTGCGATATCTCTTAAATTTGATGGGAGCTTTAATCGATAATCTCGAGAAGTTCGATTAGAAGATAAACCTTCACGCTCAATAATTTCACCTTCTACTTCAAAATTTAATGGCCAAAGAACAAAGCCATCCTCTTTAATAGGTAAAAAACTATCATTTAGAGCATTACAATCCTCTAAATATATTTTAGTTTTTTGGGCTTGAGTTTCAACTACTTTGAGATGCTTAATCAATTAATTTCCGATACGATTCAGAATCTAACGTATTTTTCAATGTATTATCTGAAATCATAACTACCATCCAACCAAACTCATAGGGTGACTCATTAATCAACTCAGGAGACTCTTCAAGCTTATCATTGACTTCAACTATTTCACCTGAAACTGGTGCATAAATATCACTTGCAGCTTTAACTGATTCAGCTACTGCCATAACATCACCTTCTGAAAATTTTGAGCCAATTTCTGGCAATTCCATGAATACGACGTCAGACAATGCATCTTGTGCATAATCTGTAATGCCTACTCTTACTCTACCATCGTCGTCAATAAGCATCCACTCATGATCCTTAGTATACGACAGATTATCTGGGACTTCACTCATAGGAATGGCGTTCTCACTACACGTCCATTTAAGTGCTTACCGCGGACTACTATAGTTATCTTTGAACCAATAGCCAAATCAATATATGACAATCCAATTCCCTTTCGAAGTGTAGGAGATAAAGAACCACTTGTAAGTTCAGATATTTTATTATTATTATAATACACTGAACAGCCCGGTCTCAAAACACCTCTATCTTCTAGTAATATACCCGATAACTTTGGGTATTTAGTTTGTTTTTGAGATATGAGAGCTTCACGTCCAATAAACTCGTGATCCCAATCAATTACCCAAGCATAATTTGTTTCTAATGTAGTCTCCATTCCCTTAAAATCTTGACCTGATAAAAGATATCCTTTTTCTAAACGTAAAGTATCGCGGGCACCTAAACCTATAGGTATTGCACCCATATCTACTAAGGCTTCCCAATGAAATTCAATTTGATCTAAAGGACCTATAATCTCACAACCCAATTCACCAGTATAACCTGTGCCGCTTACTATTACCTCATTAAATGTTTTTAATTGAAAAGAATTTACTGAAGTGTTAAGATGCTGTCCCAAAAGTCTAGGTGCTTCAGGTCCTTGAAGTGCCAAACAAAAATAAGTATCAGATAAATCTTCAATAATCACATCAAAATCATTCGAATTATTCAAAAGCCAATCTCTTATTTCACTTATTTTAGAAGCATTCGGAACTAACAAATATTCATTAGCATTAATTGTGTAAAGTATAGTATCGTCAATTATATGGCCATTCTCATTTAATATATGGCAATAACGACAGTCTCCATCTTTTTGACGCTCCATATTCCAAGTTGTAATATATGAAAGAAATTTTACAGCATCCGGACCTCTGACAAATATTTGACCCATATGAGAAACATCAAAAATACCTGCCGCCTTTCTAACAGCATTATGTTCTGTGATTATACTACTATATTGTATTGGCATTTCCCACCCTGCAAAATCAACCATCTTAGCTCCAAGTTCTATATGTTGTTTAGAAAGTGGAGTTCTACGCAGGCTCATTATAACTTAATTGGGAAGGGTGCCATAAGAGCTCGGGCGGCAATCTTATATGGGAAGTGTACAGAACACCAATGTGGCATCGTCAGAAAAAGAAGATAAAAAAGTAGATTCTGAAGAAAAAATATCTAAAGAAGATAATACTAAAAAAGTAGATTCTGAAGAAAATGTATCTAAAGAAGATAATACTAAAAAAGTAGAAGAAAAGAAGGAAGATACAAAGAAGAAAACTAAAGTCCCTAAAAAGAACAAAAAAAAGGGAAAAAAAGGGAAAAAAGGCCATTATCAACCTGATGAAGCAAATCTTAGAGTAAAATTACCATACAGACCCAAAGGTGAAATATTTGCAGTAGCTGAAATGTTCCAAGGAGGTTCGAGATTGCAACTAATTTGCGAAGATGGGGAAAGACGAATGGGGCGCATTCCTGGAAAGCTACGAAGACGAATGTGGGTAAGAGAAAATGACTTATTAATTGTAGTTCCTTGGTCATTTCAAGACAGTAAAGCAGATGTAAGATTTAGGTATACCCCTACTCAAACATCTAATTTGAAGAGATTAGGTAAAATACCGGAAATACTAGATATTTACTGATAATGCGAACTAATATTGAAAGCTTAGATTGGAATATTGGACGGACTATTCAATCTAAAGATAGAGATGGAAGGAAAACAATGGATGATGTATTTGATGAAAATACATTAAAAAATATTCAACAGATGTTTAGTAGAGGAATAATTGCAACATTAGAGAATATTATTGCTACAGGCAAAGAAGCTAACGTATTCAGAGCCAAAACCTTTGATGGCAGAAACCGAGCTGTCAAAATTTATAGACAAAATACTGCCACTTTCAGAAAACTTGAAAAATATATTGAAGGTGATCCAAGATTTAAGAATAGTGGCAATAGCCATCGGGAGAGAGTATTTACTTGGGCACAAAAAGAATATAAAAATTTACATTCAATGCATGCTTGTGGAACTAAAGTACCAAAACCATTCCATGTTCATAAAAATATTGTTGTAATGCAATATATGGGATGGAGATACAGACCATATCCCACAATCAGGGAATTAATACCTAAAGAACCAAAGAAATTTCTAAATGAATTACTAAATTCTATTAAGTCATATCGTACAAATAAATTGAGCCACGGTGATCTTAGCGAATACAACATATTAAATGTAAGAGAAAAACCTTATATCATAGATGTAGGGCAAGCTGTACCTGAAGGACACCCCTTGTACAAAGAATTACACGAGAGAGATATGAAAAACATGTACCGATATTGGAAAAAACAGATCCCCAATTTAAAAAAGGAGATACTCGAATTATGAATTATTTGAAGGTACCATTGGCTAGAGTAGGTGCAGTTATAGGTCCTAAGGGCAAAACAAAGAGAAAACTCGAACAATTAAGTAAATGTAAATTCGTAATCGAATCTGAAGAGGGTATCATAGAAATTGTTGAGCAAAATATGAAAGACCCTCTCAAAGGACTGCAATTAATTAGTGCTATAAGAGCTATTGGAAGAGGATTTAATCCTGAAAAGGCATACAAATTACTAGAAATGGATTATTATTTAGAAGTCGTAGACATCAGAGATTATGTTGGCCGGTCAAAGAAAAGATTAGGAATTATTAGAGGGCGACTTATTGGACGTGAAGGTAAAACCAGGCGAATTATAGAGGAAATGACGGGATGTGATTTAGCAATACAGGGACATACAGTCTCAGTTATTTCTGATTTAGAAGGTTTAGAAGCTTCCAAAGTGGCAGTTTCAATGGTTCTAGCAGGCTCTGAACATGGATCGGTTTACAAATATTTAGAAGGATTTAGAAGAAGAAATAGATGAATTTACACTACTGTTTGATAAAGGTTATGAATTAATTTTATATAATTGGGCTGTTTGGAAAAAAATACAAGTCATGCAGATTCCAGTTCTGCAGTTTTTGTAAAGGTGAGAAAATAATGAATATGAAACATAATTTGAGATATAAGCCAAAATTAAACATATCAACGAAATTCGTTAACGGAGAGGTAGCATGAAAGTTACTTTTTTAGGAGTCGGAGAAGCTTTCGATGATGATTATACACATACTTGCATCTTAGTAGAAGCTGCAGGAAGAAGAATGTTAGTAGACTGTGGTGCTACAGCACCTCCTTCAGTATGGCATCAATCCAAGAGACCGGATTATCTTGATGGAATATTTATATCACATTTCCACGCAGACCATGTCTTCGGATTACCTGCATTAATGAAAAGAATGGAAGAAGATGGACGAACCAGACCATTCTATCTATTCGGACCTGTAGGATCACAGAGAAGTGTTGAAAGATTAATGGAATTCGCTTATCCAGGAATGGTTGCAAGCTTAACATTTACACTAAGGTTCAGAGAATTACAACGATCACACCGATGGGATGATTGGAACTTAAGAGTTGTAAACACCAGGCATTCAGTTCAAAATCTTGGATTGAGACTTGAAGCTGGAAGTCCAACCAAAGTATTCTGTTACTCAGGTGATGGAATGTTTACACCAACCGCATCAAAACTTTACACAAATGCTGATTTATTAGTTCATGATGCTTATACTATGGATGGAACTGTTCAAACTCCAAGAGGTGAAACAATCAATATTGGAACTAAAACACATTGTTCAATGCAACAATTAGAGAGATTAGACGATATGGCTAGACCAAAGAAAATGGCATTAATCCATGTTAATCGAAATCTACGTAAAGATAAAACTGAAATTCTAAAAAAGTATAAGCAAAGAAGATGGATTATGCCTGAACCAAGAGATGTAATCGAACTTTAGATGCATAAACTTGTCCAAATAGTACGTTTTGAGTCTGCTCGTAGACTAACTAAAGTTCCCGAGGAACATCCTTGTAGTAACTTGTATGGTTTAGCTTTTAAATTGGAAATTCATATTCAGGGTGAGATGGACAAAGAAAGTGGCTTTGTTTTAGACTTTAATGAGATCGAAAAAAGATTCTCATCTATTTATAAACAAATCGACCACAACTATCTTAATGAAATTGAAGGCCTAGAAAATCCTACAAGTGAAATTCTAATTGAATGGATCTGGAATAATTTAAAACCTAAATTAGAACCTCTCACAAAGCTAGTTCTTTGGGAAAATGAAGTTTCAAAAGTTGAATTCAGCGGAAATTAAATTCTACGTCGAATAAAAAAAGTAACTAATACTAAAATAACGGTAGTTGGAAGGATGCCTAGAGAAGACAAAATAGGGTCCTGTTCATCAAAAAAATCATCAGATACAGTAACTGTAATCTGTGTTGAAACTGAATCAGATAAAAGATAGGGGTCTGATACTGTGAGTGTGATGATATGTACTCCCTCACTTAGAGGAAATTGAAAGAATAGTAGAGAAGTTTCATAAAATTGACCATCAATACTACTTGACCAAGTAAAGAAAAGTTCATCACCATCTGAATCGAAGGACCCTTGTGCTGAAAATTGAATATTGGAATTACTTTGGTAAATACTATCCATTAGAGGAGAACTAATAACAGCTATAGGCTTACTATTTTGGGCTTTTTCAATAACTTTTATCATTATAGAATCTGCAGAAGATGATTGGATTCCTTCATCATCTTCAACCTGTAACTTTACCTCATATTCTCCAGCTTCTTCATAATAATATTCAACCCAAGAATCAGTTAGCCATCCAGTCTCTTTACTGTCTCCAAAATTAAATTGGTATTTTGAAATTGCAGAATCATCTGATGAACTATTGCCCGAAAATACGATTTTATCACCAATATATAGTTCATTAACATCAGCTTTTATTGAAGCTGTAGGTCTTCTATTAGCCCCATCATTTGTTACTTCTACATCAACTGAAAAGATTGGTGAATAATTAAAACCGTCAAAAGAACGAGCTTCTAAGGTATAACGGCCATTGAGATCTTGAGTTGTATTCCACATCCAGACCCACTCTTCAAAACCATTAGCATTTTCCCAGTCATTAGGAGAAACACGTACCTCAACATTCACTATATTATTATCATCATTAGCAGTTCCCTTAACAACTACTAAATCTGAAACAACCTCATTCTGATAAGGTTCAGTTATGAAAACCATAGGTGATTGTGAATCAATAAAACTATCGACTTGGACATTAATTTGGATTTCTTGATTAGAAGTATCAGCATCCTGTGGACTTATTTGCTTTATTATAGCCTTTAAAATATGATTTCCTTCCTCAGCAATCCATTTAGCTTGAATATTAGTAGCCTCATTTGAAGGCAGTTGGTTTGAAATTTCCACCGTTTGGAATATTTCGTCATCATTATAAAAATCAACTTCAAATGATCTAGCAGGTCCCAGACCACCATTAACAATTCTAGCAGTAACAATTACCTCCTGACCTGAAGACAGTGAATTAGGAACTATTAACTCTTCAAAAAATAAATCAGGAAGGTCTGTAAATGAAGAGACTACAATACTCTGACTTTTAGCCTGCATATCATTTAAAAAGTAACTAACACTAACCGTAGTAACATCGTCAAAACTTGGAGCTTGGATATCCAAACTAAATTCTGGTAAATTTGCAGCAATAGAGCCTGAACTCAATTGACCCGTATAATTGAAACTAGAATCAATGATCCATTGATCATCTACTTCTATAACTGATTTAATATTCGTTTCAGATTCAATACCTGAAGCTTCATTGGGATCAATACTAAATTGGGAAGGTTTAGGCCATGAACTAGAATATTTTATTACATATCTTATTTCATCAGGTAATGGGCTTCCGCTGAAATAATTCTGAATTGTCCCTCCATCTTTTCCCCTGTTAGTATATTCAGTCATAGTATGCTCCATTGAAACCTTAAATGTTTCATTAGTTTGGGATTGAATACCTGAAACGCCATCAAATACAGTAGAATCTAAATCCTGAGCTCGTGAAACGGCACCAATTAGTTCTACAGTACCCCAACCGTAACAATTATTTGGAGTAAAAAGTTCTCCACAATCCACATCTAAAGGAACCCTATGGTCACTAGTCTCCCTTAATATCTGTTTAACATAATCTGAATTCTGTGTGGGTTCAACATTAGGATTAGCCTGAATTAATAATGCCGCAACACCAGCCACATGTGGGGTAGCCATTGAAGTACCAGAATAAGAGACATAACCATCACCAGAGCCTGCGGAAGCTGACATGATGGCACCACCTGGCGCCATAACGTCTGGTTTCAATCTACCATCACCAGTAGGGCCTCGTGAAGAATAAATTTCTCTATTATGATCATCATTCACAGAACCCACGGTTATTGCTTTTTTGCTATCACCAGGATATGAAATTGAAGAAGGGTGGGCTGCAATACCCAAATTACCATTACCTATAGCCACTACTGTAACGATTCCAGCTTCTACTGCTGTATCTAATGCTTGTGAAATTGAAGAAGAACCTGTATTAGTTGCACCTGGAATCGTAATAACACCTCCCAATGAAAGTGACATTACATCTATAGAGAAACGGTCCTTATTCTGTATAGTCCAATCTACTGCTCTCAATAAATCTTGTTCATCTCCTGAACCTCCATCTAAAGCTATTACACCAACTAAATTTGCCTGTGGTGCAACACCTGAATAAGTTCCACTAGAACCTCCAGTTCCTGCAGCAATACCTGCACAGTGTGTTCCATGACTACCTGAATCGTGAGGTTGTTCATCAGGATACTCCAGATCAGTATTAGCATTATAGAAACCGAGCATACCATTAGAATCAACAGCAATTTTTGGATCATCTGTATTTGGATTATCATCTAAATCATCAAGCGATTCATGATCGAAATCTACGCCAGTATCTAAAATTGCAATAGTAGTCCCTTCACCTTTAAATCCAAATTGATTCCAAATCACATTCGTACCAATCGTGTCTATACTATTGTCTAAAGTTGGATAAAATAAAACATCTGCCTCAAGCCAAGTCAATCCAGGAAGATATACCACTTCAGGGACTTTTTCAAAAGGTAAAAGAAAACCAATAGTATCAAATCTAGAAAAACTTGAAGTTATCTCACCACCTAAATTCTCAATAAATTCATTATGACTCAGGGCCAATTTATCAACCTGAGCTATCAAACTTATTTTTCCAAGAGGAGCTGGGGACAAACCTAATTCTTCAGATCTAGAAGGATCTTCAAATACTAAACTTAATCTCGGATCAATAAGATTAGAATTTTCCAGAGATATACTTGTAGGTTCAGTATTTGGTTGGGCAAAAGGAGAGAATATTGTTACTATAAAAATTGCAACTAACAGATATTTAGTGAGGTTGGTCAACTGTCTCGGTACTAACCACCCATTAAAAGAATATGGCGCCCAGACCGGGATTTGAACCCGGGTTTGGAGCTCCGCAAGCTTCCGTGATTCCAAGCTACACTATCCGGGCGCAATGCGGCACTAACGTCCTCTCTTAAAGATTGACATAGGAGCAATACTCCTTATACCGCGGTCTTTTCCCGAAACATGGCGCAAGTTGTTATCATCATGGGATCTGCCACAGACAGGCCTACTGCACAAAAAGCTGAAAAAATATTAGAAAAATTTGACATGGAATATGAAACTTATGTTGCATCAGCTCACAGAACTCCAGATCGCGTTGTAAACATTGTAAAAGAAGCTGAGGCTGATGTTTTCATTGCCCTAGCAGGATTATCTGCAGCATTACCTGGTGTTGTAGCAGCTCATACCTTAAAACCAGTAATTGGAGTACCTTGTGCTTCTAGTAGTTCTCCTGCAAATTTAGATTCATTACTCTCAGTAGTTCAAATGCCACCAGGTGTACCTGTTGCAGGAGTAGGGATTGGAAGAGGTGAAAACGCAGCATTACTTGCACTGAGAATAATTGCAATAGCTAATGACAATATTGCAAGTAAATTGGAAGACTACAGAAAAGAACTTGAACAAAAAACTATAGATTCAAACTAGTTAGGTTTTGAGAATCGTGTTAAATTACCACACTCTAAACAAGTAATAATTTTCCACCCTTTAGGCGATAACCTATTTCTTGAATTATCTGCATTGAAAAATATATTACAATTACGACATATCTGTAGACGTTGCTTTTTAGTTAAACGTTGATTATATCTTTTACTAATTGATAGTGCTAATTCAATAACTTTTTTAGATTCTTCACTATTACCTTCATTAGAATAATCAAATGCTAAATTAAATAATTGATCGATACGTGTCTGAGCAATCTTTTCTTGCTTCTTTGAACGACGACCTCTATGTTTTGCCACAATAGCCTATTGGTTCCTTTTTTTAACACCCTCCTCTGACTAAAAACAATAGAATGTTCACCGAGCACTTTACTTGGGACACGCCATGGGAATTGTATTTTCATATTCTAATATTCATACCTATATTACAAAGACTTATTTTTCTGGGTGAACCAGCTATAAAAGCAATAAAAATACATGGACATCATCTAAAATGGTTATTTGAAAGACTAAAAGAAATACCAAAAGGATACTCTATTGCTGCTAAATTTCTTGTTGGATTATTAGTACCTGCAACAATAGCCATAATGAGATTTCTCATATTTGAACCCAATGAAGGTATTGTAAAAGTGTTTGGAAAAGAATTGAAACCACCTGGTTGGGATATGACTCCAGATTGGCAAATAATTGCAATCTGTATATTTTTTGTGGGACATACCTATTTTGATTGGAGAAGAGTATGGGACACTAAAAAATTAGCAATGAAAATAATCAGCGTAGATGTAGCAAAATACAGACCTATGGTAGACAGGATGCTGCAAATGGGAGATTGGTTAAAGAGTTCAAAAGAGAAGGGAAGCGATGCCTTACCACATGAGAGAGTTGCCAAATTTGTAGGGTACTTTGCAGGAAAAGTAGTTGATACTACTAATACAGTTGTAGACAAAGTTATGGAAATGCCAAATAATTATGCAGGAAGATGGATGGCAGTAAATGTAGCATTTGGAATGATTTTTCACTTACTCCCAATTGTATTTATGTTTATATTAACGGCAACATATGAAGTAACATTATAAATTATCAATAATCAAACTCAACTTCCTCTCTAAATCTGTCAGACTACTACTATTATCTATATTATAATCAGCCTCTTTAATTGTAGCAAATAATTGTTGTTTGTTAGGGTCTTCACTAGCTTCTTCTAACTTTTCTTGATGAATAAATTGTTCCCAACTATTACTATCTCCTTTACGATCTCTTTTCTTTAAGCGTTCAAAACGTACTCTGGGATCTGCATCAATTGAAATCAAAATAAATTTATGCTCTGAGTAATCCATTCTAAATGAATGAACTTCAGATGGATTTCTAATAGAATCCACAATATGATTATCAGGTGTGGATAGCTTTTTTACCATTAAATCTGCCAAAACACCAGGACCTCCTTGAGTTCTCAACTTATTACCAATAAGAATTAAGTTATCTCTACTTTCTTCCATTTTTCGTTTATTTAATTCATCTCGTAATGTATCGGAAAGTGAATGGTAGATGAACTTGCGCTTAATCAATAAATCGGCAATAGTCCCCTTACCTGCCGCATTTCGCCCAGTTAAACCGATTATGTAATACATATTTTATAACTAAAAATCAGAACCTTCTCTATATTCACCAAACACACCTCGTAAAACGTCACACATCTCTCCCAAAGTTGCTTTGGCTTTAGCTGCTTCAATAAAATGAGGCATCAAATTATCTTCGCCCTCCGCTGCCTTTTCAATGGCATTCAAAGCTGCAGTATGTCTGCTTTTATCTCTAGAACTTCGTAACTTCTTTAATCGTGCACATTGCCTCTCGAAACCTTCGGGATCCCTCTCTAGAATTGGTATTTCAACCTGTTCCTCTGAATTATATTGATTAACTCCAACCACTATTCTATCTTTATTATCTATCTCTTGCTGATATTTGTAAGCAGATGCCGCAATTTCCTTCTGAAAGAATCCTTTCTCTATTGCAGGAACTACACCACCTAGAGAATCTATCCTATCAAAATAATCTCTAGCTTGTCTCTCCATATCATCTGTAAGCCATTCAAGATAATAACTACCTCCTAAAGGATCTATGACATTCGCAGCTCCAGATTCATGAGCTATAACTTGTTGTGTTCTTAAAGCAATTTGAACTGCTTTCTTGGAAGGTAATGCCAATGCCTCATCCATAGAATCTGTATGAAGTGATTGAGTACCTCCTAGAACACCAGCCATAGCCTGAATTGCAACTCTCACTATATTTATTTCAGGTTGCTGTGCAGTTAAACTACAACCTGCCGTTTGCGTATGGAATCTTAACGTCCAACTACGTGGATCTTTAGCTCCATATTTATCTCTCATATCTCGAGCCCAAATACGCCTAGCAGCTCTATACTTTGCTATTTCTTCAAAGAAATCATTATGAGCATTGAAAAAGAAACTAAATCGTGGTGCAAATTCATCTATATTCAAACCCCTTTCAATTGCCCAATCTGCATATGCATAACCATCTGCTAATGTAAAAGCTAATTCTTGGACTGCTGTTGATCCAGCTTCACGTATATGATAGCCTGAAATAGATATTGTATTCCATTTAGGCATATGTTTTGTTCCATACTCAACCGTGTCTGTAACTAATCGCATTGATGGAAGTGGAGGGAATATGTATTCTTTCTGTGCAATATATTCCTTTAAGATATCATTCTGTATAGTTCCTCCAAGATTCGATTTCGGTATACCTTGATTCTCGGCATTTGCAATGTACATTGCCCAAGTCATAGCTGCTGGAGAATTAATTGTCATTGAAGTAGTGACTTTATCAAGAGGAATATCTTTGAACAAGATAGACATATCTTCCAAACTACTGACACCAACACCACATTCTCCAAACTCCCCTGCTGCTAGTGGTGAATCGCTATCATATCCATAAAGTGTAGGTAAGTCAAAAGCAGTACTAAGTCCAGTTTGCCCCTGATTCAAAAGATATTTAAAACGTGAATTAGTCTCTTCAGCCGAACCAAATCCTGCAAACATACGCATAGTCCATAGTCTTCCACGGTACATTGTTGAATGAATACCTCTAGTATATGGGAATTCACCAGGATAAGATATGTCCTCTTCAAAATTTATATTAGAAGTATCCAGAGGCGTGTACAATCTATCTACTTTTTGACTGGACGTTGTCATAAACTCCTTTAATCTTTCAGGATTTTTCTTGAGTGAAGGCTCTAGAACATTTTTCTTCCATTTATCATAAGATTTTTGATAATCTGAATTCTGATTATTCACATTTTTATCATCAGAATCTTGATTGGACATTATTTTGTGAATATTACGCCTAAATAAGGATTTACCACAGACGTGAATTATATATTCTACTCACATTAATCCCTAATGTCAGGAGATGAAGGGCGACCGACGGCCTCGAGCTGAGGAAAGTCCCCTCTCCATGAGCAAAGCAGCCGAAAGGGGCCCGAGAGGGTTGGCAATGAAACAGAAACGACACAGTCTCACCTTATGGAATGATCGTCTAGGACGTGACATCGGTGAAGAATTTGATGAAACGAACATCCCTGCTGGAGCAATTCCAAGTAACCGCATAGACCTGCTCGGGAGCGGTAGGTAGGAAGCAAAGCTAAATGTCGCCAACCGGTTTCCGGTTAACAGAAAGGGGCTTACTCTCATCACCTGACAAAAAATTATAGTGTTTTCGAGGATAACTATATAAACTAATCTTTCTCGGCGCAAAATATCATGGCTACAGATTATTCTGAAGAACCAAATTGCACGCAAAAAGGGACCGAATGGGTTACATTCGAAACTAACCCTGTACCTCGAAGAAAAAAAGTTGTTAAAAGAAGGTTAAGGGGAATTTAACTTTTTTGTAATGACCCGAATAATCCTATATTTACACCAATAAAATCAAAGCATAAATCTGCAAATGACATGTTCCTACCAGGAACAAAAACCTGATGTAACTCATCTGTAATTGCGAATATAACTCCAATGATAATAGAGCCAATAATTGGAGAAATACTGAAAGACTCATCCTCATTAAAAGAGCGATATAGTAAAAAGCCCAAGACTGAATATTCAATTAAATGGAAAAAATAATCTATATTGTTAAATTCCAGCGTTGAATTTGAAGGTAAATCATCTTGAGGTACATGGCTTAATAATGCCATAAACAGCATATAACTAAAAGTAATCCTCCAGTAAATGAAATTCACTACAGATTGCCTTCTTTTATAAGACGTAAATCATCTATGTCATCTGCATCAAATTCATTAGGAGGTTCTCCATCAAGTTGATTACCAATATCCTGACTTTCTATTGCCCAATACATAACGGACTCTTCATTATTTGAATGATTCGGATGCTGAGAATCTTCATGATTATGAGGTGATTTATATCCATTATTTATCAAACCTAATAAATGGCCAAATTCGTGCACAATTACCGATTTTTCAATATCAACAGGGGAAATTAATAAGAAAGAAGCATCCTCTATTTTTTCCTTAAATAAAACAAAAGATGATCCCGTATATGCTAAACCCAGTGTCTTATCATTATCTTGATATTCTCCATTTAGATATAATATATGTATAACAAAAGTATCACCACTCTTAAATCTTTCACGCTCATTGTTTTCTATATTAACTATTTCTTCTAAAGAATAGCTATTATCAGTACTGCCAAATGCACTCTGACTAACTGTAATAGTAGTCTTATCAGAAACCTCCTGAATTCGTTTCTTCAAAATATCAATAGCATCGGAATCTGGAGAATTATCTGTAACATAATTAATTTCAATATGTAATTTTGAATAATTATTATCCTGTAAAATCTCATATCTACATTCTCCCGTAATATTCTCACAAGATACTACTTGGTCTTTCAAACTATCTAAACATCCAGACACGACCAAAAGTGACATTATAATGACGGTCGAAAAAACTCTCATAATTGTCTATAAATAGCTTGATTAAAAACTTATTAGTCAATATTCAATATAAGGGGCCCAATACTAATCGAGGATCTGGATAATCAAGTAAAGCTTGTACTCTATTCTCAGATGACACTACACCAGGAAGATCATGAGTAACTGGTTCGATAAGAGAAAGTTGGAAATGAAGATGTGGTTCCCATCCTCCATTTTCTTGATTGTTACCAAACCTGCCTATAATTTCTCCCCCCTTCACATTTTGCCCAATAGACTTATTGCTTATAGATAGGGAATCAAGATGTCCGTACAAGGCCCAAACTACTGTTTTAGAAATTATATACTTAATAATTATAACATTTCCATAATCACCAGGCTCTGAATTATAACCAAAATGTGAAATCTCACCATCCATAAAAGACATGCAAGGCGTTCCTACTGGACCTCCTAAATCTATTCCCATGTGAATATTACGAATATCTTCAAAAATAGTTGTAGTGTACATATTTGGGCGAAATTCATCATACCTACCTATACTAAATTCGGTTTCAGGCGAATTCCATGTATCATTAGTTAAATCTAAAACAGCATAATCTTTAGGTAAAATTACTACTGGATGGAAATCTATCGATATTTTATCAAAGATAGATTCAATACTTTTCAATACTAACCTCTTCAGAGTATAAATTAACTATTTTATCTGACGTGTCAACAATTAATGAACCATCTTTATCTATTGATTTAACAATTCCAGATCCCTTCTCCCAGCTTATATTTTTACCTATTAAAAAATCTACTTTAGTATACTTCTCTAATATTTTTTCAGAAGATAGATTAAGGTTATTATCAAAGTTAAACAAAAATAAAGAAATAAAATCTAATCTATCTAAATTATAATTAATATCTTTAAGATTGATTGCCTTTGAAAGTGAGATTCGATTATCCATATTAAGACCTAGACCAACCACTGTATAATTGCCATAATTCTCACAGAGAATCCCTCCCAACTTTCTTCCATTAAGAATTATATCATTAGGCCATTTAAGTTTAATATTATATTTAATACCAACTAGCGACTCTAATACACTTAATCCTGCAATAAAAGGTAAGAGCTTATTGCTTGAAGAAACTAAGGTAAAATATAAACCACCTGAATCTGAACTCCAATTATTACCACGACGACCTTTTCCTTCAGTTTGCCTAATTGCTAAAATACTATCTCCAATATTTAAGAAAAAATCTGATAACCAATTATTAGTCGATTTAACGGTATCCATTATGTGCATCAAAGAAATGCACCAAGGTCCATTTGCTTAATTTGTTCATTTTCTAAAGTATCTTCGATTGCATTAAATGCGAGTTCTAATCTTTGCTTAATAAAAGAACGAACTCCATAATCTTCAGAAATTTCCGTAGCTATTTGACGATACTTAGCAACTGAAGCCGGAGATATGTTTAATTGAAGACTACCACCACAAACACAAGTTTCTTTCAATGGAGGGCGCCTATATTTTTTAGTGCACTTCTTGCACCTCACGCCCTGTGTAGAAAATGATCTTAAATTCCCTATAATATCCCTAATAAAGTGCTTTTCAATAGTTTGTTCAGCAACATAAGTAGCATCTGAAGATCTTGTCTTAGATGCTAGGGTCAAAGACGCTAATGCTTTCGCTTTCATTGAATCTAATGTAACATAACGAGATTCAGATGGACCCATATTGATACTCGAAGAAGAATGGGTAAAACCATAATTTTCATATTGACTTTCTGTTTCTAATCTATTAGAAACCATATCCAAAAGGCTTGCAACTTTATTAGGAGCTACTCTTTTTTCAGCCTTTTCATATAACTCTAAAGGATAGGATGTATTCAATTCAATATTATGTGCTTCACTATCAATTTCAGCTGGATCTATACGTGTTGACAAAACCCTTGGGATATCCATAGTACCGCCTCTCGTCGTTGGAACAAAACTATCTGAGTAATTTAATAGACCATCTAAAAGAAGCATCATTGAATCTTCATCACCATCACAATTTCTCCTTTTAGCCGCATGCAAAAAAGGGTGGCCATACTGAGCTTTAGCTGTTGTAAAACCAATTAACCGAGTCAAGACTCCTGCCGAAGTATGAGGACTTAAGCAAATTAACAAACTACCAATCAAATCCTTGTGACTCGAATTTGGTTTTAGATTATAATATGGCTCTTGACCATATAATCTTGATAATTCTTCATCGACAAAATTTGAAACTTTAACTAGCCAATTTCCAGCTCTCTCAGAAACAATTAAGTCTTGGACTTTAATTTCTAATAATTGATTAATGGAAGTTAAAGCATCTCCTTTGTGATCTTTCAAATATCCTAATTCTTTAGCTTTCTCGAGAGTTAATCCAACTTCTCTTGGATAAAAATGAGTAATTGGTAAATCAATCATATCATAACGTAAAGTCCCATCTTTGTAAACGCGTAAATCCCGCTGAGCGCGAAGTATGCCTTTCTCAATACTCTCTGGAATTTTATCTGCAGTTTTTAATTCTTTAACACCTTTGACCTTGGGAAATATACCTATTTTTGTATTATTAAGCGCTTGAGTAACGAGCTCCGAAATATCAACTATACGTTTTCGAGGACCTTCCTTAACCATCGTTAAAGAGTCACAACACCTCAACGAGACCGTTTCCTTATGACATTCTTTACAATAACGTAATTGGACATTAAGTTCTACTTTACCAGAACGTCCTTGAGAAAATCCACGACCACTGGTGCTGGATTTAAGTGCTGTATTTATCAATCTTTGATTACCACCCGATTCTCCTAAAGGAAAAAGAACATTCGGTGGAGGTTTCATACGACGTTCATTAGCCTTTTCAGGCCGACCCATGCTTCCTCCAATTCTTGTAGGGGCCTTACTTTTTATTTCAATACCAGATAAATGAGAAATGAGTTCTAATGTGTTCTCAGTTTCAATAGGCTCACTACAGGATTCAATAACTGCTCCATTTCCAATTAATCCCAATTGTCTGATTAAGGGCTCATAACCATCATCTAAAACAATTAAATTATCCTCTAATTTATAAAAAATACCAAGTCTAATAAATATTTCTTTATACATTAATGGAAACTTATTATCAAGTACTTTCTTACTATTTCTAATCAATTGACTTCTGATATCTAATACTTCTTTAACTTCCAAATCAGGCCAATAATAAGTGTACATTGGATGTAAAGGTATCTTATTCGCTAAACAATATTCAAAAATAGATGAAAAATCATTTTCTCCATCGTATTCTTTCAAATTACCCTCTTTTACTATTGCAGCCCACCACTCTTGACACCATCCAGATGGTTCTAAAGGATGATTATTTTCAATGAACTCTCCAACAGGTATCAATATTTCTCCAAGATCTATTATTTTTTCAACATCATCAATTACCTTATTAGCTAAATCATAATCATCTAATCTCATGTACGTGCCATTTTTCAACAAAACTGAAGGTCCTTCTATTGAATCACAAGGATTACATGCAGTAGCTTTACCTGGAAGCTGAAGTTTAATTTGAGTACCAATAGCTGCAAAAGAATCAACTGCTAGCATTGTAGAAGGATGTATGGACATCGAAGCTAAACCCGAAGTGCGTGAACGACCGTATCGTAACCGAAAAGCTCCGGGCTTATCTGGGAAAGCAAAAATTGGACGACCTGCAAGAACATCTTTGAGATATTTATGCTCCTTGACATTCCCTGAGGCTGAACTACGTTTTTTTTCTGTGTAAGTTCTTAGAAACTCCCATCCACTAATCGATAAATTATCTACATGTTTAAGGACTTTAGCAGCTTTAAGACAAAGACCTTCAGCCAAAACCAAACAAGCACCACCTCTCAATGAATTAGTTTCAACTCTTGGTAAATCTCTATTACCTGCAACTTCTAATTTATCAGTTCTTTCTCCAGTAATACAAATTGGACAAGATTTTACAATTGTCTCTATTTCCTCGGGACTAGGAACGTACTGAAGATTAGCTGCTCTTTTATACAGTGGTATTTCTTCTTTATATCTTTCAATTTCAGCTGGTGTTGGAATATAAGCATCTAATCCCAACTCTCTCCTAACCACATCAGCTATCAGAACTGACAATGCTTGAGCCGTTCCACCTGCTGCACGAATTGGTCCTGCATAGTATATCGAAGCGCAAGTTGTATTGTTATTATTTTCCAAAGTACTTATCTTGACAACACCTTCTGTAGGGGCAACAAGAACTCCTTCTGTGAGTATTGATAATGAAGTTCGAACTGCTTGTTCAAGTGCAATTTCAATGCCACTTTCAGTTCTTAATTTTGCAGCTAACTCTTTGGCTATAATTAGTGCTGTTGTCTCTCGATCATTTTCTTTTGAAACCTCTCGAATTCGAGTCGCAATCCCTTTGGGGCCAACTTGAGCCTCAACTCTTTCAGCAAGATCTTTAGCTCTTGGTATTTCAGCTTCTGTTGAGGGATCAAAACCGGCTTTACGAGCTTTAGAAACTATTGAATAACAAGCGTCAGCTTTCTCTTCTAAATCTCGAAAATAAGATTCCATTTCCTCAGATGCAACCAGTACCACAACTCAGTATGGAAAGGCTATTATTATCCTATTCGGCGAACTATACCCCATAGCTATCTATGAATATAGATTTATACGATGAAGAAGCTGCGCGGATACCTGCAACCATTATTCCAAAAGAAACAAATGAAAATATTAAACCTGCAAACAAACCTATATCATGATTCCAAAGCATCACTGTAGCTGGAAGAATTAAAATAATTGAAGAAAATAAGGCAGATGTTCCCATCAACATAAATTGAACTAAAATATCAGGATTACCTCTATCACTCTCGTCAAAATTTGCAAAAGCACTACCGGCCCATATACCCAAACCAGTATTACAAAAAATAAGTATTAATACACATTCGCCGAAAAAAAGTGTTACCTTTATTGGAAAGGCTGCAAGAATACAGATGGGAAGCCAAATAGCTACTAAACCGGGTAGTGCCATCATGATTAAGGCACTGGCTTTACCCTTCATTATCAATAAAGACTCAACGGGATTTGATTTCATAATCCACAATCTTTTCCCTTCAACACCAAGCATAGTTGAACCCAACATTGTACATTGAAGCAAGGCACCCATGTACAGACTAATTGCAAGCATTCCAGGATAATACAATGTTGATGGTAAATCACCGACAGGTTCAGTGGGAATACCCATCTTAAACCACCAAAATATCAAAATAAAGGCTATCGAAAATGTCGAAAAAGCTGAACTCAAGACATCTCTTTCCCGAATAGAAGAGATTACTTCCTTAGAACATATTGAAGATACCCTGTTACCTAATACCGAACGTAACCATTTGAATTGTAAAACTCGCATAGGGTTCTTATGTGATGATGAATTAATTTTATAAGATTCTAAAGCTTCGATAAATATACGATCCATATTATAAAAATATATCAATAAAAGTAAGAGACAACTAAATGTAATCGCTAAAGCTACATCAGGATAAGAATGAGATACATTGGCAATTAACATCAAAACAATTAATATAGGTGAAAGTGTAACCAAAAAAGTTATTTTACGGGAAAAAGGATGAAGTGCGCCTACAATAGAGAACATATAACCTGCTAAAGCCGATAATATTGTAAATAAGACAAATAAGCCCAAAAACTCATTTGTTAAGTCAATATTAGAATCAGTTACAAAATTTCCAGCATAGAATACCAATAACAATAGAGATGCTAGCAATATATTTGGAACTAAAATAGAAAAAAACATTCCAAGCATTATCTGCCTAGGTGATATAGGCTGAACAAGGTGTAATTCCATGCGTTTTGATTTAATAATCCTACGATACGTAATACCTGCAGAGCGCAAGGTAAATAATGCAAAAAATATTACTAAAATAGTGCCGTATCCTTCATTTGACCCCTCAGGAAATAATTCAGGATTATCTATTACAAATTTAACAAGGCGAATACACGCAAATGAAAATAATAAGCCTAATAATGAAATTATAATTGTACCAAATAAACGTTTACTTATAGATTGTTTACTACGGCGAAAAAAAGATCTAAATTCAGCTTCGAATATTGAATATGCGGCACTCATCGGCCTAAAGACTCCATAGTCCTATCTTTCTTTGATGATTTTTTGAAAATACGATAACAATCTGAACAAAGGTTTACCTTTCGGCTAGAACCTTGAAGACTTAAACTACCTGTTTTTTCAACTCTTTTTCGAGGTATTGAACGCTTAGGAGTTTTTCCACAAGCACTAACACTACAAACCTCTTGTTCACCATCTGACAAAGAAATATTTCTATGCTTCATTAATTCTATAGACAACTTACGATACTTAAAACATTATGAGTACTATTTTTTTAGAGATAAACCCTTAGAATGTGATACCATATTCCCACATTTAGCACAATAATTAACACTCTGATCCGATATAATATAATCACATAGAGGACATATATTTTTAGCCTTTAACTTAGGTTTTCCTGTCTTATTTCTAATATTTACGAGATACCCAATTCCTAAAACTATGAGAATAGCCGTTTGACTATAACAAACTAATTCTTCGAACTCCACATTAATCCAATACTACTTCCCTATAATTGTTTTACGGTTATTGAAGAGTGATATCTGGCATTAAAGGCCTAGCTGCAAAGCCTTTCAATGCAAAATTACTACCTTCTCCAACTCTACAAACAAATAAATCACGGTGATGACGTATTAATCCAAATTCATCAAGAGATGATACACCTCCACAAATTTCCATAGCCATTGTTAAATGATCTGAAGCTTTGCGTGAACATTCTATCTTAACTTTCGCTGCTGATTCCCTGTCTAATGTATTGTCATTATACCTATTTGTTAAATCAATTAACCAAGTCAAGCCTTGCTCTAATGTTATATCCATATCAATTATTACATCTTGTACTCGTTGGAAAGTACCAATTGGAACGCCAAACTGTTCTCTTTCCTGGGAATAGCTTCTACATTTATCTAAAGCAAAAGCAAGAGAAGCTAAGGACATTCCTGCAATAAATAAACGGCCACCATTCAAAGTTTGAGCCATTACCTTAAAACCTTCATTTTCTTTTCCAAGAATTGCATCATTGGAAACTCTAACATCATCAAAAGTAATAGAACCAGTAGAAGACTGACTCCACAAATCTTTACCTGCCATTTCCTGATATGATACATTGGAATCATCCATTGGGACAATGAAACAGGTGGTTCTGTAACCTGGTTTTGATTCTGGACTTGTTAAAGCATGCACTACTACATGACTGGACCATTTCGCATTAGTTGACCAACACTTTTCTCCCTTTATTTTCCAATCATCGCCATCTTTCTTTGCAGTAACCTGAGGATTCGTAGCATCTGAGCCACGGCCTGGTTCTGAAAGTCCAAAAACAAACATACGCTTTCCACTAGCTAAGTCTGGAAGATGAGCCTCTTTCTGGGCTTCAGTTCCAAATAATTGTAGAGGTTTTGCTCCCAAAGACATTGCCGCACCAGGAGTAATTGCTAATGACTGTGAATGATATCCAAGTGCCAGACCCATCAAAATCAAATCTAGTTGATTACCTCCCTGGCCTCCATATTTCTCAGATACTGTAACTCCGAAAAGCCCCATTTGACCCATTTCACTAATTACATCTTCTGGAATAAGTTGGTGATTTCTTTCCCAATCAAGATAATTAGGCTCTATTTTTTCTTCTGCAAACTCGCACAATGCTTTGTAAAAAGTCATTGAATCTGAAGAAACTAATCTTTCCAAATAGTGGTCTATGCGACGTTCCATAACATTGTTACAAGATAACTGTTAAAGTGGTTATCGTGACCTTCCAATTGCCCCACGTGGTGGCTCTGGCTCGTAATCAGCTTGCAATTCAGGTGGCCATTCTCTAGGTGTATCTTCTACACCTTGTAGAATAATATATCCAATTATCATTACGAAAAATAAGAATCCAATAGCTGCCGGCCTTCCTAAACCAAGTCCATCCACAATTATCCCCCATGAAAGAGGACCTATTATTGTAGCAAATCTGCCAACCATACTGTAAAGGCCATAAAACTGCCCTATGTATCTCGGTGGCGTCAATACAAGCATATAAGGTCTATCTGCGCACCAAGTTCCTCCTAATGCTATTCCAGCTAGGAATGGAGCAATCCATATCATCCAAGTTGGCAAACCTAACCATACAGTAGATATTAGTAAAGTAAATGTAGCAAACCAAACCCATAAAACCATATTAAGTGTAATTTTAGGACCAATAATATCTACTAAATATCCCCAAAGAAAACCACTAATTATAGAACTAAGAATACCAATTAAAACATATTTCACGATATCTGCAGTAGTCATACCAAATTCTTCACTAACGTATATGGCTGCAAAAGCAGTTGCTGTATTTGCTGCATCTGTATAGAAAACACGTCCAACAAGAAATCTAGAAAGACCTGGAAACTGATCTAGCATACCTAATGTTTTCTTTAATTGAGTAAATGTACCTGCAATTGCAGTTTTAATTGAACCATCTCTAAACAAAGGCGTTGATGGTGTGTAAATGAAACCGATAAGACAGATTACAGTAACTCCATATAGTAAATAGCTCATGGCACCTCCAATTAACCAAGCATTAAGAATGAACAATAAGGCCATTATAACCATCAAACCAGGCCAAAAATTATCTTCTTCAGTTTCCTTAACAAAGATGAAACAAGGTAATGCAAAAACTAAGAATAGTAAAGCAGTAACTTGGAAAACAGACTGAAAGGGATGACCTAATATCTCAATAAGGATATAACCAGCCATTACACCAATCAAAGAACCAATATATCCGATACCAATCCCAATACCTCCAATCCGACCTCTGTTTCCTGGAGTTGATATTGTAGCTAAAGTCGAATCATAAAATATTAATCCGGCTTGATAAAAATAATTAGCTATAACAAAAATACCAAGTGAAACGAGTAATATTGTACGTTTATCCCATCCATCGCCTTCATAACCTAATAAGGCTGTAAAAGCTACACAAAGAAGAGTCGTATAGAATAAGAAAGGCATGCGTCTACGTGATTGATCTGAAAGTGCTCCAATGATAGGAGCTGTCATGAAAACCAAAGCCATGGACAACGCATTTGCATAGGCATAATCTGAATCGGTCCCCCCTACTTCATCACTTAGAACCCATAAACTAAAATAAAAAGAAACAATCAATACTGAAAATACGGTATTTCCTAAATCATAAAAAGCCCAAGAAATAATGCTAAACATTGAAGCTTTGGTAGTTATGGGCTCCTTTGGTTTCTTAGCTTTTTCTCTAAATTCCTTTATAGAATTATTAGCTTTCTCTATAAACTTCTTTGCTGGGCCCATTCAAATTATTCGTCAACTGAGTCCTCTCTAAGAGAAATTTGAATTGCACGAAGTCGTTCGTCTTCTGCTCTGGCATCTGCACGCCCAGCCTCAATATCAACCATATACAGTAAAATTAATCCAATAAATAATAATACAGCTATACTGAAAATGCCTAAACGGCTATCATACATAACGGCCATAAAGAAGTAAAGTGTAGGTCCCATAAAGGCTGCAACCTTACCAAAGAATCCAAAGAAACCAAAGAATTCCGTGCTTCTTGTTTCAGGTATAATCTGTCCAAAAATACTTCTAGAAAGACCCTGTGAACCTCCCAATAAAGTTCCCATCATCGTTCCTAAAAGTAAAAATTGTAAGAATACAGTCATACCCAGTGGAGCCCAAATAATATCTCGTGCTAATATAGGAATAAAATCAATCGAACCATCGCCAAGGTCAGAAGGATGATCTACTCCAACCTCCTTATTTCCATCTAAAGCACCACCCAATATGCTGGCACTAAAACGAGTGTCCTCTATAGAAACTAAAAAAGAAGATAAATTAGAATCTGGTATGCCAGACATATTCTTAGTAAAATTAACCCATTCATCATCTACTGTATCTCCATAATTCCAAGATTGAGTTTTAGTATTAGTACTGTATTCTAATGGAAGAACATCTTTCCACTCTTCAGCCCATGCTTGTTCAGGGAACTCCTTATCTCCATAAACTAGCTTTTGTGCAATTTGGGGAGTATCATAATCAACGTGAACCTCATAGACTTCCTCTGATTGATTCCATTCATAAAGAATAAAGAATTCATCATGGTCTTCTAATTCGAGAGGAACAAAAGCAAGTGCTGCGAAACATAAAACTACCCAACCTATAATCGAAACTGTTAAAGCCCTTTTAGTTCCAACCTTGTTAGCAAATTTAGTAAAAGCTATTGCTGAAGGCGCAGCAACAAACTGTATTGCTAAAATCGTAATTATTAATTCTGTAGTAGTGACGCCGAGAACTGTAGTTCCAAAAACACCACCCAAAGCCGTAACTGTATTTATGCCATCGATAAAAAAGAAGTAAGCCAACATATACAAAAATAAGTTAGGGAATTTTCTTACATCTCTCAATGTCTGAGTCACTTCACTTACTGCAAATTTTGCAGCTTTTCTAAACTTCATTGCTTCCATTTCGTTTTCTATAGGTGGTTCAGGAACCCACATAAAAGTCAAAAGAGCAAAACCATACCACCAAACACCTGCAGTAGCCATGCAGAAAGGTATTACTGATGCTCCAAAAGTCAAAAACAACACCATGTGAATTAAGAGAAGAATACCTCCACCCAGATATCCATAGGCAAAAGCTCTGTTAGAAATATCATCCATTTCATCTTCCTTACCCAAATGAGGTAAAATAGAATTGTAAAAAACTCCAGCCCCATTCAAACCAATATTAGCTAAAAGAAACATTACCATAAGCCAAATCCAGGAAGCATTACCAAATAATGGAGCAAAAGCCAAAAGGAAGGTGGCACCTGCACCAATATAAGTCATAATTTTCAACCATTTAATTTTAATTAATCGCCTGTCTGCTATGACTCCAAAAGGAGGACTAACGACTGCAACGGTAAGTGTAGCAATAGCAAGAGATAATGACCAAACTGCATCTCCAGTCATTGTCAATGATCCTATGGTTGTAGTTAGACCATTAGCTTCAAGAAATAAAAATGCATACCAAGCTGGAAGTAAGGCTACTGTCACGCTAGTTTCAAAAGCAGATTTTCCCCAATCATAAAATCCGTATCCGCTGATAGCTTTCTCTTTGTCTTCTGGAAGATCTTGTAATTTGGACCCTAAACTAAATAATCTAGCAATAATATCAGCCATACATTACCAGAGAGACCCAGTTAAATATACATAACCTAAGTGTTTCTATTAAAAAAACAAGACCTATTTATTCCATTCTAAAGCTTTATTAAGAAAATTTTCAAATATCTCTGAGCCATATTCTGTGTGCTCAACTTCGGGATGGTATTGAACACCTGCAAAAGGCAATGTATCATGTTGAATAACCTGAACTTGACAAGCATCTGAAGAGGCCATCAACCTAAATCCTTTTGGTATCTCATAAACTTCATCATTATGAGATTCCCAAACATTAAATTCTTTAGGAAAATTAGCTAAAATCCAACCTTCTTCAATTAAAGTTAAAAGTGAAGAACCAAATTCAGGTATATCTGCAGGACCTGCTTTTCCACCAAAATGATTAGCCATGTATTGATGGCCAACACAAATACCAAGAATTGGCCATTTCTGTGAATCTATATACTCTGAAGTCAAACCCAATGCTTCGGATTCTGTTTCAATTCTTGGAGCACCTCCTGAAAGTACTAGTGCTTTAAATCGTTCCAAATCAACTATTGGAGTCACATTAGACACTATTTCAGCACGACAGCCCAAATAATTTAGTACTCTATATTCACGGTGAGTCCACTGACCTCCATTGTCAACGACTGCTACCGGGAAATTCGAATATGGCATGAAACTTAGTCTGGAACTTGGTTGTTAAGTCTTTCTAACCTACTTTCTCGATCTGAAGTAAATTTATCAATTGCCTCCAAAACCCAACGTGGACTTAGATGTGCCTCATCAATTATTTCATCTAAAGTACCTCCAGTCCTCCAATTATTATCCCAATCGGGGGAAACTGAATATTCAGAAACAATACGATTTGAAATCCAATTATTCATTATTCTAAGACCTGTGTTTGTAACAATCATAGAATCTGACCATTCTTTTTCGGAAAGGATTGAATTCTTGTAAGACTGATCCTGCCGTTGAAATAATTCCCAAGAAATTGCAGATACAATCTTTACATTGTGCTTTGAACCTATTTGATCTAAACTAGAAACTATAGTATTGGTAGAACTAGTACCCCTAACAATGACCACACCCTCATGTGGCCTCTCGTCATAATCTCTAATCAAATACGCTCCTTTCGAAGCATCAAAATGACTCGCCATACCTAACTTTTCTCTATTAGGAATGTTAATTGCAGGTCTTGTCAAATGTAATGCCACAATAGGAACATCGGTTGAAAGTGCAGCTGCAAGGGCTGGAGCTACATCATTATGCTCCCAAGGATGTAAATTGATTATATGGCCATTTGGAAATAATTGTGTAACGCCTGGTGCAAATATACCAAAATGTGTTCGACTATCTTCAGCGGTTTCAGGTCCAGAGTGCCCAGCAACCCATAGTAATTTACCAACTTTCATTTGTGAATCTTGGGCTAACTGACTGAATAATCGAATAGCTCCATATTTCAAATAACTAAATGAACCATATGTACTGAATGAACCAATAAAACCATTATACTCTTCTAAAGTATCTTCATTGAAATTTACGGTAGATAAACCAGCCATCATACCTGCATTAGCAAACTCGGTGATTCCCTGAGGCATTAACGGAGAATCTGGGTTAGTATGTTTATCATACATACCCAAATCATCTACCCCATCTCTACCTTTAGAAAAACCAGATATATTCGTAGAGTCTGCTAAATCTGCCGACATTGCAACAAAAAGAGGCCTTCCATGATTTTTTCTACTATGTGAATTAAGCCAAGAAGCTACCTTAGAGAAACCAACTCGGTTTGGAGCTTTAGTACCTGCTTCAGCAAATAAATCACTTGGATAATTATGAAAATCAAATAATGCCTTATCATTCAATGGATTAGATTGAGTGATTTTAGAACTATCCAAATTAATAGGTACTGAATCTCCTAATTCAACTAGTCTATCTGCTAAATAATCTACTAATTCTTGGTTATTATTAAGAACTGAAATTACTGATTCAAAATAAGAAGCTGCCTGCTTTACCTGTTCTTCACGTGTAGGGGCTGCCACTTCACCAAAATTATCAAATGAAATGTCATATTTCCCTAAAAAATCTTTCTTAGTTTTCCAAAATAATTCAGAATTCCGCTTATGGGGTGCTCCGTGTGATTTTTCATCAAATTTATGATATCCGCGCCCCTTACGAGATTTTGCAAAAACCATTTTAGGAATATCTGATTTAGAATTAGTGACCAATAAATCATAGTAAGCTTCTGTAAATGAAGCCCAATCTTCACAGTCATCAGTACCTTCTACATGCCATCCACTTGTTTCAAATAATTCTTGTGGAGTTGAGTTAACTATGTTACTGAATGGACGGCTATCAATCCCGTAATCATTCCAATCAATATAGTATACTATGTTTCCAAGACCAAGTCCCCATGATGAATTGAGAGTTTCATGAGTTACTCCTGTGCTTAATCCACCTTCACCTTCAAAAGCGAAGACCTTTACCTGATCAGTACCTGCTAATTTATGAGCTAAAGCTGCACCTGCTGCAGCTGGTGAACCATGACCACTTGGTCCAGTATTAAATTTGAAAAAAAGAGTTTTACCTTCCATCTCCGCATGCCCTGGTAACCCTTTATTCTGACGGAGAGTCAGTAAGTCTTCCCAAATAAGTTGAAACTCTTCACCATTTCTAACTAAATATCTTGAATCTTTAGTTTGTTCATATTTTATTCTTAATGACTCGTTTAGAACTGCTAAGGTCGCATATACCATTGGATTATCATGCCCTGCCACTAAAACGAATCTATCTGCAAAACGCTTAGTTGGATCTCTAATATCCCATCGCATAGCTCCAGATAGAAGTGTAATAAGCATTCCATGAACTTTTGAACGTGAACCTCCCGGATGCCCACTTTGACTTAAATTAAGAGTAATATCAATACACTGATCAATTAAATCCTTTGTAATTTCCCAATGTTTGTAACTATTTTTTAAAATTGATGGGGATTCCATACAAATAAAGACAGATATGTGTGTTTTTGAAGTTTCGGTCATCAAAATAACTAATCTTCAACTTGACGTGCTAGATAACCACGTGAGAACAATGTTTGCAATACAGCCCAAATCATAAAGAATACAAGAATTGACAAAGCTTGTCCATATATTGTATTGAATTCTATAGAATTACTAAAGCTGTCAGGAAGAATATCACCTAAGAAATCATGGAAGAGGAAGGCTACGGAAGTTAAGGCCATAGTCAAGGCTAGTGTGAATACTAATGTAGTTAAAAACCAATGCAAGACTGTTTCAAACTCTTTAGAAAAATACATTACACGGGCCAAACGACTATATCTTGTATGTCCATAACTTAATTCGAGATATAAAACAAAAGAAAAAACAAAACCAAGTATTGGGTAAATTTGATCATTTGTATTACCCACTAAACCAATAGGCATTACTAGTATTAAGAAAGCAGAAATAACTTGATTTCCAATAGAATTTTGCCAAATTCCGGTCATACCCACAGTTATAGGTATACCAATCCAAAACCACAAGAATAATTGTTGAGTTACATGATAAGGAAATGAATCATATTCTCTAAATGAAGATAGAAATATTAACATGATAGAAACAAAAATAAATAAAAGAAAATAATCATATACTTTCTTATTCATACTTAAAAAAATATAGGATGTTCCTGTAAAAAGACCCAAAAGCATTCCTGCAACAATCGAAGTATTTAATTCACTAAGAACCTCTTTCTGATAAATACCCTCAACCATTGCATTTATTGCCTTAAAAAATAATGAGTCTTCAATTGGATTAATTACATATGCAAGACCTAAACAAGACATCAGAGAAAATGTAGCTATAGCTTGCATGAAAGACAAACTTGTAATAGTCCTCATTAACGAATCACCTCGGCCAGTGAAGTAGACAATACAGTCTCTGGATCCCAACGCATAGCTCTTGCTCCAAGTGAACGAGCTTCTGTAATCTTGTTATCTAATGAAGCTGAAGCTGTAAAATAAACGGTTGGAGATATTATTCTAGAATCCCTATCATAATTCAAAGTATCAGGAGCTATTATTGTAAGTTTAAAACCTCTAGCTGTGATTTCTCTAAGAGCTTCTGTACTGGTAGAGTCATTTTCAAGAGTAGAAACAACCATTACTGGTGAACGTGGAGTAAAGTTACGTAAATCTCCAAGAATCGTATGTAAACCCAATGCACCCTTAGCCTTTACTTCTGCTAAAGCAGTTAAAATATTATACAAATGTCTTTCTCCAGTATCTGGATTTATCACTTTTACAGTTTCTCCATATATGGTTAAGCCAACTCGATTACGAGCTCTCAGGAAATAACTTACAAGAGAAGCTATGGCTCTACAGGAATAATTCAAAGGATTTTGTAATACAGTACCAGTTCCTGTAATTTCACGAGCATCTAAAACAAGCATTATATCTGAAATATCTTCTCTTTCAAATTGATTAACCATCAATTTACGCGTTCTTCCAAAAACTCTCCAATTAATATTCTTAAAATCATCACCAGGTGAATATTCTCTTATACCATAAAATTCACCACTTGTACCTATTCTTCGAATTGGCATTGCACCCTGATACATTTTAGGGAAATCTGTGGATAAATCAACGCCATCCATTTGCTCCATTTGTGGCAAAACTACGAGACTGGACTTTGATTCAATATCTGCTTCATAATAAAACAAAAATGAAGGATTATAAATTCTAAGACTAGGATTACCAAGTCTAAACTGTCCTCGGAGTCTACAGTTCAGATGGTACTTATTGATAACTAATTCCTCTTTTTGAAGTCTAATAATAGTATGATTTGATCCACTATCCACTTCGACTTCTGAAGGTAAATTATCATATATTTCTAAGAAACCAACTGATCGCCCCTTGTTTTTAATTATTAAATCAACAGTAACTGGACTATTTTCAAAGACCTGGTCTGCATCAAAATCACGAGTTATCTTAACATCAATAGGTCTAGTATTAACCAAACTGTGTACTGCTACAAATCCTAATATTGTTGTTCCCAAAAGAAATAGTTGAAGATTATCAATAAATGGCGAAAAAAGAACTAATGTCGTTCCAAGACCAACGTAGACTACTGCCTTACGTGTCCACATCTTTTAGATTATTCCACTGTCACTGCCGGTACTTCAACCGTCATTAATAATTCAGATAAAATTTCTTCAATCTTAACACCGCGTATTCGTGCTTCTGGTTTTAGAATAACTCTGTGACCAAGAACTGGAATTATTGATTTTTTAACATCATCAGGTACAACATAATCTCTACCTGATAAAACTGCCAAGGCGCGTGATAATTTGAAAAGACCTAAACTTCCTCGAGGACTAGAGCCTACTGCAACTCTGTGATCTCTACGTGTTGATTGAACCAACTCTACAATATATCTCATTATCTCTTTCTTGACGTATACTTCTTCAATAGAATTGTGCATTGCAACTACCTTATCTGGTGTTGCTCTAGCCTTAACCTTGAATGAATCTCGTTTACGCTCTGAACGACCCTGAAGTATACCTACTTCAACCTCTTCATCAGGATAACCTACACTTAATTTGATTAAGAAACGATCCATCTGTGCTTCAGGCAAAGGGTATGTTCCTTCATATTCAATTGGATTCTGTGTAGCTAATACAATAAAGGGTCTAGACAGTTTATGAGTAGTTCCTTCTATAGTAATCTGTTTTTCTTGCATAGCTTCTAACAATGCGGCTTGGGTCTTAGGAGGAGCTCGATTAATCTCATCAGCTAATAAAATATTACAAAATATTGGGCCTTTTCTAAACGTAAACTTATTCTTTTCAGGATCGTAGAAATATGAACCAGTAATATCTGCTGGAAGAAGATCGGGAGTAAATTGTATCCGTTTAAATTCACATCCTAGTGTATCAGCTAAAGTATTAGACATTAAGGTCTTTGCAAGACCTGGGAAATCTTCAAATAAAATATTACCATTTGCTAAAACACCGGCCATTAACATTTCAATTGTATCTTCCTTACCTAAAACAACATTCGATATTTCATCAGATATTGATTTAGCCGATTTTTCAGTCTCAGTTATTGAGAAGTCTTTTTTTGATTTAGTTTTTTCTTCGCTCAAATTACCACGCACTCAACTTTTTAGCAATACTTCTAAGGTCAGAAGGCCTTATCTGTGTAGGTGCACCAAGAAGCATCTTAAAATCATCATCTAAGGGTATATTATAATTCCTAATTAAATCAGGTAAAATAGATAATCTGTCTTTTCTTGACTTATCATCAAACTCGTAAATTTGATATTTTAGCCTAATACGTTCTAAAAATACTTCCTGTAAAGCCAGTATTCCATTATCAAGGTTATGCCCATAAGAACGGAAAGGACGAGGTCGCCTAATATCAAAGATATGATACCAGCGGCGAGGTTCAGGTTGTCGTAGAGATAAAGCCATAGTAAGAATTAGTACTGCAACTAATACATTTAATCTTATTACCTGAAGAATCAAGGTCTCACCTGATAATAAAAAATAAAAACCTAATCCTGCTTGAAATAAACTAGCACCAAAAGAGTCTTGTGTATGCCTTGATTCATCAAAAAGAACAAGACCATCTGAACCAATCATAGATTTGACTAAATCTTTTAAGAATAACGAATTTTGATTCTCATTCCACATTTCATTTATTGGCAAACTCGAATCTGAAATAAAAACAGCCGAACCTAGAGGCTCACTTTTAGGACCCATATCAAAACGCATGCCTAATGCAAATCCGGAAGGAGGTGCAGCTTCATCATCAGGAGTAATGGCACCATCATCATCCGAATCAATCCAAGAACTGCCTGAAGTTGAGATAATAGTTTGTCTACGCACTTCAAAACCTAAACTCCAAAAATTAACCTGTTGAGAAGTAAGATCCTTAATTGCAACGGGTTCATTCAGTAGCAAACTATAGGATTCGTCACCATTAATTGAATCTCGAATATAGGCTGTAGTTTCAATCAAAGAAACATTCCCTCTATAATTTTGATCCCAAAGAGTATGACCCACATATTCTATAGCAAACAAACCTGCAATTGTATTAGAATAATCAAAATCTCCAAAAACTAAGATACTACCTCCATCTTCCATAAATCTAACTAGTATTTCTAACTCTATAGCAGTATAAGGAGATTCAGTGCCTGCAATTATTAATAATGTAGAAGAAGGGTCTTTTATCTCTTCTAAAACGGCAGGGTTAGACAAAATAGCACTTACATTATATGAAGTTTCATCCTGCTCTTCTAAAGCTATTCTGAAATCAGATATATCATTCCAATCTTCATCATACGCTGAAAGTTGAGGATCTCTCTCGACAACAATTTGCAATATTGGAAATAAAATAAAAACGCATATTAAAATTGTAACGAATAAGAAAATTACACCTGAACGGCTAGAGATGGACATCTATTCCTCATTCTTAGTATAATCATCCAAGCTCTGGATGACTGTTCGAAGTGACGAAACTGCATTCAATCTGTGATCATCATCCAAACTCTTTGTAGTATAGTCAGCTTCCTCATAGAGTAATGTCAACCTTGCTACAGAATCATGATCTAGAGATAAAGCCTCTTGTAAAGCATGTTGGAATTCTCTTACTGTTTCGAAATGGCGTCTTAGATATCCATAACCATTTAGAATCTTACACATTTCTTTGTAAGAGTAAACAATTGAATCTCGGTAATCCATATTAGCTTCCAATGCTAAAGCTGTGGCTTCTAATATCCTCTGAATCTCTCTTAAATGTCTTTCACGATACCACTTCCATCCTAAAATAACACCAGATGCTCCAACTAATGATGCGGCCATTATAATCCAAAACGAATAGTTAGATTGCTCTACAGGAGGCCTGTATACTATTGAAGACTCTACTTCATTACCAATGAAATTTTCGCTACCTGTATAGGTTACTTTGACAACCATTGGAATCGTCATATTACCTGAGAAAATTGAATCAAAAGTCGCAGTTCCATTTAAATCAGTAATTACCATGAAAGTCATTCCCTCTGGTTCAAGGTTAACTAATAATGAAGCGCCAGATACGGGAGTACCATCATACATACTCAAAACTATTTCTCCAGAATAAGCCTGCTGATATTCTAAACTATTAGGCATCTTTAAAAATATTTGAGTTTCCCCTTTAATAAAAATATTAGAGCTTGTAAAGTTGCTTATATAAAAATTATTACCTGCAAAAGTAGCTGTTAAATTGTGATTACCTAATTCTAAACCAAATGGCAATGGTAGAGGTATGCTAAACTTACCGTTACTATCGGTAACTCCATCTATTGGGAAACCTGAATCCAATACTAATCTAATACTTAAGTTGTTTATTGGTCGATCTGCCTTATCGTAAGCATAGCCGGTGATAGGTGCTGTAGTATCTAAAATACCCTCAAAATCATTCATTACTATTCTAGTATTATGATACACTTGTAATTGCCATGTGGATGATGAAGCGTGATAATATCCCTCAGAAATATAATGAACTGAAATAGCATTAGGTCCTGCATCACTATCTGTTGGAACTCTATATTCATAATAGAATTTACCATCTCCATCCGTCACTAAAGTATCAACGAATTGACCATGGAAATAAAAATTAAGATTCGTACTCAACGGTTCATTCATATCATCAATTATTCTTCCACTAAAACTAAATGTCTCACCAACAATAACATCTGCATCGGATTCTATGCTAATGCTAGTTAAAGCCATAATTGTCACGATTTGTTGATGAGTTGTTGGTAAATAGTAACCATGGCCACTATAATCCCAATAAGCACTGTAAGTGCCTAAATCATAATCTGGTGTAAGTATCAAACTCTTTTCAACAAGTCCCGTGTCATCAACAATTAATGGATACTTAATATTTCTAAAAGTAACATTGACCATTTGACCAACCATTGGATTTCCTAAATCATCAAGTAAATATGAGCTCAATATAAATTCTTGTAAACGTAAAACTTCTAATGGTTCTGAAGAAAATGCAGTCCTTGCGAGAATATCTGAAGTAGAATCTAAACTAGAAGAAATATATAGATAAGAACCTTCAAATCGAATTTCCACGGCATGTTCACCAAGTTCAGTACTTTCATCAATAAAGATATCATAAGAAAACATACCTGACTCACCCGAAGTTGTATTTCCTATGTATTCACCATCAAAATAAACATCCAATTGATGGTTCAATAATCCAATGCCAACTACATCACGGAGATAACCTGATACCATTGAACTTGAATTTCTAAATCCACCGAGCCACTGCAATGTAACTTCAGTCTCTCTCATTACTAATATTTGAACACTATCTGAAGAGCCTCGAAGGAAGTTTTGATCATCGACGACAACTGATAATGTATGATTATCTGCCAACGTGTTCTCAGGAAGTACAAACGTTCCCGAAAAGTCCCCATTGATTGAACTTACTGTGGTTCTTGTTATTCCATCCCAACGAACTGTAATCTCTCGATCTAAAGGCACGCCCAAATCATTCTCTATGAATCCTGTGAATGTTACGTTATTACCTGCAATAACTATCTCTGAGAATTCACTAATTGAAATATTGGTATGTCCCCATATTGTATAATTTGCAATGTAATTTGATGAACGGTAATAACCTATCCCTCCAAAGTCAAGCTCAACAGGTATAATTCCAACTGGATGATCTGATTCTGAACATTCCCACTCTTCTTCACAAATAAAACTAAAAGTACCATTGGAATCTCCAGTTATTCTATTAATATAGTCTTCATTCCAAAATATATTTACTTCAATTTCCTCAACTGGTTGACCTCTATCATCGAATATTGTACCATTAAACCAGACTGGTGCACCTCTAATAATTTCTATGTCTGGAAGATAAATTACCGTTTCGGACCAGACCGTAAATTCAACTTCCTGAGTAGCATTATCATGGAAAGGAGAAGTTGTATTGTCAAAAATTACTTGAATTACTACTTTACCTAATAACTGAGCATTAGGAATTAAATATTCTTTTGAATATGATCCGCCAAAATTGGTAGTTGAAGTTTCATCTAATGTGTTATCGCCCCAAATGAATGAAAGTTCAAGACCTGCAATACCAAAAGAGGATTCATCTCTAGCAAAGCCTTCTATTTGGACAGTTGTATCTCGTAAAACTTGTTGTTCTTCAGTAGTTATGAATACTTGTCTATGTAAATAAACATCAACGTATGCAGTATCTGCAAGATTATATTCTTTTTCTGAATACTTAACCTGAATACTCTGAAGTCCAACATCCAGATATGTTGAATCAGGAATATATTCAAAACTAAAACTTCCATTAGTTTGAAATGACTCCAAATATATGTCATTGAAATAAAGTCCTAAAGTTCCTGAAATTAAAGTACCATTATCTAACGCTAAACTACCACTAACAAGCATGCTTTCCCCAGCATAGAAATGTATATTATCAGATTGTAATGTCAAAACTGTCTGTTGAAAAATAACGGATGTTTGTGACTCTGAAGAACCTGAATGAAGATCATTACCTATGAATTCTGCAGACCAAGTAACATTACCTAAAACATGATTGGATGGAATATTATAGTTGTAAATGAAATCACCATCTGTTTCTGTAGTAACTGTTGCTATTGTAATCTCATTCCATACCAAATTAATACTCTGTTCTGATAGAGGTTGACCTAAGTGATCCTGTAATTCACCTTCTAAAGTCACATTATTTCCTCTAGTAATCTTCAAAGAATCTGAATCCAAAATAATATTACTTGTACCAAGAACTGTAAAATTAAGATTTATCCTTTCGTCAGGTAACGTTACACTTTCACTGTCAAAAGTGACTATTACAGTATAATCTCCAGCTGCAAAATCTGTTGGAATAAATAGCTCAGTAGTCCAATTGACATGAGTTACACTAAATTTAGCTAACTCAAAGCCTACCATTTCAATGCTAATACTACCGTTAGATATTGCGACATCATCAACAGTTCCATTAATCCAAAATTTATTTCCTATATATTCTTCTGCAGGTGCTATCTCAGCTGTAAGATTAACAGTTGATTCTAGAATGACTAGTCCAGTAGTATTCTCTGTGCTGTAAAGATAAGTGGAACCCGTAAAATCAGTTTCTATGGTATAACCATCGTCTGCATCAGGTTGCCCATTTTCAGGTACAGTCCAACTAAAAACAAAGTTACCAAATTCATCAGTCGTTGAAGTGCCAATATCACATCTAAACCTATAATCATTAGTACAACGATTAGAATTCCAATGTTTTGGAGATTCCCATATTTCAAACTCAACAGTTTCACCCTCTGCCGGAACTCCACCAATATCTAATAAGATTCCAGATATTACTAATTCTTGCCCTTTGCCTACAGATTCAGGTGCATTGATAATCAAAATAGTAGATGAAGAAATTTCAATATTTTCGGGACCATCAACTCCCAAGAAACCTTTTTTGTATGATGCTGCATAAATTTCATTCTCACCAGGTATAGCTTCTAAAAAATCGGTTATATTAGCATCAAAATTACCTGAAGTATCAGTTATAACTTGACCTATTTCAAATGCCGGTTCAGCGTGATTTTCATCCCACATTCCAAAACCAACCTCAAAATTAGGTAAACGCGTCCCATTTTGATCCTCAACATAACCTTGAATTCTTATCGTATCGCCTTTGTCTGCATCATCATTCGGTGAAATATCCGTAATTACTATTGTAACTGGATCACCAGTCATATTATCAATATCGTCTGGATCCATTTCGTCAAAATTAAACGTATCGCCATCATCATCTTCTTCATCTGGTCTTTCTAAGGTATTACTTCCACCAGTTCCCCCCAAATTAATTCTCTTCCAATGACTTGTTGAAAATGTTTCATTATCTTCCGGAACATAAACTTCAACAAATGCATGAGCTTCATTGGAAACATATCTTGTTGGTGAACCAAGTGCAAGTGCAGTTACAAAGAAACCAAAGGATCTATGTCTACAAGCTCCAATTCCATTTATACAAATTGATTGATAAATATCCCATGGTGGCTCTGGATCAGGAACATCACCATCACCCTCAATGAATGCTGAGAAATACCAAGTTAAATTATTGATTATTAAAGCTAGATTAGTTTCAGGAGTTCCGTTTTCAGGCCATAACCAATACAATGGCTCATTAGCAATTGTTCCATTATCATGCCTGTATTGTAAAAATTCTTTAACATTCTCTTTAACTTCACTTTCACCAGTAATTGGTATTATTACTTCTTCAGGCATATCATCTAAGGTTAAATCCTCTGATATCTCTCTGTTGAAATAAGAGCCATTTGTACCCATTCTATACCTTAAATCAATAATAGCTTCTTGATTAGACTGAACATAATAATTATCAGCACCATCTTTGAAAAATTGTATTGTAACGCCTGTAGCATTAGAATCATAATCTATTATTTCTGCATCTGGTGATACTGAAGGAATCATTGTATAACTTGATTCTGTAACTGTAATACCCATCCAGATCCAACCCTCAAAAATTTGTGAGTATCCTTCATAATTTGTAGGGAAAATTTCTGTTTTTGTAGTATCGTAATTGTACATTGTGTATGGATTACTGTTAGCGCTATCATAATACAAACCATTTAGAGAAGACCAACGTTTGAGACTTCCTAAAACCGGGTCAAAAATTTCATAAATCGTAACATTACCGTCGGTAGCTCCCGTGTCGGGATTTGTCCCTGGTGGCTCACCAGGCTCTAAAGGAGGTGGATCTTCACCGTCTGGATCACCATCATCATCGCTATCTTCATCACACGGATCTGTACCTTCCTGATATTCACGAAGATTATCTGAGCCATCTCCATCCGGATCACCAAATTTATCGCTTCCAACTGTTGGATTCAATCCACAACCATCAGGAACCCTATCTGAGTAAAAATCTTCCCATCCATCTGGCATTCCATCCTGATCGGTATCACTGTCAAAAGGATCGGAATCCCAATAAAATTCAATACTATTGGATATAAAATCGGCATCACTGTCTAACGAATCATCCGATGCATTACGAGGATTAAAACCATAGTATATTTCCCAACCATCCCAAGCACCGCCATCATCAGTATCTTCATCGTTTGGATTAGTATTATTGTAATATTCTTCTAAATTAGTATATTTCTCTTCATCAGACAATACTCCATCACGATTAGAATCGTAACCATCTGAATCATTATCGTCATCTCCATCAGGGTCATTTGGATCTGAAGCCCCTACTGGAAAACTGGCAAAAGGTGAAAGTAACATACTAAAAACCAGCAATACTGCTAAAAATTTCGTTAACTTCATCTCTCCTCCCACGCGTAAGAATCAATCCGAACTTGAATACATAAAGGTATGCCAAATGTTTTTTGGAAAGAATAAAATATCAATTATCAGCCTCAAATCCATCACTCATACCATCACCATCAGTATCGGGATCCCATGGATTTGTTTGAGCCTCTTCTTCCCTCCAATTAGGAAAATTATGCCAAACGCCTTCCCAATCTTCCCATCCATCCTCATCATAATCTAAAAATCCATCAACACCATCTAAAGGATTCAAAGTTCGAGTTTCATTAGCAGGCTTATTATCATTCCAATAGATTTCCCAACCATCTGTACAGTTATCTCCATCTGTATCTGATTTTACAGGATTAGTATTTAATAAGAATTCTTCAAAATTTGTGAATTTCTCGTCTGGTGAAAGTTCACCATCACGGTCAGAATCATAACCATCCGAATCTGTATCCCAATCTCTATCGTCTGCAGAGTTTGGATTGAGGCCATAATAACCCTCCCAACCATCAGGCATTCCATCTCCATCAGTATCATTATTTGTAGGGTCAGTACCATTCAAATACTCTTCATAGTTAGTAAATTTTTCCCAATGCTCTATAGTTCCATTACCATTAAAGTCCCAACCATCATCATCTAAGTCTAACTCACCATCAGATGGATCAAAAGGATCTAAATCGTACATCATTTCCCAACCATCGGGCATCCCATCACCATCTGAATCTGGATTTGAAGGATCGGTAACATATCCATCCTCACCAAAAACACATTCTTCTCCATCTAAAATTAAGTCTCTGTCTGTATCTTTTAGTAAAGGATTGGAACCAGTTATATTATCAGAACTATAAACATTATCATCATAACCTGCTACTCTTGAATTATCATATTCATACAAATTAATTAAAGTGTCATTATCGGAATCATCATACGCATCACTAGAATTCAAAGGTTGTAAATTCCAATGTACTTCCCAACCATCTGGCATCCCATCATTATCGGTATCTCCATTGATAGGATTCGTACCATTCCAATATTCATACAAATTTGAATATATTTCTAAAGAAGTTATATTTCCATTCCAATCAAAATCAAAACTATCATTGTCTGAATCTAATAAAGCATCGGCAGGATCAAGAGGATCCAAACCATATTTAGCTTCCCAGCCGTCAGGCATTCCATCTCCATCGGTATCATTACTAGTTGGATCTGTCAAATAAATCGCTATTTCTTGTCCATCAGACAATCCATCATTATCTGTATCATTATTATTTGGATGTGTGGATGTAATACCATCAACTTCAACATAGGGGCCTGCAGCAGTATTATTATATTCTAAAAGATTAATCAAACCGTCACCATCTGAATCGGCATAGGCATCAAGTGGATTTAAGGGATTTAAACCATACTTCCATTCCCAACCATCTAACATCCCATCAGCGTCTGTATCTGAGATATATGGATGAGTATCAGCTTGGAACTCTAAAATATTATTATGCTCTTCCTCAGCTTCTAAGGTTCCATTATAATTTTCATCAAAACCATCTAAATCGTTATCGACAGTGGCATCATATCCATCTAATGGATTTAAATTATAGTAAACTTCCCAGCCGTCGCCCATTCCATCAAGATCAGTATCATTATTATTTGGAGATGTATTATTCAAAAACTCTTCTAAATTTGTAAAACGCTCTATGCTGCTGGTAAATCCGTCCCGATTAATATCATAACCATCTTCATCATAATCTTCATTCGCGTCATTAGAATCTAAAGGTTTAAGGCCATAATGAGTCTCCCAACCATCGGGCATTCCATCACCATCAGTATCATTATTTGTAGGATTTGTACCATTTAAATATTCTTCTAAATTTGTAAAGGTTTCAATACCAGTTATGAAAGAATCCCCATCAAAATCCCAGCCATCGTTATCTAAATCACCATCTGCATCAAATGGAGAAATAGGGTTCAAACCATATTGTACTTCCCAACCATCTGGCATTCCGTCTCCATCAGTATCATTACTAGTGGGATCTGTTAAATAATTAAACAATTCATCATTATCCGATAATGTATCTCCGTCCGTATCGTTTAGGTCAGGACGTGTTGTAAATATGCCATCAATATCTACCCAACCGGTATTCACTAGACTATTATTATACTCATAAACATTAGGTAAACCATCACCTTCTTTATCCTCGAAATTATCGGTTGGTCTTAAAGGATCTAAATCAAAAAAAACTTCCCAACCATCGGGCATTGAATCTGAATCTGAATCCCAGACAAGGGGATGAGTATCATTCAAAAATTCCATGTAATTTAGGTATTTTTCCTCATATGCTAAATCAAAATCTAAATTAGAATCCCATCCGTCTAAATCGGAATCAAGCCACGAATCCTCTGAATTAGTAGGATCCAATCCATAATATATTTCCCAACCATCAGACATAACGTCAGCATCAGTATCGAATTCCCAAGGATTTGTACCTGCTAAGTATTCTTCGAGGTTAGTATGTATTTCTTCTGGGCTAATATCTCCATCACGATTTGCATCATAACCATCTTCATCTCTATCATCATCGGCATCTGATGCCAAGTGTGGATTGAAATTATAGTAAACTTCCCATCCATCTGGAATTCCATCACCATCGGTATCCCTGTTCCTAGGATCTGTACTATTTCCTACTACTAAATCCATTTCATATTCCATTAAATTTGTAAAATATTCTTCTTCTTCAAGAACACCATTTCTATTTCGATCATGACCATCCATATCGGTATCCAAAGAAGCATCTAGAGCATCTGAAGGATCTAACTTGTGCATCATTTCCCACCAATCAGGCATTCCATCATTATCGCTATCTTTAGTTGGTAAATTTGAATCGTTAGTTACTGATTGCTTATCTATATGCTGTGAAGATTGAAAATCAACTAAAGGAGAAAATGGCAATGCTGCTAAGAGCATAATAACGACTGCTACGACGACATAACGTCTTCCTCCGCTAGGAACTGGGTCTACCATTACAGTTACTAGCCCATAACTGCACTATAAAGGGTTCATCGCTAATATATTATTAAAAACAAATTGTGATTTTACCTTTTAAAGTGTAACTAACTCTCTTGATAATGTTGTTAAACTAGTTGCCCCAGATTCTACTAAATGAATATCATCTTCAATCCGAATGCCTCCTAAATTAGGTATGTATATTCCCGGTTCAATTGTAAAAGTCATTCCTTTTTCAAGAATGAAATCATTGTCAGGCTTGATGTAGGGCTCTTCATGAATCTCTAAACCCAACCCATGCCCAGTTCTATGTGTAAAGAACTTACCAAAACCTAAATCATCAATAATGCTTCTTGCCGCTACATCCACAATTCCGGCTTGAACTCCTATTTTAGCCTTGATTCTTGCCGATTCATTAGCTTGCTTTACAGCTTCATAGGCACGTAATAATTCATCATCTATTTCGCTACCTAGAGCAAATGTTCTGGTTATATCTGAAAAATAACCTTCGAAATTAGCACCCCAGTCTATGATTATCAATTCGCCATATTGAAATTCTTTATCACTTGGAAAATGATGAGGATTAGCTGCATTTATTCCTGAAGCTACAATCGGGGAAAAAGGCAATTCAGAGTCAGATCCATTACGTAATAATTCTATTACTAAATCTGCTGCAAATTGCTTTTCAGTTAATCCCGGTTTAATATTACCTAAAACAGATTCTAAAGAAGTTTCAGCAATTTTCACAGCCTTAATCATACAATCGATTTCATTACTGCTTTTTGACATTCTCAATTTAGCAAAAATATCACTCGCATCAACAACATCTGAAGTAATACCGGTAGAATTCATTAAATCTAATTCAAGATGTCTAATTGCTCTGGATTCGACACCTAGTTTTGCAATACTATTTGTTTTAGCAAACTTTTCAAAAGCTGGTTTAGGACCTTCTTTATCATCATAAGTAATAAAATTTACATCTAAGTTTAATATTTTTGGACTTTCCAGCTTAGGAAGAATGAAAGTAGCTTCATTTTGCATTATAAAAAAAACCACTGGCCTTTCACTTAAATGAAATTTAGATCCCGTAAGATAGGACATATTAGGACCTGGAACTATGGCTAGACCATCAAGAGAATTCTGATTCACCAATTCCCTAATTTTCTTTAAATTCTCCATATGTCACTATAGACCCTCTCTCTTATTATGTGACCCCAATGGCTTATCGTGGATTTAAAGACTTATTACAAACTTATAGACGAAATGGACAAATATAGAGGATATGGAGTACACACTGGTGTCGAAGAAGTAGCTGCAAAATTTGAACAGCCTTATGATGCTACTCGAGCTATCCGATCACAATATTTACAACGTAAATCTATTAAGAACCATTACAAAGTAAAAGACAAAGCTGGGCTTCATTATAACACTTGGAAAGATGGAAGGAGTATTAGTGAAATTGCATTAGATGTTGATTTCCCACCTATATTGTTGGCCAACTTCTTGATGCTGAAAATGAGATATTCAAAGAAAAGAACTAAAGAAATTATAAAGGATACTAATTTAATTAAGGGAAATGAACGATTGAAAGAAGAACTCGATGAAGTTATTGGTAGAGATGAGTTGTATACACCAAGATCTCACAGTAAACAATCTGCTGAAGGTAATCGTCGAGAAGACTTGATTGCCAAATGGTTAGATGAAAAGAAATTAGAATATTTTACTGAAGATGATTTACGAGCTGGAACTGTAGAGGGAAAGACTCCTGATTTTCTGTTATTGAAACCTATGTCTTGGCATGGAGATGAATATAACTGGATTGAATCTAAGGCAAGTTTCGGTGATGAATATATCCATCGTAAGAATCATAGAGGACAAGTATCCAAATATGTTGAACTTTATGGTCAAGGAATTTTAGTTTACTGGTATGGATATCTAGATTCTTTACAATCTAAAGGTTATACTATTATTGATCGAAAAGAAATGGGTTTGAAATAATTACTTTTTCTTAGAATCAACCACAATACTGTGCTTGGCAGTCTTCATATCTTCTTCATTGAGTTCTGAATCGGTTATTACCGAAGATTCTACATTGATATTATCCTTACTGAATTCTAATGTAGATTTACTAATTACTGAATGTTGAATATTGATTATTTGAGTGACTTGAGTTGGCCTAGCTGCTTGAATCCTAGACAAGACTCGGGCAGCTATTGGTAAATCTGAATTTAATGAAGATACTTCTCTCATCATTTCAACATCCACACCTAATTTTTCTAGATCTGAAAGGGTATAATTGTAAGTTAATGTATCTACCATCGAAAGAAATGAATCTTTCTCTCGCATCATATTCTTTTTATATCTACTAACGGTTGTTTCCCAAGCGCCAGTAACTGCCTGTTTTTTGTAAACATCTTCATACTTTTTATCTGCAAATTTGAGTTTGATAGTCTGAATATCAGCCCGCAAAGGATTATTTCTACCTGTTCCTTGAAGAACATCGGCCCAACTATCGTGAGGAAAACCAATTGTAGTTCCTTCACCAGATAAATAAACAATCATTTGATTGAAAGTATTATGATTCTGTTTATCATCAAACATCTCTTCAAATTCAGTTTCAATCTCATCTGCGAAAGAACGATATAACATCTCATTACAACGCCTATCACGCATGTAATCGGATAAGAAAATCATACATGCTAAAGAATGAAGTCCACCTTTTTTGTAATTAGGGCCATCTTTCAATAATCTCTGTAATATTAAAGCCACATAATTCTCCATTCCTTTTCGGGAATTATCAGATACAAAATTCTTAGTTAAAACTGAAACTCCATTGTATTGCATCTCCTTAATCATTAACCAAATAAAAATTGGACTTCCTTGGGCATAATTAGTCAATTCTTTAATTGATAATTTATCATATTTTATATTTGAAAAATCAAACATTCGTTTGCATAATCGGGATACGTTTTCATCCGAAAATAATGGAACCGTTAAACGTTTAAATTTCTTCTGAAAATCGTCTGGTAATTTATTCCAATCTGCTTCACGGGCTGTAACTACCAAACCTTTAGCATCATTATCCATAATTCCCTGGACAATATCTATATTTTCTGGAATATCATCATAGAATAATCTTATTCCAAATTCTAAATGTGCATCTGCCATTTCAGTTGTCGTCAATATTCCAGTTGGAACTTTGTCCATAAATGAATCAAATATTTCAAACAATAATGTTGTTTTACCTACGCCAGGTTCTCCAATTACAACATAATTATCATCAGATTTACTATTCAATACTTCTAATATATGAGAAGCTCGCTCATCATCAAGATAAACATTTTTTCTTAGATTAGGAGGAAGACCCCACTCACTCAAAACAACGGTAGGATCAGTTGGTATCTCAAAGTAAGAAGAGACCGATATATCCTTAAAATTATTATGGAGATTATCTAATTGTTTAACATTATTTGGCCATTTAGAATAGCATTTCCACCGGCTTGTAAATAAATCAAGAAATGTTTTGCCATCTGGTGCTAAATCTGTTGGTTGCGACCAATCCTTAACTGCAGTACGATATTCCAAATTAGGTGGATTCGAAGATTTACTTTCAGATACTTTTTCGGGTTCTGATGGTTTGAGTTGGCCTGTAGAGAATTGTACTTTTCTAGAATCCGCAATTAATCTTGCTTTCTTTATTTTCTCTAAGATTTCATCATAAGACATCAATTACCGCCTTCCTTATTCTTGAAAGAATCCAATATTGTATTTGAATAATCTTTGTTGGTATCTCCCTCAAGTTGCTCAGATATCATAGATTCAATTTCAGAAATTTCAGCCTCTAACTCTGGTGAAGAAATTCCTGAAGCTTCTAACTCACTTACAATACTCTGTAATTCATCTAACTGTGCCATTGAATCTAAGGCACCTCCAGTCATTGTCTCATAATTAGTAAGTAAATTAAGAGCATTCGTTCTATCCTCTGAAAAATAACTAAGGCCGTCTACATCCTCTAGACTAATCAATGCATCATTTATCTCAGAATCGGTAATTCCAGAATCAATTAGTTGCTGAAGGCCTTCTACTATTTGTGGAATAGAATTACGGGCACCCATTTCAGCAGCACCAGCTGCAATTAAAGCTCCCACGGTTAAAGTCACTAAGCCATACAAAAATGAATTATCTGGGAATGAAAATGAAACTTCGTCATCTTCTATATCTGTTAATGAGGTGCCGTCATCCATAATATCGAATAAACATGAACCATCATCTTCTGTTGCTTCGGAATCATAATTATTTGCAGTTGTATTTGTACAACCTGAAATTAGTTCTGGCAATTCCAAACCTGAAATATAAAATCCTGAAGGATACATTTCACTTCCGTAATAGAACTCAATATTATCCCAACCTTCATACCATACTTGGATTTCAATAATATCTCCCTCTATAACTTCAAAAGTAATATTAATATTATATGTTGAATTAATAAGTTGGGAACCATCGGTTGTACAACTAGAAGTGGCATTATCCATAATGTTTCCATTAATATAAATCTCAAAAATCCATTCACAAGAATCATCGTTACCTTCTATATCGATCCACCATAAATCTGCTGAATTAATTGTAATTATTGAACTAGTTTGTGAATTCAAAATCCAAGTTCTGACTGCTACTTTTTCTCTATTAGTTTTAAAACCAGGATAATCATCATACTGAGCCATAACTGGAATCTGTTTTGATTCAGTAGAAACTATGGCCAAAGTTTCTGATAAAATCATCCTTTCAAACTCTACAGGATGACTATTGTTGAAATCTACCAATTTATCATAAGGTGCCATCCAAACTGTACACTGTTGACTCATAAAATTAGACTGACCAATATTGAAATCTTCAATATTCAAAGAATTTAACGAAACAAAGAGTTGGTTTTCATTAAGATAATCCATAAAGGCCATTTCTTGATTTGAACCCATTCTAAGACATAGCTTCGGTTGTAAAGGAG
>LWDU01033302.1_pt1 | contig 69832 bp, 73 predicted proteins | sample 727161 | NCBI WGS metagenome assembly LWDU01 (sample SAMN04566230, study PRJNA314399) | hydrothermal vent metagenome | isolation source: deep sea hydrothermal plume seawater | place: Mexico: Gulf of California, Guaymas Basin | collected 2004-07-11 | reverse complement strand
AGGCATTAGCAGACCTTATTACAGAAAAGAATCCGACCACCATCGGAATTAACGTCTCTTCTGACTTTGCATTAGCGGATGGTCTTACTCATGGCGAATACGAGGGCCTGTTCGGTGCGCTGTCGGACGAGCAAGAATCCAGAATTGTTTCTGCAGAAAAACTTGCAATCGCTTGGCTTGAGATTCGAACGGAAGAAGAAATGGAACTCTATCCGTCTATCGTTGAAATTGCGCATAACATTATTGCTGAGGGCTTTTCTAATAATATCATTACACCAGGAGAGACAACGACGGAAGAAGTCAAATGGTGGTATCGTGACCGTATTCGTGAACTGCGCCTGTTAGCCTGGTTTCATCCTTCAGTAAGTATTCAGAGAGAGCAGCAAAATACCGAACTACAAGGAGTAATTCTGCCTGGCGATTTATTGCATGTTGACTTTGGGATTACTTATTTGCGGCTTAACACAGACACGCAACAACATGCCTATGTTTTAAATCATGGCGAATCAGAAGCCCCATCCGGACTTAGAGCAGGACTAGCAACCAGTAATCGCCTGGCAATGAAATCTTAAGAAGCGCAAGAGCACAAGGAATCGAAGAAGATATTCGGCCTTCTATTTATACTCATCCTATTGGGTACCATGGGCATGGAGCAGGCCCAACTATTGGCATGTGGGATAATCAGGAGGACACTGTGGGAAGGGGTGATTATCCGCTTTACGAAAACACTGCCCATTCTATTGAGTTAAATTCGACAGTGAGTATCCCCGAATGGGGCGGACAAGATGTGCGCTTTAAGTTGGAAGAGGATGCTTTCTTTGATGGTAAAAACACTTACTATATAGATGGAAGGCAAGAAGAACTGATCCTTATCTGGAGTGATTAGATTTGAGCGAGTTTTGTCCAAAAGAGTTTGATGACGTACAGTTCAGAGAGGTTGACGATATGAAGTTTTTGAATAGCCTGGTGCTTCGAGTTCTCGTCGCAGTGGGATTCCTGTTTGCCGTTCAGCCCACGATCGCACACCACTCCTTCGCGGGTTTCAGCAATGATGAAGTCAAGGAATTCATGGGCACCATCAAAGAATTTCAATTCAGGAATCCCCACGTATGGATTCAGATCCTGACAACAAACTCTGAAGGGCAGGAAGAAGAATGGAGCCTCGAGTGGGGCTCCCCAAATCAGTTAGGACGGCGCGGTATTCGTCCGGCAACGTTTCCTCCTGGGACAGAGGTCACCGTGCGGACCCGACCGATGATCAACGGTTCTCCGGCTGGCGCATTCGTCGGAGCCAAGTTTGCCAACGGCACTATCGTCGGACTATGGGAAGACTAGAGCGGTAAACGTTGTTCCCAAGTGCACGCCCTTGGTGCGGCGTCTTTTGTCGGTGCGACCATGCATGGGAGGGACCGTCCGAACACGATAACCGCGGCAATGAAACGATGGAGAATCGGATTGTCATGATGGTCACATTAAGACACACGCACAACTTTCTGCGCTCAATTCCAACGGCAAGCACCCTGCTTGTGGGTCTGGGCTTAATTATCCTGCTCCTACCGAAGGCTGATTATGCGCAGGAGGGAGACTCTCTCCCTGATTGGAGCGGCGTTTGGGCCATGAACGGTGGGACGGTCTTCGACCGAGCCACCGTTGAGGGCCAGGGTGGATCGAACACGCCGGGCGTGCGAGAACATCCGCCGTACAATGCAGAATATGAGGTGAAGTATGTACGCAACCTGCAGCTTCGCGATGACGGATTGTTCCCGGATCCCTTATCCTTCTGCGGGATTCCTTCCGGGTTCCCACGGATCATGAATTTGCCTGATGTTTACGAGTTCGCGGTGACCCCCAAACAAGTCTGGATCATGGCTGAAAACGGACCGGGTATCTTGAGGATCTACACCGATGGTCGCGAACATCCGGATCCTGAGATGATGTGGCCCACTCATACCGGGGATTCGGTAGGGCATTGGGAAGGCGATACACTGGTGTTCGACACGGTAAGTCTTCACAGTTCGGAAGAGGGCCGGACGATCATTGATCGCACGGGGCTGTATCTGAGCGATGCCGCACACATCGTCACGCGAATGCGGAAACTTGACGAAGCAACAATAGAAGCCCAGATGACGATAGAGGACAACAAGGCTCTGAGGGATTTGTGGGTCGTGACCAAGACATACCGGAAATTGGGAGAGGGAACGCGTGTGTACGACTATGCTTGTGCCGGGAACAACCGAAATCCAGTGGATGTCGAAAACAACCGGACGCTAATTCTGGGTCCCGACGGGGAAATTCTAAACAGCGATATTGACCGTTAGGGTAACCCGGGACAGACCACGTTTTGCCAGTCTTTGATATAGACAGTTAAGCCCTTATCATTAATTCCATAGCCTTATTTTATGATTGAAGGCTGCAGTTAACCTCGCTATTTTTAGATTCTTAGAAGGTGATTTTACGACAAGCAAAATGCATCTCTTGGCATCTTCTAAAATACAAAAACGATTAGATTTCGAATTTAACAACTTTAGAATTTACCAGGAATATTTGCTGAATATATTAAGTTGGCATGAGAATAAATCACCTAACAGCATCGATTCTATAACCGATAAAAAACTCTATGTAATTGGCGAGAGCCACGCATTAATTAGTCACCAACTTCGTGTCCAACGTTCAGGAAATGATTTCTTGTGCAAGTCATTTCTGATTCAGGGATGTATGCAATGGGCTCTAGGAAACTCCATTAGAAATCAATACAAAACTAAGTTTGAAGGCATCATTCGTTCTCTTCCAAAATCTAGTGAAATTTTATTAGCAATTGGAGAGATTGATTGCAGATTAGACATCGGAATAATTAACCATAGGAGCAAGTACCCTCAAAAAAATATAAAGGAGTTAATTGCAACTACGATAGAAAATTACTTTTATTATATTGATACCGTGAATTTCTGCTACGGGCACAAAATCATCATTCAAGGCGTGCCCTGCCCCAATATTGAGACAAAAAATATAGCAAAAGAAAAAATTATGGAACTAATTAATGTGATTAGAGAGTTCAATGTTGAACTGAAAAGCAAATCAAAAGAAATGGGATTCGGCTTTCTCGATCTATATAAACTCACAGACAGGGGTGATGGTTTCTCCAATGATATTTGGCATTTAGATCATTATCATCTCTCCGCTGAAGGAATGTGCGAAGCATGGCGCGAATATTCCTTCGATTCGAGTTCTGCCATTACGTTTCAATAACACTCACCCAGTTCCTTGAAGGGAGCTGAACAGTTGGGACATTCAGTTCAAATGTTTTTAAACGTCTACAGTGAATGGATGGATGAGTACAGTGATGTGGATAATTCGATCTTAGAACCGGCCGCAAACTACAATGGGTAAAAACAGGATTGACCATTTTTTGACCATTTTTACGATGAATCGCTCTACAGCCCGCATGGATACTGGCGGAGGAGGAGAGATTCGAACTCTCGGAGGACTTTCATCCTCGCTGGTTTTCAAGACCAGTGCATTCAACCGCTCTGCCACCCCTCCGCGGTAGGGGCAGAATCTTACTATATTCCTGCATCCAGTCAACTCAAACTCACATCAAAGCCTCACTATCTCTAGGCTGGAGCGAAAAGCGTTGATTTTGAGACCATGGGTAGTATGATATTTCTCATACGCGACCTAGCATGGTTCGGGAAATTTTTGCTAGACCATTGAATCGCCACTAAATCGCCCTCATATTGTAATAAAGCTACCTAGCTGTTGGTCGTTACATTAACCAATGCACATCTCTGGAGAATGCCATGAACGAAGTTGAATTGAATATAGCCCAACAGGGTTCAATTCTTGAAACCAATAAAGTAATTCGAAATACCTATATGTTGCTTTCGATGACCTTGTTTTTCAGCGCGATCGCTGCCGTAACTACAATGTTTATGCAAGTAGGTCAGGGTACAGGCTTCATGCTTTTTATCGGTGGATTCCTTATGACTTTTGTAGTTAGAGCTAATGCTAGATCTTCCAAGGGATTAGTAGCGGTCTTTATTTTCGCAGGATTAATGGGCGGCGCACTTGGCCCCATCATTTCACTTTATATGCAAGCCTATGCTAATGGTTCGGCGATAGTTGCACAGGCCTTAGGTGGCACAGCGTTTATCTTTTTGTCACTGTCTGGATATGCGTTAACAACTGGAAAGAATTTTAATTTCCTAACTGGATTCTTATTTACAGGGATGATGGTTGCTATGGTAGCGATCATCGCAAACATATTTCTTCAAATACCAGCGCTTAGCTTAGCCATTTCTGCAGCTGTGATTCTTCTAATGTCAGGATTAATTCTGTTTGACACTAGCCGAATTATTAACGGTGGGGAACGCAACTATATTATGGCGACTGTATCCTTGTATCTAAGCATCTTTAATATTTTTATTCACCTACTGAGTTTATTAGGTGCGCTTACAGGACGAAATTAACAATAGATTACAGAGCTGAGCATTCAAGACTTGGTCAGTAGTTCGGTTTTAAAAAGCCCCGTATCAACGGGGCTTTTTATTTATAGCTGCACTGTATTACTAATATCCGTATTAGCCTTTTTGGCAACAAATGTGGCTACGATATTTGTAAAGCTATCACTTCGCAGTGAGTTGAATTTTAGAGTAACCAAAATGTACTTATACAACATAGAGTATTATGCTTAGTATGAAATTTTCCCTCGTTGTATATTCAGCGCCCTACTCTTCGCAATCAGCCGCAACAGCGTTGCATTTTGCGCAGCAATTATTAATTCAGGGGCATGAGATATATAGGCTATTCTTTTTTGGCGATGGTGTGCACAACGCCAGTAAACTGGCTGTAGTGTCACAGGATGAGACTCATATACAGCAACAGTGGGACAGCTTGATAGCCGAGAACAATATTGATTCCGTCGTTTGTGTAAGCTCAGCACTTAAACGTGGAATTATTAATCTAGAGGAATCCAATCGTCATGACTTGGAATCTATAAGCCTTTCAGATAGTTCTGAAATCGCCGGGCTGGGACAACTGATCGATGCCAGCATTAATTCTGACAGATTAGTGAATTTCGGCTGAGAACATGAATACTACAAATAGTAATACTGAAATTACCTTGCTTGCTCGTTCAGCTCCGTATGGCAGTGGTGCTGCAAAGCTTTGTCTCGATGTGTCAATCGCAGCAGCTGTATTTGAGCAAACTGTAAATTATGTGTTCCTTGATGACGGCATTTATCAAGTGCTAGACGAGCAAGATGCATCGCCAATAAATAGTAAATCTCTTGGAAAAACCTTAGAAGCGCTTGGCTTGTATGGAATCGAAAAACTTTATGTTGATGAAGATTCGTTGAGAAAAAGAAATCTAAGCACTGACCAGCTCTTACCTCAAGTCGAATTGGTGAACGCTGATGCTATTAAAAAATTTATTAATCAATCAAAATTTGTACTGACGCTATGACAAGTTTGCACACTATTACTAAACCGCCTTCCGCAGCTGCTCTTCAAAGTTGTGCAAAATTTCTGAGCGAAGGTGATTCTATTCTTCTTCTTGAAGATGGTGTCTATTACAGCGCGGACGCAAACAACTGGCCCGCACTTCCCCTTGGAACTAAAGTGTACGGGCTAAAAGAGGACTTTGTTGCTAGAGGTTTATCTAAAATTGTTGATAGACAAGTTGAGCTAGTAGATTATGCTCGCTTCGTACAACTTAGTTGTGAGCATGACAAGGTTGTCAGCTGGCTATAGTAAGCCGGTTTCTTAGTAAGCAAACTATTTTGATCAATATATTATTCCAGAGAGACACAGGTTTTTAGAAGTGAACAAGCGCAACGAAAATTCGAAAACCTCTATTCAAGGCTACGAACCCGCCCGGCCCCTTAAAATAGGTGATCAACTCATCGAGTTGGATAAGGAAGGTTTTTTACGGAACTTGTCAGATTGGAATCAAGATGTCGCTACAAATATTGCTCTAAATGAACACATCTACTTAAGCCCAGCCCATTGGGAAGTAGTAAAGCTATTGAGGGTCTTTTATAAGCGGCACCAACTTTCACTAGCGTCACGGGCTTTGGTTAGCTTGGTAAAGAGAGAGCTCGGCGTTGAAAAAGGTAAGAGCGCTTATCTGATGAAGCTATTTAGAGGTAACCCAGCAAGAACTGCGAATAAAATAGCCGGCCTTCCTAAACCTGACAATTGCCTGTAAATTCCAACCTGCTAAGCACCTGACTGGAACCACTCTAGGTCATTTCGGAGCTTGACCACTTCGCCGATAATAATAATAGTCGGTGCCTGTAGATTTGCTTCTGCTGCCACTTCCACAAGAGAGCCTAGCTCACTGCATAGCACTCGCTGAGTTTTAGTAGTGCCTTGTTGAATAACTGCCACTGGCATCGATGCTTTCATACCATGGTCTATTAGCGACACACATATATTTTCTAGTCCGTGCAGTCCCATATAAAATACTAGAGTTTGCTGATCTCGAGCCATTGATTTCCAATCCAGGTTCTTACCTTCTGCTACTCGATGGCCAGTCATAAACCTCACAGATTGGGCATAATCTCGATGAGTTAAAGGTATTCCTGCATAAGCAGCGCATCCTGACGCTGCTGTTATACCCGGAACTATTTGGAAGGGTATTTCATTCTCAGCAAGTGTTTGCAGCTCTTCGCCACCTCTGCCGAAGATAAAGGGGTCGCCCCCTTTTAAGCGCAGAACTTTCTTGCCTTCATTTGCCAGGCGAACCAACAGTTCGTTGATGGATTCTTGTTCCATGCTGTGATTAGCTCGAGCTTTCCCCACATGGATCTTTTCTGCATCGGGACGCAATTTGCTCATTATTTCATCTGACACCAAGCGATCATATAAAACCACATCGGCTTTGTGCATTAAGCGAAGAGCCTTCAAAGTAAGAAGGTCTGGATCGCCTGGCCCAGCGCCCACAAGATATACTTCACCCGTCTTTGGAATAGAGTCTGCAGCTGCCAATTTTTCTTCAAGGGATGCTCTGGCTAGCTCCTGCTGCCCGCTATAAACAAGTTCGGGTATGTCGCTTTCCAATAGTTGTTCCCAAAAGTTAACTCGCGAACTGAAATTAGGAATGTCCGTTTTTATTTTTTCTCGATAGCTCTGTAATAAGCGCGCCAATTGATCTATACGGTTGGGTAGCATGGTTTCATTAAGTTCTTTTATCTTTCGGGTAAGTACTGGCGATGCGCCCGATGAAGAGATTGCCACAAGCAGAGGGGATCGATCGACAATTGCAGGCATGATAAAGCTACATAAGTCTGGTTGGTCTACAACATTCACAGGTAACTTTTTTTGATTTGCTGCTGCTGCTACTAATTTGTTAATAGCGGAGTCATCGGTAGCAGCGATAACTAGTACAGCGTTGTGTAGATGCTTCGCTGAAAATTGTGAAGTTATCAATTCAGCGTGATTCTCACTTGCCAGATTAATTACTTCTTCAGAAAAATTAACTGAGACAAATCTTAAAGTTGCACCAGCGCGCAATAGGAGGCTAGCTTTTCGAGCCGCTAAAACGCCACCCCCAACAATTAAGCAATCCTTATTTCTAATATTGAGAAATAGGGGAAGAAAATCCATTAAGCAATATACTCCAGACCGTCCATGTAGGGAATAAGAACACCCGGAACCTGGATCCGACCATCAGCTTGTTGATTGTTCTCAAATATGGCTACCAGTGTTCTGCCAACAGCAAGACCTGAGCCATTAACAGTATGCACAAGTTCCGGCTTGCCTGATTCAGGGTTGCGCCAGCGCGCTTGCATGCGTCTCGCTTGAAAGTCTGTGAAGCTACTGCAAGAAGAAATTTCGCGATAACAATTTTGAGAAGGAAGCCACACTTCTAAATCATATGTTTTCGCAGAGCCGAAGCCCAAGTCGCCACCACAAAGTATTACTTTTCTGTAGGGCAAACCTAATAGTTGTAGAATGTTTTCAGCATGGCTGGTTAATTCTTCAAGCGCCACCGCAGATTGCTTCGGATCGACAATCTGCACAAGCTCTACTTTTTCAAATTGATGCTGCCGGATCATGCCCTTAGTATCCTTGCCATAGCTTCCGGCTTCTGATCGAAAGCAAGGGGTATGGGCAACATATTTAAGTGGTAATTGCTCTTCCTCAATAATTTCATCCCGCACAAGGTTAGTTACAGGAACTTCGGCAGTAGGAATTAAATAGTATTCTTGATCTCCTCGCAGTTTAAATAGATCTTCTTCAAATTTTGGAAGTTGCCCTGTGCCTTGTAGTGAATCTTTATTGACTAGATAGGGAACATTCAATTCCTCGTATCCATGATCCTTGCCATGAGTGTCGAGCATAAATTGAATCAAGGCGCGATGTAGCTTCGCTGTGGCACCTCGCATAACAACAAATCTAGAACCAGTCAGTTTGCTTGCAGCCATGAAGTCCAATCCTTGCGCCAGCGTTTCTCCTAGTTCACCGTGATCTTTTATTTCAAAATCGAATAGTCTAGGATTACCCCAGGTCATAACCTCAACATTCTTGCTTTCATCGTCACCGGCAGGTACATCGTCTGCCGGCACATTAGGAACTCCAAGTAAATAGTCGCTTAACTCAGTTTGCAGGTCATTGAGTCTTTCTTTTTTCTGCTCTAACTCTTGTTTCAAGGATTCCATGGAGTTAAGTATTTCACTGATATCTTCTCCAGAGGCTTTTGCTTGACCAATGGCCTTTGACCGGGAATTACGTTCGTTCTGTAAGGCTTCTGTTTGTAACTGAAGCTCTTTGCGCTGACTATCTAAAGCTGCTAGTCGTTTTGTATCTAGCTCAAACTTTTTAATCTTCAGTCTTTTAGCAATTTGTTCTGGATCAGCTCTAATCCACTTTGGATCTAACATTTTCCTATTCCTAGATTAATCGATTAAAACAACAAGCGAGTAAATTGCATGCCTGCAAAGGCAGCGAGGAGACAAAACGCTACGCTACTCAATATATAAAAAAGAGCAGTATTGTAGTTGCCCTGTTGAAACAACAAAAGTGCATCCAGTGAAAACGTAGAAAAAGTGGTCATTGCTCCGAGAAAACCAATCATCAATATCGGCCTCCATTGATCGACCAATTGGATTTTTTCTGTGAATACTATGAACAGCACCCCAATTAAGAATGAGCCAATTATGTTAACGCTCAACGTCCCTAGTGGAAAGTCGGAGCTATTGTATTTTTCTGCTAGGCCACTTAACCAGTAGCGCGTCATTGCGCCTATGGCACCACCCAGAGCTATCGACAAGTAGGAGTACATGTTTCTAAAGGCTACCGATTGAATTTAAATAGGGTTTCAAGGTCATGAAATCACTGAACGTAACTATTTTCGATTACATCGATTCCAGCCGGCGGAACAAATTCAAATAGGCCATCCGCTAATTTTTGATTGTGCTCTATATTCTCAAATTGCCAGACCGTCTGCTGACCGTTTTTGCTATTCAGATAAATCATATCTAGCTCCCCTGCCTGGAAGTTAATAGATATGGTTCGGTAGACGCTATCAGAAGCCTTAGGTGTGAGTTCGAATTCTGCAGTTCCCACATCCTCATCAGTAAGTGTTTCGATAGAATATTCTGTCGCCAGATTTTCGGTTCTCCCACTTAGTAACTGTGCTGCAAGCTCCGATCGACTGCTATCCCATTCTTCAATGACAACTTGGTCGAGGTCGGGCTGGTAGTTCCAGAGCAGTGTACCGTTGGTAACGATCAACTCTGGAAAAGGCGAAAGCGTTTCCCAGTAAAAGCCGTTAGGTTTTTTTAGATACATTTGAATATTACTTTCTTCGAGAATGCCGCCGTCTGATTCGACGATTAGCTGGACTACGTCAGCGGAAACGGATTCGATTTCACCCAGCAACACTTTTAAGTTATCAAATGCGACGGACTGGGCATTGGCAATGTTTATAGTGGCGCTTAAGCAGCATGCAACAGCAGGCGCGGTTAGAATATTTTTCATAATGCTCACTAGTGTAGAGGAAGTTACCCTCGTGGCGGAGGGGGTGCGATTACTTCTCGAGATCCATTGCCACTCATTTCTGATACTACCCCAGCGGCTTCCATCGATTCAATCATCCTGGCCGCACGGTTATAACCTATACGTAGTTTTCTTTGTACTGCCGAAATTGATGCCTTACGAGATTCAGTTACAAAATTCACAGCTTCGTCGTAGAGAGCATCACTCTCTTCGCCTTCGCTATCGCCTTGCGAGCCGAAAGCCCCCATATCCATATCGTCAGCAGCCTGAGTGATTGATTCTATGTATACCGGCTGGCCTCGAGTTTTCCAATCCGCAACAACTCGATGAACTTCCTCATCACTTACAAAAGCGCCATGAACACGTGTTGGAACACCCCCACCAGGAGGGAGAAACAACATATCTCCATGACCGAGAAGTTGCTCAGCTCCGCCTTCGCCAAGAATCGTTCTGGAGTCAACTTTTGACTGCACCATGAACGACAGTCTGGTCGGTATATTTGCTTTGATCAGCCCAGTTAAGACATCAACCGACGGTCTCTGCGTGGCTAATATTAAATGAATGCCTGCAGCTCGAGCTTTTTGCGCTATGCGCGCGATGAGCTCTTCAACCTTCTTTCCCACAACCATCATCATGTCAGCTAGCTCATCAACGATTACGACGATACAGGGCAAGGTTTCTAATTCAGGTGCTGATTGTTCTTCTGCCAATAGCATTGGGTCAGGCAGCCAAGTTGGGTCGAGGATTGGCTTACCGATTTGCTTAGCATCAGTAACCTTTTTGTTAAATCCGGTTAAGTTTCTGACACCGAGAAATGACATTAGTTTATAGCGCCGCTCCATCTCCGCTACACACCAACGAAGTCCATTAGCAGCATCTTTCATGTCAGTAATTACCGGTGTCAGTAAATGTGGAATGCCGTCATAAACGGAAAGCTCCAACATCTTAGGATCAATCATGATTACCCGAACTTGTTCTGGAGTAGACTTGTACAACAGGCTCAGAATCATGGCGTTGATACCTACTGATTTGCCTGACCCTGTAGTGCCTGCGACCAGCAAATGTGGCATCTTGGCAAGGTCGACGATAATCGGTTTACCAACTATGTCATGACCCAAGGCCATGCTTAGAGCAGAGTTAGCGCGATCGAATTCAGGTGATGCCAAAACCTGACTTAGCAATATCATCTCTCGCTTCTCATTAGGAATTTCCACACCAATGACAGTCTTGCCAGGAATAACTTCCACAACTCGAACCGAAACAATAGCCAGTGAGCGGGCTAAATCTTTCGCAAGGTTTGTAATCCTGCTGACTTTGATTCCGGGCGCAGGCTGAACTTCAAAGCGGGTGATTACTGGCCCTGGATTTACTGCCGTAACTTCAATTTCAATACCAAAATCCTTTAGTTTTAGTTCTAATAATTTTGACATCGCTTCTAGAGATTCTTTTGAAAACCCAGACTCGTTAGTTTCCTGCCACGCATCCAACAATCCTATTGCAGGTAATTCCTTGATCGATGTAGTTGCAAAAAGAGAGCCCTGCTTTTCTTTTTCGACTCGAGGGCTTTTGGCGGCCTTCTTCGGTGCTAGCGCTTTTATAGTCGGACGCACTCGTTTCTTTTCTTTCTCAATATGGATATCCAAGACTTTCTTCCGACTCTCAAGGCGTTCTTTTGTGGCTATTTCCTGCTTCTTAGATTCGATCCACTTAGTGATCTTTATTTTTATTAAGGAGTAAAGGGACAGGCTTGTCGCACCAATTTTATCGATAAACACCAACCAGGAGATGGCCACAGTTATAGTTAAGCCGAACAAGAAAATTGCAAAGAACAACAAGGTGCTGCCTAGGGTGGCCAGTAATGGTACGCTGATATCGGCAACCATAGAGCCGACCCATCCACCGGCCAAGTAACTAACATCAGAAGGGATTTCAAAATGGAGAGTTGCTAGGCCAGCAGCTGAGACCATTAACAGGAAAAAGCCTGAGGTCTTTAGTGCAAACATTGGCCAAGAGAATTCTGCATCCAATTTTGACTCTCTAAATGAGGTGTAGACCTTGTAGGCTAGCAATGCAGGAAAACCAAAAGCTAGGTAGCCTAATAGGTGCAATAATATATCTGCTAACCAGGCGCCATAAACTCCGACAGCGTTTGAAACGTCATCTCCGCTTCCTGTTGTCGTAAAACCAGGGTCAGCTGGCGAGTAGCTCAATAGCGCGATAATGAGAAACAAGCCAAGTAGGAAATACACGATTAAAGTGCCCTCGCGTACTAAGCGTTGCATTAGCCCTGTGATTTCAGCTTCTTTCTTAGTTTTTCTCATTGAGACATTTTTCAATTTATTCAAACACCTGCGCGTAGTTTATATGATCGATTCGAGAATAGTTAGGGATAGTTCAATATCTGTAAACTGAAATCGCTTACTGGCTTAGACCGTCAATAAAACCCTTTGTGACTATCCATAAGATATCTCATAGGTTATCGGGCAAAGTGCAGAGTTATTAAGTTCTTTAGCCTCCGGGTAAAGCAGCTAGATATGGATCAACAGACCATTTTCCCTTAGGCCTGGTTAAGTAGATCAAATAGCCAGCGAGATGAGAGTTCGGCTAAAAAATTGAGTAGAATGGGAAATTAATATCACCGCTATTTTTATAATCTTGAAAATATGCAAAATCAACCTTAGGAAGCAGTACATGACGGACGTTCAACACCACCGATTGATAATTCTCGGTTCTGGCCCAGCCGGCTACACGGCAGCTGTATACGCTGCCAGAGCAAATCTTGACCCGGTTCTCATCACTGGCCTAATACAGGGTGGGCAGCTTACGACAACTACTGATGTAGATAATTGGCCAGGAGATGTGGAAGGCTTGCAGGGTCCCGATTTAATGAACCGGATGAAGAACCATGCAGAAAAATTTGATACACAAGTAATTTTTGACCACATCAACAAGGCTGAACTTAGTGTAAGACCATTTAAGCTAAGTGGAGATAATGGAGTCTATAGCTGCGATGCGCTGGTTATTGCGACCGGTGCATCTGCACAATATCTGGGCCTGGAGTCGGAAGAAGCTTTCATGGGGAAAGGTGTCAGTGCTTGCGCTACCTGCGATGGTTTTTTCTATCGGAATAAACCAGTTGCAGTAATAGGTGGAGGAAATACCGCTGTCGAAGAAGCTTTGTATCTTTCAAATATATGCTCTCACGTCACTCTGGTTCACCGAAGGGACTCTCTGCGAGCTGAAAAAATTCTGCAGAAAAAGTTATTTGAACGCGTAGATGAGGGTAAAGTCTCAATAGCTTGGGACCACACACTAGAAGAAGTGCTCGGTGATGATATGGGCGTAACCGGAGTTCAGATCAAGCATACCGAGTCTGATGAGGCTCAAAAGCTTGAAGTAGATGGAGTATTTATTGCCATTGGACATATTCCTAATTCAGAACTGTTCACTGATCAGCTTCTGATGAAAAACGGCTATGTCACTGTGAACACCGGTCTCGGTGGTAATGCAACAGAAACCAGTGTCGCCGGCGTATTTGCGGCCGGTGATATCGCCGATAAAATATATCGACAAGCGGTTACCAGTGCTGGGTTTGGTTGTATGGCTGCCCTCGATGCCGAGAAGTTTCTAGATGATTAGCGCCCAGGATTTATAATCTCAAATGCCTGTACCCTGGCTCGAAGACGACGATCAAGAATTCCCCGGCGTGCATGAGGCTCTCGAAGAACCAAATGGGCTGCTTGCTGCTGGCGGTAGCTTGGCGCCCTCTCGTCTTTTGAGCGCTTATAGCAAAGGTATTTTCCCCTGGTATGAACTAGACCAACCAATCTTATGGTGGTCACCAGACCCGCGCTTAATATTAGTTCCAGATAATTTACTGGTATCACGTAGTCTGGCAAGGCTGAAGCGGCGAAATAGCTATAGCTTTTCGATAGACAAAAAATTTGTAGAAGTTATGCAAAACTGTGCGGCAGCAAGACCCGGTAGTGATGGAACGTGGATTACCGATGAAATGTTTAGCGCCTATAGCATATTGCATCAAGAAGGCGTCGCCCACTCGGTTGAAGTGTGGTCCGGAGCAAGACTGGTGGGCGGCCTTTATGGCGTCGCGATTGGGAAAGTATTTTTTGGTGAATCTATGTTCAGCAAGGAAGATAACACCTCAAAACTGGCCCTGGTTTATTTAGTCAATCAATTGCAAAGCTGGGGCTTTGAATTAATAGATTGTCAGGTAACCAGCAATCACCTGCTTTCTCTTGGAGCGACAGAAATTTCTCGGAATCATTTCATGGAGGAATTAGATAGACTCCTTGTTCAGCAAGCACTGCCCATTGCTTGGCAAGATGACAGCCCGGCTGAGAACAAATAAGTTAATTTGTTAATATTATTGATAAGCGATGTAGTTAAATCTAACTATGAATTCCAAGACTGAATTAATTAGCTCAATACGGCTTTTTCGAACCTCGCCCCACGCTTGCAGTTACAAGGCGGATGAAATTGCGGTTACAGTGTTTGTTGATCCTGAGCTGGAGATTGATCAGGATCTCAACAGTAAACTAAGTGAATTAGGCTATCGCCGCAGCGGTGCTCACTTGTATCGCCCGGATTGTGATAATTGTAATGCCTGTGTGTCTTGTCGACTCCCAGTCCAAAGTTTTCAACAACAGCGTCGACATAAAAAAATTTGGAAGAAAAATCAGGATTTATATGTAAAAGAAGCGGCTGTGGTCGACGACAAAAACAGTTTTGAGCTGTATGAAAAGTACATTAACACGCGTCATAGCGATGGAGACATGTACCCTGCTACCATCGAGCAGTTCGAAGCCTTTATCTGCTCCGGTACTTCAACTACCAGGTTTTTAAAATTCTTCTTAGAGGACAGATTGGTAGCTGTAAGCGTCACAGATCAGCTGAGCCAAGGACTATCAGCCGTTTATACCTTCTTCGATCCGGATCTTAATTCACGTTCACTCGGCAACTATGTCATTCTCTGGCAGGTAGAAGAGGCTCGACGCCTTCTGCTCCCTTATGTCTATCTAGGGTATTGGATTAAGGATTGCCAAAAGATGGCCTATAAGAGTAGCTTTCGCCCTCTTGAACTTTTCATAGATCGTAACTGGTTACTATTACGTTGAAGCAAAGAAAGGCGGGTCACAGAGGCTATGATTTTGCTAATCGAGGAAAAATGCGGCACAATGCGCCCGCTTACAACCCTCTGAGGATTGCCGATGGCAAAAGAAGACCAGATTGAAATGGAAGGTGAAGTCGTTGATACCCTTCCGAATACCATGTTCCGAGTTAAGCTGGAGAATGGGCATATTGTGACTGCACATATTTCAGGAAAAATGCGTAAAAACTACATTCGAATTCTTACAGGCGATCAGGTGCGCGTTGAACTAACACCCTATGACTTAACTAAGGGGCGGATAACCTACCGGGCTCGATAGGCAAAGCAATTTCAGTATACCCATTTATGCAGATCTAGGTTTTCATCCTAGCACCAGCTTTTTAGATTCTATTGGCCGACTTAGCTTTTTTCTTTGCTTAGTTCTTTCTTGAACTGGCTTTTCCGCCCTTTGATTTCCAATTCTATTTTGCCGTCTTTGACGGTGACAAATACTTCGCCGCCGTTATCAGCCAACTCGCCAAATAGTATGTCCTCAGCTAGTGCTTTTTTCAGCTTTTCCTGAATAAGCCTAGCCATTGGGCGCGCACCCATAGATTCGCTATAGCCGTGCTCTACAAGCCAATCCACCGCATCTTCATCGACGTTGAGAAGAACTTTCTTTTCATCCAGTTGTACCTGCAGGTCAACCAGAAATTTGTCTATAACTGTGCGGATTGTTTCCGGTGTTAGAGAGCTAAATTGTATGACGCCATCAAGCCGGTTTCTAAATTCAGGTGTAAAAGCTTTTTTAATGATTTCCATACCATCAGTGGTGTGATCTTGCTCAGTAAAACCGATGGACGATCGAGCCATTTCTTGGGCGCCAGCATTGGTGGTCATGATTAATATGACATTACGGAAATCGGCTTTACGACCATTATTATCCGTCAACGTTCCGTGGTCCATTACCTGTAACAACAGGTTGAATACATCCGGGTGTGCTTTCTCTATTTCATCTAACAGCAAGACACAGTGAGGACTTTTCGTTACTGCTTCAGTTAGTAGACCGCCCTGGTCAAAGCCAACATATCCAGGAGGCGCACCGATTAACCGCGAAACAGTATGGCGTTCCATATATTCAGACATATCAAACCTAAGTAATTCAATGCCCATAATCTTAGCGAGCTGACGGCTGACTTCGGTTTTACCTACTCCGGTTGGGCCTGAGAACAAAAATGAGCCGATTGGTTTCTCGCTTTCGTTTAAGCCTGCTCGGGATAATTTAATAGCTGTGCTTAGGGAAGCAATCGCTGGATCTTGGCCGAATACAACCATCTGCAAATTTGGCTCAAGGTTCTTTAACGAATCGATATCGGAGCTGGAAACATGTTTTGGTGGAATACGAGCCATGGCTGCAACAACACGCTCCATATCAGGGGCTTGGATAAGTTTCTTGCGCTTACTTGCAGGTTGAAGTCGCTGAAATGCCCCCGCCTCATCTATGACGTCAATGGCTTTATCTGGCATATATCGATCATTAATGTATTTCCCAGCAAGCTCAGAAGCAGCTTTTAGGGCTTTATTGCTATAACGCAAATCATGATGCTCTTCGAAGCGAGACTTTAAGCCTTTCAAAATACGATAAGTTGTATCTACATCTGGTTCATCTACATCGATTTTTTGAAAGCGACGTGATAACGCGCGATCTTTTTCAAAAATACCCCGGTACTCCTGATACGTGGTAGATCCGATGCACCTCATATTTCCCGAAGTTAGCGCTGGCTTCAATAAATTAGAGGCATCCATCACGCCACCTGAAGCTGCACCAGCGCCAATTATGGTGTGAATTTCATCGATGAAAAGAATTGCATTTTCATTTTTCTTGAGCTCGGCTAACAAAGCCTTAAAGCGTTTTTCAAAATCTCCACGATATTTAGTTCCCGCGAGTAATGCCCCTAAATCTAAAGAATAGATAACACTCTCAGCAAGGACTTCGGGGACTGTTTTTTCCACGATTAGTTTTGCCAATCCCTCTGCGACTGCAGTTTTACCAACCCCGGACTCCCCAACTAACAGAGCATTATTTTTCCGCCGCCGAGATAGCACTTGAATAACTCGGGTAACTTCATCCTCTCTACCAATCAGTGGGTCAACGCGCCCTTGCTCGGCTTCGGTATTCAAGTTGGTGGCAAAGCTATCTAGAGGGTTTGAAGAAGAATCAGCAATACCCTCTTCCCCTTGCTGTGCCCCTGAAGATTCTGCCGGGTCATCATGCCCTGGGATTTTAGAAATACCGTGGGTCATAAAGTTAACAATATCGATACGCGCCGCATCTTGTTGTTTGAGAAAATGAACCGCCTGACTTTCTTGTTCACTGAATATAGCGACTAAGACATTTGCCCCCGTAACTTCGCGTTTTCCCGAAGACTGAACATGAAATACGGCTCTTTGGAGAACTCGCTGAAAACCCATCGTCGGTTGAATTTCGAGAGACGACTCTGATTCAGGAATAAGTGGAGTTGTGGTGTCAACAAAATCGACTAACTCACTGCGCAGCTTGCTGAGATCGCAATCACAGGCGATCAAAACGTTAGATGCGACTTCATTATCAAGTAACGCAAGCAATAGATGCTCTACTGTCATGTATTCGTGGCGCTTCTTTTTTGCACCTTTAAATGCGTAATTTAATGTTGCTTCGAGATCTTTACTTAACATAGCTAGTGAAATACTCGTCTTTAGTAATTGACTTTATCGAATGGCTTTCTATACCCATTTCGCCCTGCTGCTTAGCTTTCTGCGATTATTGTTCAACCAAGTCTGGAAGCCCTATTATTGCTTTATTGGTACGCCTCGGACCATTTTCAATCCTTAAGGCAAGCTACCTATCAACTTCAACAGAACACAATAATGGCTGCTCACATTCTCTCGAGTAATCATTTACCTGCGCTGCTTTAGTCTCGGCAACATCCTTACTATAGACTCCACAAACACCTTTGCCTTCCGTGTGAACTTTCAGCATGACTTGAGTGGCTTTCTCGACGTTCAAATTGAAAAAAGAGCGTAGCACATCAACAACAAAGTCCATTGGGGTGTAGTCATCATTTATTAAAACTACTTTGTAAAGTGGCGGCTGCTCCAGTTTGGGTTTGTCAGTGATAGTGGCATGACCAATATCATGGTTCGAGTCACTATCTTCACGAGAATTCCTAGGTTCTAGCGGCGATTTGCTTATCTCTAATTCTAGTAGATTTTTACTAGTAATACTCATAACAAGAATGTCTAAAAAGAGGTCTTAATTAACGCGGTTGGATCCAAATATCGCTGCCGATTATACCTTTAATTGGGGCATAACGCTTAAATATCAAGGTGTGATTAAGGATCAAATGAACAGTATGACCGCCAAAGAGCTTTGACTTTTAAATACTTATCGTGTATGCATTATCATTGATACATAATTAAAAATAAATCTTTACAAAGAATAATAATTAAGAATGATGATAAGAAGCACGGAGTATTCCAATGAGTACCGGGCAAGTTAAGTGGTTTAATAATGCAAAAGGCTTCGGTTTTATCCTCCCTGATGGTGGTGGAGGCGATTTGTTCGCCCATTACTCTGCAATCGGTATGGATGGGTACAAGACTTTAAAAGCCGGGCAAATTGTCACGTTTGATAAAATTGAAGGCCCAAAAGGGTTGCACGCTGCAAATATTAAGGCAGCCGATGACTCAGAGACATCAGTAGGCGAAGCTGTTGAAAACAGTGCCAACGAAGCGGCCTCAGCCGAAGAAGCAGTAATAGCCTCTGCTGCGACTATTGAAGCGCCAGCTGAGGAACCGGCAGTAGACTACGAACAATCTTAGAATTTCTCCGGCTGACCATTAAATGGCCATGCTGAGACGGTTTAGCGGAAACAGATGCTTAACGCCCAATGCTATGCTTTCTATTCAAAGCTCGTTCATTGAGAGACAATTGCGTTCGTCTTGCTAAAGCCAATATGCCTTCCGATGCCCAAAATATTGCTATTCAACAAACCCTTTGGTGTGCTCTCTCAGTTTACCTCTGCCGATGGTCAGCCCACGTTGGCGAATTTTATTTCCGATAAAGGATTTTATGCTGCTGGTCGTCTAGACAAAGACTCCGAAGGCCTTATGCTGCTCACTGACGATGGCAAGTTGCAGCAGAAAATTTCTGAACCAAAATTTAAAACCGCAAAAATTTATCACGTACAAGTTGAAGGCGAAATTGATCAGCTGGCAATCAATAAGCTCACCACCGGTATCATGTTAAAAGATGGCTTGAGCTTACCAGCCCTCGCTACAGCAATCATTGAACCTGAAATCTGGAAAAGAGACCCTCCTATTCGAAAGCGAGAACATATACCAACTAGCTGGCTTGAAATTTTCATTACCGAGGGCAGGAACCGTCAGGTAAGGCGGATGACGGCAGCTGTTGGATTTCCAACACTGCGCTTGGTTAGGATACAAGTTGGGGAGTTTAAGCTGGGTGATTTACAGCCGGGCGAGTCGCTATTGACACAAACTTAAGTAGAGGCTGCGTCCCATTTCGACAAGGCAGCCTTGTCCGACTCAGTGCTTTCTACCCAGACGGCCGACTTACCGACACCCTGCTTTTTCCAAAATGGTGCTTTATTCTTTAAATAATCCATGATGAATTGAGCTGCATCAAAGGCATCCTGTCGATGCTCACTAGCTGTCCCCACAAAAACAATCTGATCGCCAGGATAGAGATGCCCAATTCTATGCACTAGCCTGGTAGCGAGAAGCGACCACCTTTTGTTTGCCTGATCCACAATATCCTGAAGATTTTTTTCGGTCATTCCAGGGTAGTGCTCTAGATGAAGGAAGCTTATCTTTGAATCACCGACATGAGATCGATCATAAATCTCTCTAACTAAGCCAGTAAAAGTTACAATAGCGCCGGCATCAACAGCTGTTTTACGCAAGAGACTGTATTCAGCTCCTAGTTCAAAGTCTTGTTCTTGAATACTAATCATTCTCAGCCACCGGTCATTGGAGGGAAAAAAGCAACTTCGTCATCCTCTTGGAGAGTACTTTCATAATTCGCCACAATTTGATTAACCGCCACTAAAACAGCACGCTCAGAATTAAATATGCTCGCCGCTTCAGGTGAGAGCGTAACCAAGTAATCGATTAAGTCAGCAACTGTAGAAACGGTTTCAGGAAGCTCCATACTGTCCTCCTGTTTGTTTAGTGCTTCTCGAATGCTGGCGAAGTAATAAATATTTATCATGCTGATAACCCTATGCCCGGCGGTAATCGCCGCTCTTCCCACCTGACTTTTCTTGGAGGCAGATACTACTAATAACCATATCTTTATCCACAGCTTTGCACATGTCATAAACCGTAAGACCTGCAACTGAAACTGCAGTGAGTGCTTCCATTTCAATTCCAGTAGGGCCGTTAACTTTGCAAGTCGCGGTAATTTCTACACAGCAGGCTGCGGCATTAAGGCTCAGGCTAACATCCACCGAAGTTAGCATTAGGGGGTGACAGAGTGGGATCAGTTGAGAACAGGATTTTGCCGCCAGAATTCCGGCAATACGCGCTACCGCGAGAACATCCCCTTTTTCGTGTCCGCCCGCGGCAATCAATTGCAATGTTGTGGCAGCCATTTTAATTGTGCCAGTAGCAACAGCGACCCGTTGGGTCAGAGGTTTATTTCCGACGTCAACCATTCTTGCATTTCCTTCATCATCCAGGTGACTAAGTTTACTCATTGCTCTTCAATTTCCTAAAGTTAAGGCATTATCCATGTTTCGTAACTTAAGCTAAAGCCAAGTTTTGGTTCTTCTGAGGTGACGATTTAACATGGAATCATATAACATTGATTGCTGGAGCTTTACGGATCAAGCCGAAAGCTAAAAAAAGCTTCGAGAACAACTTGTTAACTTGATGATCCAGGGCTTCGCTAAAGTGAACATTGGAATTTTCAGATGGATCTAAAAAATAGTAGTGCTCTCCCCCACATCACAGTCGCCACAGTTGTGGAAAAGGCATCCAAGTTTCTCCTCGTGAGGGAGAAAGCCAATGGGCAGATAGTTTATAATCAACCGGCTGGGCATTTGAAGTGCGGTGAGAGTTTAACGACAGCAGCACTGCGTGAAACCTTTGAAGAAACGACATGGCGAATAAAAATAACTTCCTTGCTCGGCATCTACAATTACCTATCTGCAGCTAATGGCGTAACATATGTTCGCCATTGCTTTATCGCAGAACCAATCTGGCAAGAGCCCGAAGCAAAGCTCGACTCTGATATCCTCGATGCCGTTTGGTTGTCCATCGACGAGATTATACAAAAAACAGCTGAACTGCGAAGTCCGCTCGTGCTTACCGTACTCAAAGACTATGTCGCAGGCAACTCTTACCCCCTTTCAGTTATTCGCGACTCATAAAAAAATGTCTAAGCAATCAACTTCCGACCAAATAACTTCTCAGCGAGTAATAGTAGGCATGTCCGGTGGAGTTGACTCGTCGGTTGCGGCCCACTTGTTGCAGCAGCAAGGTTATGCGGTAGAAGGCCTTTTCATGAAGAATTGGGAAGAAGATGATGGTACAGAGTATTGCACAGCGAAAGAGGATCTTTCGGATGCTCAGTCAGTCTGTGATGTACTCGGGATTCACTTACATACCGCAAATTTTTCTGCAGAATACTGGGACAATGTGTTTGAGCATTTTATCCGCGAGTACAAAGCTGGGCGGACTCCCAATCCCGATGTACTTTGCAATAGGGAAATTAAATTCAAAGCATTTCTAGAGTATGCCCAGGATTTAGGTGCCAACTATATAGCAACAGGGCATTATGTTAGGCGGGAGGATACCTCGGCCGGCGTTAATCTTTTGAAAGGTATAGATGGCAATAAGGACCAAAGCTACTTTTTGTGTGAAGTCAGTGAAGACTGCATTCGTAACAGTCTATTTCCATTAGGAGATTTAATGAAGACGGATGTTAGGAAAATAGCTAGCCAATTAGGATTACGAACCCACGATAAGAAAGACAGCACCGGCATCTGTTTTATCGGAGAGCGCAAATTTAAAGATTTTCTAGAGGCATATTTACCTGCTCAGCCCGGGAACATCGAAACCACGGAGGGCGATTTATTAGGCCGGCATGCAGGCCTTATGTACTACACCTACGGCCAACGGCAAGGTCTGGGAATTGGTGGCGTTAAAGATCGTCTCGATAAACCTTGGTATGTCGTAGAAAAAGATCTTGAGAAAAACATTTTAATTGTCGGGCAAGGTAATGAAAATACTGACTTATATTCTCAAGTACTCTTGGCTAGCGCCCCTACTTGGATAAACTCATCAGCGCCTGAGTTGTCTTTATGCTGTACAGCAAAGATCCGCTATCGACAAGTTGATCAGAAGTGCCGCGTAGAAAAGGCACAAAATGGCAGTGTGCAAGTAAACTTCGAGCAACCTCAACGAGCAGTCACACCAGGGCAGTATGTAGTTTTCTATGATGCAGATCATTGCCTCGGAGGTGCCATCATTGACAGTTATCTCGCCTAAATACAGCCAATGGGAATACCAAAATCTTGCAATGGCAGGAATTGCGCAGTGCGCTTACCTAGTAAACAGCCTCGCCAATGGGGGTGGTGCGTCCGAATATAATTTAGCTGCAAGCATTAACCCTCTACTAGCGCTCAACCCCCGCAGTGTCGAAGACGTCTATTCAAGCGCCGCCAACCTTGGTTTAGGTCTAAGAACTCTACAGAACATATTTAGCAATGAAAAAGTGCGAGAGAATACAGAGGTGATTCGCTATACCTTGGGAATTATGCATCTGCGAGGCAAACTGATCAGTAACAAGAGGGCACAAGGAATACTTAGAGAAAAACTGCAAGTAATCGCACCGCTTGATACGCTCGCTGCCTTAAATTCCTCTGACGAAAATGAAGCTGAGCGGAAATTAGCTGCAGAACAAATATATGAGCAGCTCGCCGACTTGTATCAGGATACAATTAGCACTCTCTCTTACCGAATTCAGGTTCAGGGGAAGATAGATAATTTAAAGGACAAGGACATCGCCAATAGAATTCGAGCGCTTTTGCTTGCAGGAATTCGATCTGCGGTTCTTTGGCACCAGCTTGGAGGTAGACGCTGGCATTTAGTTTTTTATCGCAAACGCATTTTACTATCAGTTGGAAATATCAGGCGGAAGTTAATTTCGTGGGTTTAGGATTTTAATATGGGAACGAACAACATTAGCCCGTTAATGGCCATTTCACCACTCGACGGCAGATATCAAAGCAAATGTGCTGAACTTTCGTCTTACTTCAGTGAATTTGCACTCATGCGCTATAGAGTTGAAGTTGAAGTGCGTTGGCTGCAAAAGTTAGCAGCCCACTCGGCGATTGAAGAACTACCCGAAATTAGCGCGGTTGGCACAACTTTCTTGGACCGAATCGTTACGGAATTCAGTCTTGAAGATGCTGAGCGAATCAAAGATATTGAAGCGACAACCAATCATGATGTAAAAGCCGTTGAATATTTCCTTAAACAAAAGCTCAGCACTCAACCAGATCTGGTCGAGCAACAGGAATTTGTGCACTTCGCCTGTACATCAGAAGACATAAACAACTTGGCTCATGGCCTGATGTTAAAAAACGGTCGAGATCAAGTACTTACCCCAGTACTTTATGAGTTAATAGATGTATTGACTGGATTGAGTAAGGATTTTGCCAGTCAGCCAATGTTGTCACGAACCCATGGCCAAGCGGCCTCCCCAACCACGGTGGGTAAAGAATTCGCTAATGTTGTCTATCGCCTCAAACGCCAAAGAGAACAAATACAACATTGCGAAATTCTTGGAAAAATCAATGGCGCAGTAGGTAACTATAATGCCCACACAGCGGCATACCCTGATATTAAATGGCAAAGCCTATCAGAGGAATTTGTTGAAGAATTAGGTCTAGGCTGGAACCCATATACAACGCAAATAGAACCCCATGATTATATTGCAGAGCTGTTTTCAGCTGTTGTCCGCTTTAATACCGTTCTTCTAGATTTTAATCGCGACATTTGGGCCTATATATCGCTTGGTTTTTTCATGCAGCGAACTATAGCCGGCGAAATTGGTTCCTCTACCATGCCTCACAAAGTGAATCCTATAGATTTTGAAAATTCCGAAGGTAACATTGGTATTGCCAATGCAGTACTTAATCACATGGCTGAAAAATTACCTGTGTCTCGCTGGCAGAGAGATTTAACCGACTCCACTGTGTTAAGAAATATGGGGGTGGGCATAGCGCATAGCCTAATTGCCTACAAGGCTACTCTGAAAGGACTTAGCAAACTGGAGCTCAATGCCACCACTATCGATGCTGATATAGATAGCAGCTGGGAAATATTGGCTGAACCAATCCAAACAGTCCTGCGACGATATCGAATAGATCAGCCCTACGAAAAGCTGAAAGATCTTACCCGTGGTAAGCAGATCGACCAACAATCGATCCAAGCATTTATTGAAAGCCTCCAAATTCCTGACTCAGCAAAGCAAGAGCTAAAGGCTATGACACCGCGGAGTTATATCGGCAATGCTGTTGCGCAGGCCGAAAATATTTGAATTCCTTCAAAATCTCACCAAGCTTTGAGCGTAAAGGGTTTTTAGAACAGTATTGGCAAAAAAAGCCTGTTCTCTTGCAAGGGTTAATCCCGGGATTTTTAGACCCCATAAGTCCTGAGGAGCTGGCTAGCCTTGCCTGTGAGGCTGAGATTGAGAGTCGAATAGTTAGAGCTTCCAAAGGTGGTGAATGGAAACTCACTGAAGGTCCCTTCCCTGAAATCACATTCCAGGAATTGCCCGATAACAACTGGACCGTCCTTGTGCAGGCAGTGGACCACTGGCTTGAATCAGTGGCACAGCTGAAGCACTGCTTTAATTTCGTCCCAAGTTGGCGTATTGATGATGTCATGGTGTCGTTCGCCACCGCGGGTGGTGGAGTCGGCCCTCATTACGATAACTACGATGTTTTTCTCATACAAGGCCTAGGATCACGGCGCTGGCGAATTGGTGCAAAGTGCAGCGAAACTTCACCTTTAGCTGACAATTCTGGATTGCGGATCATCGCGGAGTTTGATCAACACGAGGAGTACTTTCTGCAGCAAGGGGATGCTCTCTATATTCCACCTGGGTATTCTCACTGGGGCGTCGCTCAAACAGACAGTTTATGTTATTCCCTCGGATTTAGAGCACCTTCATTTGGCGAGATGCTGGAAGGGTTCAGTGACCGCATTATTGATAATTTACCAGCAACTAGACGCTTTGTTGATTACAAACCCAGTATTCCAAAGCGAGTTGGTGAGATTGACAGACAAGCTATAGATGAAATATTTCAAGAGCTTAAAGAATTAATTACATCTAAACCAGAATTTGAACGCTGGTTTGGCTGCTATGGGACCAGGAGTAAGTATCCGGATCAAATTACCCCACGCGTTAAGGCTATTCACTCCAATGACCTGTGCACTTTGTTGCAAAGCGCCCAGCTATGCCGGCATCCAGCTTCTCGCTATGCATTTCAAGACTACACTGAAAATTCTAAGCTTATTTTGTTTGTTGATGGGGAGGAATTTTTACTCGGAATTGACTTAATTAACCTCGTCTCTTTGCTATGCTCTTCAACAGCTCTAGATAACGATGATTTTTCTATTCTACTGGAGTCAAAAGCAGCGCAGGATCTAGTGGTTTCGTTGCTTAATCAAGGAAGTTTAACGCTGCAATCTTAGGATTAGTCGCCACATTCTTTAATCACAACAATTCTTGACCTTGACAAGAAAGTTTATAGATCCCGCTCGCTGGCATTTGCGAATTCCCGCATAAGATCACTATAACTATGTACAGCTGGAAATTGCGGAAACTCGGCGATGACATTTTCGGGAGCTTTGAAAAGGATCCCCGCATCGGCCTCAGAAAGCATTGTGGTGTCGTTGTAGGAATCACCTGCAGCTATAACACGATAGTTGAGGCCATGAAATGCTTCCACTGATTGCCGTTTCGGGTCCACTTGACGCAATTTGTAATCGACGATCTTACCCTGTTCGTCCGCTATTAGACGGTGACAAAACAATGTTGGAAATCCGAGCTGTCTCATCAGTGGGTGAGAGAATTCATAAAACGTATCCGATAAAATAACGACTTGAAAGCGTTCTCGTAACCAATCTATGAACTCTAATGCACCTTCCATTGGCGCCATCGTGGAAATCACTGCCTGAATGTCGGGCAAGCCAAGGTTGTGCTCTTCAAGAATGGAGAGACGCTGTCGCATCAGAACGTTGTAGTCAGGAATATCCCGCGTGGTCGCCTTTAACTCTGCAATACCAGTCTTTTCTGCAAAGCCAATCCATATTTCAGGAACTAATACCCCTTCTAAGTCAAGACAGGCAATTTCCATTATCGAGAGCTACTCCGAGTCAATAATCACACTAGCTTGGCGACTGCCAAGGCAGGCACAATTTACCAGATATGGGATACTTGGAACAGTGTCGATGGCGCAGACTGTTTTGCCAGCAATATATATAGATACGAGCAAGGCGTGGACAGTTACATTTTATGGTCTTGCTTGATCCTGATTTCGTAAATCCTTAATTTTTATTAAATTTCCCACGTGGAACACTATATCGAGTGTTTCACTATACCCTACTGCTGTGGTCGGACGCCTTTACGAGTTGAAACAAATAACGGAAAATACCTGCATTCCAGCGAAACCAGTCCGGATCATCTCGATGCTTACCCAGGAACAAATAACAGAGCAAAATACTAGACTGCAAAACAGTGAGCCCAGAGATATTTTACGGGAAGTGTTTAGCCTGATACCTAACACCGTACTGTCATTTAGCGGCGCTGAGGATGTGATTCTGATAGATATGGCTACAAAAATTCTGCCGGAATTACCTGTATTTACCCTAGATACCGGCCGTTTACACCAGGAAACTTACCGCTTCATAGAAAAAGTCCGGACTTATTACGACGTAAACATAGACATGCTGCAACCGGATACGGAGCAGCTGCGTAAGTTTGTCAAACAAAAAGGTCTCTTCAGCTTCTATAAAGACGGCCATGAAGAATGTTGCAGCATTCGCAAGGTTGAGCCACTACGGAAGAAATTACGTCACTATGATGCATGGATAACAGGACAGCGACGCGATCAGACCCCCAGCAGAGCGGAAGTAGCTATTATTGAGCTAGATCGAGGGTTTTCAAATAACGGCCATCAAGTAGTGAAGATAAATCCTTTAGCTAATTGGAGTTCTGAGCAAGTGTGGAGCGCCATTCAGATGTTCAATATCCCCTACAATGAGCTCCATGACCGCGGTTATGTGAGCATTGGTTGCGAGCCTTGTACACGAGCCATCAAACCCACTGAGCATGAGCGAGCTGGCAGATGGTGGTGGGAAGATGCCACAATTAAGGAATGCGGCCTACATCCGAAGAACATAGCTGGAGAGGTTAGAAGGAACAATGAGGAGCATGATACGGAGTCCAGCTAATTGCTGGACTATTTTATATTTCTAATCGTCAGTTCTCTAAATAGGGAGGCTTAATGAGAAGGCAGCGCTAATTCTTTATACAAGTCATCTAACTCTGCTTTAGAATGCCGGGATGCTGCCTCATTTACCAGGTCTCGCGTCAGGTGAGGCGCGAACATTTCGATAAAATCATACATGTAGCCACGTAAGAAGCTTCCTCTGCGGAATCCAATCTTAGTGATACTTGGCTCAAACAAGTGGCTGGCATCGATCGCAATCAAATCATCATCATCAACGGCATCAAATGCCATTCTGGCAACAATGCCAACGCCTAGGCCAAGGCGCACATAAGTCTTGATCACGTCGGCATCTGTTGCAGTCAAAACTACTCGCGGGGCTAGCCCTTTGGCGCTAAAAGCCTCATCTAATTTGGAGCGGCCGGTGAAGCCGAATGTATATGTCACAAGTGGAAATCTTGATAATTCTTCTATAGTTAGCTTATTTACTTGAGACAAAGGATGTGATTTAGGAACGAGAATCACTCGATTCCAGCTATAACAAGGCATCATCACCAAACCGCTATACAATTCCATTGCTTCCGTGGCGATAGCAAAATCTGCAGTACCATCTGCGGCCAACTCGGAAATTTGCGTAGGAGTGCCTTGATGCATATGCAGCGCAACATCGGGAAACTTGTCTATGAAATTGCTAATCACGTCTGGAAGCACGTATCGGCATTGTGTATGGGTGGTAGCGACAGCCAGAGAACCTTTGGTCTCGTCACAAAATTCCTGAGTAATCGACTTTATGCTATCTACCTTTTGGATGATTTCACCAGCGGTCTTCAATATTGACTCGCCGGCTGGGGTAACGCTAGTTAAGTGCTTACCGTGACGGGAAAATATTTCTAAGCCCAGCTCATCCTCAAGTAAGCCAATTTGCTTGCTGATGCCAGGCTGTGATGTGCACAGGCTGTCCGCGGTCTGAGATACATTAAGGTTATGGCGAGCTACTTCCCATATATAGCGAAGTTGTTGCAGTTTCATATTTGCTCCTCATACTCTGATCTCGTGGCGCTTAGTCAATCAAGTATCGATTCCGACTAGCGAGCCTGCTTGCTAACCTAGTTTTATCTTGCATATAACATATAGTTATTTAGTTATTTAATTATATTACTTTAAAGAATAACAAAAAACACTTACCATTGCGGACTAGCAACACGCCGAAGAGCATCACACTGCCAACAACTGTTTTCTATTCGGCCAGAAACACCGATTTATATTAATTGATGAGGACCAATGTGGAATTCTTGCTGCATATTTTGGCAGGCGCGGGTGTTGGCTTTGCAATAGGACTAACGGGAGTCGGTGGGGGATCTCTTATGACTCCCCTTTTGCTTTTGTTTGGCTATCCTGCACCAATTGCTATAGGTACAGACCTTTTATACGCGGCAATAACAAAAGCGGGTGGTGCAATATCCCACCATCGCCAAGGAAACGTGGATTGGCAAATAGTCGTTACTCTGGCGTTAGGAAGCATTCCTGCCTCGATATTACTCCATTACTTTTTCTTAGATCAAAACTTTCAAGAATCAGAATTATTTGAAAAGTTATTAACCATAAGCTTAGGAGTAATGCTTACAGTTACTGCTATTGTATTGATTTTTAGAAATAAAATGCGGCTTAAAGCCATCGAAGAGAGACCAGAACTAGTGATGAAGCTAGTGCATAAACGACGCGGAGTGATTACTTGGGTAATGGGGTTACTGCTTGGTATCTGCGTGACATTGTCATCGGTTGGCGCTGGTGCCTTTGGGGCCGCAGTATTGATGGTCATCTATTCTCAAACAACATCAGTAAGGGTCATTGGGACAGACATCGCCCATGCAGTGCCATTAACCCTAATTGCGGGCTTGGGGTATTTGCTGATTGGCTACGTAGATTTAGTCTTACTAGGCAGCTTGCTCATTGGCTCCTTGCCGGCGATCCACCTGGGCACGAAGGTAAGCAGCCAAGTTCCAGACAAATCCCTCCAGACAATACTGACTATTCTATTGTTAGGACTTGGAATGTATTACATCTTATTCTAATAAATAGGTTAAGTTTGTAGTCTATCTCTTTGTATTGATGCTTAAAATTTTATTACTCGTTTGCAACACCATGGGGCACATGACCAGTTGCTACGTGATTTCTGGCTGAATCACAGTGCTCCTGCTGATCGTCAAAGAAGACATCGGCGTCGAATGCCTCCAGGAATTCACCCTTCTTCAAACCACCTAAGAACAGGGACTCATCGATTCTGATATTCCAATGGCGTAGTGTCTTGACCACCCTTTCATGTGCAGGCGCAGCTCTGGCGGTCACTAAACATGTACGAATTGGAGATTTACCCCGTGGAAAGGCCATTTGGATTTGCTGCAGAGCAGCTAGCACCTGTTTGAAAGGACCGCCACTCAAAGGTTCGTTGGCAGATTTAAGTTCATTCTGAGAAAAAGCCTCCAACCCTTTGTTTTTAAATATTTTTTCTGAATCATCTGAAAAAAGAACTGCGTCACCATCGAAAGCAATTTTGAGTGTTTCCTGCTGAGCAACCTGCTTGTTGGACTGAAGGATTGTAGCTGCTGCAACTCCCAACTCTAACGCCTGTCGTACGTCGTACCCGTCTGTAGAAAGAAACAGATGACTGTTGAAGGCTGAGATATAGCGATATGGGCTGTCACCACCAGAAAAGGCAGCTCTGGATATATCTAAATCATAATGCTTTATAGAGTTAAAGATCCTCAAACCCGTATCAGCGCTATTTCGAGAAAGTAATATGACTTCTACCGGTGACTCATCAAGCAAGTCATTAAGGTGGAGTAGCTTCTTCACCAAGGAAAAAGCATCACCTGGTTGCAGTGGCTTATCTTCTCTCGCTATTTGATAGGCCTGATAAGCATCCAAGCCCTCCTCTTCATAGACGCGATGGCTTTCAGCCAAATCAAATAATGCTCGAGAAGAAATAGCGATAACTAGAGGATCAATTTTTGGTGCAGCGGGTTTGGACATAATTAATTGGCGTTATTATATTCAGTTGGGGTATGCACAGCCGTGCTATAAGCAACATCATAATTGCCGGACCCGCACAAAGCTATGTTAAGAATATTTACTTGGTTAAGCCCTACACATAAATTTGTACAAAAGCTTTTATCAATGTCATTAATTGCTGCGTAATTACATTTCGCAGATATAGTTTTAGTACTAAAAAACGCCTTGAGGGCAGAATGTCTGAATAGCCTTCTCATCGGCAGTTAATCGGAAATATCATGAATAGGTTTTTTTTCGACACTCTAGAGAGCGACATTGAGACTCATCGGCACATGAGTTAGATCATTGGCGATGCACTAAAAACAAGAAATCGCCGATTTTTTTGTCAGTGACAATTACTCACCGTCGATTTTCCGCTGATAGCAAGCGCCAGTACCAGCAAGCCCGCAATAACCTAAGGGATTCTTCGCCAAATACTGCTGGTGGTAATCTTCTGCATAATAAAATGTCTGCAGTGGTTTAACTTCTGTCGTGATACTTGGAAAACCTTTTTCGGACAATGCCTTTTGATATTGCGCCTGACCATCCTTGGCTTGGCTTTCTTGTTGTTCATCTAAGGTGTAAATAGCAGAGCGGTACTGGCTGCCCTGATCATTGCCTTGACGCATCCCTTGAGTTGGATTATGAGATTCCCAAAAAGTCTGCAGTAATGAATCAAAGCTACATAGTTGGGGATCAAAGAAAGCTAGCACTACTTCAGTGTGCCCTGTGCCGCCACTGCAAACATCCTCGTAGGTGGGGTTTTTAGTGACACCCCCTGCATAGCCAGCGGCGGTGCTATACACGCCAGGTAGCTCCCAGAACAAACGCTCTGCGCCCCAAAAACAACCAAGTCCAAATACAACTTTTTCAATACCTTCTGGAACTGGCTCAGTTATCTCTCGGCCTGAAACAAAGTGGCTATTAGTAAACCGGACCGACTCTACTCTATCTGGAAGGGCTGACTGTTGGTCAGAACGTTCAAATTTATTATTGAGAGTGAATAACATAAAGTAATCTCGCGTACTTCTAAATAGAATTAGGAGGAAGCCCAAACCTCTGAGTGAGTACATGGATTGTAACTCACTCGTACAGGATACTCAGCAATCAGTTGAAACACCGAACAATGAGCCGAGAAATACGTACGACAAATTGATAGACTCGCATAGATGATAGCTACGCTAATTTACATGTCGTTTCAAACTACTGCCTAATAATTAATAAGAAGAGCTTCGAATATTTAATGCAGCTCATTTCGTCAGCTGTAAGAATCGCCCAACAAATCCAAAGGAAAACCCCATGCAAGAAAATCTTAAACTGCGTGCTACAGCAATCCTTCTGAGTACATTTTTTTGTGTATCGATTCAGGCTGATACAATTAAATCAGAACGAGTCTTTATCAAAGCTACAGAATTAGTACAGATAGCTAATGTGCAAGCCACGCAGCCGAGTCTTGGCAGATCTACCATTACACCAGACAAAACATTTTCGGAGGTAATGCCATTGGCAAATAATGATTCCCGTATCTATCCATTCGAAATCAATGTGGCCGAATCAGATATAGCAGATCTAAGACGTAGATTAGCCAACACACGGATTCCTGACCAAATCCTAGGGACAAGCTGGGAGTACGGCACCGATGTAAAATACCTGCAGGAGCTGTTGGAATATTGGGAAAACGACTTTGACTGGAAGCGGCAAGAAGCCGAACTAAATGCCTTCGATCAATTTACTACCGAAGTTGAAGGTTTGGCGATGCATTTTATTCATCAGCGCTCTGAGAATCCAGATGCTATTCCGTTGATGGTCGTTCACGGCTGGCCAGGTTCCGTAAGTGAGTTCAGCAAAATTATTGGGCCACTCACCGATCCCGAGTCGCACGGGTCTTCATCTGAACATTCCTTTCATGTTATAGCCCCATCATTACCTGGTTTTGGCTTTTCTGAAATACCTACCGACCGTGGCTACAGCCCCGAAAAAATCGCCCACATTTTAGCAGCACTCATGGATAAACTTGGTTACGAGCAGTACGCGATTGCTGGTGGTGATTGGGGTGCAATTATTAATCGTTATCTGGCGCATAATTACCCAGAAAGGCTGATTGGGCTTCACTCAAATATGATTCTTGCTGGCGCTCCGGACGATGAAGAGCAACGCGCAAACATTACTCCGGAAGAAACTGCAGCTAGAACCGCTCGGGGTTCCTATATGCAGAACGAAGTTGCTTACCAGCGGATTCAAGGCACTAAACCGCAAACTTTAGGCTACGGTTTAAATGATTCGCCTTCTGGTTTAGCTGCCTGGATAGTAGAAAAATTTCATGGCTGGACTGATATACCCCAGGGAGCAGAAGGAGACTTAGACCAATACTTCACGAAGGATGAATTGCTTACCAACATATCAATTTATTGGTTTACCAATACCATCACTTCGTCTACTCGAATTTATTATGAGAACGGTAAGAATCCAGTGGAAAACCCTCTTACCTACATTAATGTGCCTACCGGTGCAGCAATTTTCCCGGCAGAGATATTCATAACTCCCCGGGCTTGGGCGGCAGCGGCTTATGATCTCAGGCATTGGACGGTAATGTCTGAGGGTGGTCATTTCGCAGCTTTAGAAAAGCCAAATCTGTATATTAATGATCTCAGAAAATTTTTTGGCTTACTCCGCTAAATGAATACACTAGAGAGGCCTTCAACGTTCTTTATTCATTTATATAGGCTCGCGTTACTATGACTGATCAATCAAGGAGTGGGTTAAACGGAAGAGGTGCAGACGGTGTGCTGGCCTGGATAGAGCTTTCTGGAAATAAGTTACCGGACCCAGTATTTATCTTCCTTTGGTGCATTCTGGCGGTTATTGCTATTAGTGTAGTTGCCGCGCTGTTTGGGGTTTCTGCCGCACACCCTACCCAAGTCGATGCTGCCGGTGTTGCGATACAGGTAAACGCTGAAAGTTTACTTTCAGCGTCCAATATTCAGCGGCTGCTAGTCGATATGCCTGGAACCTTCACCGGCTTTCACCCCCTGGGCTATGTGCTCCTGGTAATGCTTGGCGCCGGAGTAGCTGAGAGGTCTGGGCTTTTTGCGTCGGCCATGAGTGGCGCAGTCTCGAAGGCGCCCGCTCTTTTACTTACTCCAGCAGTAGCCTTAGTCGGCATGTTGGGTAATCTTGCAGCGGACGCCGCCTATGTAGTTCTAATCCCCTTGGCTGGGGTTATTTTTGCTGCTGCTGGCAGACACCCTATTGCGGGAATTGCCGCGGCATTCGCTGGGGTTTCTGGCGGATTTTCGGCCAATCTGGTTCCGGGCCAACTCGATGCCCTACTATTTGGTATCACGGAGGCAGCTGCGGAGACTATCCAACCAAGCTGGGATGCCAACATCGCGGGTAACGCCTATTTCATTTTTATGATGACGATCGTGTTCTTACCCGTGATCTGGTATGTAACGGACAAAATTATTGAACCTAGGCTAGCGCCAATAAAGGCAGGCGACGCAGAAAGTAGTACAGCAGGTGTAATTAAAGATCCAAACACCTCTCTTAGTGACGAGGAAAGAAAAGGCCTTCGCAATGCCGGATGGGCTCTGCTAGCGGTAATTCTCCTCTGGGTATTTCTCTGCTTTGGACCAGGCACTCCTTTAATAAACGAGAACGCAGCACAGGAAGCCCGTTTCAATCCCTTCTATCAATCACTAGTGGCTGGTTTTTTCTTCCTCTTTTTGGCGAGCGGCTGGGCCTACGGTGCTACAGTAGGAACTGTCAATAATCACCGCGATATCGTAAAAATGATGAGTGATGCAATGGCTGACTTGGCTTACTACTTAGTGCTAGCTTTCGTTGCTGCTCATTTTGTCGCCATGTTCAATTGGTCTAACTTGGGATTAATTTTTGCAATTAACGGAGCCGCAGTCCTTGAGGGGTCAAGCCTCCCAGATTCGGTATTGCTGTCTCTTATCATAATATTTGGAGCAATAATTAACCTATTCATTGGTTCGGCAAGTGCAAAATGGGCGCTTCTAGCGCCGGTTCTAGTGCCGATGCTTATGTTAATTGGTATCAGCCCAGAAATGAGCACAGCCGCTTATAGAGTTGGTGACGGCGCAACTAATATAATCACACCATTAATGCCTTACTTCCCTCTAATACTTATTTTTTGCCAACGCTGGCAGAAAGAGTTTGGTCTCGGAAGCCTGGCGGCAACTATGCTTCCTTATTCCATTTTATTACTGATATCAGGCTTGATAATGACAATAATTTGGGTAGTCTTGGGCCTTCCACTTGGACCTGGTGCTACAGTTGAATTTAGTCTCTAGCCTTGAAAGGATTTTGTTTATGATAGTTATGCGTTTAAAAAAATTCAAAATAGCGTTATCAATAATCTGGTTAACGTTTTTTTCCGCTGCCGTAACAGCACAGGAAATTGAATACCCTGACTCCTTTGATGAGCCAATGGAATTATTTTCCAGCGCTATGGGAAAGTTTCATTTCGAAATTTCTTCAACCAACGAAGAAGCGCAGAAGTATTTTAACCAGGGCTGGCAGCTAATGTATGCGTTTGCCAAAGACGATGCTGCTCGCTCATTTCAAGCCTCTCATCTAGCGGATCCAGACTGCGCTATTTGTTATTGGGGTGAGGCTTGGAGCTGGGGGTCGTATTTAAACGGTGCAATGACAACCGGGCAATCCCCCCGTGCGTATGCTGCAATGCAAGAAGCACTGTCTCGAATTGATAATGCCACGCCTAAAGAAGCGGATATGATTCGCAGTTTGACCGTGCGCTACATTGTAGACTTCGACCCTGAAACCCGTCGAGAACAGGATCAGGCCTATGCCAATGAGTTGGCTAAGCTCGCAGCAAAATATCCTGATGATTTAGAGATAATGACTCTCTACGGCGACTCATTATTTTTATTAGAAGAGCGAAGAGGGTATAGAGATCTAGAAGATCCAAATGTTATTCGTCTTCACGAAGTCCTACTGAGTGTTTTAGAAAAAGATATCCGGCACCCAGGCGCATGCCATCTATTAGTTCATGCCACCGAGTCCACTCCAACACCAGAACTCGCCGCCCCATGTGCGAAATATTTAGGTAATTCTATACCTGGGGCAAGTCATATCAATCATATGCCCAGTCATACCTGGAATGAAATGGGACTATGGCATGATGCTGTACGTGCCAACACATTGGCATGGCAGTCAGATCAAAAGGCAGCCTATGGTGAAGGCTTTGCGATTTACCCAACTCACAATCTAACGATGCTTTATTATGCCGCTGCCATGGGCGGAGAAAGTGCGGCAGCAATACAGGCAGCAAAAGACCTTGCAAAGTTGAATAATAATACTGCCATGCATGCAATGGCTTTAGTACGCTTTGGACGTTTTGACGAAATGCTAGATATTGCTAAAGCTCCCAATGGCGAAATCAACATTGCTATGTACGAATTTTCTCGGGCGTACGCCAAACTTAAGAATGACGATATCGATAAGGCAAGAGAAACCTTAATAAAACTTAAAAAACAAACTGAAACCAGCACCGCACGTTTTCGCTTCCATGATGGGAAGGATATTCTCGGAACGCTTGCAGGAATTCTCGAAGGCGAACTCGCGTGGACTGAAGGTAATATAGAAGCCGCCGCAGAAGCCTTTCGACTTGCGACAGATTATTACGACAACCTGAATTATGATGAGCCGGAACCATTGCCATTTTCGCCTCGGCACTGGCTCGGTGCTGCTTATATGGAGTTAGGTGCTTACGACAATGCTGTTGATGTTTATCGTAAGGACTTAGCGGACCACCCGCATAATATTTGGGCACTCACCGGATTGCAGAGAGCAATGGCCATGCTGGGGGAATCTGAATCGTTGATCAACAGAGACTTATCGGAAGCTAGTGTCTATGCTGATGTTTGGTTGCCCAACACCAAATTCTAATAAACTTAATAAAATTGAACTGTTCGCCTATGGCAGACAACGTAAGAAAGAACCCACATTATTGGTGCAGATACACCTGCCCTTCAATATAATTCATTGTGCAAAACATCATCTTATTAACTGGGTCTCACTTGAAAAATCCATTCGCAATTAAGTTCACTAACCTTTACCTATTGTTGGTTGTTCCTACATTCACTATGCTCACCAGCGTGCACGCTGAAACCAGTCAGGCTGTTCCAACTGAAGGTTGGGACCTATCAATAGCCATCATTGTGCTCCTAGCCACTCTTGCGAGCGCAGTATTACCTATTGCAGCTATACGGCAATGGCCAAAGAAATGGCGTTTTTCAGCTCTATTTCCCCTAATAATATTAGTTTTATGGTTAGGCCTAATTGGAATTTCAAAAGCCGCGGATAGCAGTTCACACATGCTTTGGCCATTCGAGGTATTCTCTTGGGCCATGCTCAATATGATTTATATGGTCAGCTTAATGACTATAAAGAGGATTATTGAAAAAGCTGATGAAGAAAAACACCTATCAGATTGAATTTGCTCAAACCGATGCGTCATTAGACACCCTAACCTAAGCTTGCTGCTTTAATAGCTCCCATGCCTCAAACCCACCATCAATGCTGAAGGCTTGTTTAAATCCTTGTTCGGCAAAAAAAGCCGCCGCGCTTTGACTCATATTGCCGTGGTAGCAATAAACCAATAGTGGTTCTTCCAAGTTTCCTTGTTCGAGAAATTCTGGTAAATTGGAATTATGCAGATGCACTGCAGAATCGATATGCCTCGTCTCGAACGACTCATCATCACGTATATCTGCAATTTGCACTGTACCAGGGTTTTCCCGTATGAGTTCAGCTGCCTCTTCCACGCTAATACGAGTGAAATTCATATTCTTGCTCCGCCCTTCGATGAAATCCTATGACAATTATTTACCTTGGGCTTGTGCAACCAACCCAAGCCTTGATCTATGGTTCAGAAATTTTCTGATACCGATGGTTCAATATAAAACTTCTAGTTCTCTCTAAAACCTACCTAGACCTTAATTTATTCTCCAGCTCTCAACAAAGATCAAAATGCTAGGATACTGACGGCTAAAAACCCAAACGTGGCGATCGCACCACTAATTAGCGCGTAAGGAAGTTGAGTCCTAACATGATCTATATGATCAGTTGCAGATGCCATTGATGCAACTACTGTAGTATCGCTTATCGGTGATGCGTGATCTCCAAAAATCGATCCAGACAGCACTGCTGCTAAAAACAAAGAGGGCGATAAATCTAAGGATAGAGCGATTTGAATCGTTAACGGTATCATTATCGCAAATGTTCCCCAGCTAGACCCTATTGAGAATGCGATAAAGCCCGAACAAAGAAACAATAGGGGAAGTAACAGCGCGCTGGGGATTGATTCCTGGACTACCCCGGCGACAAAGACGCCTGTACCCAGTAGATTTGCCACATCTCCGAGGGCCAAAGCGAATAATAGAATCATAGCCACTGGTAAAAGGCCGCCCGCTCCCTTTAAGAAGACTTGCATTAACTTATCAATAGTCGCGCGTTTCTTCTGCAAGACCAGTATCCAGGTAGCTAATAACGCCAACAAAACCGACCAAAGTACTGATGTGGAGCCAGAGCCTGCTGCCATATCTCCATTGCCCGTTATGAGTAAAAAGCTTGGCATTGCAAGCACCATAACCAATATTGGGACTAGCATGAATCGCGCTCTATCATCTTCCTTAGTCTCTTGTTCCTGAGAAAGAATTGAAGGATCGACCATAGGTGTCGCATTGGGCCATAAAAACTCCCCCTGCTCTGTGCGCTCCTGAGCAGCTTTCATCGGCCCTATATCAATGTTCTTCCAAATCACAATTGCCGCCACTACGATTGCACTTATGGGATAAAAATTAAATGGTATCGCTAACATGAAGACAGATATTGGTTCCTCGATTTCAGAAGAGCTCAATAAAGTTAGAATTACTGCACCCCAGGCATTCAAAGGAATCATGATGCAAATCGGTGCGGAAGTAGAATCAATTATATAGGCTAGCTTTTCTCGGGAAATTTTATAGCGATCGAACAAAGGGCGCGATATTGCCCCTGCGATGAGTAAAGTTATATTGGACTCAATAAAAATAAATATGCCGGTGCAATAGGCAAGCCATTTTGCTCTCACAGCATTATTCACCCAACTGCGGTTCTCCAATAAATGGATAAACCCCCTAACCCCACCGACCTGCTCGATGGTAGCAATCAGCCCTCCGACCACAATGGTAAAGACAATTACTCGTGTGTCACCAGCATCATTGAAAACATAAATAATGCCCTCTATGGCCAAGCCAATTCCAGCAATAGGATTTACCGCCCCTAACAGACAGTAGCCAATCCAAATCCCTACACTAAGAGAGAGGATTACTTGTCTGGTGATAATCGCAAGGATGATCGCCAGTAAGGGCGGAAGGACTGACATCCAGTTTGGTTCAATCACATGGTTTCTCGCTCTGCTTTCTATAAATATTCACTAATGAAGCTCTAGTCAGTATAGAGGCTTAAGCTGAGTATCGGTAGCAAGAAGAATGTACCTTTTCAATATCCCTAAGTCGATTAGTCACCGATGTTCTTTGATTTTTTAGACAAGCTTACATTTAGCTGGAAGCCGGCCGACTATTAAACAAACGAATCGCAATGAAGTTTAAAAAAGAATGACTTATTTAATTTTATGGTACGTAATAATGCAAATATCTGATTAGAGGGTCAACTATGAATTGGGACGCATTAGGAGCGATAGGCGAAATTATAGGAGCAGTAGCTGTCTTAGTTACGTTATTCTATCTGGCTGCACAAATCAAAATGCAAAATCGTGAGCTAGAAAAATCTAATGAAAATGTAACAGCGCAATTATCAATTGATATCAACAATATGCTCATTAATAACTTTGATGCATTGATGCGAGACAAAGAATTTGTGGAGATTTATCAGAAAGGAATGAGCAATCAGCCACTAGATGAGATTGAGACAATCCAATTTTCACAATTTGTGAATAGGTGGGTAGCGCTCGTCGAATCAGTAATAGTCGCAACTAAGGCAGAAGTCATGTTTGCTGGCGACTATGACCTAGATTTTTTATATGGTAACCCTTGGGTACACAAACTTATATCTACCGAAGTAGGGGCGCGTTGGTTTGACGAGGAGGCCCCTCTATTATATAGCAAGGATTTCTTGGACAAAGTGGGAAATTTCAAGGGAGGGGCTGTTAATCACCCTCTTTCAGCTCCCTGATAGTCGATATTTATAGTCTCTATTCGGAGTAAAACGATATGAAAAAGTTAACTTAGATGTTTGGAATCCAAAGCTAGCTATTCCAACCTTTTGATATAACTAATACAAGCATATAGAAAATTAATGAATTTGAGGTAAGGCTTTTCCCCGGCTGGTCTAGTGAGTATCATTAATAGCTTGCCCGACTAGCGCGCGATGTAGTTACTTAGCTTGGTCTTACTCCGCGTATTTTTTGGGTAGCGAGACTTTATAACTAGAAATGAATTTAAGCGTAGTTAGTGTTAATGATCAATTATTTTGAAGAGGTACAAAAGACATGAGAGCTGTGGGAATTATGGTTCATGGCGGACCAAATGCATTACAAGTACTTGATGTGCCCGAAGTTTACGCCGGTCCGGGAGAAATACGTATCAGGAACCAGGCTTCGGCAGTGAACCCTACCGACGTAATTGTACGCAATGGTGTGAGAGCGGAACTACAAAAGAAATATCCACCTCCGTATATCCCAGGAATGGACTTAGCAGGAATTGTTGATCAAGTTGGTGAAGGGGTCTCGACAGGCATTAAGGTTGGTGACAACGTTATTGCTATGGTCGTACCCAAATCTATTCATGGCGCTTACAGAGAGCAGATTGTTTTAGATCAGCGGGCTGTAGTGAAATCGCCTGCGAATGCGTCATATGTCGAAGCATGCACACTTCCTATGAATAGCCTGACCGCAAGGTTATCGTTAGATTTACTTGAGCTCAAACCAGGCCAGGTTATAGCGGTGACAGGAGGCCCTGGTGCTTACGGCGGTTATGTTATTCAACTGGCGAAAGCTGAAGGATTGACTGTGATAGCTGATTCATCAGAAGGTGACGAAAAACTAATCAGCTCCTTAGGGGCAGATATTATTATCGCTAGAGGTGAGAATTACTCAGAAAAAATTAGAGAGCACTTTCCTGATGGGGTTGATGGAATAGCTGATGGCGCTCTCTTAAATGAACATGCAATCGACGCAGTTAAAGACGGTGGATCTTTTACCGCAATTCGAGGCTTCAAAGGATCACCACAGCGCGACATAAAATTTACAGCAACATGGGTTACTGCTTATGATCGTGAATATGAAAAATTAGAGCGGCTTCGAAAACAAACTGAAAAAGGTGAGCTGACTCTTAGAGTTGCTGATACTGTCTCTCCGGGAGATGCGGCCCAAGCGCATAGCAGACTAGAGGCAGGAGGAACCAGAGGAAGAATGGTAATTGATTGGGAATAGGAACTAATATTTTTGCTCTTTAATCAGCTTTTGTTTTTCTAACCAGATATCATTTATAAATAGCCTAAATTGATTTTTATATTTAACCGAATCCATATCGTCAGACTCTTTAATGAATTTAGGAATCTTATAAGATCTAATAATTATTTTTGCCTCTCTCATTTCCCCACAAGCAAAATCCCAGGCCGATCTTTTTGGTGTTTTGTAGATGATGGTAAAGTCAATCAGCTCCTCTACCATGGGCATGCCCGAAAAAGCAGTCACTAAAGCCCCAATTTTTGGCTTTAAAAGGTCATCATATGGGGAAAGTTGTATGTTCTTTTTTGTTTCAGTAAACCTGGTACCTTCCACAAAACTAAAGGCGGTAGTAGGATATCTAGTAAACTTTTTAGCGGCGTCTCTCGCATTCTCAAAATTACGTGCCTTTAAATCAGGATCGTTCTGAGCCTCGCCTGGTTTATGCCTATTCAAAAAAGGCATATCAATAGTTTTATGAACGAGATAAATAATAGGAATCCATTTTAATTCCTTTTTCATAAAAAATTTTAGTAATGGTAATTTATAATTGCCAATGAAAAGAAGAACAAATATGTCTGCCCATGACATATGATTGCTCATTCCTATATACCAGCTTTTAGTTGAAATATTAGCAGGGTAATCAATTTGCCACTTTGGCCTATGAATTAAACCTAGCGTTATCTTAAGAAACCAAACTAGCGCGTTCCCAATTTCATTGGAGATAGCGGTAATATATTTTTTAACAGAATTCACAGGAAGCATTCTTGGTATGCTAATAACAACTAGAATCAGTACCCCGAAAGAAAGGACGGATGAAATATATATAACGGTGACAATGCCAATAAAGTGCTTAAAAATTCCTTTCATTCTCTTCTATTTCACCTGCTATTTTGAATAGTATTTAATATCCAAAATACCCCCCATTTTTAAGATCGTGACATTATACTTACTGAAAATAAAGTACTTAATCTAGCACAAAAAAGAATTTTTATTCTAAATCTACAGATATTTTATTTTAGAGGTTTTATACTAAAAAATATGTAATAAATAGTTTCCAAGGGTTTGGCTCTTAGAAAAAACCTCAACTCTACTGACCCCTTACCAGTCTCAGAAAAACACGTAACTTAATATCTCATCAAGCGAAAAGTCACTCTTTGGAGAACCGGTTTTTTAAATTGTCTAAAGTGTAGTATTCAGCTTTTATTGATTTCTATCATTCGCAAATTAGTATATTGTTTGTAACGTCCAAAACACGATGAATAGGAGTATTTATTATGGCTGATCCAATTGGAGAATTTTCACTTAAACATATTGGCAACACTTACGGGACCAACTCAGCTGGAGACATGACGCCAGCTTTGTTGGATGGATCAATTATAGGTTAGTAAATTTTATATAAATATTAGAGGATAATCGTATGGTTATAGCAAATTTACAGTTAAAAATTCAGGCTGAAAAAAGAGATGTTTTTTTGGAATGGTTTCAATCAATACTTCCAGACACTAGAAACTTTGCGGGATGCAGCGAGGTTAATCTTTGTTCTCTTGCTGCCCAGCCTGAGGCTGTAGACGTGATAAGCAAATGGGAATCACAAGAAAAATACGACGCTTATTTAGCAGGGCGGGACGAAGATGGCACCCTTGCGAAGTTAGCTGAGTTCGTAAGTGAAGAGCCGGCATTTCGATTTTTGACAGTAGACAACCAACTCTAATCAGATTTCGCGCAGCATGGCTCTTCTGAATCACATTTGCAGCGCCGTTAGTATAAAGTGTCGAGGCTTCAGCCAAGCTCTAATAATTGCAGTTGCCAACCCCATACTAAAAGGCTAATTTCAGGACATCTGAAAAAATTGTGAATTCGATGCCTCCAACTATAAGATTACTAGCGTCGATACCTGCGGTTCTATTGTTGAGTTCTTGTTCATCATTGGTCAAGTCCAACTTTTATCGAATGAGTCAGGCTGAGCTGATAGCCTACAATCTCATGATCGATGACCATGAACAGGTAACCTGTATGCAAGTGCAAATTGGTACGAACCAGGATAGTCAAAAAATTTACGGAACACTGGAAGAGATTCAACATAGCATCAAACCAGTCTTACCCGGCGCAAAAATCAACTCTATGCCGTTCTTTTCTCCAGTTGAAAACCAAAAGTCACGAAGCACCAACCCACCACTAAGGCCTGCCGTTCCAAGGCCGCTCTAATGATAATTATCGAAAGGGAATAAAGCATTGGAAAAATTAAATGATTTAAGCTGGAATGAATTTGAGAGAGTTGATTTACGAGTAGGAACAATTATTTCTGCGGAAATATTTGAAGAAGCTATCAAACCAGCCATAAAAATGAAAATAGATTTTGGTGCTGAAATCGGCATTAAGAAATCATCCGCTCAGATTACGGATCATTATAATTCTGAAAGCTTGGTGGGAAAGCAAATTTCAGCCGTTGTTAATTTTCCCAAGAAACAAATAGGACCTTTTATGTCCGAATGTCTTGTTACAGGATTTACGCAGCATGATGGCAGTATCATCCTAGCTGTCCCCGACAAAAACGCCATTAATGGTTCCCGGCTAGCATGAGCCATATCGTTGTTAACGTGGCTTTAAATCCGCACATAATTATAGATGTAAGCGATCACGTAATTTTTGAATTGTTACTCTCTACTTTTCTAACAACATTAGGAGGCATAGAGCTGAACATGATGATGGAGCTAGGCTTCTAGCAGAATGAATTGTATCTAAACAAAGTAATTTTTTAACAATAATAGCGGATGAGTATGGGTCAAGAAATTAAAGTAGGGATATAAAATAAGAGGTCTTTAAGTATAACTCCCGCCAGTTTTCGAAGCCAGAAACGCCCTATACCTGAAAGGTGAGTGGTGAGTTCTTGCATTTTAGTTTAGAAATGGGGCTGCTGAATTCCAATTAGAAAAACAACCGCCCCTTTACTGTCATCGTTAAAGATTCCTAGTATGAATAACTGAGCTCCAATCCATACATACGAGGTAATGTAATACCAGAGTTATGGCGGAAGAATTCAGCCTCACCTTGGCGAAGAACTTGCAGATTGCCTATGTCGTCAAAAACGTTATTAACGAAACCAGTCACAGCCAAATTACTCTCTCCTGATCTCCAGGTAGCTCTTAAGTCCAAACGAGCATACGCATCAGCCTTCTCTGAATTGTTCTCGAATGGAGAATAGTAGACCTCGTCGGTCCAGCTATAAACTGTAAACAACTCAAGCTGAGCACCTCCGGCAAGTGGATACGCATAGCTAGCGTAGCCTGTTGCTTTACCTTCAGGGACTTGCAAAAGTTGATTGCCTTTTATGTCTTGCACGCGGTTTATGTAGTCTGGATACAATGATCCAGGCGCCGATGATCGACTCGTGTCAGAAACCATTAATGTCTCTGTATATTTGCTTGGCGTAAAGCTAAAATTACCACCAAGAGTAAGACGCTCTGTAGCAAGCCAAATGGCTTCTGCCTCAATACCTAAAACCTCAGCTCCAGGCGCTTCCAACACGGACGTTGAGGTGCCATTCGTAACGACTGAGACCTCAGTGCCTACAGTATGGATAGTCGAGTAATCATATAGATAAGCTGAAGCATTTATTTGCAAGCTATCGTTAAGAAATCTAGATTTGTAACCAATTTCATAAGAGATCAACTCTTCTGGGTCATATGTGCTTGTCGCGCTAAAAAATACCAGATTGAAACCACCTGAGCGGTAACCTGAAGTAGCAGAAAAATACATCATGCTCGAATCGTTAATATTGTAGTCAAGATTGATCCGCCCAGTAGTCTTCCTATCAGTTCGATTAAATGGCCGATACACACTCAAGGCAAAGGGAATGCCACCATTGGTTACTTTTTCTGTCGGAACAGTCGCAGTTGCTGCTGTTTCGCCTGGCCCGGGCACAAGGCCACCGTTTGTTCGATTTACCGCCGCCAAGCCACCATAGAGCGCCAGAAAGCTAGTAGCCCCAGTCTCAGAATAACGCCATAAATTTTCTTCCGCTGTAACCTCATCTTCCGCGTAGCGCACTCCAAAGGTTAGGGTAAATACGTCATTGATATCCCACACCCCTTGAGTGTAAGCCGCGAACGCCTCGCGCTTGGTTTGCGTCGAGTACAGGAGATCAGTGGCAGATGTTATTGGACCATGCACTACATTGAGATCTGGATTGGTTCCATTATCGCCGTACCAGGGCGATGTATAGACGTTGTTGCCGCCGTTATTTCTTTCACAAGAAGCAGCAACACTGCCAGAGCATGATCCCTTGGCACTATACAGAGTAGCCATCGGCCTTCCCGAAAATGCAAGATTCGAAGCGCTTAATCCAGCTGGAATACCAGTAGCAGCAGACATTCCAGCGCTTATCCCGGTGTTATCCTGATAGGCATCGGTCATTCGTGATTCGCCAACTGAAGAGTAGAAGTCCCCACGCTGATCGATGGTTGCATCGTAGGTAAAAATACCGGTAGTAAAAGAAAGTGTGTCACTTACATCATAAAGAGCCTGCAACTCATGAGATGTGTAGTCAGCCTCGTGGTTCACATAAAACTGGCGATCATGAAATAAGCTCGCAGTATTATCGTCATCGGTCGTTCTCTTGTAGGATAATTTATTGAATCCGTAGATATATTTGAGTTCGAGCGCATCGTTAACATCCCAGCTTGCGTTAAATTGGGTTCCCTGTTGTATAAAGCTTTCATGATTTAGCCCATTTGTTGCTGCGCAAAGGTCATCGCCCTCGATATCGCCAGGGAATACACACTGGTTATATCGATCTGCGCTAGCCGCTGAAGTATTATTAAACCCATCTAACGAGGCTGCCGCATTCTGAGCGCCATTAAATGCTCCAGGATCGATACCTGGCCGATTATGCTGTGCTTGACCAACTGCGCCGGTTGTAGGGTTAGTGAACTGCAATATTGGCTTGCTTTGATCGTACCAATTATTATTGTCAAAGTTCGCACGACTGGTATTTGTGGTATCGATGAATCGGTAACCTGGTACCAAGACATCAGTTACCCTGCTCGAATTCCCCTGTTCGTTTAGGACGACGAGACCACCGCCATTAGCGCCGCCGAAGGACCGATCAATATCCATAAAATTTTGTCGAAGATTGAATTCTACCGTATCTGTTGGTGTCCACTTAAATTGTACTGCGAGATTCTCCGTGCCAATACCATCAATATCAGATCCACCGCCCAATTCCTCAATCACACCATCACGATCTCGGTAGCTGAAATTTATCCTGCCCGATAGCTGATCTTCAATTAATGAACCATTCAACATTCCGTACGCTTCGTTGGTACCGAAATTACCAAGGATTGATTTAAAGGAATAATCGAACTCTTCTGTTGGTTCGTTGTACAGGATATTAATAGCACCACCTACGGCATTGCGGCCGTACACCGTGCCTTGAGGGCCACGTAATACTTCTATACGATTGACATCCCAGAAAGTGGCGGCGGTTGCCGTAAGAAGATCTTCTGAATAGACACCGTTCATGTAAGTGGCGATCCCCGGATCTCCACCCAATGCCCGAAAGTTTCGGCCTACCCCTCTGACTGTTGCATCATACGGTTGGATAGTTGTAGCCGGAATAAAGTTTTGTAAGTCTTCTTGATTTCTGATTCCAAAAAGTTCCAGGTCGTCCCCAGTAAAGGCGGTAATAGAAATTGATGTATCTTGAACCGAAGCCTCTCTCCGCTCAGCGGTTACAATGACTTCTTCTAATTGCCTCGGACCATTATCTTCGGCAGCGAATATAAACGTAGGTGAAAAAACTGTGCAGAACAGCGCGGACGCACCTAGCAAACGTGGTATTGAGCTCATTATATTGTTCCTCCGAACAGCATATCCGGATTTTATAAATAGGATAAAAGCAATTATAAATCTATAAAGCGTCACTTAGTTGCGACGGGATGTACATTAACTCCAAAATATTAAATTTGCACGTTAATTTACTCGAAAATCACGCCTTGGTTAAGGTCACGACTTCCAAGTTGATTTTTACGCATGAAAGAGTGGAATCGCCATTCCATAAGATTAAACTTGTCAGAGCAAGAAAGGATGGTAACGATGATTAATTACTGTCATTGGAATTTCTAGTATTAAAATATGTTGTTAATTGATACCTGGATATTACGATAGAGGCTTAAAGCTCACCTATTCTCAACCAATTCTTTATTTAATCTCATTGCAGTATTTACGACTGAACCCCACTCCCCGCGTTTTCACCGCCTGCCGGGTGTGTCTCTCGCATTACCCAGGCTACCGTTAGAAAAACCATAGCGACAAATAAACTACTCAAATCATGGCTGTCTATACTCGCAACCACGGCTCGTTGACCCGGAACGTTGTTAAAAGTAACTGTCACACTAACCAGAGCGCGAGCGACGGGTGCAGCAAGTGCGCTGAAAAGTAACATGATAGCAAAGCTGTGTAATAGCTTCGTTTTGGCCTGATTGAAGAACTGCTCTTTTCGAAAAAGTTCGAATAAAGCTCTCAAGTGCAAAAGCCCTCTCATTAGCAATGCAATGGGGATCATGCTAAATATAAAACCTAGAATACGATTAGGTAAGGCGATTGTATCAGGACGAAATTCGTTACCTAGGTACTCTAGAGTCCCATTGATTCGATCGAAATCTACCCAAACCCAGATTATTAATAACGGCAGAAACATCAGGCTCAAGCTACATATCGTAGACATTAGAGCGCTCATTCGTTGAATTTTGTGTGTGCTAGTCATATTAAAAGCCTTGTCACGTCACAAGTATTCTTAAGGTTTTTTTTAAAATTAATATTAAGGGCTTAGTTAATGCAAGAAGAGAATTTTCATTCACTAAAAGGCGGCCTGGCTAGAAAGAAAGATCCTTATAGCTTCACTCCTTAATCCTCGAAAGTTCCACACCGTTCGAGAAGGATGGTATGCAGAAGGCTCCGATGGAACCACCCCTCTATATGTGAAGTGTACCTTTGGGGTGGGTGTGCTAATTAGCATTACATTTGGTGAACTACACCCGCTTACTGAGGCCCAGAAACTGAGTCATCGATATTGGCAATTACCCTAATATCTCCCAATAGAAAGCATCACCACAATGATTCCAGATACCAGTCAGTTTCATGCTGCGTATGCGGCCATAAAATGATCTAAGGTCTCTGGTCATTAAAAATATCTAATGGTAGTAATGCAGTTACCCCTACATTAGGAGAATCTACTAGCTGGCTGATTCGTAGATCGACGGCTACGCTTGCAATGACATATGCTTGATTTCGGTCGTAACCATATTCTGAAACTATATATTCGATAATTCCATCAAGCGCATTTCTTGCCGCAAGATTAATGTCATTTGATAAATTACTGAGACCAGGCACTACATCTGAATTCAAGTAACTCATGTCGGGGGGCGCCGCCCCAGGATTTTTAACAGGAATTCCTGTAACGGCATAAAATCGTCGGGAAGGAATGTCTAGTACTTTAGACATGCCCTCATAATGCGGTCCACGAGAAAGATCAGGGCCATTCTTGATTATTTCAGTGGTCACCCAGACATTTGCCGACATTTCGATTGCCGTCCCTGACACCTCACCATCCCCTTGGGCATAATGAAGGTCACCAAGGGTTAGACCACACCCATCGATGTAACAAGGAAGATAGATAGACACCCCGGCTTGCAAATACCGTATATCCATATTGCCGCCGTGTTCTCTTGGTGGAATAGTCCTTAAGCATTCGTTCGGCGCACTTCCATCAGGACCGCAAAGGGATTGAGGGGATGCGCCCTCTGCGTAAGGCAAGGATACCTGCCCGCCAGCGTTTGCTAACTGCTGTTCGCGCTGAAGTATATCCGCTAATTGAACAGAGCCAGGAAGAACAGAAACTACGCCAGGAAAGCTTGCATTGGGAATCCTTATACCTGGAATATCATCGCTTTCCGCGAATTCACGATTTAGCCGCCAGACAGCTAGGAACTCTCCTCCCACCAGGTCAGGGACAAACCCACCACTTCCCCCACGAGTAAATCCATATTTTCCGGGATCAATGTTTAAGATAGTTACTTTTAGGACATCACCTGAGTCAGCTCCCTCAATGTATACTGGGCCAGACATCGGATGCACCGCTCCAAAATTTCTTTCTAAAGTTTCCGGTTCTGTTTCTTGTACTTCGATAGCCCCGAGAACGTCGTTAGCATCGCGAGCACGAAATAAAATAGTTTGCCCGGGATTAGCTCGATAATTAATCGGTATATCCGGGTGCAAACGGTTTATACATCCAGGGTCTTCAATGCAGTTTCCTCCAGTGCCACCAACAATTAAGATTGTGTTTTCTGCACCAAAGACAGGTGTGACCATGGCTACACAAAAAACTAACTTGATAATTTTAATCATAATAATTCTCACCTAAAACCGCTTACTCACAATGGTATCTATAAGGGTGCGAATGTTTAAACGATATGCCTAGCTTTCTTTCTCACCTACACTGCTACCGGTCAAAGTTCACTTGATTTAAATAGTATTGGGGTTCCTGAGCTTCTGACATTCGTTGTTGGCCTTTTATACAAACTGTCGCTGCTTCATAAGCTCCGCACTCATTATAAGACGAGCATGAGGGCATGATTGACGCCGACTCAATGGCTATACAATAAGATGCCTAGAGGGAACCATGATTCACAAAATTTTGACGATCGCCATTTGCAATCCCGGATGTTATTAGTCCCATTCTGACTCTAGCCGCATGGCTGTTGTCAATTTCAATATCCGGGTGATCTTCTGGCCTTTCTATGATCACGTAAAAATGATCACGTGGTTTTTCAATAAGAAACTCTCCTTGGAAAGTTGCTATTGCCCCGCTAGGCCAATTCACAGTTATTTCATTAAAGGAGTAATGCTTACCTACTTGGTGGTCCTCCGTCGATACGGTCAGCGGAGCTAAGCCCATTAATTCGCCATTTGAGTAAATGTAACCATGCTTTGGGACTGTATCGTAAGTGATTGATGTGCTTGGAGTGGAGCTACAACTAGCGATAATTAAAAGTAGAGGAAGTCGATAGCCTATAAAAGCGAGAAATTTCATTGCCGTGCCCCTCGATTAGATATTTCTATCCTACAGTGAAGGATTTACGTTTACGTTCGCCGAAAAGAGCGATGAGAATAATTACCACTCTCATACAGCCGTTACTTGCAATATTTTCCGGACGTGGATATAAGGAATCTAACCAAATTCTTACGGCCTGGTGCCCTGAGAGCGCCTAGGTCTAACTTTGTGTCTTGTTCAACTAATAAGGGCACTAAGAATTATGGAATAAATCCTAATATTGCTGATCGTGCTCTTAATTATTAGCATAATCGACAAGATTTATCTTCTTATTAGCAGCTTTGCTACTACAAAACCTTAGGGTCCGGAAATTATAATCTCAACTGGGGTGGGAGATATGTCGCTATCTATAGATTATTTGACAATTGAGGAGTGCCGAGTATTACGAGAAGACGACGCCAGGGTGATATCCAAAACTTTACATAGCAATTCCCTTCCCGATTTGTGATTATCGACGCTCGCAAAAATCGGTATTAGGCTTAGTAATGGCTTCATCTAAAACATTATCGCAATGTCTTTTTGTAATTTTCGTTTGCGCGACTTTTACCACCTGCATGAAAACAACTTCAGGCCAGCTGCAACTGGTAACTGGACGACCTAATGTTTTACTCATATTAGCTGATGATCTAGGATTCTCTGACTTAGGAGTCTACGGAAGCGAAATACCAACTCCCAATATAGATGCGCTGGCTCAGTCGGGAGCGCTACTTACAAACTTCTATGCTAATGCAACTTGTGCCCCTTCACGAGCCATGCTTCTTACCGGTATGGACAGCCATGCCGTTGGGTATGGCTTTAATCCAATAGCTGCTCAGCGCTTACCATTATTGCGTGGACAATCAGGCTACAGCGGAAGATGGCCAGATCACATCGGTTCATTTGTGGAGGCTTTTACTGCGGCAGGTTACTACTCTGTTATGGCCGGTAAGTGGCATCAAGGAGCCGCTCAAGAAGCAACGCCTTATGCCCGTGGTTTCGAGAAGGCATTTTATTTACAGGAAGGTGGTGCAAGCCACTTTGCAGATGCGGCAGGTCAAACTTCAGCGTCGCCAATAGCCACATATTATGAAGATAGTGAATTAGTTGAATCCCTTCCTCATGACTTTTATTCATCTCGGTTTTATGTAGATAAATTAATTAATTATATTGAAGATCGCGAAAAAGAAGAAATCAAACCATTTTTTGCATACCTTGCCTTTACAGCCCCTCACTGGCCATTACAGGTCCCCGAGGATTGGGGAGATAAATTTAATGGCTTGTATGACGATGGTTGGGAAGTTGTTCGTGCCCAGCGTTTTGAATCGGCCAAAAGGCTTGATCTCATTCCGAAAACTGCCGAAATGCCGCCCTTTCCTTCTGCGCTCGGCTCATGGTTAGAGCTTTCTTCAGAAGATCGCGCTCGAGAAGCTCGCCGCATGGAACTATATGCCGCTATGATTGCATACCTTGATTCTGAAGTTGGTAGGCTTATCGATTATCTCAAAGAGACAAATCAGTATGATGATACGTTGATTGTTTTTCTCTCCGATAACGGTCCAGAGGGCAATGACATTGAAAACGCTCTTGCAGATAATCGAGAATGGTTGCCCTCTAATTTTGATCAATCATTTGAAAATATGGGAAAAACTAACTCTTATGTCTCGCTTAGTCGCGGATGGGCCCATGTTAGTGCGGGACCTCTCAATCAATATAAAAGCTTTTTAGGTGAAGGTGGAGTTCGTGTTCCAGCCATTGTCGCCCATCCAAATTCGATTCGGCCAAATTCACGAATGAATTCACTGACTTCGATTATGGATATAGCCCCAACGCTTATGGAATTTGCCAGTATTCCGCCTGATCAAAATTATTCGATGCAAGGTCGCTCCGCAGCCCACAAATTGGTTGACCCGGCATCGACAGAAAATGTTCGAGACAGTCTTGCAATGGAAACCTATGGAAATAAGGCGGTCTGGAAAAATGATTGGAAACTGCTTTGGAGTTGGGAAGAGAAAAGATGGGAATTATTTAACTTACAGCTGGACCCCGGAGAAATAAACGATTTAAGCACCGTATATCCTGCGAGGGTTGAAAATATGATACAAACCTTTTCTGAGTTTGTTGAAACGAATGGTGTTGTGGTTCTGGATAGTGAGGTTGGTTACGCTCGCTACCCCGATCAGATAAATAAATTCAATTCACGTTAATGAACCTTTAAACGCCTCTAAATAGTTTTCTAAAATTTTGAATCTGACTCACAACATAATTCTATAAAATAGAGATTAGTGATATGCCCAAAGTAAGAGGACACTCCGTTTCTACCTCTCACTATATAGATGGTAAATGGATTGAGGGAGACTGCCATTTTGATGTCTTTTCACCAATAAATGGTGAGCACCTAACTGAAATGGCTTCAGGTTCTCCAGCCAACGTAGATGCCGCTATTGAGTCAGCCCAATCTGCATTCCCGGCTTGGGCCAATCTAGGCGCCGAAGGGCGTCTACCATATCTTCAACGTTTCGCGGCGGAAATTGGAAAGCGCAAAGATGCTATTTGCGAAGTTGAGTCTGCCGATGCGGGAATCCTACTTTCCCGACTCCAACACGGAATCATTCTGCGTTCCATGCTCAATATTACGTGGTTTGCAGAGGCGGCTCTTAAATTGCAGGATAAAATTATTGAGACGCCACAAGCTACCCACCATATACGTCACGACCCCGCCGGGGTATGTGCAATAATTATTCCTTGGAATGCGCCGTTAATGCTGACCACATGGAAATTAGGCCCATCATTAGCATCTGGCAACACTTGCATAATCAAACCCCCTGAGTGGGCTCCTTTATCAAGCGCTTTGTTGCTGGAAGCAGCTAATGCAGCAGAACTTCCACCAGGCGTTTTGAATATGGTTCAAGGTCCAGGTTCTTCAACCGGCGCGCTTTTGACGTCGGACCCTCGACTCGCTCGTATTTCATTTACTGGCTCTATCCCAACAGCTAAGCTTATTGGAAAATCTGCTGCTGAGAATCTTGTTCCTTGCAGCCTAGAGCTAGGTGGAAAGTCTCCTTTTATCGTATTAGAAGATGCAGACATTGAGCAGGCGGCGAAAACTGGCGCGTTAATGTATCGGAATGCTACACAAGTTTGCTTGGCAGGAACTCGTTTCCTTGTGCATAAAAGTATTTATGACGAATTCGTTAATAAAATGAAATCTTACGTATCCGCTTTATTAATCGGCGATCCTCAAATCGAAGACACAGAAGTAGGACCCCTAATACACCCTCAGCAGTTAGAACGCGTCCAAGGCTATGTCCATCGAGCTGTTGAAAAAGGAGCAAAGATTCTATGGGGTGGAAAACCACATGAGGCTGGTGACCTTTACTATGCGCCAACAATGCTTAGCGATGTGAACCAAGAAGATGAAATAGTACAAGAAGAAGTTTTCGGACCAGTCTTAACTCTTCAGACATTCGAGTCTGATGAACAGGTAATTGCAATGGCAAATGGCACGAAATATGGACTGGGCGGAGTTTGCTTTGGAAAACAATTACATGCGCAACAGGTAGCTAATCAAGTCAAAACAGGCTTTATTTGGGTAAACTCTTTTGGAATTAGAGATCTGGCTGCACCTTTTGGAGGGTGTAAAAATTCTGGTAACGGCCGTGAAGGCGGCGACTGGAGTTTTGATTTTTTCTGCGATGTAAAAGATGTGGTGATCCCAAAGAAGCCATTTGTTCCCAGCTTTGCCCAGAGATAGAAGGTAGCAACATTGACCTCAGGAAGAATAGTTGGCGCTGCGTTGGTATCTCACCATCCAGGCCTATTTCAGCCCAAAAGTTTTAGAGTGACTGCCGGTAATGGGCGGGATTCTGACCTTATTGAAGGCTTTGCTCGCGTTAGAGCAAAAATAGATAGTGTCAAACCTGACATCATCGTCATACTTGATACTCATTGGTTCACTACTGGTTGCCATCTGATTGATGCTGGTGAACACTATGAAGGAACTTATGTCTCTGACGAGATGCCGTGGTATCTGTATGGCCAGGAGTATGCCTATAAGGGCGCGCCTGAATTCGCTGAACTGTGTGCGGAAGTGGCTCTCGAAGAAGGAGTAATTGCTAAAGCAATCGATGTGCCAACGATGGCAAGACATTATGCGACGATTAACATTGTAAACGCGTTGGTGAACGACGAAAAAGTAATGTCTGTAGGTTCCTGCCAAACTGCTTCCACCAAAAATTATTTGGAAATGGGCGCAGTTCTTGGGAAAGCAATCAAGAGAAGCGGACAAACTGTTGTGCTGCTCGCGTCTGGCGCACTAAGTCATAAATTTAGAAATATTAACGAGGCCCCAAAACATCCTCGCATCTATCATCCAGACAACGTCTCGTCGGAATATAATAGGAAAAGCGATTATCGAGCGATAGAGCACTTGTGCCAAGGAAAGCACGCTACAATCTTAGAGAAATTTGATTCTGAATATAAAAAACTCCCTTGGGAAGCGTGGGGTGCGCATTACCTTCAAATGATAGGCGCGTTAGGTGGTATGAAATGCACTGCAGTAGGGACGCCCCTCTCAGAATACGAAAATGCGCATGGCACCGGGAACATTCATATTTGGTTTGAGGTCTAGCAATGTCTGTACTTGATGGTCCTAGAAAAGAAAAACGTCACATTCTAGTTGGCGATGCCCCTCATTGGGTGACCGTTAACGATGCTGGGTTATTGGTTCTAGATGACGGAAGGGAGTTGTCTGAAACTAATGTAGTCCACCTGCCCCCATGTGTACCAACTAAAATTATTTGCCCACATCTAACTTACAAGTCCCGAGGAATCGAATCTCGAAATAATCCTCAGCCTACCGACAACCCAACGTATTTTATGAAGCCAGTCACAGCCATAAATAATCATGGTGGTGAAATCGTCAAGCCCGATGACTGCAAATACCTGAACTACGAAGGTGAATTTGCTGCAATCATTGGTAAGGAAACGCGAAATGTTACTCCTGAAGAGGCGTGGGATCACATAGCCGGATTCAGTCCTGCATTAGATATGGGGTTGCATGACTTTCGCGATACTGATTCAGGGTCTATGTTGCGGGTAAAGGGATGTGATGGTTTCTGCCCCATTGGCCCCGGTATCGTGTCAGGAGTCGATCCAAGGGAGCAGTCGATCCGTACTTTTAGAAACGGGCTGTTGGTGCAAGAAGCAAAGATTTATGAAGAATTAATTTGGGGGCCGGATTATATGATTGCGGACTTGTCCCGTCATATCACCTTGTTGCCTGGTGACATTATCCTAACAGGTACTCCTTGTCATTCGAGATCATTAGATGTAGGCGATACGATTGAAGTTGAGATCACCAAGATCGGCAAACTCACTGCTTCGATCGTCTCCGGGGCTGCGCCAAGAAGCCGCGTCGGCCATCCACCATCAGACTCTGCCGAAGCAAGAAGAGTGGCCCTGGGTAATGATGAAAGAGTCCCTAATCAACTTAAAGTTAATTACCGCAAAGCAAAAATTAGTTAAGCGAAAGACAGAGAGAATCGGTCAATGAAAGTAACTGTAGTAGGTGCCGGAGCCATTGGGCTTTGGATCGCAAGTAGGCTTGCAAGGACAGGCGTTGAAGTAAGCTTGCTGGCTCGAGGTATAACTTTAAAGCGTATTAATGATAGGGGTGTGCTTGTTAGAGATAAGAACAATGAATTATGTGAACAAATTTTGGCTAGTGATGATGCGCGAAACCTAGGATTGCAGGACCTCGTGTTGTTCGCCGTTAAATCTCACGATTTACCGGCAGCGGCCAAACTATCAAAAGGACTAATCAATCAGAATACAATAATTTTACCGGCAATGAATGGTGTGCCCTGGTGGTTTCTAGAAAGCGCACCAAGTGCATTAACACAAAAACCTCTTCGTTCAGTAGATCCTACTGGAGATTGTGCAGCCTTGCTCCCAACAAATCAGGTATTGGGAGGTGTCGTCCATGCCTCGTGTTTTGTTGATGAGCCTGGAGTTGTGCAACACGTCATGGGTAACGGTTTTATTATTGGTGCCGCCGCTGGTTTGGCGGCGGGCCAAATTGAAATCGTCGGGAAACTTTTGAAGAACGCAGAATTTGATGTGACAGTATCGAGGAACATACGTTACGACATCTGGTATAAGTTATGGGGAAACATGACAATGAATCCATTGTCTGCAATTACTGGGGCTACTTGCGATTTAATTCTCGATGATCCCGAAGCAAGAGCCTTTGCCTCAGCTGTCATGGACGAAGCATCGCGAATCGGCGCTGCAATTGGGTGCCCCATCGAGCAAACGGCTGATGATAGACATGAGGTAACTCGTAAACTTGGAGCCTTCAAGACCTCAATGCTGCAAGATGCCGAGGCTGGGAAACAATTGGAAATCGGTGCGTTGCTGGAAGCTCCTCAGGAAATTGCGCGTTTAGCAGGTATAGACACCCCTTCACTGGATCATCTCTTAGGCGTTATGCGCGTCTTCAACAAATCACGCACCGGTCATTGATTGTGAATTTCTACTGCCTGCATTTCTCTGTATGGAAATAAAAATCATGGATATAGATTGTTAAAAACTATTCTTTTGCTGCTCGATAACTCTCTAAGAGAGATCTCCCTCCCGAAACCAAAAGATTTACATCTGAGGTTGCTCCGATAAGGCGACAACCCGCTAATTCACAGTCAGTGATAAATGCTCTATCACTTGAAAAAATACCCGTTGGTTTATTCAGTGCCGATGCACGCTTAATGCCACTTAATATCGCGCCCTTGACACTTGGATCACCCGGTATTCCGAGCTTTCCCATGGAGGCTGCAATATCAGCTGGCCCAAAAAATAAAGCATCAATCTCCTCCATAGAGGCAATCTCTTCCAAATTATGTAACCCCTCTAAGGACTCAATTTGAGCAATTAAGCTAATTTGATCATTTGCTTCGTGTAAGTATTCTTTGTTACTACCCCAGCGTGACGCTCGGGCAAGGCCCGCACCTACTCCTCGTATTCCCTCCGGCGGGTATCGAGTCGCCCGAATAATATTTTCAGCCTGCTGTACTGAATCTACAAATGGGATAAGCAAATTTGTGACGCCTATATCGAGATAACGCTTTATTAGCGATGCATCATGATTTGGAATGCGGACTACTGGAACAGTTGCGTATGGCGCAATGGCCTGTAGTTGAGACAAAACTAAAGGCACTGAATTTGGGCCATGCTCAGCATCAATCAATATCCAATCAAATCCCAGTGACCCAATGATTTCGCAAACTAAGGGATTGGCTAGATTCGTCCATGCGCCTATCTGACTATTCTGCTCTAAAAGCCGTAATTCCAGCTTCTTGTTCTTCAACATTTCATACACTAATCAAATCCTATTGTAACGACACCGAGCTCTCCGTAGTTTGCATAAAATGTATCTCCGGGCCTAGCTGGTATGGGGCTGGTAAAAGACCCGCTGAGGACTATGCTGCCAGCATCCAACTGTTCTCCATAATTCGCGATCTTATTAGCTAGCCAAGCAACCCCATGACCAGGATGGGTAAGCACTGCTGCTGCGACTCCTGAATCTTCCACGATCTCGTTACGACTCAAAGTTGCAGATACGCGTGTTAAGTCGACAGCCTCGGCTCGCACAGGCGTTCCGCCCAAGATAATAGCTGCATTTGCTGCATTGTCTGAAATTGTATCGAGGACTTTGCGACGCGCCCCTGTTTTTGGATCTTCGATCTCAACTCGTGCATCAATTAATTCTAGTGATGGTATTACCCATTCCGTAGCTGATAAGACATCAAAGAGAGAGCAGTTTGGTCCTTTTAAAGGCGATTTCAATTGAAAGGCCAGCTCCGTTTCAATTCTGGGCACAATAAAATCTTGTGCATTAACCCTACTTCCTGACCAAAGTAGCATGCTATCTAAAAGCTGCCCATAATCAGGTTCTGTTATTCCAGCCGAGCGTTGCATGGCTCGCGATGTCAGTCCTATCTTCCAACCGATACGCCGCCGCCCAGACTCAAGTTTTAAATTAACCCAAGCACGTTGAATCGAATAAGCGTCTATAACAGTCATATCAGGATAACGCTTTGATATATGCTGTATAGGCTGTTTCGTTTGTTCAGCTTCTTCTAGTTGATCAACGATTTTAGTTATGTCTTCTTCCGTAATTGCCATATGCCACCTCAACAATTTTCTGTCCCTTTTATCTGCAAATAAAGCAGATTAAAAATCAGGGCCAACGTTATGTGTAACAGCTTTTTCAACCCCGTTCAAATTTAACGTATCGGGAAAATTAAAAACTCTAAATCATTTTTCAAAAAAATAGGCCGACGCTTGACCGTAATTTTCTTCGCAACTACTATCTATCTTCAATAGGTTAGATTAGCCACCGGCTTTAAGAAATCCCAATTAATCCACTTCCAGGACATGTTCTTTGATCATTAATTTTCGACATGCAATAGCTTCACTTGGGCCTGGGCTTCTCTATGCAGCAGTTGCCGTTGGTGTATCCCATTTAGTGCAGGCCACTAGAGCAGGCGCTGATTATGGGTTAAGTATGCTACTTGTGGTGATATTTGCCTGTGTTATGAAATACCCTAGTCTTCGCTTTGGTGGGGAATACGCTGCAGCAACAGGGAAAAACCTTGTTACAAACTACCGAGAAAGGGGCTGGGTAATATTCACTCTTTTTTCAGTTAGTCAACTATTTAGTATGGTATTTATAATTGCTGCAGTTTCTCTTTTCACTTCAGGATTAATGCAAGTTGCAATCGACTTTCAGACCAGCCCTGTCATGGGCGTTGCGGTCCTTTTAATTCTTGTTAGCGTGCTGTTGACGACTAGCCAATATAAAGCTCTGGAGCGAGTGATAAAAATTGTAGTTTTTGGTTTTACGCTTCTAACCACATTTTGTATGTTGTTAGTTATTGGTCGACTTGATTTGTCATTGTCTGCTTTTTCTCTACCTCCCTTCGATATACCAACAATTATATTTATTGTTGCATTGATAGGCTTCATGCCTTCGCCATCAGATGCTTCTGTTCTCCAGTCGCTGTGGACTGTAGCAAGAGCAAACGAATTGGGACAAAGAGCGTCCAAAGAAGAGTCACGCCTTGACTTTAACGTTGGCTACCTCACAAGCTGTGTGTTAGCTATCTTCTTTCTTTTTTTGGGTACGGCCGTTCTTTACGGTGGTGATATAGAGATGCCAACGGACAATGTCGGGTTCGCTAGAAGATTGCTTGAGGTATACACATCGCTAATTGGAGATTGGAGTTTCTACGTTATCGCCATTACTGCTTTGCTTGTGATGCTATCCACGACTTTGACTGTAACGGACGGCATGACCAGAATGGCAATAGCTATAGGTGCAGAAACAGTGCCTAATAAAAACTGGAGCAGTAAGTCCAGGTACAGCATAGTGTTAGCGCTTTTATGCTGCTCTGCTCTGTTGGTGATTCAGGCAGTGCTAAGTTCCTTTACACGCTTTATGGACATGACATCGGTAATAGTATTTTTGATAGGTCCTTTTCTTGCGCTATTGAACCATAAAGCAATATTTAGCAATGAAGTCGAAAAAGATAATCAACCTGGGGTAATAATACGAGCTTGGAGCATAATTAGTATTATTAGTCTTTTTGCACTGATGGCGGTTTACATTTATTCCCGGCTCGTATGAAACGCTGCACTTCTATTACAAAGGTCTTCGAGTTCTTAACCCAGATTTAAAGTTATTGGCAATTTACTAATAGACCAACTGCATTTTGCCGGCTGCTTCGCCGCACTCTAAAATGCAAAGTCTTTTAGAAAAGCTGGCTAGTTCCTTCTATCATTGTATTAACCTAAATGATTTCATCTAATTTTTCCCCAGTGTGTTTATGTGACTCACTACATTGTTAATTGAATCTTCATCTGCCAGAATTTGAGCCATCGGCATCATTTGCTGACCATAATTATCCAAAGACTCGCTGCCACGCCAACCTTTCTTGAAGTTTTTAAGCTGTGTTACCAGATACCAATCATTTTGTCCGCGAAGTGCAGGTGCTCCCAACATCTCATTACCTTGAGCCTCGTCTCCATGACACGTAGCACACTGTGAATAGAGTTGCTTACCCACAGCACTATCGCCTTCAATGGTCACCTGTGCTGGGATATAATTCCAATCTCCCACCCACTCAACGACATCGGCAATCCCTTCATCCGTTAACTGGACAGCCATAGGCCGCATCGCCATACCTTCAATATCTTTTAGATGGGCCCCACGAATTCCAGTTCTAAAGTTCTCTAATTGACGTTTCAAATACCAGGGCTCCATGCCCGCTAACCTTGGCGCTTGTACGCCAAAGTTACCCCTGCCGTCAGCACCATGGCAAGTAGTGCAATAGCGATCATCATAGGGCTCTCTTTCTTCTTCTCCTTGCAACTGAAATGGTAGCCAACAGAGAATTGTGAGCATCGCACCGATTAGCTTTTTTCCGTTCACTTTGTTTTCCCCATAAAGGGTCATGTATCTTTTATTGATAATACAGATTTCCCCTATCCTAATTCGGTTCGAACTCGCTGATCAAGATCTTCCAAAGCCCAATGAGCAGACCGGATTGCACTCTCCATCCAGGCCACATTTACGGTAATTTGGTCACCTATAATATAGTGTCGACCATGAACTGGTGCCTGAAGCGTGTCGAACATAAGTTTTTCTTCCTGAGTCCAAGTACCAAAACTTCGATTCCAACTTGCAGCACAACCGAGCATATGATTAATTCGATGCCAAGCTATTGTGACTGGTTTTTCAACTAAGTTACGGTAATTAGGATGTACTTTCTCCCCATCCTTAATGTGAGCTTCAATCCGCTCCTGTTGTGACATATTTGTGTGGTACAAACCTCCACGGAAATTATAAGCCCCAAGAAGAATACCTTTATTTTGATGCATGCCATGTGAAGGATACCAAATGCCGGTACTCCGATTGTTCGTCTTAGTGATTCCTCCATAAATGCCATCTTTTTCCCAAAACCTTTCTTTTGCTTGAAAGGCTGCTTTATACGCATCTCCTCTTCGCACATACTTCAGGGCTTTTACATAGTCACCTGGAAAATTATGCTCTAATCCGGTAATCAAATGTGTAGGAATACAACTAAAACAGTAATCAACTTTTAAGGCATGTCTAGTCCCATCTTGGTCGTATGCTATTTCCACACCATCATTACTTACATTTATAGCTGAGACCATTGCATGGTATTTTACCTGCTCCCCGATCTTCCTAAGAAAACCGGCGGTTATGTTATCCATGCCACCTTTAGCTTGAAGTAAACTAGGCCCATGATCCCCTTCATAAGCTGTAAATATCTGATTACCTAATTGGGTTTGTAAAAGGTCACGAAACGCGATGATATCTTTCTGCACTCCATGAGCAATATATCCGCCAGTCTTGTAACCACTTCGGGAGCTTCCCGTATAAAGATCACCTTCTTTCAAATCTCCGAACGAGCGGATAATACCGAGCAGGTTTTCGGCTTCTTGCTCAGTGAACGGTTTATCCATTTCTTGTTCAGACATCGATTTGGCTAGCATCTCACCAAGAAAGCCACGAATATTTGTCTTATAGTCATTTACACGGATCGGCTTACCATCAAGTAAGGCATCATCTTGAAAGTAGGCATTATTATTTTCTCCTACGAAAACTTCGAGCTCGACACCTAGCTCTTTGCAATACGATAGTAAATTATGGTGAAAACCTGGGATGCGCGCAGCACCACCGTTAAAGTATAAATGCGGATCTTCGTCAAATTCACAGTATTGTCTATTACCAATTTCATCGATGAGATCCCCATGACGAACTGTAAATATTCTTCCTCCACATCTGTGAGAAGCTTCTAAAATCGTGCAGTCGTATCCACGCTTACTCAGCTCATACGCAACCGTTAAACCAGACAGTCCGCCACCAAGAATGGCCACTTTTTTGTTGTTTGATCCAAGGGCAAGAAGATCGAGAGGTTTCGCGATACTAGCCGCAGGCAAAAGCCCTAGCGCCGCGCCTGCTTTAAGTGCCGCCGAAGCCCCCCCAGTTGATCCTAATAAGTTAAGGAATTCGCGACGGGTTACTAACTTATTCATTAAATATTCTCAAAGTCATTAAGTACAAGCATTTGATGCTATTTCGGATATAGGTTCAAGCCTTTCATCTGGAATTAAAGTTGCGAGCATTCCCCGCGTCGAGGAAGGTTACATCTATTTATTCAGTTTTTCGGTCGGCCACCATTGATCCTTGTTGAATAACTATGCAAATTCTTACCTACAGTGGTTGGGGAATTACGAGGGTTTGATGCCCAAGGCGGCCCCGAGAAATAATGCATTTAAAGGTCTTTCCACTTCCATTAATTGTTATAGTACCAAGCTAAATACTCAAAGTATGGAGGTTATAAATATGCGTAAGCATCTTCTCTTATTAATTACTGGATATTTGGTCTTAACTGCTTCGTTACAAGCACAAGCCCAGGGAGAGCTTAAACGCTATCTCTATCTTAGTACTCCCGATGCGGCCCAAGAGCAAGGACAGGCTGAGGGCTCGGGTATTCTGATTTTCGACATCGACGACGGTCATAAGTTAGTGCGCAGGGTTGATATCCCTGAATTTGCAGAAGGGCTTCGAGGTTTTGCGGCCAACAAAAATACTCACAGCGCATATTTCTCAACGCAGGGACCTGGCATCGGAGCTTTTGACCTGGAGACGGAGGAGATTACTTGGCAAAAGAAATATGAATTTGGTAGTGATCGATCTTCCGTAACCTTGGGCGGTGACAAAGTGTATGTACCCACTGGCTGGTGGGTTGAAGGTGATGACAGTGGCTTATTGGTACTTAATGGTGACGATGGCAGCATGATCAAACATGTCTCTATCGGTAACCGAGCGCACAATAGTTTAGTAAGTGTAGATGGTCGCTATGTTTACCTTGGCACTTCTAGAATGCTGACGATGCTCGATACTAAGGATGAAACGATAGTCGCCCAAATTGTTGGAGTTGGAGAGAACGGTGGTTTAGGAGTTTTCCCCTATACAGTAAATAGTACCAATACTATTGCCTATGTGAGCTTAGGCAGTCATATTGGTTTCGACGTAGTAGATCTGCGAGAAGAAAAAATACTGCATCACGTATTGGTGGAAGCTGAATCAACTGAAGAGCGCACCCATGGTGCCGCCCTTTTGCCCGATGAGTCAGAGCTTTGGATCAGTGATCAAGAAGGGCGCAGGCTTTTTATCTTCGATAATACGCAAATGCCACCTGTGCAAACCGGTCGTCTAGACTTAACCCAGGGTGGGCATGGGTGGGTGACTTTTAGTCTTGATGGTCAATATGCCTGGACTCATACTCCTGATGTTTTCGATACTAGAACGAAAGAGCGCGTCGCGATACTGAGGGATGAAAACGGAAAGCCTGTTAGTGGCTCCAAATACATCGAAGTGCATTTTCGTGATGACAAAGTAGTGGAAGTAGGAAATGAATTTGGATTAGGGCGTCGCTAAGTTTATAGGCTAAATTCAGCCGATCAGTTATATCAGAGCACTGCGAACTTCTATCAAGATGTTTTGCTCAGATTACCCTGACGACTTAACTTTTGATGGAGCAGTTACATGAGAAAAGCAGAATTACTGGTCATAGGGTTTATTTTGTTTGTCCTCGAACCTTTGGCATTGTCGGCGCAGGAAGAGCAATACCCTCTTATTCTGATTCCAACGGACGAAAGTGACTATAGTTACCCCCAGGGTTATCAGACCCCCTGGGACCGTGTGGAAATTAAGGTAACGGAGAAATTTTCACCGAACCTCGTCACTCTGCATGGCTCGGCTCAGCTTGATCGCGCCCACCCGGATGGATCTGGTGGCAGGGTAATGGTGCTGTTCGGCCCCGATGGTGTTTTGATGGTGGACACCCAAAACCGGCAAGTGGCTGAAAAAACGTTCGCTGCTATTCGTACTTTTACTAATGAGCCAATTAAAGTAGTCGTGAATTCCCATATTCATAGTGACCACACCGGCGCTAATGACTTTTTTGGTAAGCAAGGCGCAATGATTTTTGCTCAAGAAAACCTGCGGCTCGACATGATCAATCCGCTGCGACCCGACGGTCGGCCAGCTCCTCAGCAAGATCGGGCAGGCGTCCCTGTCGTCACCTACGATTGGGACCCCGCAGCGCCTGGTAAGCCCGCGGTTACTCTAAATATGAATGGTGAAACCATAGATTTCATACCAGTTATGCCATCTCATACCGCAGGCGATACCATCGTGCGCTTTCGGAAAGCCAACGTAATCTATATTGAAGACTTCTATCGTAATTATGGTTTCCCCTTTGCTGCCCAAACAAGCGGTGGCTCTATCAAAGGCATTATCGAAGCGATAGATCTATTTCGAGAAATAGCCGATGAAGCTACTTGGCTAGTTCCAGGCCATGGAACATTGATTCGCCGCGATGACCTAATTCCCTATCGTGACATGCTAGCCGATATCGTAGATAAGGTTTCAGTTCTGCGGACCCAAGGCAGTTCACTAGAACAAGTGCTGGCCACAGATTTGACTGCACCTTATGAACAATCCACTCGCGGTGCAACGCAACAGAATAGAGATCGATTTATTAGAGCTGTCTACGACGAGGTAGAAGATTTTCCACCAATTGTGAACGGTCGCAGAGCAATGCCAATCCGTCGCTAAAGTTTATTACTTAGCAACGCGTGCCAATAGAGTGAACAATTAAACCGATTTCGGATCAAGAAAGTAACCATTTCGACGTGTCTCTTGGTACTAAAACTAGTATCTTTCGAATATAAAACTGAGGAGACTAAGAAAATGTCTAAAGGTTATTGGATTAATCACGTTGAAGAAATTATCAATCAAGAAGCCTTTAATAGATACGTTGTAAAATAGAACGCTCTTATTGAGCGTGGCGAGGCAAAAATGATTGCTATAGGCCGTGTTGCAAAAACTCAAATCGGTGAGAAGGAAATGCAATTCGCAGCAGTAGCCGAATTTGAGACATTTGAAAAGGCGATGTCTTTTAAAAGCCATCCAGATTATGTTGATGCACTTGATGAGCTTGGAGATGACGAAACCATGTCAGTAAAAAGAACAAGTTGTGTTGTGAGTGGCTAACCACCCACACACGTTCTTAAGCGGAGCTTTCGGGCCTCTAAATGTCACCGCTTCAATTAACAAGACAAACTCAGTACTTCAACCTCTTAAATTCATTCGGCTAAAATCAACATAAATAAATCCGAAAATAAAGATCTAATCGGATGGCTCTAACGTATTACTGCCCAGGGAATGGCGTTTTTCTTCATCATATAAATTTTAATCCCACTGGAGATCTATCATGTTGAAAATTAGTCTAACTTCCATAGTAATTACTTTGGCTGCTTGTGCGTCCCCGGCGCAATCGAATGTTAATGGCAACTGGAATTTTTCCATGAACAGTCCATTTGGTGAAATAAGCGCCAATGTGGAAATCCTCGCAGACGGAGAATCGCTTACCGGTGAGTTCGACATGGGCGGTGGGCGCAAGTGGGCAATAGAGCAAGGTTCTATGAGCGAAAACCAAATTGCCTTCAATATAAACCGCGATGGTACATCCATGACTTATGAAATGACTGGTACACTAGAAGGGAATTTTATTGCAGGTATCGCTTCAGCGATGGGGACTGAAGTGGAGTGGTCTATGAGCAAATAATACAAATCATTTGCCATTCAAAGCCACCAACTTCTTATTTACCCGCGAAGCGCCAACGGTCACGCGGCACCCTTCTCGTAAATACTTACTAGTATCTTCTAGCTATGGGTCGCATGAGCAGATTCCTTCCCTGGTCACTTCGCATCCCCCATCTTCGACAATTTTTTAAGTATTTGACTACCCTGCCCTATCATTCTGATTGAATTAATATTAAATATAGGTATGTAGAATCCTCAAAGAATGGGTATAGAACATTCCAATTTTGCCCGTAAAAGTGATACATTTAGCTCCTACTTGAGATACATTGATAACTTAGATGCTGGACGACAGGAAGAAGGCGGAAAGGCCTGCCAACCAGTCATAGATGCATAATCAGTCACCTAAACGAAGGACGGAACCATGAAATATTCCAGTCAAATTCTTTTGCCAGTCCTATTAGCATTGTTGGCTCTTCCAGCCTTCTCCTATGGCCAATCCAACGAAATTACCTTTCACAAAGATATCGAACCAATCTTGCAGCGCAGCTGCCAGAACTGCCACCGGATTGGTGGCGGCGGCCCAATGCCGTTGGTGACTTACGATGAAGTCGCACCCTTCGCCGGACTGATTGAATTCAAGACAAGCCTGCGAGACCGGGCTGGTGCCATGCCGCCATGGTATGTAGAGAAGAATATCGGCATTCAGAGCTTCAAGAATGACACTTCCCTTAGCGATGAGGAAATTGCTGCCATATCGACTTGGGCTAGAAGCGGCACTCCCAAGGGGGATTCTACGGACGCACCGGAGCCCTTGGCTTTCGATGACAGCATCAAATGGAAAGCCGGTAAACCAGACCTAGTCGTCAAACTTCCTGAAATTACCAAGCTAGCTGGAACCCCTGACTGGTGGGGCGAATTGGAGACCGTACCAACCGGAATGACCGAAGATCGCTATATCAAGTCTGTAGAGGTGGTCGAGGTTAACGACGTCGATATGACCCAACTTGCCGGGACCGTTGGCGGGCGCTACATATTCCATCACATGCTCTGGTTTACCGCAAAATTGGATGAAGAAGGAAATCCGCAACGCGGAATATTCAGTAATCCATGGCCAGTGCATGAAGTCGGACGTAACGCCGATATTTTCGACGCCAATACCGGCCGTCTTTTAGAAGCAGGGTCTGCCATAGTTTCTGACTCGATTCATTTACACTCAAACGGCAGAGATACCACCGGTCACCTTGAGATTGGGTTTACTTTCCACGACAAGGACTTTGAGCCCAAGTATAGAGATTCGATTAATTTTACCGGCAATGGAGTAGATATAAGCATTGTGCCGAATCAGACAGATCAGGAACTTCATGCATACAGTATTCTTGAGTCCCATACCAAAATCGTCTCTTTCGAACCTCACCTTCACGCCCCTGGATCTAGAATGTGCCTAGAGGCGATCTGGGGTCATCAAGTCGAGACCTTGTCCTGCGTAGGCTACGACCACAACTGGGTACGAACCTATCAATTTCAAGATTCGGCGGCACCACTACTACCCAAAGGCACTATCCTTCACATCACTGGTTATATGAATAATACGGATACTAATATAAACATTCCTGATCCGCGCAACTGGCAGGGATCTGGTAACCGTTCTACCCAGAATATGTTTCTCGATCTCGGCATTCGGGTTTCCATGAATCAAGAACAATTCTTAGAAGCCATGGAGGAGAGGCAACAAATTCTCAATTTAGGCCCTAACGATCACGTAGTAGGATGTCCACTCTGCACGGCAACTCTTGTGTCACCAGTTACCGACGCTGACGATTAGGCCTCATAGAGTAGAAAAAATAATTGAGGACGTGGATACGATTATGAATATTTTTATGCTTGAATTTGGAAGCCGCAGCAGATCTCTATTACTTGCTGGGTTATTGATTTTATCACCTGCTGCAGTTACTGCAGAAACTCTATTACATGGGGCGCCTGTCTACCCTGCATTTGAGGGTTGGCACCCAAATTCTGACGGAACCTTTAATTTAATGTTCGGTTACATGAACGAAAACTGGGAAGAAATGCCATTCATAGAAGTTGGAGGCAATAATTTTTTCTCACCTGGGGATGCGGACCAAGGCCAGCCGACTAATTTCATGCCGCGCCGAAATCGTTTCACTTTCGAAGTTACGGTGCCTGCGGATTGGGGTGACCGAGAGCTAGTCTGGAACTTGAACATCAACGGCGTGGAAGCGAAGGCCTATGGAACATTAAAGCCTGATTATCTAGTTGACAATATAGTAATCGCCTCTGAAACGGGGTCCCTTGGGATTGGTGTCAGTAGTCCAGAGTCCAGGGCAAACGTTCCACCATCGCTTACAGTTCAAGGCGATGTTGTGCGTACAGCTAAAGTGGGTGAAGCAATAACTCTGAGGACTCACCTTGTAGATGATGGGCTACCAAGATCCAGGGCAGTCACCTCACGGGACGAAAGTGACCTGCATCGCGCCATGTTTAGGCCACCTCAAAAACCCACCGTGAACAAAATTAATGCGTTATACCTGAGCTGGAATATCTACCGAGGGGCGGGTGAGGTTACATTTGATCCTCCCCAGACTAAAGTATGGGAAGACACCCGCGTGGCAGCAAATTCGCCATGGGGTGGATTATGGCTGCCACCTGAAATTCCGGAAGACGGCATGATTGAAATTACCGCGACTTTCGATGAACCTGGGACCTACATACTCTGGGGACGTGCAGATGATGGCGGGCTGTATGATGACGGTTATATTACAGTGAATGTGGAATAATTACGGTTAGTTTTTACCCTCTCTTTCCCACCGACCGGTTGGTTCAATCGTGCCGTCTTCCCTAATAATTTCAGTTGCTAACCCCATACTTAAGAGCTAATTTTAAGAGAAAAGAAATGAAATTGTATCGCTTCGGTGGTGTGGCATTAAGAGGGCAGCGTGCTAGCTAGATTAGCTTCGATAATTCATTGGTTAGGGATGCTTGCAGGAATAGCCTTTCTAGTCCTAGGGCTTCTAGATACGCTTTTGATTTTTTTATCAACTGAACCTGTTGTCAGTAATAGTCCTGCCACCGTTTCTGTCCCGCCACAGGCAATTATGGAAGTAGATGAATATGAAACGGGACTCTTCGGCACAATATATATGGTTTTACTATGGACATCAGGATGGGCAATCAGATTTATACTGACAGGCAATAAGCCATTCTTCCCTTGGATGAAGTCAAAGGTCGAGCAATGAATAAATCTGTACTTCACTTCTTCGAGCTGTCTTTTCTCTGAAGAATTGGTTGAGGCCGATAAGGTTAAGTTGACTCCTTCGCCTCACGGAGTTCTACACCACCCCTTGGGGCATCCCCCCTTATTTTTTCCAGTATCCAAAACCCCAGCCAAGTACTGAAAACTGCTTTAAATCCTGTACCAAAAATAATAGGTAAAGCAAGAATAAAATCTAGGTACGGATTCCAAAACCATGTATAAGCCCAATCTATATACACCATAAAAAATTGGAGATAATGGGTAAAAAATTCAATTCCGGTTAGAGACAGAATTCCATAATCAGTAGTAGCAACAATCACTATGCCCCAAACGACAATCGCAACTTGAAGAGGAGTGGTCCAGATACATAAATATGCAAATATTCTTAAAAATGTAATCATTATTTTCCTCTGAGTATTCAGCTAACTACTCACACTTTCGTCTCGGCAATCCATTCATCAACAACGCGTTCCAGAATTGACAAAGGTAGGGCGCCACCGACCAACACCGTATCGTGGAAGGCACGAATATCGAATTGATCACCCAATTCATTACGGGCTTTTTCGCGCAGCTCGAGAATTTTCAGCATACCAATCT